>JACXTT010007091.1_pt1 | contig 15877 bp, 14 predicted proteins | sample 9270951 | NCBI WGS metagenome assembly JACXTT01 (sample SAMN15532306, study PRJNA645909) | rock metagenome | isolation source: weathered quartz diorite | place: Puerto Rico | collected 2017-06-21 | reverse complement strand
GTCGTACATCGCATCCCTCGCGGCCGTCGCGCACCTCGTGGCGGCGTGGACCGAAGATCGCGCCCTCGGCACGGCTCTCGAGGCGGCGCCGCGCGATCTCGAGCGCGCCTGGCAGCTCGACTGGAGCCCGCTCGTGCAGCGGCTCGCCCGAGCGAGCGACCTCTACGTGATCGCGCGCGGCGTCGGCCTCGGCGTCGCGCAGGAAGCGGCGTTGAAATGCAAGGAGACCTGCGGCCTGCACGCCGAGAGCTTCAGCGCCGCCGAAGTGCGCCACGGTCCGCAGGCGCTGCTGAGGCCCGCGTTCCCGGCGCTCATCTTCGCGCAGGCCGACGAGACGCGCTCTGGCGTGGAGGCGCTCGCGGCCGAGCTCGCGGGCCGCGGCATCGACGTGTTCCTCGCGGGCGGCACGGCTGCGGGCGCGAACGCGCTTCCCTCGATCGACGCGCATCCGGCGATCGCGCCGATGCTCACGGCGCAGGCGTTCTATCGCGCCGCCAACGCGCTCGCGATCGCGCGCGGCCACAATCCCGACGAGCCGCCGAACCTCACGAAGGTCACGCGGACGGTCTGACCGTGGAGTTGCTCGCCAACGCGCGGGTCCTCACCGACGACGGCTTCGCCGCGAAGTCCGTGCTCGTCGAGGGCGGCCGCATCGTGGGGCTCGTCGATGCGAACGACGCCCGCGCGCGCGATGCGCGCAAGCGTGACCTGCGGGGCGCGCTGCTCCTGCCGGGATTCGTCGACACGCAGGTGAACGGCGGCGGCGGCGTGCTCTTCAACGACGATCCGAGCGTGGAAGCGATCCGCACGATCGGCGAGGCGCATCGGCGCTTCGGCACGACCGCGTTCCTGCCCACGCTCATCAGCGAGGACTTCATGGTCATCGCGCGCGCCATCACGGCGGTGCGCGAGGCGATGACCTCAGGTGTGCCGGGAGTGGCGGGCATCCACATCGAGGGCCCGTTCATCAACGAGCTCCGGCGCGGCGCGCACGACTCCGCCAAGATCCGCGACCTCGATCATCGCGACGCGGCGCTGCTCGCATCGCTCGGCGTCGGCCGCACGCTGGTGACGCTCGCGCCGGAGATGACCACGCCGGAGACGATCGCCTTCCTCGCCGGCGAAGGCGTGGTGATCTCGGCCGGGCACACGAACGGCACGTTCGACGAGGTGAGCCGGGCGCTGCGCGGCGGCGTCACCGGCATCACACACCTCTTCAACGCGATGTCGCCCTTCGGCCATCGCGAGCCCGGCGCGGTCGGCGCTGCGCTCTCCGATCCCGACTGCTGGTGCGGCCTCATCGTCGACGGACGCCACGTGCATCCCGCGGCGCTCGGGATCGCGCTCAAGTGCAAGCGTCCCGAGCGCTTCATGCTGGTCACCGACGCGATGCCGATCGTCGGCTCGCGCGAGACGTCCTTCATGCTGCACGGCGGGCGCGTCACGGTGCGCGACGGCGTGTGCGTGAACGAGGACGGAACGCTCGCGGGCTCCGCGCTCGACATGGCGAGCGCGGTGCGCAACGCCGTGCGCCTCCTCGACCTGCCGCTCGAAACCGCGGCGCGCATGGCGAGCACGTATCCCGCGGAATTCCTCGGCCTGGGCGCCGAGCTCGGGCGCATCGCGCCCGGCTACCGCGCGAACCTCGTCGCCGTGGACGACAAGCTCGGCGTCATCGAGACCTGGATCGACGGCGCGAGCGTATGATCGCGCCGACGTTGCGAAGCGCGCTCATCACCGTCGGGCTTATCCTCGCCGGGTGCACGTCGACCCGCATCCTGGAAGGGGGAGCGACGCTCGACGATGAACATGCGATCGCCTGCTCGGTCGCGGTGGATGGCGCTGCCTGGTGCGGCCGGTAGAGCCCGGCAGGCGCTTCAGCCTCTAGGATCGCACCTGCGCAGGTCGCGGTTCGCCATGGTGCAGACGTTCCTGGTCATCCGTAATGAGTAATCGTAGGCAGCGAGCACGACGTTGGTCTGCGGCTGTACGACCTTGAGGTTCACGAAGATGGCGGACGCCCCGCTGCTATAGGTGCCCACAACCACGGCCTGCGCCTGGTGCGCGCCGGCCAGCTCGCGGATTTGCCGCGTCAACATGAGCTCGCCTTCGTCTCTTTTCATATAGACCGCGTTTTGGAGCTTCATCTCGACCATCCGATAGCGCGCCTGCGTAAAGCGCGCAGAGACGCTCTCCGAGATGAATCGTCCCAGTGTCGAGGATCCCTCCAAGTTGTCGATGTCAACGACGGTGGCGATGATGATGGGCTTCTCTGGATCGAGCTGTGGCCGCGCCATGCCGATCAACGCATCGGCGGCGCGGTAGGTGGCAACGATCGGGTAGTTCAGGGCCTCGGATTCATTCTCGGCGAAGAGCGCGCAGCCGACGAGCAGCGAGGCGAGAGCGGCGAAAACCGCGAAACGACTCACGGCCGCCCTCGTTGCGTCGGCTCCGCGCATCGCGGCGCAGAGCAATCGCCGGTGACAGGAACGTTCCACGTAGGTGTGTCGTTCAGTTTCGGTCCGCACGAATAAAGGGCGGCATCCGCATCGGCCGTGTAGTACACGCTCGTCTTGCGTGCGATGTAGGTCTTCTCAGGCGACATGGCCGAGACCGTGAGCACCAGCTCGCTGCGCGGTGTCTCGCCGACAGCGAACTCCGTGCGGTACCAGTTGCTGTCGGGATCGGAGGTGCTGACCGCGGATATGCCGTCCCTATCGATCAGTGTGGTGACGTCGCGAAGCGCCCAGACACCGGGACCCACATGCACCGGTTCGCCGGCGTAGCGGTACTGCAGCCGGGGTCCCGAGAAGCTCACCGGCTGCACGTCGATGTCGACGATAAGCGCGTCTGTCGCTGGGCCTGAAGAGACGGGGTAGCCGTCGGCGACAAGCGCCGTAAGGAACTCGTTGAAAAAAACGCGGTTGAAGATCGTATCGCAACGCTGCGGGAAACAGCCGCTCGCCTCGCAATTACGCCTGAGGTACAGAACCTTGCATGGCTGCTTTGGGAGGCACGCGCCCCCATCCTTGAGCGCTTTGATGAGCCCCGCAGCAGAGTCGTTCGCCGCACGGCGCCAGTGCTCGGCCGCCTGGAGCTTGGGCTGCGATGACGTTTGAAAATTGGTCGCAATGGGCACTTCGCTCGTGTCGGCAACGTTTTTGTTCCCACCGCTGTAAATGCCCTGGTGCTGCGCACACGCCGCAGCGCACAGGGCGGCGGCGAATCCCGAAGCGATTGTTCTTGCCGACATGGACGCCCCCGATATGCGTTGGCGCGAAGCCATAAGTGACCGCGAGCAATGATAGCTCTTGCGGCGACAGCGCGTCTCGAGGGACGCCGCTGATCGCAATTCTCAGAGGGAGGAATGACAACGGCGTCCGATTTGGACGCCGCTGTATTCTGCTGGATGGGGGTATTTGGTGGAGTGGAAGGGGATCGAACCCTCGACCTCCGCATTGCGAACGCGGCGCTCTCCCAGCTGAGCTACCACCCCGAATCCAGAGTGCAATTATAGCTTAGAGGCTGTGCTCCGAGACGCCGACAGACGCGTCGATTCTGCTCTCCCGGGAACGACGCCTGCTGCAGCGAGAGCGACATCGTGCGCGTGTTCGAGGAATGCGGCGCGATCCAGGTCGGCCCTCTCCAAGGGAGACGGAGAAGATCGCTGCGATAATGCGCGGATGCGATCCTTTCTCTTCGCGCTGCTGACGCTCGCTGCCGCATCGGTTCACGCACAACAAGCGGACGTCGAAGCGGCGCGCGACTTCTTCCTCGCACGCTCCCAGGCACAGGCGGGCAATCGCGACGCCGCGATCGCGACTCTCGCGAAGTGCGCCGAGCTCGGCGACGGGTTCCTGCCCGCGCGCGAGCTGGGCTTCGAGAAGGTGTGGGACGATCCGCGCTTCCAGAAGCTGCGCGGCGAGATGGAAGCGAAGTTGCCGCGACTCGACTTCGCCCCGGTTGCCTTCGAGGTCGACGACGCGAAGCTCATCCCCGAGGGCATCGCCTACGACCCGCCGTCGCACTCGTTCTTCATGGGGAGCGTCTCGGAGCACAAGATCCTGCGCATCTCCAACGACGGCCGCGTCAGCGACTTCGCGCTCGGCCTCGATTCGGTGCTCGGCATCGCGGTCGACGCGCCGCGCCGCATTCTCTACGCGGTGAGCACCTCAGCGATCACCGAGGCCGGGCGGAAGCTCCGGCGCAACGCCATCGTCGCGTACGACATCGATTCGCTGCGGCTCCTGCGGCGCGTCGAGGTGACGGAGGCGACGCAGCTCAACGACGTCGCGGTCGCGCCGGGCGGCCGCGTGTTCACCACCGATTCGGCGAGCGGCGCGGTGTTCGAGCTGCTGAAGGACGCGTCGCGGCGCACGCTCGTGAAGCCGGGCGAGCTGCGCGGCAGCAACGGCCTCGCGCCCTCGGCGGATGCGGGCAAGCTCTATGTCGCGCATTCGACCGGGCTCGCCGTGGTCGACCTCGCGACGGGCGACGTGAAGCGCATGGCGAACCGGTCACGCGAGACGGTGGCCGCGATCGACGGCCTCTACCAGTGGCAGGGCCAGCTCATCGGCGTGCAGAACGTGACCACGCCCGGGCGCGTCATCCTCATCACGCTGTCTCCCGGGGGCGATGCGATCGAGCGCGTGCAGACGCTGCTCTCGCACCATCACAACCGCCTCGACGAGCCCACGACCGGCGCGGTCACCGAGCGCGGCTTCTTCCTCCTCGCCGCGACCGGCATCGGCCACTACGACGACCGCGGCGAATTCGAGCGCGTGGAGTCGCTGCCGAAACCGACGGTGCTACGCGTTCCGCTGCCGCGCTGACGGACGGTACGCCCACGCCATCAGCGCGACTCCGGCGATGATCATCGGAATCGAGAGCCACTGGCCCATCGATAACCCGAGCGCGAGAAGCCCGAGGAAGTCGTCGGGCTGGCGCGTGAATTCGGCGGCGAATCGCAGCACGCCGTAGCCGAGCAGGAACGCGCCGGAGACCGCGCCGGTGGGACGGGGCTTGCGCGAGTACCACCACAGGATCGCGAAGAGCAGCACGCCTTCGAGCGCGAATTGATAGAGCTGCGACGGATGGCGCGCGAGCGGCTCGCGATCGGTCTGCGGGAACCACATGCCCCACGGCGCGCTCGTCGGCCGTCCCGGCAGCTCGCCATTGATGAAGTTGCCGAGGCGCCCGGCCGCGAGCCCGAGTGGACACAGCGGAGCGACGAAATCCATCGTCGCGAGCCAGCTGCGCCGGCGCATCGCGCAGAAGATCGCGACCGCGATGAGGACGCCGAGGAATCCGCCGTGGAAGCTCATGCCGCCCTGCCAGATCTGGAAGATCTCGAGCGGATGCTTCAAGTAGTGCCCGGGCTTGTAGAAGAGCACGTAGCCGAGGCGCCCGCCGAGGATCACGCCGAGCACGCCGTAGAAGAGCATGTCGTCCACGTCCTTGTCGGTCACGCCGTAGCTCGGTCCGTGCTTCACGCGCCACTTGCCGAGCACGATCACGAACACGAAGCCGGCGAGGTACATGAGGCCGTACCAGCGCACGGCGAGCGGTCCCAGGCTGAATGCGATGGGATCGAACTGCGGATGGACGAGCACGCGGGGATCCTTCAGGAAAAATCGTAGAGCCGCGCCGCATTATCCCAGAGGACACGCGCCACCGATCGCGCGTCGAGCCAATCCGAGAGCGCGTCGCGCAGCTCCGCGTAGTCGCCTTCGGCCTCGTGGTTGGTGAACGGCCAGTCGCTGCCCCACAACAGCCGTTCGGGCCCGAGCGTATCGAGCCAGCGCCACGCGAGGGTCCGCGGGTCATGCAGCTTCAAGCGATAAGGCGCCGAGAGCTTGCACCATACGTCGCGCCCGCGCGCGCGGCGCGCCGCCGCTGCGAAGGTCGCCACGCCTTCGAGTGTGCCGCCCGGGCTGCCGAAATGGTCGAGGACGAGCGCGATGTCGGAGCGCTCGAGCGCCGTGATGAGATCCGGTGCGCGCCCCGCGTCGACGAACGCCTCGAGATGCCAGCCGCGCGCCGCGACGCGGTCGAAGAACCGTATCCACTCGGCCGTGCGATAAGGCGAGAAATCCGCCACACCGTGCAGGTTCAGCCGCACGGCGCGCGCGCCGTAGGCGTGCAGGCGTCCCAGCGCCTCGTCGTCGATGGACGGATCGACGACCACCACGCCACGCAGCCGCTTCGGTTGCGCGGCCAGCGCGGCAAGCAGCTCGCGATTGTCGGTGCCGAAGAAGCTCGGCTGGACCAGCACGCCGCGCACGATGCCGGCATCGGGCCACTGTTCCTGCCATGCGTCGAGCGTCGCGGCGTAGCCGGGACGATAGCGCGCACCCGGCACCGCGGGCGCGTCGCGCGAGAAGACGTGGGCGTGGGTGTCGATGCCGTTCAACGCGCGTTATTCTACGGCCATGAAGACGATCCTCTCCATGCTCGCGGCATCGGCCTTCGCGATCGCCGCGCACGCGCAGCCCTTCCCGTCGAAACCGATCCGCATCGTCGTGAGCTATCCGCCGGGCGGGGGCGCGGACCTCATGGCGCGCCTCGTCGCGCCGAAGCTGCAGGAATCGCTCGGCCAGCCCGTGATCGTCGAGAACAGGCCCGGTGCGAGCGGACAGATCGCGGCGCTCGAAGTCGCGCGATCGCCCGCCGACGGCTACACGCTGCTCTTCGACGCGTCCTCGTACGCGGTGAATCCGGGCCTGTACGCGTCGCTTCCCTACGATCCGGCGAAGGCGTTCACGCCGGTCTCGGTGCTGGTGCTCTTTCCGAACGTCCTCGTCGTCACGCCGGGCTTTCCCGCGCGCGACGTGAAGGAGCTCGTCGCCGCCGCGAAAGCGAAGCCGGGCTCGATCGCCTTCGCTTCATCTGGCAACAGCTCGGCGCAGCACCTGTCGGGCGAGCTCTTCCGCCAGAAGACCGGCGTCGAGATGATGCACGTGCCGTACAAGGGCGGCGCGCCGGCGCTGAACGACGTGATGGGCGGACAGGTGCCGGTCTTCTTCGCCAACATGGCCTCGAGCCTCGCGCACATCCAGGGCGGGAAGCTGCGGGCGCTCGCGATCACCGCAGCCGCGCGCTCGGCGGCGCTGCCCGGCGTGCCGACGATGGCGGAAGCGGGCGTGCCGGGCTACGTCGTCTACGAATGGAACGCCGTGTTCGCTCCCGCCGCCACGCCGGCCCCGGTCGTGGCGAAGATCGCCGCCGCGGTGCACACGGCTTTGCAGGCGCCGGAAGTCCGCGCGCGCATGACGAGCCTCGGCGGCGAGATCGCGGACTACGGGCCGGCCGAGGCCGACAGGTTCGTGCGCGAGCAGACGCAGCTCTGGGGCCGCGTCGTGCGCGAGGCTCGCATCAAGGTCGAGTGATCAGCGCGATTCGATCTCGAGCGCGTTGAGCAGCCACGGCGCCGTCACGCGCCGGAAGATCACCGGGTCGGGCCACGCCGCGGCGTCGCGCCCCATGTGGCCGCCGCGCGGATGCACCCAGATCTCCTTCGGCGTGTCGCCGCCGCGCATGAGCAGGTCGATGTCCGCGATCGGCACCTGCGTATCGAGGACGCCCGCGATGACGAGCATTGGCGCCATCGGCTTCGCGAGATAGCCAAGCACGGCGAGCGACATGCGCTCCTTGCGCGCGGCGAGCTCCTCGATCGTCGCCCCACCGTAGGTGAATCGGTGCGCCTCGACGTAATCGAAGAGGTATTCGCGATTGGACGCGAGCGAAAGCGTGCGCGCCTTCGAGAAATATTCGTGCACCGGCGGCGATTGCGCCACCACCGCACGCAGCCGCGCGCGCTCGGTGACGGCGAGGATCGCGGCCCAGTAGCCGCCGAAGCTGCCGCCGTAGACCGCGATGCGCTTCGCGTCGATGCCGCCGCGCTCGAGCGCCGCATCGATCATGCGCGTGAGAGAGGCCTCGACGCCGGGCTGCGCGGTCACGCCGGACTCGCCCGTGCCCGGTGAATCCAGGGCGAGCACCGCGACGCCGCGCTCGGCGAGCGGCGCGAAGCGCTCGACCATTTCTTCCTTGCGGCTGTCGAGCCCCGCGATCGCGACGACGAGCGGCGCGGGACGCGCGCCCTTCGGCATCCTCAGGTAGCCGACGACTTGCGATCCGTCGTAGGGAAGGCGCAGCACTTCGAGCGGCGGATCGTATTTGCGCGCGTAGGCGCGATACGCCTCGAGCGCTTTCTCGTAGGCGCGTTGCTTGCCGCGCGAATTCGGCACCGGCCAGCGTGCGAACGAGTAATAGAGCCAAGCCTGGCGGAAATCGCCCCCGGCCGCGTAGCGATCGCCGATCTCGCTCCACGAGGCGGCCCACTCGTCGCGATCGAGGCTCGTGAGCCGCGCGAGCGCCTCGCGCGCCTCGTCCGGCTTCAACCCGATGAGCGGGTAGGCGTTGCGGTCGGCCCGCGCCTGCGTCTCGGCCTTGAGCTCCTCGAGCGTGCGGCCGGCCTGGGCGTGCGCTTCGAGGCCGGAAGCGAGCGCGACGACGAGCGCCGCGGCGCGGATCGCGATCTTCATGGCGCGTAGTCTAGGCGAGGTTCGCCGCCGGTGCATGGTCTAGAATGACTGTCCCCGTAGGAACTTCCATGACCGCGAAATACCGCTCCTTCACGATCACGAAGGGCGTGCCCCGCTCGCCCAACCGCTCGATGCTGCGCGCGATCGGCTACAAGGACGCCGATTTCGACAAGCCCATCGTCGGCATCGCCAACGGCCATTCGACGATGAACCCGTGCAACGCGGGCATCCAGCCGCTCGCCAATGCGGCCGATGTCGCGGCGCGCATCGCCGGCGCGATGCCGCAGATGTTCGGCACGATCACGGTGACCGACGGCATCTCGATGGGCACCGAGGGGATGAAGTACTCGCTCGTGTCGCGCGAGGTGATCGCCGATGCGATCGAGACCGCGGCGCAGAGCCAGTTCATGGACGGAGTCCTGTGCATCGGCGGCTGCGACAAGAACATGCCGGGCGCGATGATCGCCATGGCGCGCATGAACATCCCGGCGATCTTCGTCTACGGCGGCACCATCAAGCCCGGGCACTACAAGGGCCAGGACCTGCAGATCGTCTCCGTGTTCGAGGCGGTGGGCGCGCTCACCGCCGGCAAGATGTCGCGCGAGGACTTCGACTGCATCGAGCGCTGCGCGCTGCCGGGCGTGGGCGCCTGCGGCGGCATGTACACCGCGAACACGATGTCGTCTTCCATCGAGGCGATCGGATTGTCGCTGCCCGGCTCCTCCACGATGGCGGCCGAGGACGAGGAGAAGCGCGAGAGCGCGGCGCGCAGCATGGAAGTGCTCGTGCAGGCGGTGAAGGCGGGCCTGAAGCCGCGCGACATCATCACGCGCAAGTCGATCGAGAACGCGGTCGCGGTGGTGATGGCGGTGGGCGGATCGACCAACGCGGTGCTGCACTGGCTCGCGATCGCGCACGCCGCGAAGGTGCGCTGGACGCTCGACGACTTCGAGCGCATGCGCAGGAAGGTGCCGGTCCTCTGCGACATGAAGCCCTCGGGCAAGTACGTCGCGGTCGACCTGCACAAGGCGGGCGGCATCCCGCAGGTGATGAAGACGCTCCTCGCGCACGGCGTGCTCCACGGCGACTGCATGACCATCACCGGCAAGACCGTCGCGGAAAACCTCAAGGACATTCCGAGCGAGCCCGCCATCGACCAGGGCGTGATCCGCCCGTGGACGAAGCCGATGTACGAGCAAGGCCATCTCGCGATCCTCAAGGGCAACCTCGCGCCCGACGGTTGCGTCGCGAAGATCACAGGGCTCAAGAATCCGGCGATGACGGGCCCGGCGCGCGTGTTCGATTCCGAGGACGACGCGATGGACGCGATCCTCAAGGACCGCATCAAGGCCGGCGACGTCATCGTGATCCGCTACGAAGGCCCGAAGGGCGGTCCCGGCATGCGCGAGATGCTCTCGCCCACCTCCGCGCTCATCGGCAAAGGGCTCGGCGAATCCGTGGGCCTCATCACCGACGGGCGCTTCTCCGGCGGAACGTGGGGCATGGTCGTCGGCCACGTGACCCCCGAAGCGTACGAGGGCGGACCGCTCGCGCTGGTGAAGAACGGCGATTCCATCACCATCGACGCGCACAAGAAGCTGATCCAGTTGAACGTGAGCAAGGCCGAGCTCGCCAAACGCCGCGCGCGGTGGAAGCGGCCGAAGCCCCGCTACACCTCGGGCGTGCTCGCCAAGTACGCCGCGCTCGTGGGTCCGGCGAGCCTCGGCGCCGTGACGGATTGATGCCGCTCGCGATCGGGAGCCTGCCCTCGCGCCGGCTCTTCCAGCGCAAGCCCCCGCGTCACCTTTTCCATTACACCGACCTCGAGGCGGTGAAGGGCATCTTCACGTCGAAGTCGCTATGGCTGTCCAAGTTCACCTCGACCAACGACATCTCCGAGATCCGGCTCGCCATCCAGCACTTCCAGGCGTTCGTCGAGAAGGAGGCGCGCGACGCCGCGAGTGAGGAATCGAAGCTGCTGCGCGAGGCCGCGGCGAGGCTCGAGGGATATCGCGACACGAACATCTGCCTCGCCAGCTTCTGCGAGGAGGACGACCTCCTCAGCCAGTGGCGCTCCTACGGCAACGACGGCCGGGGGATCGCGCTGGGCTTCAGCACGAAGAACCTCCAGACGCTCGCCGAGCGCCACAAGCTGAGCCTCTATCGCTGCGTCTACGACCCGAAGGAGCAGGAGCGCATCGCCGCCGACCTCGTGGCGACGCTGCTGAAATCGTTCCGCGCGGCCAGGCCTCGTACCGCGCGGAAGCGCGACGCCCTCCTCGCGCAGTTCCATGCGGCGTTCCTCCACGTCGCACCGGTGATCAAGGACCATCGCTTCGGCGAGGAGCGCGAATGGCGCCTGGTGTCCAAGTCGCTCGCCTTCGACGATCGCGCGATGATCGCCGTCCTCAAGGGCAACCAGGCGTCGGTGAAATACGTCGTGCAGCTCACGAACGGCGCGAGGAACCACTCCGACGTGATCTCGCGCGTCACCATCGGGCCGACGCTCGATCCGCACAACGTCTCGGATGCGATCGAGCTGCTCGCCGCGCGCCAGGGATTCGACGTGCGCGAGATCGCGATCTCGGGAATCCCGTTCCGCCTGCTCCCCGAATGACCGACGTCCTCGCGCTCATCGGCAACACGCCGCTGGTGCGCGTGACGCGGCTCGACACCGGGCCCTGCGAGCTCTTCCTGAAGCTCGAGAGCCACAATCCCGGCGGCTCGATCAAGGATCGCATCGGGCTCTCGATGATCGAGGCGGCCGAGCGCAACGGGAAGCTGAAGCCGGGCGGAACGATCGTCGAGGCGACTGCGGGCAATACCGGCCTCGGCCTCGCGCTCGTCGCGGCTCGCAAGGGTTACCGTCTGGTCCTGGTGATTCCGGACAAGATGAGCCAGGAGAAGATCTTCCACCTGCGCGCGTTCGGCGCCGACGTCGTGATGACGCGCTCGGACGTGGGGAAAGGGCATCCGGACTACTATCAGGACAAGGCGCAGCGCATCGCCGGGGAGTCGGGCGCCTTCTACGTGAACCAGTTCGGCAATCCCGCGAATCCGCACGCGCACGAGACGACGACGGCGCCCGAGATCTGGAAGCAGATGGAAGGCCGCCTCGATGCCGTGGTGTGCGGCGTCGGCAGCGGCGGCACGATCACGGGCCTCACGCGCTACTTCCGCAAGCACGCGCCGCACGTGACGATGGTGCTCGCCGATCCCGCCGGCTCGATCCTCGCGGACTACGTGAAGACCGGGCGCATCGGCGAGGCGGGCTCGTGGCTCGTCGAAGGCATCGGCGAGGATTTCGTGCCGCCGGTCTCCGACCTGTCGGGCGTGAAGCACGCGTACAGCATTCCGGACGCCGAAAGCTTCGCCGTGGCGCGCGAGCTCCTCGAGAAGGAAGGCGTCTTCGCCGGCTCCTCCACGGGGACGCTCCTCGCCGCGGCGCTGCGCTACTGCCGCTCGCGCCCGAAGGCGGAGCGCGTCGTGACCTTCGTCTGCGACAGCGGCAACAAGTACCTCTCGAAGATGTTCAACGACTACTGGCTCGCGGACCAGGGATTCCGCGAGCGGGCGCGCCACGGCGACCTGCGCGATCTCATCGGCCCGCCGGCGCAGGACAACGCCGCGATCACCGTCGAGCCCGAGGACACGCTCCTCACCGCCTTCAGCCGCTTCAAGCTCTACGACGTCTCGCAGCTGCCGGTGCTCGAGGGAGAAAAGATCGTCGGGCTCATCGACGAATACGACGTGCTCATGGCGGTGGTGCGCGGCGGCTCGCACTTCAAGGATCCGGTGCGCAAGCACATGAGCACCAAGCTCGAGACGGTGGCGCCCTCGGCCTCGCTCGACGACGTGCTGCGCATCCTCGCCAACGAGCACGTGCCGATCGTCGCCGAGCGCGGGCGATTCCACGGGCTCATCACGAAGATCGACCTCCTCAATTCCATGCGCCGGAAGATGAAATGAAGAAGACGAAAGACCTTCGCTTCGCCACGCGCGCGATCCACGCGGGGCAACCGCCGGATCCGCTGACCGGCGCCGTCATCACGCCGATCTATGCGACGTCGACCTACGCGCAGGAAAGTCCCGGCAAGCACAAGGGCCTCGACTACGCGCGCACGCACAACCCGACGCGCTTCGCCTACGAGCGCTGCGTGGCCGACCTCGAGGGCGGCACGCACGGCTTCGCGTTCTCATCCGGCATGGCCGCGACGGCGACCGTGCTCGAGCTCCTTCCGGCGGGCTCGCACGTCGTCGCGCTCGACGACCTGTACGGCGGCACGCGGCGCCTGTTCGAGCGCGTGCGCCGGCGCTCGGCGAAACTGGACTTCACCTATTCCAATCTCTCGAGCAAGAAGGCGCTCGCCGCGGCGATCACGGCGAAGACGAAGATGATCTGGGTCGAGACGCCGTCCAATCCCCTTCTCAAGCTCGTCGACCTCGCGATGGTGGCCGACGTGGCGCGGCGCAGGAAGATCCTCGCCGTCGCCGACAACACGTTCGCCTCGCCCTGGGTGCAGCGCCCGCTCGAGCACGGTTTCGACGCCGTTGTGCATTCGGCGACGAAATACCTGAACGGACATTCGGACCTCGTCGGCGGCGTCGCGGTCACCGCACGAGCGGATCTCGGCGGCGAGCTCGGCTTCCTGCAGAACGCCATCGGCTCGGTGCCGAGCGCGTTCGACTGCTTCCTCGTGACGCGCGGGCTCAAGACGCTCGCGCTTCGCATGCAGCGGCACTGTGAGAACGCCGCCGAGATCGCGCGCTGGCTCGAAGGCCACGACAAGATCGAGAAGGTCTTCTATCCCTTCCTCGAGAGCCATCCCCAGCACGCGCTCGCGCGCCGCCAGATGGCCGCGGGCGGCGGCATGGTCTCCGCGATCGTGAAGGGCGGCGAGAAGGCGGCGCTCAGGTTCCTGGAGCGCTGCCGCATCTTCACGCTCGCCGAGAGCCTGGGCGGCGTCGAGAGCCTCATCGAGCACCCGGCGATCATGACGCACGCCTCGGTTCCCTCGGAGGTGCGCGGCGAGATCGGCATCAGCGACGCGCTCGTGCGCCTTTCGGTCGGCGTCGAGGATGTCGCCGACCTCATCGCCGACCTCGACCAGGCGCTGCGCTAAACTTCCGCCTCTTCTCACGGGGGTCACCATGAGGCTTCTCCAGTCGCTCGCCGCGGCCGCGATCGTCGCGTTCGTTCCCTTCGCCCTCGCCGCCGACCCGCCGCTCCCCGCCGGCGTCACCAAAGTCACCACGGTCGAAGGCATCACGGAGTACGCGCTCCCCAACGGGTTGCGCGTGCTCTTCGCGCCCGATGCGTCGAAGCCCACGACCACGTACAACACGACGTACCTCGTCGGCTCCCGCCACGAGAACTATGGCGAGACCGGCATGGCGCACCTCCTCGAGCATCTCCTGTTCAAGGGCACGCCGACCTATCCGGCGGCGTTCTCCGAGATGAACAAGCGCGGGCTGCGCGCGAACGGCTCGACCAACACCGACCGCACGAACTACTTCGCGAGCTGGGCGGCGAACGACGAGACGCTCGAGTGGTACGCGCGCTGGTCCGCGGACGCGATGACGCACTCCTTCATCGCGCGCAAGGACCTCGACAGCGAGATGACGGTGGTGCGCAACGAGATGGAGCGCGGCGAGAACGATCCCTTCGGCTCGCTTCTCCAGAAGGCCATGGCCGTGTCGTACCAGTGGCACAACTACGGCAAGTCCACGATCGGCGCGCGCGCCGACGTGGAGAACGTCTCCATCGAGCACCTGCAGGCCTTCTACCGCAAGTACTACCAGCCCGACAACGCGGTGGTGATCGTCACGGGCAAGTTCGACGAGGCCAAGACGCTCAAGCTCGTCGCCGAGGCCTACGGCAAGATCCCGAAGCCCGCGCGCACGCTCGAGCCGAGCTACACCGTCGATCCGATGCAGGAAGGCGAGCGCTCGATCGTGCTGCGGCGCGCCGGCGACAACCAGATGGCCCTCGCGGTATACCACGTGCCCGCAGGCGGCTCGGAGGACTTCGCCGCGGTCCGGCTGCTCGCGACGGTCCTCGGCGACACGCCCACCGGACGGCTGCACAAGACGCTCGTTCAGACGAAGCAGGCCGCGCAGGTGTTCGGCTTCGTCTTCCCGCAGAGGGAGCCCGGCATCGCGTTCTTCGGCGCGCAGCTTCCCGGCGACGCTTCGCTCGACGCGGCAAGGCAGACGCTCGTCGCGACCGTCGAAGGCGTGGCGAAGGAGCCGGTCACCGCGGAGGAGGTCGAGCGCGCGCGAACCAGGTTCCTCAAGGAATTCGAGCTCACTGCGGCCGACCCGGAGCGCGTCGGCATCGCGCTCTCGGGATCGATCGCGATCGGCGACTGGCGCCTCTTCTTCCTCAATCGCGACCGCGTGCGCGCGGTCAAGGTCGAGGACGTGCAGCGCGTGGCGCGCTCGTACCTCGTCGCCGACAACCGCACGCTGGGGCTCTTCATGCCGACGCCGCAGCCGCAGCGCGCGCCCGCGCCGGTGCTCGTCGACGTGGCGCCCATGGTGAAGGGCTACAAGGGCGACGTCGCGGTCGCGCAGGGCGAAGAGTTCGACGCCACGCCGGGGAACATCGACGCGCGCACGGAGCGCCTCAAGCTCGCGAACGGAATGAAGGTCGCCCTGCTCCCGAAGCGCACGCGCGGCTCGGTCGTGCACGCGCGGATGGTGCTGCATCTGGGCGACGAGCAGTCGCTCTTCGGCACGGTGCCCTCGGGCTCGCTCGCCGCGGCGATGCTCACCCGCGGCGCCGGCAACCTCACGCGCCAGCAGATCCAGGACGAGCTCGACCGCCTCAAGGCGCGCGTCTCGGTCGGCGGCGGCTCGCCGCAAGCCAACGTGACGATCGAGACCACGAAGGAAAACCTGCCGGCGGTGCTGCGGCTCGTGGCCACGATCCTGCGCAAGCCCACTTTCCCGGCATCCGAGTTCGATATCCTCAAGAACGAGCGCGTGACGCTCATCGAGCAGCAGCGCAAGGAGCCGGGCGCCATTGCGCAGCGCGCGCTCGCCCGTCACAGCAATCCATACAAGCGCGGCGACGTCCGCTACGAGAGGGACTTCGACGAGGTGATCGCCGACACCAAGGCGGTTCCCCTCGATCGCGCGCGGGCGTTCCACGTCGATTTCTACGGCGCCGATCACGCGGACTTCGCGGCCGTCGGCGACTTCGACGCCGCGGCGCTGAAGGCGTTACTGAACGAGCTCTTCGGCGACTGGAAGGCCGCGAAGAGCTACACGCGCGTGCCGGAGCCGAGCTACGTGCTCGCGCCCACGCAGCTTCGCTTCGAGACGCC
>JACXTT010007090.1_pt1 | contig 15878 bp, 13 predicted proteins | sample 9270951 | NCBI WGS metagenome assembly JACXTT01 (sample SAMN15532306, study PRJNA645909) | rock metagenome | isolation source: weathered quartz diorite | place: Puerto Rico | collected 2017-06-21 | reverse complement strand
CTCTTATAGAACGTATGGACGGCTTGTCGTCAAAGATGGGGAAGGGAAAGGCAAACCGTTCCAGAATAGTCCGTGAGGCTCTGGCCGAATACCTGGCGAGGCTCGAACGCGCCAGCGAGGAGGAACGCGAGAGGACGATATTTCGCCGGCACCGCGGCAAGTTGGCCCGACAAACCGCTGCTCTCGTGAAGGAACAGGCGAAGGGATGAGACGCGGTGAAATTTATCAGACAGCGGAGAAGATGCCCGAGCGAGGACACAAACCCGGCTTCTACGTAGTGGTGTCGCGGGACTTCATCGCGGAAAACGAGGATGTGGACACCGTCATCTGCGCCCCGGTCTACAGCGAGATTCTCGAAATCCGCAGCGAAGTGCTAGTTGGCGTCCAGGAAGGGCTCCCGAAAGACTGTGGAATCCGCTGCGACTTTCTCACCCTCATGTTCAAAAAGAAACTCACCCATTTTGTCGCGACCCTTTCGGCCCTAAAACAAGCGGAGTTGGATCGCGCTCTGCGTTACGCGCTACAACTTCCCGGAAAATGAAGTATGGTGATCTAACGGCGTAGCGGACGCGGGCGCCGGCCGGCTTTAACCTTCCTTCTTCCTCCCAAGTGCAAATAGGATGCCTCTCAAGTAAGCATCCAACTCGACCTTTTCAACATTTTTCCGAATAATCGTCGACAGTTCCGTTTCTTTATTGTCGATGATGGCGACGATTTCATTGATGAGTGCTTCGACACGCGCAACCTCGGCGGTGATCGCCTTCTTATCTAAACCAAACTCGCCATTCGTGTGTGCTGCGCTAAGCCGTGCACGTTCGGCTTCGAGAAGGGAACTTGCGCTCTGAAGTTGCTGCGCGAGTTGGATTTTTTGTTGAATGGCTTCTTGAAGCCGCTCCTCATACTGCAGTCGCAATTGATCCACGATTTCATCGTTGACCCGTCCTCCAGTTCGGGACACGCGTTGTATTTGGGTCTCCAAGCGCTCGATTTCCGTAATCAATTGATGCCGCTCCGACGTCCATGCAATGCGGGCCTCTTGAAACTCTTTCTGGAGAGCGTCTTTTTCGCTCCGAAGCTGTTCGAGTTGCGCTTCCGCCGGTTTTGCGGACCGAGAGGTAACTTCGTAAGCCTGGATTTGCGCTTGCGCCTGCACAAACGCTTGCTGCAGTTGCCCTGCGTGATCGTTCAATTGGCGTCGCTCCGTATCCCAGTGGCGGGATGAGTCCTCCAATTTGTGAATTTGGGCGACAAGTTGTTCACGCTCACTCGTCCATTTTGCGAACGATTCCTGAAGTTGATTTTCGAGGTCGCGAACCTTCGGATTAGCTTCTGGCGCGTCTTCCTTCGGTACGGGACGGCCCATGATCTGCGCCGCTCGGCGCAGTTTGACCATTTCGCCCGTCATCTTCAATTTGTCTTGCTCCCATTCCGTCTTGCCTCTCAAGAACGCCTGTTCCAGTTCCATTTTCTCTTTGGTGACGCGACTGAGTTCCGCTTCGAATTGTTCTTTGACGGATTGCGTTGATCGCATGGGGTTGGAAGCACGCGCGATCGCGTCGGCGACCGCTCCCTCCAAACGATTGACCTGTGATTTCAGTTGAGCGCGTTCAATTTCCCATTCGGACTTGGCGTTCTTTAGCTTTTCGTCAGCGGCTTCTTGCAGCTTGGCAACGGCTGCGGAATCGATTCCCGGCGATTTTTGCTCAGTGTCTGTGCGCTTACGACCGGCGGCTGCTTTCGCCTCGGCAAGGGCACCCTCGAGCCGATCGATTTCCGCATTCATCCGGCGCTTTTCAACGCGCCACCGCTCGGATGCCGCTTCAAGCTCTCCCTCGGCCTGTTCTTTTTGCCGTTTCAATTGCCGGAGTTTGTTTTCAAATTCTGCTTGAATTTCGTCGGTGATCTGTTGCCGCAACAGCTCGTTGTCCATGCCCGTGCATTATAATTCAGTGCCTTATCGTGGAAGAGCGTATCGAAGTACGGAATCCGGCAACGGCCCAAGTGGTTGGCCAGGTTGCTATTGCGGGACCGTCGGAAATCCGCGATGCCGTCCAACGGGCCAGGCAAGCCCAGAAGCCGTGGAACCGGTTACGATTCCGCGAACGTGCTCGCATCGTCCGCCGCTTTCATGATTTGATCCTCACGCGGCGCAATCAAATACTGGACACAATTCAAGCTGAAACGGGCAAGGCACGTCGAGACGCCCTCGCTGAGCTGATTACCGTTGCGGGAACTGCCCGTTACTATTTGTCCCATGGTGAGCAGACCCTTCAGCCAAAGCGCCGTCGTCCGGCGCTGCCTGCGATAACGTCTGCCGAACTCATCTACAAAGCGCATGGGCTGGTCGGCCTGATCACACCGTGGAACTATCCTTTTCTGCTGAGCATTGCGGATGCTTTACCGGCGTTGCTTGCCGGAAACGCAGTCCTGATCAAACCTTCAGAATTGACTCCACTGTCGGCGATCCTTGCGCGTGATCTTCTCATCGAGAGCGGGCTGGACCCTCACCTCGCAATTGTCTTGAGCGGTCCAGGTGAAACCGGATCGCAACTTATCCAGCACGTCGATTATGTGGGCTTCACCGGTGGAACCTCGACAGGGAGGAAAGTTGCTGTCGCTGCTGGTGAGCGTTTGATCCCGTACTCTCTAGAACTCGGCGGTAAAAATCCGATGGTCGTCCTGAAAGGTGCTCGACTGGATGAGGCGGCGATGGGCTTATTGGCGGGCGCGTTTGCAAATAGCGGCCAGACCTGTATCGCAGTGGAGCGCGTTTATGTCGAGGAGCCGATCTACGAAGATTTTTCCAGGAACGTCGTGGACAGAGTGTCTAAGTTGAAATTGGGCTGGTCGACATCGTGGGATGTCGATATAGGCAGTATGATCAGCCGTGAACACGCAAACAAGGTGCTCGGTCACATTCAACAGGCGGTGGATCATGGAGCGCGTGTTCTCAGCGGAGGCCGTGCACGCACCGATCTCGGAGCAGCATTCGTTGAACCGACCGTACTTTCACACGTCGACGGCAGCATGTCTGTCGCTCACGAAGAGACCTTCGGGCCGGTTGTTTCACTTTATCGGGTGCGAGACTCCGAAGAAGCGATTGCGAAGGCGAATGATTCACGGTTCGGGCTCAATGCATCGGTATGGGCGGGCAAAGAGACCTATGCGCGTGAAATCGCCCGGCAACTCGAAACGGGGTCGGTAGCCGTGAATTCCACTCTTCTCATCTACAACAGCTTCGATGTCCCGATGGGCGGAGTGAAACTGAGCGGCATTGGCCGAAGGCATGGCGAGCACGGGATTCTTCGATATACGCAAGCGCAAAGTATTGTGCGAAGCGGTGCCCTGGGCGGGGGATACGATTCCGTGCTGATGCGCATTAAAATCGAAAGGAAGGCGCGTGCGTTGGTCGCACCATTGAGGGCCTGGATTCGCTTTCCTTGGTTTAAATAAAAATTATGAGTTTTGAGCTATGAGTTTTGAGTACGCAAACTCAAAGCTCATAACTCAAACCTCACTCTCTTATGTACTTTACTGTTTCACGCCCGACGCATTCGCCGGTTCCGTCGATGCTGTCTGCGGATTTGCAGATTGCCGTGTCAGGTAAAGGTAGACTGGCGTTACCTCAAAGGGCATTTTTTCACGCGCCGAAAGTAATGCGACGGCTTTGGCCTTTGATAGTTCGATCTTTGCCGACCACGGATCGACACGGACACGGCCGCCCAAAGGCAGCGCCGCGATCTGATCGACCTTAGTCATTTCCAGTTTCGGCGCGGCTTGCTTCAATTCGGCCATCCGTTCGACCTGACCACCCTTCATCATGCTGTTTCCAATATGAGGCAGAAGCAGGTGCGGAAGTACCGCGGCGCGCTGGTCAACTGCTTTCAGGAACAGACCGGCATTACCCAGCTTGTCCTTGTACGGCGAATTTTTCAGAAATTCCGCCGCCTTTTTGTCCGCATCAATTTCTTCTTTCGGATCACGTTTGAGGTCGACGCTATTGAACGCATCCGGATCGTCGAAGAGCATGCGATCACTAAACGCATACTTCGTGTCCAGACGATGTCCGAGTGCAATGTGAGCCAGCTCGTGCGCCAGAGTCATCGCGAGGCTTGCCTCATCCGGTAAAACGTCGACCAGACCACGACTCAACACAACAGTGTGGCCGATAGTGAACGATTCCAAAGGTGACGTCAGAAGAACCCGCGCGCGAACTTCCGGTTGAATATCCAGATTATTTGTGACTTCGAGGTTCGAGAGCACGGTTTCGAGAACTTTGTTGACTTCGCCATCGGGCGCTACGAGACCCGCCTTTTCAAGCCGCTGGATGATATTGTCTTCGGCCTGGCGTTCCCAAGCGCGCAAAGCACGCACGGGGGATGTGCCATCGGGTTCGTCGACATTGTCCCGAACCTGATCAGATTCAACGAGGAGCGCAGTCAATTCATTTTGTGCACTCGACTTGCCGACGTTATATCCCCAGAGCCGTGTCTGACCTTTAAATCGCAGATGCCGGCGCCCGGCCAGGTAACTCATGTCGGATTCTTCCGTATAGACGTACGCCGGAAACCACATACCGCCTACGGACTCGCGCCAACTGTCGAAGTGGAAATACATCTTCGTCAAACTGGACGGGCCGTACGTGCCGTTAAAGCGTACGATGTTGTAATCCTGATCTTCGGCCCAAATGCGGCCTTTAAACAAACCGGTGCTGCCTTTTTTGGGCGTCACATCGAACACGAGGCATCGAACTGTGCCCAAGAATTCGCGGCGGGCGTACTCGAAGTTGTAATTACTTCGGTCGAAACGGCCACCTATGACGAGCATCTGCTCAAATCCTTCGGGCAGATATTTCACCGAGTACACTTGCTTCATTCTGCTGAATACCGAATTTGGGACTGCATCGGTCAGGAACGTCTTCTCCCTTATTGTTGCGGGATTGAATTGCAGCTTCCCGAGAAAGTACTGATCTCCTGTCGGATGAAACGCAAGTTCATCGTCTTTATCCAGAGTTTGGAGATACGTTTCAACAAGCGGATGCATACCCGTCATCGTTGCGGAGAGCGCCGACTCCTTCGCGACGATCTTGTCGACAATTTGGTTCGCCGCAACCTCGGCGGCTGAGGTCTTGGTGTCGGTTGGGCCGGCCGGTGGTACAGATGAGGGTTGTTTTCCCGCACCAGGTTTTTGCGACTGTCCTGCGAAAACCAGACCCGTGCTGATCGCACAGATCGTGATGAAAGTCAGTAATGAAGATTTGTAATTTACGTTACGCATAGTTCCTCTTCGTATCTCGGCTAATAAGCCAATTGAAACAAAATGTGCACGGTCGCGGTTGAATCCGCAGGCTGGCCGTCGCGAAGCGCCGGCTTGAATCGAATTTGCTGTGCGGCACGAAGTGCACTTTCATCAAGTCCGTGGCCTAGCCCTCGAATAACTTCAAGTATTCGCGCTTCGCCTCCAGCCGTAAAAAGAACGCGAAGTAGAACTTCGCCTTCCAGTTTCAGCTTTCGCGCCTCATCTGTGTATTCAGGCTTTGGCTTAAATAAAATTTCGACCGGTGTTTGAGGTGGCGCCAAATCCTTCTTTTTTACAGCAGGCTCCGCCTTCGCCGCCTCGGTATCACTGAATCCTGCCTGTTGTACGGCGCGTCCCGGTCCTCGACCTCCGCCGGCCGTTCCGGTAACGGCGGTTCCGTTGCCAAACCCTGCGCTTGCAACTACGCCCTTCGCGCCGCGAGCTCCTCCGGTCCCGTTACCGGCACCGGGCCCCGCGGGCAAGTCGAACGAACCCAGGCTCGCGATGTTGCCGGGCTTACCTGGTTTTCCTTCGCCGCGGATCCCATTGGGATCACCAAACCCACCGGTCTGAACTTGAGCGGCCGGAAGGTTCGTAGTCGGCTTCGCTGAGCTTCCGGTGGAAAATACGTTCGTACGGACTTCCATTTTCGGGGCGGCTACGTCCGGCTGTTCGATCTTTGCCGTGGTTTTGGGCAACGGTTTGTCCCGTTCAACTACATCCGGCAGCTTGACCTCAGCCAATTTGGGCGGCTCAGGCGGCTTCGGTTTCGGCGGTTCGATCAACGCAGGTTTTGGCGGAGGGGCTGCAACAATTGGCTTTACCGGCTCCGGAGGTCTTGGCTTCGGCGGAGGCGCTTTGTAATGTGTTACTTCGAGAACTTGCTCTTCAGGCATCGGAGGAGCAATGAGGACCGTATCGAAATGAACTTTGATCGTCTCATTGAAGATGAGCGGGATTACGAGCAAAACCGTCAGTAGCACTCCGTGAACGGCGAGACTCATCCATACGGGTCGTTTTCGGGACTCATGAAACTCCAATGACCGAAACATGTTGTCTGGCGAGACAGATCCAACAGAGTCCCGCAGCGATGACTTATTTGTCCGCTCCATAACAGCCTGAAATGTGCACGGACGTTGCCACCGTTGCCGATCATGCGGGAACCACTTACGATCGTGCTGCTTACATCTGGCGTAGCGCCGGAATGGAATGGCATAACCGTTCCTAGGAGTCCTACTTGAGTTTCAACCGAAAGCACATCCGGTTACCGGATAGGAATTGGTCCTACAAAGTGGAATTTGGAAGAAAAAATGTGCTAGTAATTTTGGCGATGAAGATTCTCATTGCCGAAGATGACCGGGATTCGCGCGAGCTTTTGTCGTGGCTTCTAAAAAAGATGGGTTATCAGGTCATCGCGACGACAAACGGAAAAGAAGCCTGGGAAGCATTTCGTCGCGGCCGGTTCCGCTTGGTTATATCGGACGTATTAATGCCAGAACTTGATGGCCTGGAATTATGTCGGCGCATTCGTAAGCACAAACAATCGAAATACACATACGTCCTAATCATCACCGCATTGATCGGCAAAAAGGACTATCTCGAAGGCATGGACGCTGGTGCCGATGATTTTGTCACGAAGCCGTTTGACCCGGATGAGCTGAAGGCGCGATTACGCGTCGCCGAACGCATTATTTCGTTCCAGAAACAGGCTGCCGCGGCGGAAGAAGTTGCACCGTAGTTTTGGCATCTTACTTGTATGCGGACAGACCTGTAATGTATTCCCCCAGGATAAGCGTGTGGATGTGGTCGGTTCCTTCGTAGGTATAGACGGACTCGAGATTACACATATGACGGAACACCGGATACTCCAGCGTAATCCCATTCGCTCCCATTAGGTCTCGTGCGAGTCTCGCCGTTTCCAGGCCGACGCGAACGTTGTTGCGTTTAGCCATCGATGTTTGCGCGAAATGAAGCTTTCCTTCGTCTTTTAACCTGCCAAGCCTCCACGCGACCAGCTGTCCCTTTGTGATTTCCGTCAACATGTGCGCAAGCTTTTCCTGAACGAGCTGAAACTGAGCGATCGGCCGATCGAACTGCGTCCGTCCCTGTGCATATTCGACAACACATTCATAGCACGCCATTGCAGCGCCGATGCCGCCCCAGGCGATGCCATATCTGGCCTGGTTCAGGCACATCAACGGTGATTTGAGTCCGTCGCTTTTGGGCAGGAGATTCGTTTCGGGTACCAGCACGTCATCGAGAATCAAATCGGATGTGACGGAGGCGCGCAGAGACAGTTTGTTCTTGATCTCCGGCGCCTGGAAGCCGGACGTGCTTGTTTCTACAATGAAGCCCTTGATGTCGGTATCCGCCTTCGCCCAAACGATAGCGACGTCAGCAATCGTTCCGTTCGTTATCCATCGTTTGGTTCCGTTGAGCACCCATCCTTTATTCGTTCGTCGGGCTCGAGTTTCCATGCCGCCTGGATCGGAGCCATGGTCTGGTTCAGTCAAGCCGAAGCACCCAATCTTTTCTCCCTTCGCCAGTGCAGGCAACCACTTCCGCTTCTGTTCCTCAGACCCGAATGTGAAGATCGGATACATGACGAGCGCTCCCTGAACGCTCACAAAGCTCCGAAGGCCGCTATCGCCGCGCTCCAATTCCTGCATCACGAGACCGTATGCGAGATTGTTCATATTCGCGCAGCCGTATTCTTCAGGGAGGGTGCCGCCAAGCAAACCCAGTTGCCCGATTTCAGGAATGAGCTCTGTGGGGAAGGTCGCCTCTTCAAAGTGTTTGTCGATAATCGGAATCACACGCTCGTCGACGAATCGGCGCACCGTGTCGCGTACCATCCGTTCCTCATCGCTCAACAGGTCGTCGATTCGATAAAAGTCGACACCTTTGAATGGCATAAGCCTCCAGACGCTTCGTCCTCTCCTAAAGCGAAGGGACGTGTCTCCATAAAAGAAGCTATCATAACCGCGTGAAACCGGACTCTGCGATTGACGTTATTCGCGAACTTCGAGCGCGAGGTTATGAAGCGTATCTCGTTGGAGGCTGCGTGCGCGATATGGTAATGGGCCTGGAGCCAGCCGATTACGATATTGCAACCAGCGCACGACCGGAAGAAATCGTAAAGATATTTCCTCGCACGGTAAGCATCGGCGCTCAATTCGGCGTCATTCTTGTCATTTTCCGAGGCCACCCATTCGAAGTTGCCACCTTCCGCTCCGATGCGGCGTATGTCGATGGCAGACGTCCGACGGGAGTCGTCTTTACCGATGCGAAACAGGACGTGTTGCGGCGCGATTTCACCATCAATGGCCTCTTATATGATCCACTCACCGGTCAAGTTATCGACTATGTGAACGGACAGGCGGATATCCGGGCAAAGCTGGTCCGCGCGATCGGAGATCCGCAAGCCCGCTTTGAAGAGGACAAGCTCAGAATCCTGCGTGCCGTCCGGTTTGGTGCACGGCTGGGTTATGAGATCGAAGCTGATACTTGGAATGCAGTCTGCGCGATGGCGGGAGAGATTCACCAAGTAAGTAACGAACGCGTTCGTGAAGAGCTAACACGCATTTTGACGGAAGGACAACCTGCCCGTGGGTTTCGCCTGCTTGATGAATCCGGTCTAGGGAAAGAGATCTTCCCAGAGGTCGAGTGGACGGATCATATCGAACGGTCACTGAAGTTGCTTCGACCACGCACACAGCCAGATTTCGCTATGGGAGTATTGCTTCACGAGACGCCCGTGCGCAGCGTCGCGAATATTGTCCAACGTTTGAAGTTTTCGCGGGCCGAGATGCATCATATAGTCGCCCTTGTCGAAAACCTGCCCCAGTTTTCCAGAGTTCGCGAGATGTCGGTCGCTCGTCTTAAACGTTTTTTCCGGATGAATCGTTTTGAAGACCACATCGAACTCGCGCGAATTCACTGTTCGGCAGCTCAGGAAGATTTGGTAAATGTGAATTACGTGCGTCGTAAGCGTGCGGAATGGACGACCCAGGATGTTTCCCCAGAGTCGCTTGTCACGGGCGACGACCTGATCGCAATGGGGTTCGCACCGGGGCCGGCTTTCAAGGAGATCCTCACCAGGGTCGAAGACGAACAACTCGAGGGACGCCTTACTGACCGCAGCAAGGCACTCGACTTCGTCAGAAATCACTATAAGCCGGCATCCCTATGCGAATAGTGCCGCTACTCCTTCTCGTCATCAACCTGAATACGGCCACCGTTGGGCAACTGCAGAGCTTGCCCGGTATCGGGCCCACACTCGCCAGGCGGATCATCGAGTTCCGGGAAAAGAATCACGGCTTCAAACGAGTCGAAGAATTGCTGGCCATTCCCGGCATCAGCGAGAAAAAGTGGAATGCGATTCGGGACAAGGTTGAGGTTGGGAAGTTAGCGGAGTAGAGCGTAAGAGGTAACTCCCCTCCTCAGCTGAGGAGGGGAGCTTCTGCGCGTTCAAGAAAACCGGTTGACGTTATTGCTTAGATTTCTTATCATCGCCGCCGCCGAACAGGCCGCCAAAAAACTTCCCAACACCTTGGATGGCTTTGCTGATTCCTTTTCCGGCTTCAGCAACGCCCTCCTGAACCGCCTCGGAAATTCGGAAACCATGAAGCGGGCAATACGAAGTCGGGGCTGTGCCGGCGATAAAGGTTTCTTCGAAAGTTTCCGGGCAGGACGGGTTGGCGAGAAGCATACTTTCCGGATCGATGCGGGCGACCTCGATTCCCGGAGGAGCTGAGAAGTACATTTTATCGGGATCAGGCGGATAGAGCTGCGTGGCTTTCGCCATGAATTCTGTCCAGATCGGCAACGCGGACCGGGCGCCTTCAAGGTTGAGATCACGGTTGTCGTCATATCCGACCCACGCGATTGCGAGGAAGTCCTTCGTGTACCCTGCGAACCAGCCGTCTCGTGAAGTACCAGTTTTGCCGGCCGCGGGCAATGTAAACCCGCGGTTTCGAACACCGACGCCGGTTCCGGAGTTGATGACGCCTTCCATCAAATACGTCATGAGATATACCAAATCCGGACGCATGACCTGTTTCGGTTCGTATTTGTATGCCTTGATCGTGGTTCGATCTCCCGACGTGACGCGAACCAGGGCATGAGGCTCCATGCGTTGGCCTTCATTGGCGAAGGCTGTGTAGGCACCCGCCATCTCAATGGGTGTAACTTCGAACGCGCCGAGGGCCACAGACGGGTATCCTTTGATTTTTGCATTAAGCCCGATCCGCCGCGCCATACTTGCCACTCGGTCGTAGCCAATACGTTCTGCTATTTTGATCGTCGGCACATTCAATGAATGTTGTAGAGCCTCGCGCGCAGTCACTTGGCCGCGGTATTCCTGCTTGTAATTATTGGGCTCATACGTTCTACCGCCCTCGTATACGAACGTCGTGGGCTCGTCCGTAAGTGTCGTGATCGGAGTAATGACACCCCCGCGCCGCAAGTCGAGTTGAGGCAAATCTGCTGAAACTGCCTCGGTATTAGCGGGTGCATTGGAGGTTGTCTGGTCAGGCGACGGTGTCGGCTCCACCGGCTTGTCTTTATCGAAGGCGGTCTCAAAGGCGGCGGCATACACGATCGGCTTGAAGATTGAGCCCGGTTGCCGCGATGCCTGAGTAATTCGATTGTATTGACTGACGCTGTAGTCGCCGCCGCCGACCATTGCCTTGATTTCACCCGTGTGGGGGTCCAATGCGATCAACGCCGCCTGCGGTCCCGGCAAATTATCGGAATCTTTGCCGCGTTTCCTTTGAGCGTCAATCTGCATTTGGACAAACTTCAGGCCGTTTTGAACAGCTTCTACGGCCGCCTTCTGAAGGTCCGGGTCAAGGGACGTGTATACGTGAAAGTTGCCGCTGGTCAGATCTTCTTCAGAGAAGTCTTTTAGCAACTCCTCGCGGACGAAATCGACGAGATACGGGGCATCGCTGCTGTCGACCTTGATTGGCGCTACTTTGACTTCCGCGTTCTTGGCTTCTTCATACTGCTTGTCGTTGATCGAGCCCATCGTATGCATCGCTGCAAGTACCGCATTACGGCGACGCTTTACGTCATCAGCATGCTTTATGGGAGAAAATCTTCCATTTGGCGCCGGGATAATCGCAGCCAACGTCGCAGCTTCGGGCAAAATGAGTCCAGCGAGGTCTTTTCCAAAGTACGCGGCAGAGGCTTCGCCAAAACCGTTGATGCTGAATGAGCCGCGTTGGCCCATGTAAACCTCGTTTGCGTACATCGTAAGAATCTGCTGTTTCGTCAGCCTTTGTTCGAGAAGAAATGAAATGAATACTTCTGCGGCCTTCCGCCGGATCGATCGATCCGGGGTAAGAAAGAAATTCCGCGCCAGTTGCTGGGTAATCGTGCTGGTGCCACCGAGACGCGTCGACTCCCGCAGGCTTTGAACAAATGCTCCAACGAGACGAACAGGATCGATTCCAAAGTGCGTAAAGAAATGCTGGTCTTCTGCCGCGATCAGCGCGTTTACCAGAGCCTTGGGTAAGTCGTTGTACTCGACGATCCGCCGCTTTTCCCGCGTTTGATCAGACAAATTCGTAACCAACTCGGAAGGCAACCACGCTTCACCGGTTTCTCCACCGGGTACTTTGATGATTCTCGTCAATGAGCTTTTTGTGAACTCGAGCCGCAGCGAATCGCCTTCTCGTGGACGAATTGTGATTTTATTTCCCGCAACGGCGAATAGGCCGTCGTCCGAACTGCCCTTGTCGGCTGAGTCAAATCCGGCGCGTTGCAGACGCAATACAACGTCGGCCGGAGACAGTCTTTGCCCCGGATAAATGCGGTATGGAGCAGCATAAATTTGCGCAGTGCTCTTGAAAATTTCACCGCTCAGCTTGCGATCGATGATTCGCGAATAGTAGTTGTAGTAATAGAGGACGATTGCGGAAGTGCCGATGAAGAAGAATAGGAAAATCGAAAGCAGAATTTTGAACAGCGGCGATCGAAAGAAATTCGAAAATTTTCTCGTCTTCGCTATCGGCGGCTTACGTTCAGCCATGTGCGGAGTATAGCATCCCTGACATTAAGCTCCGTTCAGCATTTCCTCCCAGCGCGAGGCCCTTTGTTCATAACGTGCTACGACGTCGGATGATCGAATTCCGGGCAGGTTTATCCGCATATTTGCAATTGCTCCTTTGAGCGATGCACGCAGCATCTGGAGGCTAACCTCGACGTCCGATCGAACATTGACATGAATGATTGGACGAAGCTCTTCGCAAATCTGCAACGTCTCGGCGGCGCACTCCGCTGTCCGCGATGGGATTTCCGTCGCTCCGATCAGCGCGTTTTGAATCGCCTCTTCCCGTTCGGGTGAATCTTTCGGAAGCTTATAGGCCGCCATGACTTGCGTGTAGGCTTCGGAATCTGCATCGATCAAATGCAGTAAGGTCTCACGGCGAGACGCCAGACGGTCCTGCGCTTCGTCGTAGCGATGGGCATGCTGTTGATAATTTTTTTTCCCCTTCGTTATCCCAATGGCCATCTCTGCGAGCCCCGCGCCCAAGGCTCCGGCCAAAGCAGCGACACTTCCTCCGCCCGGGACGGGTTGGGCGGAGGCAACGCGTTCGACGAAAGATCGAACACCTTCAGTCATGCTTGCGTGTGTGGGCGCCTTAGCCATGACATCCGCGAGCCGAGTCTCCAGGATCATTTCGGGTTTGAAGTTTTCAATCTTTAGGTTTGATTCGACAACTTGCTCGATAGCTCTTTGCGGTATAAGCCCCACAATCTCGCTGCCCGCGATGCTGACTCCGAGCCGTTCCGCTTCGGTTCGAACCGTTTCGAAGACCAGCTCCACTGGTGTCTGTTCAAAATCTGTCAGATTCATTGAAACCTGGGCTTGATTGCGATCCTTCAGCAGGAGTCCCATGGCTTTCACATAGGGAAGCCCGCCGCTTGAGAAGCGAACACGCCTGGCAATCTCCTTCGCCATCGATACGTCTGGGGTGTTTAGGTTGATGTTATAAGCAATCAATGCTTTTCTGGCGCCCACCACTGTCGCGCCGGCCGTGGGATGAATGCGGGGTTCGCCAAAATCGGGAAGTCGATCGGGGTTAGACCCGATTTCATCGCGTAGTCCTTCAAATTGTCCGCGCCGGATATTTTCCAGGTTCCGGCGCTCAAGCCGAGTGGCAGCTGCTTCGTACAGGTAGATGGGAATTTGGAATCGTTCCGAAAGCTGCCGGCCAACAGTCCTGGCGATGTCTACGCAGTCATCGAGCGAAACGCCCCGAATTGGAATGAATGGAATGACATCGGCCGCGCCAAGGCGCGGATGCGCTCCCGAATGCTTTGTCAGATCGATGTGCCGAATGGCAACCTCCACTCCACGAATAGCGGCATCGCCAATGGATTCAGGTGTTCCCACGATCGTGATGACGGCGCGGTTGTGATCCGCATCCATCTCACGGTCAAGGAGATAAACATTGGGTACTGACGTCAAACCGGTGACTATCGCATCCACAACCTCGACGCGCCGGCCTTCGCTGAAATTCGGAACACACTCAACGAGACGATTCATTTTTTCTATTCCAGACCAACTCTCCACGCTTGAACGTCCACACACAAAAGTTTACCGCCGCGAAATAAGGTATTTCGCGGTAGTCGGCTACATCGTAAACAGCCATATCCGCTTGCTTTCCTCGCTCAATTGAGCCCATGCGGTTTTCATGCCTGATCGCAGAAGCGCCGTTAATGGTCGCCGCTACAATCGCTTCGGCCGGTGTCATTTTCATTTGAGTACACGCGAGCGAAAGCACGAATTGCATATTCAGAGTGGGCGATGTACCTGGGTTGAAGTCCGTGGCCAATGCCACTGCGGCGCCGGCCTCGATAAGCTTGCGAGCGGGCGCGTAATGATCTGCACCGAGCATGAATAAGGTTGCTGGCAATAGGGTCCCGATCACATCGGAATTCGCTAAGCGTTGAATATCCGCGTCCGCGATCGCCCCTAAGTGATCCGCCGAAACAGCTGCCATTTCAACAGCCAGCGCCGTCCCTCCCGAAGACTGAAACTCATCGGCGTGAATCTTGATTCCCATGCCCAGAGCCTTGGCCGCTTCAAAAATACGGCGCGCTTCATCGCGCGTGAAGGCTCCGGGTTCGACGAAGACATCACAGAATTGCGCGAGCTTTTCCGCATGAATGGTTGACAGGGCATCGATGACCTGGTCGACGAAGGCGGATCGGTTATTACGGAATTCGGGCGGTAACGCGTGCGCCCCAAGATAGGTAGGCACAACTTCCAACTTGCCTCCAAAGCGCATGGCCTCCAGCATCCTGATTTCGGTCTCCAGATTGAGTCCATAACCACTTTTGGCTTCGATCGTGGTCGTACCGAATTCCAGGAAACGATCGGCGAATTGCAGGTGAAGCTCCGCAGCTTCTCGAACCGCTTGTACACTCGACAAAATGCCGCCGCCTCGAGCGAGAATGTCCATGTATGGCGTGCCTTGAATCCGCCACTCGAACTCATCGGCACGCGAGCGTGCGAAGACCGCATGCGTATGTGAATCGACGAAACCCGGCAAGACGATCTTGCTGGCGGCGTTGAACTCCGGGGCGAGTTTATCGGGCAGCCGGTCCGTCGGGCCGACCCAGTCAATGACGCCATTGCGAATCGCGATCGCGCCGTCTGTAATTATGGCCAGTTCACGTAACTCGGCTCCTCGGCGCGCGCGGGCCGGACCTGCCAATGTGACGAGTTGCTTTGCGTGGATGATGTTTAGATCTTGATGCCTTTTCGCTTCGCGAATTCTCGAGCCTCCTCGTATCCCGCGTCGGCGTGGCGTGCGACACCAATACCAGGGTCATTGGTAAGTACGCGACTGATGCGTTCCGTGAGGGCGTCTGTGCCGTCTGCAACAATCACCTGGCCTGCGTGCAGCGAGTAGCCGATGCCTACTCCTCCCCCATGGTGAAATGAAACCCAACTCGCACCGGAAGCTGTATTGAGCAGCGCATTGAGTATCGGCCAATCGGCGATAGCGTCGCTGCCGTCTTTCATAGATTCGGTTTCCCGGAATGGAGAGGCCACAGAACCGCAATCCAGATGATCACGGCCGATGACGACTGGCGCAGAAATTTTGCCGGACTTAACCAAATGATTGATCCGCTCGCCAAACAATGCGCGCTCGCCATATCCGAGCCAGCAGATCCGTGCAGGCAGCCCTTGGAAATGCACTCTCTTCCGCGCGAGGCGAATCCACCGGTTCAGGACTTCATCGTCGGAAAATAGCTCATCAACCAGGTCGTCGGTGATGCCGATGTCGCGCGGATCCCCGGACAGCGCGACCCAGCGAAATGGACCTCGGCCTTCCGCGAACATGGGACGAATATACGCAGGAATAAAGCCAGGGAATTCATAGGCATTTTTCACTCCGCCTTCGTATGCCATCGTCCGGATGTTGTTTCCGTAATCGAAGGTGATGGATCCACGCTTTTGCATCTCCAGCATGGCTTCGACGTGGACAGCCATCGATTCGATCGCGCGCGCCGTATACGTTTTTGGATCATTCATTCGGAGTACTGCTGCTTCGTCAAGC
>JACXTT010007089.1_pt1 | contig 15879 bp, 19 predicted proteins | sample 9270951 | NCBI WGS metagenome assembly JACXTT01 (sample SAMN15532306, study PRJNA645909) | rock metagenome | isolation source: weathered quartz diorite | place: Puerto Rico | collected 2017-06-21 | reverse complement strand
TTTCTTTAAAATTTTTTCCAACAGGCGGATGTATTTTGCATATTTTCCGTCAGACATCCCTTTTTTCCTTTAATTAGCCCGTAACTTATGGAGCGTTAGCGAACATAAGTTACGGCGCGAATTAAACCCAGCATTAATTTTGTAATATTCAAAATTAGTGCTGGGTGTCTTTAACGACACTTTGAATCTTTCCGTCGAAAACCTCCAACGTAAACACGTCATTGTTTTTGACACCTTTTACACTTTTAATCACCTTGCCATCTCTTGTACGCGCCACACTAAAACCACGCTTCATGGTATTCACCGGGCTTAACATGTCAACCATCTTCGTATAATTTAACAATTTTTTATGATCTTGCGTTAAACGCGCCTCGACTATTTTTTTCAAAGATCGTCTGGCTTCCAATAACCTACGACCAGATTCTTTGATATAACGGCCCGGCTCAAATTTAAAGAAATGGTTAAAACGCCCTAAATGCTCGCGATGTGTCTTTAAATAGTCCGTCGTCGATTGCTGCAATTGGTATGCTTTGCTTTTAAGCGCCTGCTTGTCGCCTTCTAATTTTAACTGGGCCAGATCGATGATGCGCTCTAAAGCGGCATCCAGATTATCTAAATATTGCTGAACACGCCCAATGAAAAATTGCGCGATCGCCGTCGGGGTTTTGGCAAACGTGTGCGCGGCCAAGTCGGTGATGGTCGTATTGATCTCATGGCCTATGCCACTTAAGACCGGCAGACGGCAAAGGGCGATCTTCTCAGCGATCGATTGACTGTCAAAACAACTCAAATCGGCAATGGACCCGCCGCCTCGGGTAATAACGATACAGTCTAATTGCTTTATTTTAGAAAGCTCATCAATGGCTTTGCAGACATCGCCTTCTGTTTTTTTGCCTTGCATGACTGTATTACGTAAATACACGATAAAAGAAAATTTAGATTTCTCTAGCTCCGAACAGAAATCGTTATAAGCTGCGGAATCATAGGCCGTGATCAAACCGACTTTAAGAGGGACTAGCGGAAGCTCGAGCGCTTTGTTTTTATCTAGCGTCCCCTTCTCTTTAAGAAACGCGATGAGCTTTTGTTTTTCCTGGGCGATCTTGCCAAGCGTATACGTCGGGTCAATGCTTTCAATGACCAAACGCACAGCGCCGTGTGGAGAATAAAAATCGACCTTGCATAAAAATTTAACCTCAATATCGTCTTTGAGGGCAAAAGCGTTTTCGCTGCGTTTAAGGATTTGGTCGATATAAAACTTACGGTTGGCAAAAATAACAAGCCCGACGCGGGCCATGATGTCTTTGGACGACGGGTCTTTCTCGACTAACTCAAAAAAAACGTGGGACTTATCTTTGTTTCGGTCATACCCTTGAATCTCACCGCATACCCAAAGCGCTTGAGGGAAACCTGTGGTGATCACATCTTTAATGAACTGGTTTAGTTCAGAAATTTTAAAAACGTCATTACTCATAGAAGCTTTTAATTTCTTATTCTTCTTTATTTTGAGTCAGAATCGTCGTCGTCCTCAAATTCTTGATGTTTGGCCTTGGCCTCATCGCGCATTTTTTCCCTAAAAGCCTTGTTCTCATCTTTTTGTTTCGAACGGAAATCTTCCATCGCTTTCTTCTTATCTTCTTTGCTCATACTACTGTCCGAAGATAACTTATTCATGAAATCCATACTTTCCTGATGCTGTTGTTCGCGAAACTTGACGCGTTCCTGATATTGTGCTTCGGCGAAATCAAGCGCCTCTTTTTTCTGCTCCGCCGTCAACTTATCATTTTTATCCAACTTATCTTTAAGATGGTGCATACGTTCGTCGTGGATTTGGGCACGAAAATCCATATTCTCCTTAAACTGCTCGTCGCGGTGCTGCTCGATGGCTTCGGCCCTGTCCTTGGGATCCGTATTTTTAAGGTTCTGACGGAAATCCACATTCTCTTGATGTTGCTCTTCATGATGGGCCTGAACTTGATCGCGAAGCCCTTTACGAAACCCCGACTCTTGACTGCCGCCTTTAGCGTAAACGCTGACAAAAGGAATAAATAACAAAACGATGACCATAAACATTATCTTCTTTTTACTCATACCAACATTCTCCTTTTTCTTCATTGATTTAAACAATTAATTTCTGGTAAATAGACAGATCTTCTTTGGAAAAACAGACAAATAAAATTTGTTCAAACGTACCGTTGTCCTGACAATATTCCCGCACGGCTGCGACGGCAATTTGCGCGGCCAAATCTTTAGGGAATCCGTAAACACCCGTGCTGATACAAGGGAAAGCGATCGTCTTAAGCCCATTGGCTTGTGCAAGCTTTAGTGAATTTTCATAACAATTTCGTAAAAGAAACGGCTCGCGATGGGCCCCGCCTTGCCAAACCGGCCCGACGGTATGGATTACGTGCTTGGCCGGCAAATGATAACCTTTCGTGATCTTGGCCTGACCGGTCTCACAGCCATTAAGCGTGCGGCATTCGGCGATCAATTCCTTGCCGGCCGCGCGATGAATCGCACCGTCAACCCCGCCACCGCCGAGCAGGCTCGTGTTGGCGGCGTTAACGATTGCATCAACGCTGAGTTTCGTAATGTCACCCAAAATAACTTCTAGCTTAACCATCGTTTAATCAAAGACGACTGTTTTATTGTTGTAGACGAGAATTTTTCTTTCTAAATGCCAAAAGACGGCCCGGTTTAAAACAATTCTTTCTAAATCTTCACCTTTGCGTTTTAATTGCTCGATGGACTCGCGGTGGCTAACACGCACCGTGTCCTGCTCAATGATCGGCCCCTGGTCTAAATCGGCTGTCACATAATGGCTTGTCGCGCCGATGATCTTGACGCCTTTCTGAAAAGCTTGGGCGTAGGGATTCTTGCCGGCAAACGCAGGCAAAAACGAATGATGGATGTTGATAATTTTATTTGGATATGTGCGGATAAATTGTTCGGTCAAGATTTGATGATACCGGGCTAAAATTACCAGCTCAATGCCCTCGGCCTTTAAGATCTCCAGTTGTTTTTTTTCTTGTTCGATTTTATTTTCTTTGAGTATCGCCATTTCGATAAATTTGATTTTATGTTCCTTGGCCAGCGCTGCGGCGTCGGGATGGTTACTAATAATAAGAGAAATCACACAGGGCAGTTGCCCGGATTTATAACGATATAAAAGGTCATAAAGGCAATGAAGATACTTGGAGACAAACACGGCGGTCTTTGGGCGGTCGTTTGTAAGATACACGTCCCATTGCATCTGAAATTTCTTAGCGAGCGTACCGAACTTTTCCTTGATGGCTTCTTTAGAAAGGCTAAAACCTTCTAACGACCATTCAAGCCGCATGAAAAAAGTGTTGCTTTGCTCGTCGATATGTTGGTCGGCGTGAAGAATATTTCCGTTATGAGAGAAAACGAAATTGGTGACGGTCGCCGTAATCCCTTTTTGATCGGGACAGGAAATCAAAAGAATACCTGTGTTCATTATTTAACCTTTCCCATAAACTCTAAAACAGAATTGTCTAAGAGGATGTGCCTGCTGTAAATGGGTTTCTTTAAAATAAGCCCGTCGAGACTCTTGCAACGGCTTAAAGCGACATACAACTGGCCGTGGGCAAACGTGCCGCTGCCGATATCAAGGATGACTTTATTAAACGTTTTACCCTGGCTCTTATGGATTGTGATCGCCCACGATAACCGCAAAGGGAATTGGCGAAACGATCCGACACTTTTTGATTCAATCGTATGCGTGTCTTCATTAAAGACAAATTCAAAGACTTCCCACGTATGCGGGTTAACAGAAACGATATCACCGTCCTCTAACTCGACGTCGATTGTTTCCGAATCTTGCTGAATAGAGACGACCTTACCGATCGTTCCATTGATCCAACGCCCGTAACTGTCGTTATTTAATAACATAACTTGTGCGTTGACTTTGATCTCTAATGTTTGAGGTACGGACAAATCTTTTAATTGAAACTCGCCTCTACATTCCCCTTCAAAAATAAATAGTTCTTCATCGATCTCTTCCAGTTGCTCAAGGTTAATTTCATCAGCGATTTTATTGGTGGTCGCCAAGTAAACATAAAGCTCGCCGTCCGGCGGGGAAAAGTCCGGCTTTAACCTCTGATTTAACACGTTAAGCTCTTTGGTCCCGGCTCGACGGTTACGGATGAGCCCTAACAGTTCAATAAACTCATGGTCATTCTGACGGAAAATTTTATCAAGCTCGATGATTTCCAAATCCAAAAACTCAAAAATCCTTGCGTTAAAAAAGTAAGGCGTCGGATAAGAACCTCTTAAAGCTTCCCTGTCTTTAGATGTGACCACCGGTGGAAGTTGGAACAAATCGCCAAAAAAGATCATCTGCACGCCGCCAAATGGCTTATGGGCATCCAGCCCATGCGTGCGTAAAAAAACATCGATGGCATCAAAGAGGTCTGCGCGCACCATGGAAATCTCATCGATGACGATCGCCTCTAAGTTTTTATACAAGCTTTTTCTAGATTTAGAAACACGAAGTGTATGGACATTATCCGGGGTTATGTCCGGCTTAAAACAAAAAAATGAATGGATGGTTTGGCCACCTACGTTTAAGGCTGCTACTCCCGTCGGGGCAAGGACAACGATTTTTTTCTTGGTCGAACGGCGAAAATGCCGTAATAGCGTTGACTTGCCTGTGCCGGCCTTGCCGGTAATAAAAATATTTCCCGAAGAATTCTCTAACCGGTCATAGGCTTCTTGAAACCGCTGTGTAAATTCCAACCCTTGCTCGCTCATGCTTACAATCCTTTATTTCAAACTTAAAAGACGACCGACGTAGCCAACAATTTCCTGATGAGACAAAACACCACATGGCTTTTTGTTATTATCGATAATGGGAATACAACTAACCGTCTTTTCAGCCATCGTGATCAAAGCTGTCTTCAAACTAACCTCAGGCCTAAGATACGTGGGGGTTTGATACATAATGTTACACAGAATATAGGAATCAAGGGACGCCTTCTCATAAAAAGAATCGCCGTCGATGATAATCTTCGGGTCATAGTCCATCTCTTCGCTGATAATTTTGCGCGGGGCAAGCGTCTTATAAAGATATTTGCGGCTTAAAAGCCCGACGAGTTTTTTGTCATGATCAATAACGATCAGATAATTGATGTGATGTTCAACAAACTTTTCTTCCGCCAGACTTAACTCGTCGTCTTCAAAAATCGTGACAACATTTTTAACCATCACATCTTTAACTTTGATCTTATTTAAAAAATCGCTGATCAAAGAAACTGCTTCTCGTTTTAAATCAACCATAAGACTCCTAAAAGCTAAATGACCCGTTCGTTTCCACCATCGATGGGTATTTGAGCGCCTGTCGTCTTTAGAAAAACTTTACCCGCCAACGTCACAACCATCTCCGCTACGTCTTTAGACGTGATCTGTGTTTTCAATAAATTATTTGTTTTATATTCTTCCACACTCATCCCGTAATGTTTAGCCCTTTTTTCTAAAACTTCTTTTGTCCAAATGGCCGTATCAAAAACCTGATTCGGATGAAGAACATTGACACGGATGCCGTGGGCGGCTAATTCCAACGCAGACACGCGGGCCAGTTGTGTCAGTCCAGCTTTGGCCACCGAATAAGCAGAAACGCCGGGGCCAGGCGCCGGGACATTTTTAGAACCGATGATCACCACCGTCGGGTCAAGGCCAAAGACCAAATAAGGAACGCATTCTTTCATAAGGAATGTATGGCTGGTCAAATTGATGTCCATGCTTTTTTGCCACATCTGTGGGTTCATTTCACTTATCTTTTCGCTCGGCGGGAAAATGCCGACGTTAGAAACCAAAATATCCAGGCCGCTAAAGGTCCGGATGGTTTGCTCAACACATTTTTTTATTTGCTTTAAATCCGTCAGGTTGGCCTGAAGCTCTAATATTTCAGGTTTTTTAAACATACCCTTAACTTTAGAATCGATATCGATTGAGACCACACACGCACCCTGCGCCTGCAAACTTTCTACACAGGCCTTCCCGATACCGCTCGCAGCCCCCGTCACTAACGCGACCTTGCCCTGCAATGACAGCGATTGGCCGGCTTTTTTTAATTTCGCCTGCTCAAGCTCCCAATATTCCATTTCGAAAATATCTTTGGCGGGCAAAGCTTTCCATGCACTCAATTTCTCGGCTTGCTGGATCGCTTTGATTGTATGATCGATAATGTCCGTCGCTATTTGCGCATCTTTTAGGCTTGCGCCAAAAGTTATCGTTCCATGGTTCGGCCACACACCCCAGCGCGGCGCGGGGTCAAGGGCGACCGTCCCGTTTTTAGCGTAACGGTTATAATAATTTTTGTAGCCTTGCGCATAATTCTTAATATCTTTGCCGAATGCTCTATTTAAAATAACCGGCACGGGTTTGGTGCGGATGACGTGATCCGGCGTTAATGGCCCACGGACCGCCATGGATTTAACGTTAGACATATTGGCGAAAGAAAGATTTTTGGGATTTTGGTTCATCTGGGCGATCATCGGTTTCCCAGCCAGTTGTGACACAGATCGTCGGATAGAAGCCAGCGCCTTTAAATCTTCACGCGGCTTTGCCTGCTTAACCGTCACAACAGCCTTTTGACGAACAAGATACTTTTCCGCTTCGCTCACCAAACGGATCATGTTCCCATAGCTTTTCTTAGCCTCATCATGAAAGGTAAAAATGCCGTGATGTAAAAAAACGATGCCTTCATATTTTCCCCAATCGATCGTTTTGGTCATTTCATAAACATATTTAGCCAAAATAAATCCGGGCATAACATAAGGGACAACCAGCACACGGTCGCCGTAGACTTCCTCGATCCGCTTTTCTCCGTCGGGTGTATTAGAGATCGCCACGACACTGTCGGCGTGCGTATGGTCAACATACCGAAAGGGAATAATTGCATGAAGGATCGCCTCAACGGAAGGATTGGGGGCATTGGGGTCAATCATCGCAGCGCGCTGGCCGTTGACCATGTCGGTATCACTTAACGAAGCAAGCCGCGCCATCTTAAGGAGCGCTTCCATGCGCACCGGCGCAAAACCCTTGGCCTGGATCGTCGCTAAATCCCAACCGCTGCCTTTGATAAACAGAATATTTTCCTCTTCGCCAAAAAGATCTCTTTCCTTAATCTTGACCGACGTATTGCCGCCGCCGTGTAAAACCAAATCTGTTTCCCGGCCCAGCAGTTGAGATGTGTAGACTCTGATGGCTAACGGGTTAGCACCGAACTTTTTTGCCTCTTTATCGTTCCATAAATTTTTCATAAATTAATTTTTAGTCTCCGTTGTCTCTTCAAAGACCGGGAATTTCCCACTTAAGGCGTTTTGCACCAACTCCTTGACCTCGTCGCTAAAATCAGCGGAAACGATCCATTCTAAATACCCGCGATCTTTTTTGACAATGTCCTGAAGGGTAAATTGCCGCGCATATTTGCCGAACATCATGTAGAGTTTTCCGTTCCACCAGCGGAATTTGCGCTCGCTGTCATAAAAGTCTGAACGGATCTCATAATGATATTTCTTTAAACTTTCAAGCGCATGCTTCTCTCCGTATCGCTCCACCTGGCTTTTTAAAATCTCCAACGTCGCTTCGGTGTCGGCGAGCGCGCTGTGCGCGTTGTTCAAATCTTTATCGCAATAATATTTAAACGCGGCGGTCAAATCCCGCTTTTCATTAAGATGATAAACTTTCTGCGCGTCGTAGATCACGTGCTTCTGCCAGTCGAGCTTATAACCGGCATCCGTCATCTCGCGCTCCAATAACGGCAAGTCAAAACGTTCGATGTTAAATCCGGCCAGATCACAATCCCCGATAAAAAGAAGGATTTGAGATGCAAGATCTTTGAAAACAGGCGCCGCTTTAACGTCTTGGTCCGTAAGACCGGTTAAATCACTAACGACTTTAGGGATAGGAATCCCAGGGTTAATACGTTGATGAAATGTTTCCCGGCTTTCGTTGGGACGGATTTTGATCATCGCGATCTCAATGATCTTATCCTTCTCAAGCCACGTGCCGGTTGCTTCGACATCAAGAACAATGATAGGGTTTTTGAAAATCATTTTTAAAATATTATTAGGTCACCCGTCACTTGTCACCAGTCACCTGAGGCCGAGAGTGATCACAGGTGACGAGTGACTGGTATCGGGTGACTAATTCTTGATTAATATAAGCGTCGCTATTCTATCTTGATTACACCGTCGAAACAAGCTAGCCGTAATTTATTGCGCCTTTGGTTCGGAGTCGGCGTTTTGGCTTTGCTGGATCATGTCCTTGGTGATCGGGCACATCATTTTGCTTGGATCAGAAGACATCATTTGCCCACTGATAGGACACAGGCCTTTGGCTGTTTTGTACCCGCAATGATTAAGAGAACACCAAATGCTTCCCAGAAAAAATGTGTTTAACGCAAGCAAAAGAATGATAAGCCAATTTTGACATTTATTACAACATCCTGTTGATTCTCCCATATGTCCTCCTTGTTAATTATTGATCATTAAACTCGAATATCGAATATCGGATTTCAGATTTAACATTATTGTCCTAATAAAAAAGACCGGCCGGTATAAAAAACGCCGGCGACGTTTGCTGTCATAAGACCTGTTAGTGTTGCCGCAACTAGCGAACGAAACCCGATGCGGGCGAGCACCTTAATTGTTTCCGGTGCAAGCGCGGCGATGCCGCCGATAAAAATCGCCATCGAGGCTAAATGCGCGAAACCGCATAGCGCATAGGTCGCCAACACAGCTGAACGCGGATGCGAAAGCAACCCGTCTTTAAGCGCTTGAGCCAAATCCTGATAGGACACCACCTCCGTCACGACGACCCTCTCTCCGATAATTTTAGCCAGAACCGAGGCGTCCTGCGGAGGCATACCTAAAATAAGCGTCAACGGATAAAACACGATGCCTAAAATATTTTTAAAAGACCAGTCAAAAGAGAAATGGCCTAACATATTGATTTTCTGTCCTAAAAATCCTAACGCCTGGTCCGCAAGGCTCACTAATCCTAGCACAGCAACCAAGAGCGCGGCGATCCCGCCGATCAATTTAAGCCCCGACTGAGCGCCGTTGATGATAGCCTCAACAATATTATTTTCCCTTGTGATGTTTGGCTCGACGTGCTCGCCGAGTGTTTTCGGCTGACCAGTTTCCGGCAATAAAAGTTTAGACATGACAAGCGCAGCCGGCGCGGAAAGAAGCGAGGCCGTAACCAGATGTCCGGCGATGTTCGGGAAAACTTTTTGAAGGCTAAAGACGTAAAGCGCCATAACATTCGATGAGATCGTCCCCATCCCGGCGGTTAAAACGGTGCAAAGCTCGGAAGCCGTCATCTCCTTTAAAAACGGCTGGATGATAAGTGATGATTCAACGCCAACGAAAATATTGCTCGCCGCGCATAATGACTCAGCACCGGAGACACGCATGAGTTTGGTAAACAGGTAGGCAAAGCCTTTGACCAGAATCGGAATAAAACCAATGTAATAAAGAATGGAAATAAGCGCCGAGAAAAAGATGATCGTGGGGAAAACCTGGAAGGCGAGAATAAAACCTAACGACCTCTCGCCCGTTTCTGAAATTTGCCCCGGCGCCAAGGCGAGCGGGCCGAAAAGAAATTTCGAGCCGGCTGAGGCGCTTTCAAGGACCTTAATGACGAGATCGTTTATGACGGAAAAGAATTTAACGCCGGCCGGGACGACAAAAAGAAACCAAGCGATCAGAAACTGCAACCCAACACCCCAAACCACCACATGCCAGTTGATGCTTTTGCGGTTGGTGGAAAAAAGGACGCCCAACCCGATCAAAATGACCAGGCCAGCCAAACTGATGAAATTATAAGAATCCATAAGTGGCGCAAGGGGTTATTAAGCACTTATAGGCAGGAATTTTAACATATTTTGCCAAAAGACATAGCAAATAAGATGACAATCTGACCGCCTTAGCCGGGTCGATCGCGATTTGTCATTGAGTTAGTTATATGGCATACTTAAAACGAGTGAAGCGAGTTTTACCCAGCACTAATTTTGAATTATAAAATTAGTGCTGGGTTCAATTCGCGTAATGAGTTATGTCACTTTGTTCCATAACTCATACGCTCATTGAAGGAGGTATAGACAAAATGAACTGGGTGATTTTTTTAATGGCTGTAGTCGTTTATCTGTTTGATTTTCCTTTTACGGTGATCTGCTAATACCTTCTATATATCTTTCAAACATTTCAATAAGAGGAGCTCCATGGGCTTCTCTTCGAGGGGTCAATCGATAAAGATTGGCCCCTCTTCCTTTTTACCACGCTAAAACTAGATATTATTTAAAAATTTACAAACCTTTAGAATTTCTTCCTTGGAATTGTAGATATGTGCCGAGAGGCGGATATGGCCTTTCCAGAAGGCGGTGTGGATTTGGTTGGTGGTCAGTTTCTTAAAAATTTCCTGGTTCTTTAATTTGTCTTTATGGGAAATGACGACTAAACAAGAGCGTTCTTTGCCTCTTTGCGGACTGATAAGTTGGTAACGTTTTAAATCAAGATCGGCGATAAAAGTGTCTATCAGGTTTTGATCATAGGCAAAAATATTTTCCAAACCTCTCTCCATCAGATAATCTATGGACGCCTTAAAAGGCACAAAGTTAAAAAAATTGGCCGTGCCGAAGACGTCGTATTTTCTGGCGCCCTTACTTTCCTTAAATTTTAACGCATCTTCTGTCTGCAATTCCTGCGACGATAAGGCCGAAATCCAATAGGAAACATTTAAATCCAACTGATCTCTTAAGGCGGGATCGATCCAACAAAAACCTGTCCCATACGGGCCTAAAAGCCATTTATAGCCGGCGCAGACAACTGCGTCTGCTCCCAAATCTTTGACGTCAACAGGCATGCTGCCCGCCGACTGAGAAAGGTTTAAAACAAAGATGATATTATGTTTCTTACAAATCTTAGCAAATTCTTTGATCTCTAAAATATATCCTGTGAATGTATGGACCTGGCTTAGGCAAACCAATTTTGTTTTTGGACTTACGTGCGCTAAAAGTTCTGCCGGTGAGAGGATTTTATTTTCTGGTTTTATCTGAATAACCTTAACGCCCATTTTTTCAAGCGCCAGCCACGGTAAAATATCCGTCGGAAAATCATTTTGCATTAAACAGATCTCATCGCCTTTTTGCCACTTAAACCCGTTAGCCAAGATGTGAATACCGTAAGAAGCGCTGTTGCCCAAAATCACATCACGCGGCTCAACATTGATAAGACGGCCAATACTTTCCTTTAACGCAACAACTGTCCCGGAGAATTTGGCATTGTCTAAAAGATAAGGTTTGGATTTCCAGATGATGGCTTCGTTTAACGCCCGGGCAGAAATTTTAGGGAGAGGTCCTTCGCTAGCCGCATTTAACCAGATGTGTCCGTTGAAATCCAGAAAATCATCGTAAACACTAAGGCTCATACGAGAACTTCTCAAGGCAGACTTCTTTTAAATAGTTTTTAAAGCGGATATAAAACGCAAACCATAAAAGAAGGATGGCGAAATTAATGACGACACGCTGGATGTGGTTTTCCGTCAAAAAAGAATTCAACAAGAAAAGCCCGACGATATAAAACCCTGGGCGGACAATCAGTTTATATTCTTTTTTATTAAACGCTAATTGCGTCTGGCATTGTGGGCAGACAATCTCCTGGATTTGGATTTCCTGCGGGTCGATGTAATATTGGCAATGAGGACAATAGGCCATGTCAAATTTTATTTTTCTGGTGGATGTGCTTGCTTAACTCTTCAATATTTTTCTGGGCGTCCTTGCGCGTCCCCTTAAAGATCAAAATATAAAGGTCTGTGGCTGTTTCTTTATCGCCTTCAAGTAAAAACTTTTTGACATCAAACATGGTCGGCTTGGCCTTCTTCTTGATGATCCCCCTTCGGCGAAGCTTATAAAGGCTGTAAAACCATGGGGCATAGGAAAAAGCCATCAGGCTGATTCCGACAATCATAAATGTGATGATGGTTGATGTCATAGGATTCTTGAGATATCTATTGCTTGTTGTTTAAACTTAAATAAAATAATCGTTGTAAGGAGACGCTCATGTCATTTCAAGATTTCATGACGAAATTTCGCTACGTCGATAACCAAGTCGCCCGATGGCTGATGCGCCATTTCTATTTTATGTTCTTTCAGGGCGTATTGCTGATTATCTTTCTGTTTTGGTTCGTCAATATCTTTCGCGTGATCGACGTCAATTATCAAACGCCTGACAATGATTTAACCCACCAACTCCAGCTCGGCCAGCTGATTAACTCAACCCTCGTCGTGCTGTTGATGATCCTTAATTCCTTCTGGCTCTTGTTTATCTTTAATATCCAGCAGCGTATTTTCGGCGTTTTAAAAGAGCTTAACTTCACCATGAACCGATATACCCGTAGCGGCCCAAAACATCAGGACCCAAATAAAGACTAAAATTGATTACGCTGATTTAATATGATTACACCGATATCGGTGTAATCACAACAAAATCTGTGTAATCAAAATTAAAAATATTCTTCGTACAACTCTTTAATCCGGTTGGCTAAAAGTTTTCGCCAGTTCATCTGTTCTTGTAGGCTGTGAGAAAATTTGAGCGTGCGTTTAAATCCGCAGAATGCTAGGCCAACAGCTGAAGAAAAAACAGCAGCGTTACAGATATTTTTTTGCGTCAGATTCATTTTCCCCATTCTTACCGATAGATTCAAATCCTGGCTTACGCGCTCAATGATCCCGGTTAAAAGCGCCCCACCGCCGATCATGACAATCCCCTTACTGCATTTGCCGCCCAACGGTTGTATGGCTGTCTTAATCCCTTCAATCAAGTAAACAACCTCTGATTCAATCGATTGAAAAATAATTTCCCGTTTGATGGGGACAAAATTCTGCTCGCGCTTGACTAAAATTTCTTCCTGAAGCTGTTCATCGGTGCTGAGCGCACCAGCGTAAGATTTTTTAATTTCCTCAGCCAGATCGAAAGTTAAATTTAATTGGCTGGCAATCGAGGTCGTAAAATTATCGCCACCTAAAATGATTTTACCGACAGATTTTAAAACGCCATCTTTAAACATGAGAAGGCTTGTAAGTTTAGAACCAATATCAACGACCACACAACCATCTTGCCTATCCTGATCGCTTAATAAAATCTCCGAGGCCATGAAACTGCTGAAATTCAAATGGCCGACTTCATAGCCCGCATGGTTAATAGCGTTGACGATATTTTTTATGCGGTTAATGTTGGTCACAACAAGAAGAGATTGGACAGCCATTTTGCGTCCATAAAGGCCTAACGGATTCAACGCCGTGTTGACATCATCGACCATGTAATACTGCGGCATCTCATGCAGCATTTCCTCGTCCATCTTAAGCCCCAAGAGCCGCGCTTGATGGTTGAGGCGCTTGATGTCCCCTTGCGTGATGATTTTGCTTGCGCGGTCCGCCAACGGAATGATCGCGCTCGTCTCCCGCGCCTCGATGAGCTCCGCGCCCAATCCCAGTTCCACTTCCTTAATCTTAATGTTTAATTTTCCCGAGAGCTCATTTAATATTTGATGGATACATTCGGACAGTTCATTTAAATCAGTCACGGACAAGCCCTTAAAGCCTTGCGCCTTATTTTCATAGGCGCCCAGAAGCTCGATCTCTCTGTTTTCTTTCACGCGCATGACCGCTGCCTTGATTTTCTGAGAACCGATGTCCAGGCCGCAGTAAATTTTGTCCGTCATGATTTTTCCGAGCATAATCTCCCCTTTAATTATGATTACGCAGATTAAAATTGATTACACAGATATCGGTGTAATCACACTAATCGGCGTAATCATCTATTCTCGTTTACCTAAAACAGGATCATTAAACCTTAAATCGATATAATTTAACTGCGCCATGTTGATCCGCCCTTGCGAAAATAAAACACCGAGGACGGGAATTTTTTCATCGAGGGTGTCTTTATCCGCAATGACCTTAAATTCATCGGATAAATAAACCTCAATCCCCGACAAACTGTCCAAATTTATTTTAAGGACCTTCATCGATGACAATCCGGGCGTTGCCCTGAACAAACGAAGGATTTTAACAGCTGTTGTCATCCGTTCGTCACGGATGATCGCCCCAATCCCAATATAGGAAGAAGGCAACCGAATCCCTGTCAAAACCGTTAATCCAGCATCAAGCTTGGCCTGGTTATCGACGACAGCGCCGTTGACGTCGAGTGTTAAAATCCTGTTTCGGGTGAGGAGTTGAAAGATCGGATAACGTTTCTTGGCCACAACCGAAAGCTGATCCGGAAAATTCTTAACAATTTTAAGCGAGGCGACCTGTGGGTATTTAACGGCCAATTGACGCTGGATGTCCTGGACATTGACGCCAAAGATCGTCCTTCCTCTATACTTAGCCAAATCGTCTCGCGCGATAAATTGCAAGTTTGGGTCCTCCACGGCGATCGTTTTGATCTTAAAATACGGGCACGTCCAGAAGAACTGTTTTACCCCACGGGAAACCAAAATACACGCCGCCACGACAATAAGAAGAACGAAAATAAATTTAACGGCCGACGGCGGTACCGTGGCCTGCTTTTTTTTTGCCATAAGACAATTCTAAAATTTTTAAACACAGCCCGCTAAAAGTATAGCCTCTTTGTTTCGCTGCTTTAGGCAAGAGGCTTGTTGAGGTAAATCCCGGGATAGTGTTGACCTCAAGGATAAAAGGGTTTAATTGTTCATCGAGCATAAAATCCACGCGGGCCATGTCGCTGCAGCCCAACACGTGAAAAGCCTTTAACGCCATTTCACAAATCTCTCGGGCCATTGCCGCCGGGATTTCGGCCGGCACGATATACTGCGTCTCAGTGGATTGATATTTTGCATTAAAATTAAAAAAAGATTGCTTGGCGCAAATTTCGATAATGGGCAAGGCTTCTTCGCCTAAAATGCCGACGGTCATCTCGCGCCCTTTGATATAGGATTCAATGATCACCTCGTCCCCATAACCAAACGCATTTTCTAAAGCGGCCTCAAACTCTTTTTCTTGATTGACCAGAGCAACACCGATGCTTGAACCTTCAGAGCTTGGTTTGACAACCCAAGGCAATGCCCCCAACAGCTTTGATACATCATTGAATCCCACTTTATGTTTTTTATTTGCGATTGTATAAGATGGAACACGCAATCCATTTTGTTTTAATAATTTTTGCGTGCTCGCTTTACTGATCGCTAGCCGGCTGGCTTGAGTATTAGAGCCTGTATAAGCAATATTTAATTTTTCAAGAATGGACTGAATGGTCCCATCCTCGCCGAGCTCGCCATGCAGGGCAATGAAGGCCATATCCAATCGATGGCGACGAAGGGTCTCTCCAATTTTGCTCTCGTCGCGGTCAATGATATCAATGGCCGTCACATTAAGGCCCGCGCCATTAGACAAAGCTTCATAAATCGCCTGGCCTGACTTCAGGGAAATTTCTCTCTCAGAAGAATACCCCCCCATCAGAACGCCCACATGACCAAAATGGTTTGGACTAAAAGATGTCATTAACTTTTTCCCGCCGGCATCCGTTTATTGGCCGGTAAAATTTTTAGATGGTTTTCCTGAAATTGTTTTAGGCTTCTGACCAGATCCTCAGAAATTTTCGTGATATCGCCTGCACCTAACGTCATCACAACGTCATCACGGCGTAGAAGATTTAAAAGATAATCGATGATCCTTGTCTTATTTAAATAAATCACGGGTTTGTCCGTCAACGTTTGGATTTTTTGGGCAAGCATTTCCCCCGACACACCTTCCATCGGACTTTCGCTCGCCGCATAAACGTCCGTAATGATCGTAAAGTCCGCGATAGTCAAGCCTTTATCAAAATCAACAAACATAAT
>JACXTT010007088.1_pt1 | contig 15881 bp, 12 predicted proteins | sample 9270951 | NCBI WGS metagenome assembly JACXTT01 (sample SAMN15532306, study PRJNA645909) | rock metagenome | isolation source: weathered quartz diorite | place: Puerto Rico | collected 2017-06-21 | reverse complement strand
ATTTTTTACCAAAAGTGCCGTCTTTTCCCGGGTAACGATACATCCAGTTGAACTGCCTGCCGGTGATTTCTATGACCATCGCATTCTTGGGCGGTTCTCCGGTGAATAAGAACCAGTTACGCAGGCCAATCACCACCAATACGGTCAGGGTAACGGCCGGAATGATGGTCCAGATCAACTCCAGGGTATTACTGTGAGGGAAGAAGTGCGGTTTGCGGTTTTCTTTCTCCTGGTATTTATACGCGAACCAGAAAAGCAACACCTGGGTAAGAATGAACACCAACCCTGTCAGGGCCAATGTAACCCATAACATTGAGTCTACCCGCTCACCTTCAACACTGGCCGAACCATGTGGCAGCAGGGTTTTAGGATACAATGCTTTGTTGCAATACCATACCCCAATGAGTCCTAACACCATGAAGGTCAGCATCAGGAAGCCATTGATCTTATTGTTCTGTTTGCGGCTGTTTTCCGAGCCTTTCAATACTGCTACATATTCGCTGGCTTTAGCAATCTGGAAGATCACAACAAACACCAGTACGATCACAGCTATGGTTAAAAACATTGTCATAACGCTATCAATATTTTCTTAATTCTAACAAATACGCTTCTATACGGTTTATACCACGTGAATAACACTCTCTTTGATGAAGGGATGGTGTTTCTGCACCAGCGGCTTGCTGGCCAGTGACTTCCCTACAAAGTAGATCATCATGCCTACAAACAAACTCAGGATACCAAAATCCAGCCAACCCAGGGTTACATGCTCTTTAGACAGGCTTCCCATTACCATCTGGTAGAAATCGATCCAGTGTCCGAAAAGGATCAATACCGCCATAAATGTCATCAGTGTATAATTTCTTTTTGCTGAACGTTTCATCAGTATCAGTATCGGGCACACAAAATTGATGATCAGGTTCAGGAAGAATATGCCTTTGTAAGGTCCCTGTACACGGTGTTTGAAATAAACAGTTTCTTCAGGGATGTTCGCATACCAGATCAGCATATACTGTGCAAACCAGAGGTAAGTCCAGAAGATAGAGAATGCGAACATGAATTTACCGAGGTCCTGCAGGTGTTCCTGGTTGGTAAGTTCCAGGTAACCTTTGTTCTTAAGATAGATCACCCACAATGCGATCAATGACATGCCTGATACAAATGAACTGGCAAAAGTGTACCAGCTGTACATGGTAGAATACCAGTGTGCATCGAGGCTCATCATCCACAACCAGGGAACGGTAGAACCTACGGTAAGGGCAAACCAAACGATGAACAAAGCTGCGCGGATGGTACCTCTCCAGATGAAGCTGGCACCTTGCTCTGCAGTCATGGGCTCATCTGCCTCATTACCCAGCTGGCGCATCCTCCAGCCCAGCAGGCTCCAGAAGCCCAGGGTGAGGGTTGTCCAGATGATGAAAAACTTAGGATTCAGGAAACCTGATTTGCCTTTCAATAAAGAATCATTGGCTACGGCATCGCTGTCGAGCCAGTGATAAATATGGTGTTTGTTACCTAATACAACATAAAGCAGTACCACGAAAGTGATAGACCCGAAAATAGGCACCATCGTAGAGATCGCCTCACATACGCGACGGAAGGTTTGCTCCCATCCACCCATGGCCAATGTAGTTGCACAAATGAAGAACATGCTCGCATTGCAGATCATGGTCCAGAAGATGGTATTGTACATCAATGTACCCCAGAAATGCGCCTGCTCGTGTTCATCGCTGCTGAGGCCTTTGGTAGCCAGTCCGATCACCAATGCAACCAACCCAATGCCGATGAGCGACAATGACCAGGTTTTCATTTTTCCGGGAATCTCAAATTGCGTTCTGATAGATGATGCCATCGTTAATCTTTTATTTTGATCCTCTGATTAGTTATTTTTTTGCAGTTGCATCGGCTGCCGGAGCAGCTGCTGCAGCTTTAGACGCCAGTTGTTTGTTCTTGATATACTTAATTACCATCCAGCGCTGTTTGCGGCTCAGTTGAGAAGCATAAGAGCCCATCATGTTCTTTCCATAAGAAACAGAATAAAACATCTGTCCTTCGGGCATCACAGAAACCACGGGGTCGCCAATGAAGTTCTTGGGTGCAGCCGGGTAAGGTCCGTCGCCACCTTTGTACAGTGGTCCGTTACCATCCAGTTTACTGCCATGGCAGATACCGCAGTTGATCTGGTACAAACGCTCCGCCTCTTTTGCATCGGTAGTGGATAATGAATCGAAAGGATTCTTCACCTGCTTTGATGCAACATAGTTGACGGTATCGGTACCCTGGTCTTTGGCATAAGGAAAAGGCATTTCCTCTTCGCGTGAAATGGTTCCTGCTACAGGCCTTTCATTGTAGTTGATGCCATGTTCTGCCAGGTTACTGTGGTCTGCATAGGTTTCATATGCGCGACTGTAAGCCATATCGGGCATATAGATATGTCCCGGTGTGCGTTTCACATCGCTACAGCTTACGATCACCGTGGCGGCAGATATAACAGCTATGATAGATAATTTATTCATCGTTCTTCTATTCTATTGTAATCAAGCAACAACTGCTTGCTTGTTTTCAAAAAGCATTTCGTCCTTGTCGTACCTGCCTAGCCACCAGCCGGTTTCAGCCATCTGCACATCGGTTTCTACAGCGCCGTTGTTGTGCAGGAATGAACGCAGGTCGTCTACATTGGTTTTATCGGTACACTCGATCACCATCACGAACAGATCATCTGTAGCGCGGGGAAGAAAATGGTGCTTCTTTACAAAAGGTGCGATCTGGCAGAGATAGCAGAAGGTCATCACCATACCTACAGCCGAGAACAATACAGTCAACTCGAATGTAATGGGAATCCAGGCCGGCAATGCAAAGTGAGGCTTACCACCAAAGTTCAAAGGCCAGTCCTTAGCCAGGATCCAGGAGATGCCGCTCAATGCCGTAGTGGTACCGGTGATACCATAAATGAAACCGGCGGTATGCAGACTGGTTTCCCTGATGCCCAACGCATGATCCAGGCCGTGTACAGCAAAGGGCGTGTACACATCGTGTATCTTGTAACCTGCAGTGCGTACTTTTTTCACTGCGGGAAACAGAACGGCTTCATCATCAAAACAGCCTACTACGAATTTCTTTTTTGCCATGTATTTCAGTTTACATTCTTATGCTTAGTGATGCGCTTGTTCGTGCGCAAAATGTTCCAGGCTCTGTTCTTCTATAGGTGTCATCTTCGCCTTATAGTTCTCTCCTGTTGTCTTCAACACGTACTTGATCTCTGCAATGGCTATCACAGGGAAATATTTAGCGAATAAGAAGAAGCAAGTAAAGAACAATCCGAAGGTTCCGGCGTAGAAACCGATCTCCCAGATAGTAGGACTGTAGTATACAGACCAGCTGGAAGGCAGGTAGTCGCGGTACAGTGATGTTACAATGATCACGAAACGCTCGAACCACATACCGATGTTCACGATGATACTCATGAAGAAGGTTACGAACAGGTTCCTTCTCATTTTGCGGAACCAGAATATCTGCGGACTCAATACGTTACAAGCCATCATGCCCCAGTAGCTCCATCCATAAGGGCTGAACAGGTAAGCACGGCTGTACCAGAAGGTATACCCTTCGTATTTATTCTGGCTGTACCAGCCCATGAATAATTCTGTTAAGTATGCCACACCCACAATAGAACCCGTTAACACAATTACCTTGTTCATCGCTTCAATGTGCCCCATGGTGATATAATCTTCCAGGCCAAACACTTTACGTACTACGAGCAACAATGTCTGTGTCATTGCAAAACCGGAGAAGATCGCACCCGCAACGAAGTAAGGCGGGAAGATGGTGGTATGCCATCCGGGTATTACTGAAGTGGCGAAGTCGAAGGATACGATGGTGTGTACTGAAAGTACCAGCGGTGTACTCAGACCTGCGAGTACCAGTGATAAACTTTCATGACGCTGCCAGTGTTTGGTAGAACCGCTCCATCCGAAGGATGCGATACCGTATAAGCGTTTGCGCAGTTTGGTAAAGGCGCGGTCGCGGATGGTACCGAAGTCGGGAATCAGACCGGAATACCAGAACAGTAATGATACGGTGAAGTAAGTTGAGATCGCAAACACGTCCCACAACAATGGTGAGTTGAAGTTCACCCACAGCGGTCCGCGTGTATTGGGATAAGGTAATACGAAGAAAGCCATCCATACGCGTCCCATGTGGAAGATAGGGAACTGACCGGCGCACATTACCGCGAAAATGGTCATCGCTTCAGCTGCACGGTTCACCCCTGTTCTCCATCCCTGGCGGAACAGCAACAGGATCGCAGAGATCAGCGTACCGGCGTGACCGATACCCACCCACCATACGAAGTTGGTGATATCCCAGCCCCAACCGATCGTTTTATTCAGGTTCCACTGTCCGATACCGTAGGTTACATCCCGGTAAACACTGTACACTCCAAACATCAGTAAGGCTACGGCAGTAAAGAACCCTACATACCATAACCTTGGCGGCTTGGCTTCAATAGGGCGAACAATGTCTTCCGTTACCTGGTGGTAATTTTTGTCACCACTAACCAACGCCTCCCTTTGTTGTGATTAATACTTTAAATGCATCTGTTCTTATTTTATCCCCGGGCTTAAGCCCGGGGTCAAAGTTTTTAAATTAGGCGTGTTCTTTCTTCTCTTCGTGTTCTTCGTCTTTGTTCCGCACTTTGGCCAGGTAAGTTACGTTCGGCAATACGTGCAGTTGCTCCAACGAATAGAACTGGCGGTTCGGATTGTCAACGCGTACTTTGGTGATGGCGCTGTGCTTGTCATTCGCATTACCAAAGTTGATGGCGTTCGTAGGACAAGCCTGCTGACAAGCCACTTTGATATCGCTGTCTACCATCGGCCTGCTTTCGCGCTTCGCTTTCAGCTTGGCTTCCTGCAAACGCTGTACACAGAAGGAACATTTTTCAATCACACCGCGTGAACGTACTGTAACATCGGGGTTCAGTACCATGCGGGTGAGGTCATCGCTCATATTCAATACCACATCATTCACAATACCCTTCTGGTTATCAGGGAAGCTATCAGCACCGGTATAATCGGCCCAGTTGAAACGACGTACTTTGAACGGACAGTTATTGGCACAGTAACGGGTACCTACGCAACGGTTATAAGCCATCTGGTTCAGGCCTTCGCTGCTGTGGTTGGTAGCGGCAACCGGACAAACGTTCTCACAAGGAGCGTTATCGCAATGCTGACACATCAGCGGCTGGAACACCACATTCGGGTTGTCCATATCGCCACTGTAGTAGCGGTCGATACGCAGCCACTGCATTTCATGTCCGCGCAGTACTTCGGGTTTACCTACTACTGCTACGTTGTTCTCAGCCGTACAAGCCACCACGCAGGCGCCGCAACCGGTACAACTGTTGAGGTCTACGCTCATACCCCATTTGATACCCGGCCTTTCGAATACAGGATAGATGGTACCCTGTTTTTCATAGTCAGCCAGTCCGCCAAACGGTTGCAGTTCTTTATCGCGGTCTTCGCGTATTTCTGTGGGATGTGCTTTGTACTCAGCCAGCGTCAGTTCTTTCATCACTTCGGTACGGTTGCCTTGTGTGGTATCGTAGCGACTGTGTGTCTGGGTGAGGGCTACCGGGTATTTTTCTCCGGTCACAGAAATCGTAACATCGTTATTATCGAAGTTCACCACACCATTGCTGAGTGAAGCGAGGGCGAAAGCATTCTTACCTACGTTGGCAGCAGACAAACCTACTTTCTCACTACGGCCATACCCTACTGCGATACCGATGGTATCGGGATGGGTGCCTGGAATGATCAGGGCCGGTAATTCAATGCTCTTATTGTTAACGGTAACTTTTACAACTTTTTTGGGCGGGTTTACTTCGTAGCTGTCAGCCTGACCACCGTTGTTGAGGTCGATGTCCAGCAAAGTCCTGGCCATAGCAGGTGAAACAATCACGTAGTTATCCCAGGTAGCACGGGTGATGGGGTCGGGCATTTCCTGCAACCAGGGGTTGGCAGCGCCCTGTCCGGCTCCGATGGCTATTTTTTCGTACAGTACCAGTTCAACTTTTCCGCCTTTTTTAGCAGAAGAGATGGCCGATACGGCATTGGCCAGGGAAGCACCATTATAGGCACCTGCTTTAGCAGTTGCTTCACCAGCGGGGTTGATCACACCGTCCTGCAGTGCTTTATCCCATCCGGCAGCGCCGCCCAGTTTCGTGCTCCAGTAATTTTTGAGGTAAGCCAGGTAATCGGTAGAAGCGCCGCTCCATTTGAGCAGGCCGTCCTGCCACTGGCGTGTTTTGAACAAAGGATAGATGGTAGGCTGGATGAGGGAGAAATGGCCTGTTTTGGCTTCTGCATCGCCCCAGCTTTCCAGGTAATGATGATCGGGCACCACGAATTTGCAGAGCTCAGCGGTTTCATCCACTTTACCGGCAAATGAAATGGTGGTTTTTACTTTTTTCAATCCTGCTTTGAACTTGTCTGCATCAAACCAGCTATAAGCAGGGTTGGCGCCGTAAACCAGCAGGCCATTCACCGCACCGGCATTCATGTCTTCCACCAGTTTCACAAAATCGGCATCGATACCCTGGCGGGTGTTCATCATGGCCGACCAGTCGATGGTGCTGCCGTTGGCGCCGATGGCGTTGTTGATGGCATTCACCACTGTTTGCACATTCACATCGTTGCTGCCGCTTACTACCAGGGCGGCGCCTTTGTTGGCCAGCAGTTCTTTGGCAGCTTTTTCAATGGCTGCTTTCAGTTTGGCATCGCTGATACCTGTTACGCCCTGGCCGTTTACGGCGTTCAGCAGGGCTACTGCTACCGCACCTGTTTCAGAGGGGCGGTGTAAATATTTTTCATCAGCGTTGGAACCGGTGAGGCTGGCTAAGCTTTCAAAATGAATGTGCTTGCTCATCTCGGGGTTCTTCTCGTTGAACTTTTTGCCGGTGACATATTGCTTGGCAAATTCAACCGGGCTCAACCAGGTACCGAGAAAATCGGCATCCAGACTTACGATTGCTTTTGCTTTATCGAAGCGATAGGAAGGAATACCTTTTACACCGTAAGATGCTTCGTTGGCCAGCAACAGGGCTGAATAAGAAACCGCATCATAGGTTACGTGGCGGCTGCCCGGGTATTTGGCCAGGAACTGGTTGATTACTTCTTTGGTGGAAGGAGAAACCACGGTGCTGGTGAGCACTACTACAGGTCCGTTCAAAGAAGCGGCAACCGCTTTATCAATCGCTTCAAAAGTTACTTCTTTACCGTCGATGGTGGGGAAGCGCAGGCGTGCGGTATCATAGAGATCCAGCACCGAAGCCTGGGCACGGGCAGAGGTACCGCCCTGGGTGATAGGACTCAGTTCGTTACCCTCGATCTTAATGGGGCGTCCGTCGCGCACTTTGGCCAGCACACTCACCACATCTCCATCCTGCACATAAGTGGTAGCATAATAATTGGAAACACCGGGAACAATGTCTTCCGGTTTATTCGCAAACGGGATGGCTTTCTTTACAGGCATTTCGCAACTCGCGGCTACAGCGGCAGCAGCGGTGCTGAATCCCAGGTATTTCAAAAAGTCCCTGCGTGGCGCTTTGGCGTCAAGAAAGTTTTTGCCTTCATCGCCAACAAACGGCAGTTCTTCCCTGAATTCGTCTTTTACGTCTTTATTGTAAGCCTCAGACTGATTCAGCTCTCCAAAACTTTGCCAGTGCTTTTTTTGCTCCATAATTATTAGTTGACAGTTGGCGGCTGACCGTTACCGGTTAACCATCCTTGTTCTTTGTGTGTTTTTTTGTTACTGTTCTAGTAGTGACATTTCTGACACTCTGTACCGCCGATCTTCTCTACGGTAATACCCTTGGTGCTGTCGATCTTTCCGCTCTTCAGGTCCTGGTGGTATTTTTCATAAATGCTGTAGAACCCGTTGTCTTTGAACTGCACCTGTGTTTCGCGGTGGCAGTTGATACACCAGCCCATGCTCAGGTCGGCAAACTGCTTCACTTCAGCCATTTTGGTGATCTCACCGTGACAGGTCTGGCAGGCTACCTGGCCAGCTTTCACGTGTTGTGAGTGGTTAAAATAAACGTGGTCGGGCAGGTTGTGGATGCGCACCCACTCAATGGGTTTGGCTTTGGCTTCGTCCCAGGGTTTACCGGGCTCATAACCTGCATATTTGTATAATTTCTGGATCTCTGCTGTTCCGTTCACTTCGTCGCCGGCTTCGTTGAAGATCTTTTCGCCTTTGTATTCATTGATGGCTTTGTGGCAGTTCATACAGATGTTCACCGAAGGGATGGTGGCCTGTTTGCCCTGGTATACACCGATATGGCAATATTGGCAGTTGATCTGGTTGATGCCTGCGTGTACTTTATGCGAGTAGAAAATAGGTTGTTCGGGTTGGTAGTCTTTGCTGCGGCCCAGTGCCATAGCGCCTTTTGATACCAGGTAACCGCCCACAATGAACAGTACTACGGTAAGCATGGCAATATAGCTCTTGTTCTTCCAGAAAGGAATGGGTTCAGCGGTATCATGGCCTTCGTGCTGGTCGGCCAGTTTTTTCAGGTTCGAGTTTACCTGCAACAGGATCAGGGCTACAACGGCCAGGATCAGGGTGAGGATACCGAAGAGCAGGCTGTTATCGCCTTCGCTGGCTTTGGCATCGGCAGGGTTAGCTCCTGCAGCGGCAGAGCCAGCAGCTGGTACGGTTTTAATATAATCCAGCACCGCGTCGATGTCTTTCTCAGCCAGGTTAGGGAAACCGGTCATCACGGTAGGGCTGTATTCCTTGATCAGGTTGGCAGCATACGCGTCTTTCTGGGCAAAACCTGCAGGATTGTGCACCCATGCATGGATTTTTTTCCTGTCAGACCAGCGGTCTTCCACACCAGCCAGGGCAGGACCGGTCAGTTTTTTATTTACTGCGTGACAGGAGGCGCAATTGGTATTGAAAATGGTCTTACCATCCTGTGCGGAGGCGGGATTCACTGAAGAAAGGCCCATTAAAAGAACTGCACTGAGGAAACTGGTTTTGGCTATTCGACTAAGAGATATCATATTCACAAACGTGGTTCTTGGTGTGGAAAAATATCCGTGAACGGCTGCAAAAATATGACACATCGCTGACAAAAACCAAAGCTTGCGAAAAAATTATTTACCCTTATCCGGCTTGAGTTTCAGCGAATTTGGCTGCTTTTATTTCTATTTGCTGAATGTTTATGTCAGGTGTTTTCGTGTAGAATGATGCAAGAATCTCTATTCATATTCAATTATTTTTGACGCATGTTTAACTCTTCTCTTATTCGTATAGCCATTTTTGCCTCGGGTGCCGGTTCCAATGCCGAAAAGATCATCGAACATTTTACCGGTCATCCCCGGATCAAAGTAGCGCTGGTAGTATGTAACAAACCTGGTGCCGGAGTATTAAACATAGCTGCCCAACACCAGGTGCCGGTATTATTGATAGAAAAAGAGCCTTTTTTCCGGGGCGATGCTTATGTAGCTGCGTTAAAACAGCGGGAAATCGGGTTCATTGTACTGGCCGGCTTCCTCTGGAAGATTCCCCTGGCCCTTATACAGGCCTATCCCAATCATATTATTAATATACATCCGGCCCTTTTGCCCAAATACGGGGGTAAGGGCATGTATGGCATGCATGTGCATGAAGCGGTGATAGCTGCCGGTGAAAAAGAAGGCGGCATTACCATACATTATGTAAATGAGCATTTTGATGAGGGGGCGCCCATTTTCCAGGCCACCTGCACCATTGAGCCCGCCGATACGCCCGAAAGCCTGGCGCAAAAAGTACATGTACTGGAGCACCGGCATTTTCCCCGGGTCGTGGAAGAAGTGGTTCAACAGTAGATAAAAGTTTATCTTAATACCATGAAAAAGACCATTGCATGCCTGTTGCTGGTGGTTTGTGCTTACCAATCATTATCAGCTCAAACCGCCGCACCCGTAACCCTTACCGAAAACAAGACCTTTTCTGCTGAACGTTTGCAAAGGATTGACAAACTGGTTCAGCAATACATCGATAGCGGATGGATCGCCGGCGCTATAGCACTCGTTACCCATAACGGGCATACTATATATTATAAAGCCCTGGGTTATGACGATAAGGAACAGCAGAAGCAACTGGCGAAAGACGCCATCTTCCGCATTGCTTCGCAAACCAAGGCCATTACCAGTGTAGCCATCATGCAATTGTATGAAGAAGGCAAGCTGCTGCTCGATGATCCCATCTCCAAGTACATTCCCGGCTTTAGGAACCCCGCAGTACTCAACCAATTCAATAAAACCGACTCCAGCTATACCACTGTCCCCGCTAAAAGAGAGGTCACTATCCGCGACCTGCTCACCCATACTTCGGGTATCTCTTATGCGCAAATTGGTATGCCTGCTGCCAATGCTATTTATGCCAAAGCGGGCGTGGTGGGCGGCATCGGTCTGTTAAGCGGCACTTCTGCCGAGAACATAGAACGGCTGGCACATCTTCCGTTGATGCATCAGCCGGGTGAGCGTTTTACGTACGGGCTGAACACCGATGTACTCGGTTACCTGGTAGAAATACTGAGCAAACAAAGCCTTGCCGAGTATTTCCGGCAACATATTTTTGAGCCATTGGGTATGAAAGACTCTTATTTCTACCTGCCCAAAGAAAAACAGTCGCGCCTGGCCATGCTGCATTCGGAAGACAAGAGCAGGCATGTGGTGAATATGGAACCGAAAGTGAGTGTCAACGGCGATTTTTACCGCGATTACCCGCTCGATGCAGATGGTAAGTTTTATTCCGGAGGCGGTGGACTGGTATCTACTGCTTACGATTACACGCTTTTCATGGAGAGCTTGTTGAACGGAGGTATCCTCAATGGAAAAAGGATCCTGAGTTCGTATGCGGTCCGGCTAATGACACAAAACCAGATTGGTGATCTGTTTGTGAACGCGATGCGTTTAACCAAATTCGGGTTGGGCTTTGAAATTGTTACCGATGCATCCAGTGCCAGGAGCACTGTTCCAGCCGGTACTTTCAGTTGGGGTGGTATGTTCAGTTCTACTTATTGGATAGATCCGAAGGAGAAAATTACGGGGCAGTTTGTGTTGCAGCAGTATCCTAATTCGCATGGAGATATTGCTGAGAAATTCAAGGTGCTCGTGTACCAGGCGTTGCAGTAATTGCACATCCGTTTGTGCATATTTCCCGCGTTGCATATATAATAATGTCCCTTCCCTGTCGCTATTGGTGCACTTGTGGGGTACTTGAAGTGAACGAGAAGAATACTTGTTTAACGCTTTTACCATACTAGAAGGTAACTTGCATGACGCTTTTACTCTACTAGAGGAACGCTATTGGCGCACTACCGTTACACTATTGGCTAACTTCTTGCTAACTCCAAGGTCGGGTTGCAACAATGCAATAATTTCCTGCTCCGTCTTTCCTTCTTTTAATAAGCGCTGTACTTGCCCTGTTAGTTTTGAGTGATTGATGGTTTTTCTTTCCTCGCGGGTAAGTCCTTCTTTTAATTTTGCGGCAAGCTTCGATGCACGACCCATCAGGCCGGCATACTTCATCGTGTTGCGAAAAGCCGGGTCTGATTTTACACGCTTGCCACTCAGGCTACTTTTTGCCCGGGCATAGTGTTTGCCGTCCATTTGATAAAAACATATATCATCGATCGTGCCGGTGATTTTAATAATTCCAGATTGTATTGCCATCATTACAGGTTTAAAACAATAGAAATATACGCCATAATCCCGGTAAAAAGATGATCTGTGAAATTTTCAAAACGTCTAACAAGGTAGTGTAAACGATTAGAGAAAATGTAATGTGAGCGTTTCCCCAAACATGAACAAGCGTAATAAGCTTAATAGCTGTATATGAATTAGGGTTTTTACAGTCATTTTCGTATATATTTGTATTCCCCCGAAACGCAACATAGCTTAACAGCATTCTGTTGTGTATTTAGCTATTTTTAAACTATTTATTATAAGGACAAAATCTCTACTCTATACCTATGCTTACGAGAATCCAATGCCTGTCGGTAGCCTTGTTATTGTCTATCAGTTCTTTTGCTCAGCCCATTATCACCTCTTTCACTCCTGTTAGCGGATTTGCCGGTACCAGCATTACCATCAATGGCAATAACTTCAGTGCCGTTGCCAGCAACAATTCTGTTTTCTTTGGGGGAGTAAAAGCCAGTGTTACTGCTGCAACTGCCAATTCTTTAACGGTTACTATTCCAGTTGGCGCCCAATACTGGCCCTTATCGGTTACAGTAAATGGATTAACCGCGTTTTCTTCAGGATATTTTACGCCAGCTTTTCCTGGTGGCGGTAATTTCTTCACTCCGACTTCTTTTAATCCACAAAAACTCTTACTGGTTCAGGCAGGTAACCCCAGGGATGTGCATGCAGCCGATCTGAATGGTGATGGCAGACCCGACCTTCTTGTTACTGCTCCTCCTGATTCCATTATTTCTATTCTCCGCAATACGGGTGTTGCCGACAGCTTTTACAGTCCGTTGCTATTGAAAAGTGCCGGGCAACCTCAAAACCTGTTTCTTACGGATCTGAACGGTGATGGTAAGCCCGAAATAATAGTTACCAATTTAAATGCCGGGCAACAGTCTTCTATTTCAATCTTCCGTAATAGCAGTATTGGTGATACCATTTCATTTTCCAAAAGAATAGATTCACTGACAGGGCTTGGGTCCATTGGTATTGGTGCAGCCGACCTCAATGGCGATGGCAAGCCCGACTTAGTAGTTACTTCCGGAAATTCCGGGATCATTTCCCTGTTCATGAATACAAGCGTATCAGATACCATTTCTTTTGCCGCAAGAACAGATATCAGTGCTTTATCCAGTCATTCAGACAATATCCTGTTAGTCGATATAGATAATGATGGTAAAACAGATATTGTTACAGCTGATTTCTCTGCTGCCAGAATTTCTGTATACCGAAACATCAGTTCAGGTAGTTCTATTTCTTTTGCCCCCAGCCTCAGTTTTACTGTTGGCACCAATCCTACTTCAGTTGTTGCGGGAGATTTCGATAGTGATGGGCTGCTGGATATTGCCGTACTCAATTATGGATCCCAGAGCATTTCCTTGTTGCGTAACATCAGTACTATAGGTGCTGTTTCGTTTTCTCCCAAAACAGATATCAGTCTCGGCGGGGCAACACCCGGTTATCTCAGTTCCGGTGATGTAAACGGCGATGGCAAACCTGATCTTGTGTATGTAGATCAAACCAATAATGCAGTTTGTGTTTTAAGGAACAATACACAAGTTGCAGGGTCTATCAATTTTAACGTCAAAGCTCCGTACACCGTTGGAAGCAATGCCAACGGAGTGACCATAGCCGATATCAATGGCGATAGCAAACCGGAATTAATAGTAGCCAATGGTAGTAGCGCCAGTCTTTCTTTATTGAGAAATACAGTAACCGATCCGCGTTTGTTTTCATTTACACCTAAGAATGTTGATCCGGGAGATACCGTTATCATTAATGGTCGCAATTTTACCGGCACCACGGCTGTCCGTTTTGGAAATATAACGGCGGCTTCTTTCTCTGTGGTTTCTGATTCTCTCATCAGGGCCATTCCAGCTATTAACGGTGCTTCGGGGTTTGTATCTGTACGTACTCCGTATGGCGTTGATTCCGCAGCCGGTTTCACGTTCGGCATTCCACGTATTTCATTGCGTACAGATAGCGATACGCTTGTACTGAAATCAGCACCAAATACTTATTCCAAAATTCAACGCTATACAATCTTTGGAAAGTACCTGCAAGGTCCTATCAGTATTTCAACGCCTCCCCGGTTTGAAATATCGTTAAGAGCCGATTCTGCATTTTCTCCTTCTTTATCACTCGCTGCTAATAATGGTACTTCGCGGGACAGCACTACGATTTTTGTACGTTTTAAAACCGATTCAGCTGCTAATTTTTATAATACTATTTCGCACAATTCACTCAATGCAGCCACGCAATTGATTAGGCTGACAGGGATAACTTGTGATTCCTTGTTATTGGCAACACCAGCTGTGAATGCTATCACAATGGATTCTACCATCTGTTACAAAGACTCTATCCGTCTTGCTACTAATGGCTCTTATCCACTCTACAGATGGAGCACAGGCGATACCAGTGCCGCCATTGTAGTAAGAAATAGCGCAATTGTTTCTTTGCAGGTAGGTAGTAAAACTACTTGTCTTTCTAATATTTCGTCTTCGCTCAGACTTATTAAGAATACCAACAGCACACCCATTATCAGCCAGGTAAACGATTCAATACTGCTGAGCTCCAATGCACCTCACTATCGTTGGTCTCTTAACGATAAACCCGTTGATACAACAGCTTCTGTTAACATAAGAAAAATTGGTTTCTATAAAGTAGAAACCAGTAATGACAAAATCTGTTGGGACGCATCACAAGGCTATCCGGTAGTTATACTGGCAGCTACCCCAACAAGCGACTCACTTAAAATAAATCTCTTCCCCAATCCTGCTACCGGCGGTAGTTTCAATGTTGGTATTTCTTTACAAAACACCACCAATGTAGTAACCCGGGTTACCGTAACCGATGTAAGTGGTGCTGCTGTTCTGCAAACCAACAAGTTCATTTTCTTTGGGCGGGAAATCAAGATACCCATCACACTCACCAACAAGGGTACATTCTTTGTAAAAGTCGACATTAATGGCAGTGTCAAAACATCTCCAATTATCCTGCAGTAATTATTAAGTAGCTTATCATGAAACAAACTTTATTTCGCAATATATTTTTCCTGGTTATTATTTCTGTAATTCATGCTGGCTGTAGCAAAGGCAATGGTGGCAGCACACCCGTTACCCCTCCTCCACCGCCACCACCTGCACCTCCGACCTGTTATTTAAATGTGATCACTCAAAACAACAGCGGTGCCAAACCCGAGTTTGCGTTGAATATTTCTTATGATGCCAACTTACGTCCTACTCGTGTGCTGGTATTTGATAGTGCTGCCAATAAAAAGCTATATGATGCTGCGTTTAATTATGTTACTGCTGACTCTGTTCGGATTGACAATTATCAATACCTGAAATTAGATTCTAGCAAAAGTTTCATTGCTTTCGTTACCAAAGAAAACCTGGCTAGTCCAACTACTTCTGACGACTACCGTTATACCTATTCTTACAATAGTGATGGCTACCTGGTGACCAAATCACTTTTCATCAATAATGCCCAAATGGCTAGTTATACCACTACCTATACTTATACCAGCGGCCTCCTCACTGGTTGTCAAATGGTGCTTTCTAATGCAGGCAATCTTAAGTTATTCGAATCCGCACTTGTGTACGATAATAATACCAATGCAAAAAACTGGATCTATACTTTCCCGGATGCATTTGAAAGCATGCATCTCTCCACTGCATTTAATTTTGGCAACAAGCCTAGCAAAGCCCTTAGCCAGGTTATTTCCAAAGTGTACAATCCGGCCAATAATACTGTAATTGATACCTGGACCACCAATTACAGCGGTTACAGCCTGAACAGCAATGGATACCTGGCTAAAGGTGTTACCAGCGGCGATCAGCAACAAGGTATGATTGGTTTTTATGGTCAAACCAATTTTGCATACCAGTGTCAGTAATCATTTAGAATTTCACATACATCGAAAGATTCAGCACCCTCCCATCCAGCGGCGCCCATATTTCGGGGAAACGGGGGTTGGTATAGGGCGGGAATACGACCGGGTTATTCCTGCTCTGCCGGTAATCGAACAGGTTTTCACAATTCAGCACGAATGATGCATTACCTATTTTATATCCTATCATCGCTTGAGAAAAAACATTAGGTATAGTAGATTTTCAATTTGACAATATCTTCATTCCGTTATAT
>JACXTT010007087.1_pt1 | contig 15887 bp, 19 predicted proteins | sample 9270951 | NCBI WGS metagenome assembly JACXTT01 (sample SAMN15532306, study PRJNA645909) | rock metagenome | isolation source: weathered quartz diorite | place: Puerto Rico | collected 2017-06-21 | reverse complement strand
ATTTAAGCAAAAAAAAAGACCCATACACCTTTGATGCAACCATTAAAGCCATTGGGGATAAATGGGTGCAGGTGGGCAGCAGTTACATAAAAAAAGCCCACTGCGATAACCACACGTACAATGGCTATCTTTAAGATCACCATCGCATTGGTAGCTTTTTTTGTTTCACGGATACCCACATAAACCAGGTAGGTAATTATCACTACTATCAGAAGGGCCGGAATATTCGCTATTAATTTAATGCCCCCAAACCCCGGGGCAGTATTCCATGCCAATGCATTTTCCTTAAGTGTATCGGTTATAGCGGAAAGATTATGGCTGGCTGTAAATGCCTGAACATCCTTATGGGCATTATAGGCGGTTAAGTAGTCGACTGTAAGATATTCAGGGACATGGATATGAAAACCCTCCAGCAGATTAACGAAATAAGTGCTCCAGGAAATAGCTACAGCAATGTTACCGATAGCATATTCCATTAAAAGGTCCCAACCTATGATCCACGCGATCAATTCGCCAAATGATGCGTAAGCATAGGTATATGCACTGCCCGATACCGGTATGCGTGAAGCAAACTCAGCATAGCACATTGCCGAAAAGCCGCAGGTAATAGCGGTGATTATGAATAAAATAGTAACCCCTGGGCCACCATTAAATGAGGCCAGACCAATTGTCGAAAATATTCCGGCGCCTACTACGGCGGCTATGCCCATCAGGGTCAGGTCTTTAACATTAAGTTCTTTTTTTAGATGGGAGCCGGTATGTTCTGAGTCTCCAAAGCCGCTTTCAACATCAGCTAATATCCTTGTTATTGATTTTTTGCGGAATATACCTTTCGACATGCAGTTAATTATTAGACCAAGCCCAAACATAACTATTTTTTTGCATTGAATCACATAGCAGATTTTCTATTAACTTGCGGCCATGAAACCATCATGAGCCACCGCTCAAAAACTGAAATAAACGAAAATGGCTCATGATAGCTTCATTGCCATTAAAAAACAAATTATTATAATGAAAATGAGTATGAATGAGGTTTTAAGGCGCATAAGGTCGTTTTTGATCCCTTATTTACTGATCTTATGTATTTGCCTGGTACTCAAATTGGTTTACACCAAAGCTGAGATATACTTCGCAGTGAATTCACATTATAGCCCTTTCGCGGATTGGATTGAACCTTATGTAACCGACATAGGTAATGGCTGGACCTGCATAGCCATAGCAGCTATATTGGCCTTGTTCAGCTATAGAAAAGCATTTTTGCTTGCAACGGCTTATGGAGTGACTTCAATATCCGCACAGATACTGAAATATATTTTTGACACCCCACGTCCTACGCTCTATTTTCAGAATCAGCTTGGCCGCATCCATTTGGTAAAAGGAGTAGAGATGCTGCGTGTACATAGTTTTCCTTCGGGGCACACCGTCACGGCTTTTTGTACGGGGGTAATATTCACCTACTGGAGTAAGAACAAGGCCTTGGGACCTTTGTTCTTACTCATTGCTGTTATGGTAGGCTATTCGCGTATGTATTTGAGCGAACATTTTTTCGAAGATGTTACCGCAGGGTCAATTATCGGGGTGATCCTGACGGTTGTCTGGCTTTATTGGCTCGATAACAAAAGTTTTATTCAGCAACCTAAATGGCAAAAAGGGCTGCTTGGTTAAGCAAACTGACCACTATCTCTTTTCCGGAATACCAGCCAGGCTATCAATCCGACAATTAAAACACCTCCTGCAATCTCAATAACAGTAATTTTACTATTGGACGTTTCCGGACGTGTATCTACATACTGGTCGTTTCGCTGTAACTCTGGTGAGAGTTTAATAGATGCAAAATAGGCTTGTGATTCGCCCTTTATCAGGTCTTTTCGTGAATCGCCGTAACCATATTCAAACGTATAGGTGACATCCTGTGTGTACAGTAAAATGAAATTGCGGTACTGGCTTTCACCGTTAGGGTCATTTTGGAACAGAGTAAATGCTTTAGCCTTTAATGAGCCTATTGTAGTATCACGGACATTTTGTGCGCTACCGTTACCACTTTGGGTTTGTATACCCTGGATGTAATTTTTAAGCACGGCGTTAAGATCATTTTCCTTTTGCAGCGGTTGATTGTCTTTTGCATTCGCCTGGCGGATGGCGATCATATAACCAAGGTCGGAGTTAGCAGTGTAAATCTGCTGACTCAGTGTGTCTTTTTTGGTATAAGATGATGGTAATGAAAGGCTTACCAGGCTATCAAGCTTGACTGATTTTAACGATTGGCCAAATACTGCATTCACCGAAAACAGTATAGCAAATATTATAATTAGCTTCTTCATATTACTTATATAAACTGACTAAAGCGGTAAATAGTTTAATATAAGTACAGTAAGTAATTTGAGCTTCTTGTTAAATTGTTGATAATAAGCAGTTTGTATGTTGCTACAAGTGTCTATTTACACTTGGGCGACAATGCCATGCAAATTATAGCCCTGATTGCCACGGGTTTAATTCTTGGGCAAAAAATATTCTAGTATAAGTTATAACATGTAGGCGGGAAACTCGTATACATGTCAAAAAATAACGATAACTTAAATCTTGTTACCAAAATGAAAAAAATTAAAATCCTGGCCGTATTGGCTATTTCTCTTGCTGCAATCACTTTGAATTCCTGCAAAAAGAAAGACGTAAAACCTGCTAATTCTATTACAGCATCTGTTGATGGCACTAACACATCGTTTAATACCAGTGCAAAGGCTATCAAAACAACGGTGCAAGGCGTGTCGGTAACGACCATACAGGGCACAGCTGCAAACGGTACAAATCTTGCCATAATGTTGAGCGGTGCCGTAGAGGCGGGACACACCTATGCTGCTGCGGCCAATAGCCCGTCCGACGAGCCATTAATTGCGCTGACATCATCAGCTGATCAATTTTGGAATGATGACAGCAGTTCAAATTTGGTAAGTGTTACCATCACTTCCGTAACTACTTCTTCAATTCAGGGTACGTTTAAGGGTAATCTGGTTTCTACAACCAGCGGCTCCAATACGCCAGCCACCAAAGTTATAGCTAACGGAACATTCAATGTTTCTTTTTAAATAGAAAGATTGTCCTTTAAGAAATTACAAAAGGTCTTCAGCTTATAAACTGAAGACCTTTTGTGGTTATAATAACTGATGTTTTAGCTATCCGAATTTTTTCAGCAAAGACTACAATTTATCCATCTCGCTCTTCACAAACTCTGCCAGTTCTTTTACATAATTAGCGCTGAAATCAAATTTGATACCTGCTGTCTCGTAGATCTCTTTAATGGTTTTGGTGTAACCCAACTTCAGGGCGTCAAGATATTGGGCTAAGCCTTTCTCCGGGTTTTCTTTATAGTTTTTCCATACCGCAATGGCGCCTAATTGAGCCATACCGTACTCAATGTAATAAAATGGTACTTCGAAAATGTGCAGTTGCTTTTGCCACAAATTAGTTTCAGCCTCTTTGTGCCCGTTCCAATCTGCAAAACTGGCACCAAAATCTTCAAAAATTTGTACCCAGGCTTCGGTACGTTGTTCATCGGTATGGTTGGGGTTGGTGTATATCCAATGCTGGAATTGATCCACAACGGCTACCCACGGCAAAGTTTTCAATACGTCAAAAAGCTGATCGCGTTTGGCACGTTTCAGGTCTTCGTCACTATCGAAATATACACTCCAGTTATCCATCGATATCAACTCCATCGACATAGAAGCAAGTTCGGCAACTTCTGAAGGGCAGTGTTTAAAGTCATTCAGTTCGAGGTCGGCAGTTAGGAAAGTGTGCACCGCATGTCCGCCTTCATGAACCATTGTGGTCAGATCGCGGAATGTATTGGCTGAGTTCATGAAAATAAATGGTGCGCCTGTTTCGGCCAATGGATAGTTATAACCACCAGGGGCTTTGCCTTTGCGGCTTTCCACGTCGAACAGTTGATTATCCTTCATGATCTCCAGGCGTTCGCCCAAATAACGACTGATATTGCTGAAGCACTGAATGGATTTCTCGATCAGCTCTCCGCCATTCTGAAAAGGTTTTAAAGCTGCTTTGCCTGAAATATCCACATCCAGGTCCCATGGCTCCAATTTGTCTAAGCTTAATGCTGTTTTTCGTTTTTCGGCTTGCTCATGCAATATAGGTACGATCTCTCTCTGTATCGCTTCATGAAAAGCATAGCAATCCTTTGGTGTATAATCGAAACGGCCCAATGCCTGGAACATATAATCCCTGAAGTTTTCGAAACCGGCCTTTAAAGCTACTTGATGCCTTAATGCACGCAAAGTATCAAATAACTGGTTAAGCGGTTGTTTATCCTGCAAACGGCGGGCTGTGATCTTTTCCCATGCTTCCTGACGTTTGCTACGGTCTGTGTCCTTTAAACGAACGGCCGCTTGTTCCAAAGTGAACTCCTTATCATCGATATGAACCGACATAGCTCCGGTAATCGACTGGTATTTTTGTTGCTCTACCTGTATTTCGGTCAGGATAGGGATATTCTCTTCTCTGAACAGTTCCAAAGCTTTTTTTACGCCACGCAGGTAGATAAAATATTTATGCTTATCCAGTTTATCGGCGTAGTCGCTGCCAACCAATTTCTTGTTTAGTTCATTATTGTAAGGCGCAATTTTAGGCTCGATCTCGGTAGCGAAATACTGAAACTTTTGCAGCAATTCTTCACTGGCGGTATCACAGGTCATGCGGATATAACGCCAGGCAAAGTCTTCCTCTAATGCCGCTTCCAGTTCACTGCGGTCATGCAGCCAGCGCTCCAATTCCTCAACCGAATTAATCGCACGCTCGGTTAATTCCTTAAAGATGGGTTCTAAATTTTCCCATTTGATCTCCAGGTTTTGCGGTATGTATGTTCTGGTTTTCTTATGTATCATGATCTTTGATGTACAGATGTAATTTTTTATGTGCAGATGTGCAAATGTGCAAATTAGTCTGCATGTCGAAAAATCTGGAAGACAGAATTTGCAATTCGATGATGTTAAAAAAAAGCCCGAAAGACAATAACCATCTTTCGGACTTCCCGACTTATGCGGACTTTCGGACTTTACGATTTCTTATACAATGTTTCTGACATCAGCTTAATCCCATCTTGATAAGAAGTGGGTTTATAATTGAATGCCTTCTCGAACTTATCTGAATTGAAGTTGTAATCATGATCATATTGGTAATACATCTCAACGGTACCCATTACTACTTTTACAAACAGACCGTATAACCAAAGCATGGTCTTGTTTACTGCCATGTATTTGGGGTTAACGCCGTAAATGCTTGCTGCCAGCTCAACGAATTGTTTGCCGGTCATTGGTGCTGCTGTGGGCATGTGCCAAATCTGGTTATCGCTGCTTGGATTTTGGCCTAAAAGGAACATGCCTTTGCCCATGTCGGGGATATAGCTGAAGTTATGCAGCTTGTTTGGGTTGCCTATCCACTGTGCACTTTGTTTTTTGGCGAATTTATCCAAAAGCATCATATCCAAAAAACTATTCATATTGTCGGTGCCGTAAAAATCTGCCCCGCGGGCAATGGTAGCGGTAATGTTGCCTGCTTTTGCTTCGTCCATAAATTGAGTAGCTATTTTGGCACGGATCTCGCCTTTTACGCTGCTCGGGTTATAGGGTGTGGTTTCCAGCATTGGTCCGTTAACCAATCCGTAGGAGTAGACGTTATCAAAGAAGATCAGTCGCGCACCGGTTTCTTTGCCCAGGTTGATAAAGTTCTGCATGATAATGGGCCATTGCTGCTGCCAAACAGTTTTATCATATACTAATCCGGCTGTAAGGTAGATCACGCTTGAGCCTTTTGAAGCAGCAAGCAATTCGTTATAATTTAACAGGTCAGCTTTTTGCCAGGTAGTGTTTAGGGTTGATGACTGAATAGGTTTGCGGCTAACCAGGCGTATGGTGTCGTTGTTATTTGCTAATTCGCGGGTAAGTGCATTTGCTACTGCTCCGCCTGCTCCTAATATGGTATGCATAGTTCTTTTTGTTTTGATTTAGACAAATGTACAGGGGGCGTGTTACCCGAAACGTTAACAAAAGATAAGAAAGTGGGGACTTCGAATTTCGAATGTTCAATTTCGAATTTCCAAAATAGACAGGCATAAATTCGAAATTCCAAATTCGAAATCACCTCACCGTTTCCAATATCCTTTTCCTGATCCTCGAAAGTGAAACCGGGGTAATGCCCAAATAATTGGCGACATAATGTTGTGGCATGCGCTGCAATATTTCGCGACCGGTGTTCAGGAGTTCTAAGTAGCGTTCTTCTGGTGTTTGAGTGATGAAAGCGGTTACCCGGTCTTCGTAGCAACATAAGTATTGTTCGGCGATGAGACGGCCAAATCGTTCCATTTTATAAGCAAGCATCGGATCGGCCAGCATCTCGTCCATGTCCTTTTTGGTAAAGGTGATAAGCAATGATTCTTCGAGCGCTTGTATATAAACATGGCCTGGCAACCCGGTAAGATAACTTTTGTAGGAACTTAAAAACTCATTCTCGAAGCTGAAATAGCCGGTGATGTCTTCACCATCTTTGATATGGAAATACCGCATTGAGCCTTTGACAATGAAACCTACTTTATTGCAAACTTTTCCGGACTCGGCGAAGTAGTGCTTCTTCTTCAATTTAGCGAAGCTAAGGTGCTGACTGAACAGTATCCACTCAGCTTCATTAAAATCGACATATTTTTTTAGATGTTCGCGAAAAGTGACTAATGCTGTAGATGCATCCATTGGATAAATATAACAAATTCGAAATTGATCCGCTGGCTAGCGGACGAAATTCGAAATCAATTCTACCTAATCCACAACCTGTCTATCATGAAGAACACAGCAAACACCACACTAGCAATACCATTGGTAGTCATAAACGCGAAGTTCACCCGGCTCAAATCGTTTGGTTTTACTAATCTATGCTGGTAGATCAGCATGGAGCAGAAGAACACAATGCCGACATAGTAAGGCCAGCTAACTGTCGTAAACAGCGCAGGTAAAATGATGAATGCAGCTGAGAAAATATGCAATACGGTCGACAATCTTAATGCATTTACCTTGCCGAGCCATGCCGGAATAGAGTGCAGGCTTTCATTGCGATCAAAATCCTCATCCTGTAAGGCGTAAATGATATCGAAACCGCTTACCCAGCACAATACTGATAATGAAAAGAAGATGGGCAACCATGCAAATTGCCCTGCCACAACAAGGTATGCACCGATAGGGGCGAGGGACAAACCTAAACCCAATACCAGGTGACAAAGTGCGGTAAACCGTTTAGTGGCGCTGTATCCTAAAACTACCAGCAAGGCTACAGGCGAAAGGTAGAAGCAAAGCTTGTTGATAAACCAGGTCGCTATGATGAACAACGCACAATTGATCAATGTGAAAGTGAGTGCAGCAACCGGGGTAATACGTCCTGCCGGAATATCACGTTTGAGTGTTCTCGGATTTTTGGCGTCAATATTCCTGTCGAGGTAGCGATTGAATGCCATGGCCGAGTTACGGGCAAACACCATACATAATACCATTAGCAACAGTTTCAGCCAATCAAAATGTGCCGAAGTGGTGGTCACTGCCAAAAAGAAGCCAATAAAGGCAAACGGCATGGCAAATATGGTGTGTGCAAAAGTGACTAACGATAAATACTTTTTCATTTGGATATTTAACTCTTCTCGTATTCCGGTACTACAAAACTTCCGTTTACCTCATTAATAAAACCAAGCACTTCGTCGCGCCCGTTTTGTGTTTCGGATGAGGTGACAAATATAGGCGGAACCTCTTCAAAGGTAGTTAATAATGCCTTTTTAAATTTGGCAATGTTCTGATCTGTTTTGATGGACGATTGCTTATCTGCTTTGGTAAACACCAGTACAAACGACAAACCTTTTTCGCCAAGCCAGTTGCAAAACTCGACGTCGATCTTCTGCGGCTCCAGGCGACTGTCGATCAACACCATTACACATTGCAGACTTTCGCGTTTATCCAGATAAGTGCGGATAAACTTGTTCCAATCTTCCTTCTTGCTTTTAGAAATACGTGCATAGCCATATCCCGGCAAATCGACGATATACCAGTTGTCGTTGATCAAAAAGTGGTTGATCAGCTGTGTTTTACCCGGTGTTTGCGAGGTTTTCGCCAATCCCTTTTTGCCCGTAAGCATATTGATAAGCGACGACTTGCCCACATTTGATCGCCCTATAAAAGCATATTCAGGCTTTACAGGCGGCGGCAGTTTAGATACTTGCGTGTTACTGCAAATGAATTCGGCAGATTTTACAATCATGGTGCAAAGGTAGTGAATTGGTGGTCAGTTAACCAGTGATCAGTTATCAGTGATCAGTTAACCAGTAATATTTTGTCTGGTAACTGGTTGACCGGTCACTAATCACTAAGATGAATGTTTGAACATTTATTTTAATATATCATGACATTGTTTCCATTGTTTATCAACAACTTTGTATAACATTCAACATAGAAAAATGGAAAAATATACTGTCCCAGCGAATACCAGAATTGGTCATGTGCACTTAAAGGTGAGCGATTTGCAGCGTGCCCTGGATTTTTATTGCGGCTTGCTTGGTTTCGAATTGATAACCATGTACGGCAACCAGGCAGCATTTATTTCGGCAGGAGGGTATCATCATCATATCGGACTGAATACATGGTACAGCAAAGGGCAACCACCCGCCCCGACGAGCGCACCCGGATTGTTCCACACGGCCATATTATATCCCGAACGGAAAGATCTTGCTATTGCAGTTCAACGCCTCATCGATGCTAAATATCCGATTAGTGGCGCGTCTGATCATGGTGTGTCAGAAGCTATTTATTTAGATGATCCTGATGGCAATGGCGTAGAACTATATTGGGATAAACCGCGTGACCAATGGCCAAAAGACGAGAACGGCGACATCACCATGTTTACCCATGCGCTTGATCTGAATGGGTTGTTAGCATTGGCGAAGTGAACACGATTATGAGGATCTAAATGATTATCAGGATTCAGTTTAAGAGTAACTCATTTATGACAGGCTCTTTGTATTAATTATATTTGGACATAATTATGTTTTATGCTAGACCTTAATAATCCCAAATGGAAAACATTTGAAGGTGGTTATCGAATGCCTTATGATGCGTCTGCTCTGTTAACTAAGCTTGAAAATACGGTCGAGCCCAGTGTTATAAAATCAATTATTGATGAATTGTGGCAAGAGTTACATCATCAGGGAGATGTTGGCATTGCCTCTTATATGAGCGTGCCTCACCTCATTCGTATAGCAAAGGAAAAGCATATATTTGATATGAGTCTTATCTCATTGATTTCAATAATCGAAATACAACGACATAAGGATAATCCGCAACTACCACCCGAATACCTGAATGATTACCTGACTTCGCTTAGAGAGCTTTCGGCATTAGCGTTGTTGGCTTTGGACAAGCAATGGGATTTAGAACTAACTTCTTGTGTATTGTCAGCTGTTGCAGTTTCGAAAGGGCAAACAAAATTGGGCGACGCAATTTTTATGATGGATAGTGAAGATATGATCGATCAATTTATTGATGGTTATTGATTCGACGGCTCATCTAATAAACTTTCCAATCTTTCAACCACTACAACCATTCCAACCACTCCAACCAATCAACCAAATACCCTATCTTTGCCGCCGATGAGCAAAACTGTAATCCCTTATTCCGAAGAGCAGGGCACCAAAAAGGAACAGGTGGCCGATATGTTTAACAATATTTCCAAAACTTACGATTTTCTGAACCATTTTATGTCGCTGGGTATCGATATCATCTGGCGCAAAAAGGCAATCAACGAGTTGAAGAAAGATCAGCCTAAACTGATATTGGATGTGGCAACAGGTACAGGTGATTTTGCTTTTGAGGCGCTGAAGATTTTAAAGCCCGAGAAAATTATCGGGGTGGATATCTCGCGCGGAATGCTGGACATTGCGGAAAAAAAAATAGCCAAACGCAACCTAAATAGCCAATTTGAGGTAAAACTGGGTGATTCGGAAAAGTTGCCTTTTTCTGATACCGGGTTCGATGCGGTTACTGTGGCTTATGGCGTGCGTAACTTCGAGAACCTGGAGAAAGGTTTGGCAGATATTTTGCGTGTGCTGAAACCGGGGGGGAAAGCGGTGGTACTGGAGTTTTCAAAACCTAAGGCATTCCCCATAAAACAGTTGTATAATTTTTATTTCAATTACGTTACGCCTGGTATCGGCAAGCTCTTTTCGAAAGATGCAAGAGCTTATTCTTACCTGCCCGAGTCGGTAGCGGCATTCCCTGATGGGAAGAGTTTTACCGGCCTGATGGACAAGGTGGGTTTTAAACATACCAAATGCAGGCCGTTAGCGTTTGGTATCTGTTCAATATATACGGGCGTTAAATAATGCTAATTAATGTCGATATCGAATTTCGAATATCCAATATCGAATGTACTTCGTGATTCAATATTGGGCGTTCGGTGTTTGATATTTAAACTGATACAGCAATTGTAAATGAATAAAACCAGGTACCTAACCATTATTTTTATTCTTTTTTGCGGACAAACGCTCTTTGCCCAGCAGCGCGCTCCTGCGTGGGGGGGGAATGCTGACCTGGAGGATTATAGCTTCGGGTTCACTTTTCAGTATATTAACAGTTATTTCAAGATTGATAAAAAAGCCAACTGGCGCGATCCTTATTTTGACAAGGATTTAAATAGATATACTACCCAACCACTCACGGCAATCGGCTCCAACGGGTCACCGGGTTTTGCAGTAAGCTTTTTGTTTCGGTATAGAATTAATGAACACCTGGAAGCACGCACGACTCCCGGTTTGGTTTTTGCCGATAGATCAGCTTATTATGACTATACCGATGCGTCTTTGGATGTGATCAAACCTGTGCAGGCAACAATGGTAGAGTTCCCGGTGTCGATCAAACTAAAATCAGACAGGGTAGATAATTACCGGGCTTACATCCTGGCAGGGGTAAAGTATTCGGAAGGCATCGGGGTTAAAAGAAACAAGCCAGACATCAATCCGGTTGATGCTTTATTAACCAACAAAACCGGCTTTGGATCATACGAAGTTGGTTTGGGATTAGATATCTATTTTGAGTATTTTAAAATGACACCTGAGCTAAAATTGTCCAACTCCATGGGCAATTTGCTGAACCGTGAAAATACCCCCTATGCTAACCCAATCGATAAACTTTCGCTACACACTATTACCTTTAGTTTGTGTTTTGAGTAATAGTGTTGAGCCGGAAAATCAGCGAAAGTCAGAAAGGTCGTAAGAATAAAATAAGAAACTATGTGTCAGCGCTTTCTGACTTTCGGTCACCCAACTTTCGGGCTATTTTCAGACGTTTCCGTCAGTCTTATTTTACCGCTTTTTAAAATTTTTAGCTACTTTAGTCGACGATTTACTTACCTATGTCAAAAATCGCATTAATAACCGGAGCTACCGCAGGAATTGGTGAGGCCTGTGCCCATGTTTTTGCCCGGGAAAGATATGATGTAATCATTACCGGCCGCCGTGCAGACCGTCTTGAGCAGTTAGCCGAGCAACTTAAGAAGGAATATAATGTGAATGTGCTCACCGCGTCATTTGACGTGTGTAACCGCGAAGAAGTTATTGGTAAACTGGAAGCCTTGCCGGATAAGTGGAAAAAGATAAACGTGCTGGTTAACAACGCGGGCCTGAGCCAGGGGCTTGATCCGATACAGGACGGTAGTTACGATGATTGGGAAACCATGATCGATACCAACATCAAAGGACTGCTCTATGTAACCAAAGTGGTATCAAACTGGATGATCGGGAACGGCTTCGGGCATATTGTTAACCTGGGTTCGATTGCGGGAAAAGAAGTTTATCCCAATGGCAATGTATATTGCGCCAGCAAACATGCTGTTGATGCTTTAAATAAAGGCATGCGTTTGGACTTACTGCCTTATGGGATAAAAGTAACCGCTATACATCCGGGAGCGGTAGAAACTGAGTTTTCTGAAGTTCGATTTAAAGGCGATAAAGCCCGGGCCAAAAAAGTATACGACGGTTTTGAGCCGCTTGTGGCAAAAGATATAGCTGAAACCATCTGGTTTGTTGTGTCGCGTCCGCCACATGTCAACATCAACGAATTAACGATAATGCCAACTGCCCAGGCAAATTCGGTAAATATCTACCGGAAGTAGATGTGCAGATGAGAAGATGTGCGAATGTGCAGATGGAAAAAATATATCAAGTCATTATTAAACCATCTGCATATCCACACATTTGTAAACAACCTGTAAAAATACCTTAAAAAGATAAACCCGAACTTTAAAATCAGTTGCCTTAAATAACTTATTAGCTCTTTTTCTGTATATATTTGAAATAAAAATACTAAAATCAGTTTTGGTTTTTAGGCTAATTCTAACATTTAACTATTGGAAAATAAGTTTTTTATTTACTAATATTGGGGGTGATTCAATCGCTAATTAAAGTGTTACATTGGTTGAAGCAGTTGTAGATGTTGTAGTGGCTGTAATGCTTATAATTAATAAATCATTCAGTCACTAAGTCACTAATTCGCTCATTCACTAAATATATACAGAGATGTCGCTAACAACTCAAATAGACCAGGAAATAAAGCAGGCCATGTTGGGCAAACAGGAAGCCAGGCTGCGCGGATTGCGTGCTATCAAATCAGCATTGCTTTTAGCACGTACTGAAAAAGGGGCTTCTGAAGAGATATCGCAGGAAACTGAGATCAAAGTGTTGCAAAAGCTGATCAAGCAACGTAAAGAATCAGCAGATATCTATAAAGCACAAAACCGTGAAGACCTTTACAAAATAGAGGAAGAGGAGATGGAAGTGATCGAAGCATTCTTGCCCAAGCAGATGGAACGCGGCGAAATAGAAACTTATTTAAAGGATCTGATCAACCGTGTAGGGGCTTCATCCGTAAAAGATATGGGCAAGGTGATGGGCGCAGCAAATAAGGAGCTGGCCGGAAAGGCGGATGGTAAAACGATATCGGAAGTTGTAAAACAACTATTAGGATAATTTAATCTGCATAATTGTTGCAACTCAATTTCAATAAGCTATTTTTATAGCGGATAAAACTATACAACCCTGATGATTTTGGGGTATTGTTTAAAAACTAACTTTTATACACATATATGGATTTCGTGCTTAAAGAGGAACATGGCTTTAGTTACATCGATGAGGGCGAAGGGGAAGTATTACTGCTGCTGCACGGCCTTATGGGGGCGCTAAGCAACTGGGATGCTGTGATAAGAGATTTTAGCAAGGAATACCGTGTTATAATACCGATACTGCCAATTTACGATTTGCCACTGCTTACCACAGGGGTAAAAACACTGGCCAAGCATGTGCACCGCTTTGTTACACATATGGGCCTTACCGACGTTACTTTGCTGGGTAACTCGCTGGGCGGACATGTCGGATTGATTTACTGCATTAATCATCCGCAGGTGGTGAAATCACTGGTGCTTACCGGGAGTTCGGGTTTATATGAGAACGCTTTCGGGGGGTCTTTTCCCCGCCGCGAGAGCTACGATTTCGTGAAAGAAAAAGTGGAATATACTTTTTATGATCCGAAGGTGGCAACCAAAGAGCTGATTGACGACGTATTTCAAACAATTAACGATCGCAACCGTGTGATCAGGATTTTGGCGATGGCAAAATCGGCTATCCGTCATAATATGGCAAAGGATTTGCATAAGATAAATATCCCTGTAGCGTTGATATGGGGTAAAAATGATAAGATAACGCCACCGGAGGTAGCAGTAGAGTTCAATCAGCTGTTGCCAAATTCGGAGTTGTACTGGATAGACCACTGCGGGCACGCGCCGATGATGGAGCATCCTGAAGAGTTTAACAGGCTGTTGAAATTGTTTCTGGAGAAACTTAAAATAAAAGTTTAACTATTATGCTTGCAATAGAGCTGATATCCGATAGCATTCCGCCGGTACATACCTCTGATTCTATTCAGAAGGTGATGGACCGCATGCAGGAATTCCGTATCAGGCATCTGCCGATTGTCAACGAAGATCAGTTTCTTGGCCTGATTTCTGATTCTGACCTGATTGAAGCGACCGACTACCAGGTATCGATAGGATCGCTGGCACTGTCGCTGATCAATCCTTATGTGTTAGAAGATCAGCACATTTATGATGTGATTCGCCTATTCTATGAGCAGCAGTTAAGCATTGTGCCTGTTTTAGATGCCAAAAAGAATTACAAGGGCCTGATATCAATCAACACGCTTACCGAATATTTTGCCAAGCTAACTGCCGTTTCAGAGCCGGGGGGCATTATCGTGCTTGAGATCAGCAATAAGAATAACTCGCTTGCACACATGGCCCAAATAGTTGAGTCGGATAATGCTCAAATACTGAGCTCTTACGTGCGTACATTCCCCGATTCTACCCGCATGGAAGTGACACTGAAAGTAAATAAAGTGGATATTTCGGCAATGGTCGCCACATTTATGCGCTATGAATACGAAGTAAAAGCCACCTTCAACCACATCGACGACAACGATAATTCAAAAGACCGCTACGATTCATTGATGAATTACCTTAATTTGTGAAATAATTAGTAGTCCATGGTCAATAGCCCATAGACGATGGTAAAAACTCAGTAATAAAAAACTATGGACCATGGGCTATCGACTATGGTCTCATAATTAAACTATGAAAATAGCAATCTACGGCAGACCATTTAACGATATTTCGGTACTACCTTATATTCAGCAGATATTTGATGTCCTCAATCAATACAATGTTGAGATTTATCTTCATAAACAGCTGGCCGATTTTCTGGAAGGAAAAATAAAAGAAGTTAAATATGACGTCTTAAGAGATCAGAAGTTTTTACGCAAGAATATTGACGTATTGATCACCCTGGGCGGCGATGGCACCCTATTGGATATGGTGACCCTGATACATGATTCGGGTACGCCGGTTATCGGTATCAACTTCGGTCGTTTGGGTTTCCTGGCCAGCGTCAATAAAAACGATATTGCTGCGGCGATTTACGCTGTAGTAAATAAAGACTTTACCCTGGATAGCCGCGAATTGCTGGAGATAGATTGCGAAGGAAAGGAAAACATATTCGGCTGTGATAATTTTGCTTTGAATGACATCACCATTCATAAGCGCGATGACTCAGCAATGATCACCACGCATGCCTTCCTGAATGATGAATTCCTTAACTCATATTGGGGAGATGGTATCATTATATCTACATCCACGGGTTCAACAGCCTATTCGTTAAGTTGCGGCGGCCCCATTCTTTTCCCGCAGTCCAATAGTATAGTTGTTACGCCTATTTCACCACATAACCTAAATGTAAGGCCTATCGTATTACCGGATACAAGTGCGCTTGCGTTTGACGTGGAGTGCCGCAGTGCCAATTACCTGGTATCGTGCGACTCAAGAACGATCATCATTGATAAAACGATGAAGTTTCTCATCCGCAAGGCCGATTTTAAGTTGAATCTGATCAGGTTAAGTAATGAAAGTTATTTATCCACGTTAAGGAACAAATTGTTGTGGGGATTGGATGCCCGCAATTATTAATTTTGATGGATGCCCAAATTTGTAAGCTTTTTACTCCTTTTATTTATCTCCTTTAATCTCAGCGCCCAGCAAACCTGGGAGGTGGGTATTTTTGGTGGAGGCGCAGCCTACATGGGCGATCTCAATCCCAATAACCCGGTCAAGGTAAGTGGTGGATCCATAGGCGCGGTTGTACAACGCAATATCGATGGATATTTATCTGCCAAGCTCCACTAGACTTTTGGGAAGATCAGCGGACCTGATAGCGACTGACCTAAGCCCCAACAACGTCCTCGCATTCTTAATTTTCC
>JACXTT010007086.1_pt1 | contig 15891 bp, 14 predicted proteins | sample 9270951 | NCBI WGS metagenome assembly JACXTT01 (sample SAMN15532306, study PRJNA645909) | rock metagenome | isolation source: weathered quartz diorite | place: Puerto Rico | collected 2017-06-21 | reverse complement strand
AAATGCCAATGGGCCGAGGACTTCTATCAGTCACAGCGTCAAGCCGGCAAACGCCATCACGCAGCCATTCGATCTCTCGCATTCAAGTGGCTCCGCATCCTCTTCCGCTGTTGGAAGGATCGAACGCCCTATGTTGAAGCGCAGTACAAACGAGCTCAGCCTGCGAGTTGTTCATAAGGTCTGCAAAACCTGTGATATTCACCCGCTTGGCTCATCAAGTTCGTTCGAAAACCACTTGACGCGAAAACTCAGATGTCTTTGCACTTCGAAGGAACTCGTGCAAAACGGGATCGGCGTCGAGTCCGCGCGCCGCCGCTTGGTTGTTTTCAAGCGCCGCTGCTCGCCTGCTTGTCGCCGCGGCGCTCGTCGTGGGGATCGGACTTGCCGCGCCGGCGGCCGCCGCACACGCCTCGGCCCAGCCGGCCGCCGTCAGTGGTTTCACCCTGACCCCGCGCCGAATCGGGGCAAGCATAACGGTCGTGGTGGCGCTGATCGGCGCCGTCATCGGTGGGCGGGCGCTGGCCCGTGGCGTAGACGGCGCCGGCGCCGCCAACGGACGGCGCGGGGCCATCGTGGCGCTGGTGTTGGGGCCGATCGGTCTGGCAGGCGGTGGGCTGGTGGTGGCCACCGCCAACGGCGGCCTCGGCACTGGCAACGGGCTGGGCGGGGGCGTCGTGGCCATGGCGGTGGGGCTGATCGGCATGACCTTCGGTGGGCTGGCTCTGGTCCGCTCCCGGCGCATGGGTTGAAGGAGGAGGATGAGGAGGATGATCAAATGGTACGTGTTGTTCGGGTATATCGTGCTCACGGCAGGAGGCTATATGAACCAGGCAGAAGCGCAGCCGGCCACGAACGAAACACCGGCCTTCGCGGCCGGATTTTGGGGAGTTCGCTATCAGGTCAGAGATGTCTCGCGAGCGGTCACGTTCTATACCCGCCAGCTCGGCTTCAAACTCGATCAACCCGGTTCGCCGGCATTCGCGCAGGTGTCCATCGGCGAACTGAAAGTAGCTCTCAGCGGACCGGGCGCCTCCGGTTCACGGCCTATGCCCGACGGCCGCATCCAGGAACCGGGAGGATGGAATCGCATCATGCTGCAAGTGACGAACCTTCCGGAAAAGATCGAGGCGCTCAAAAAGGCTGGCCTGCATTTCCGCAACAAAATGGAAAGCGGCCCAGGCGGCAAACAGATTCAATTGGAAGACCCTGATGGGAATCCAATTGAACTATTCGAACCCGCAAGCCGCTAGCATTCGCCGGTTTCAAATGCGCGTCACCGGCTGATGTAACTGGATGAGGTTGCCGCAGGTGTCGGAGAACATCGCCAGGATCACTGGACCCATCTGCTTGGGCTCGCTCGTAAACACCACGCCAAGACCCTTCAGCCGCGCGTACTCCGCAGTCATATCCGAAACCTCAAACGACGCCAGCGGGATGTGTTGCGCAAACATCGCCTCCTGAAACGTCTTCGCCGCGGGATTTGCGTTCGGCTCGAGCGATAGTTCGATGTCATCGGGACCTTCCGGCGAGACGACAGTCAGCCATTTGAATTCGCCCATGGGGATTTCGTGCTTCTTCCGGAACCCCAATGTCTCTGTATAGAAGCGAAGCGCCTTGTCCTGATCATCCACCATCAGGCTGGTGAGTTTAATCCTCATTCCTGCATTCTACGGGAGCGTCAACTTCGTCCGCTTCTCGAAAATTGCGAAAAGCATCCGCCGGAAGCGAGCCCATCAGACTGAGGCATCCGGGAAAGACATTTTCCGAAGTCGCGCGGCGTTGAAACACAGAAGGCGCGGCGCCGGTTCGCCGCGCAAAGAGATCGCTGAAACTGCCCAGGCTGGACATGCCAACGTCCATACAAACCGAAGTGACCGAGAGCTCGCCAGCAGCGAGCAATTGCTTCGCGCGATCCAGCCGCGCCTCGATACGGAACTGATGCGGCGTCACGCCGAACAACGCCTCGAACTGACGAATGAAATGAAACGGCGACATGTGCACATGGCGCGCGACCTCGCGGATCGACCGCCGCGATTGTTCCGGCGAATTGCGAAGCAGGTCGCGCGCCAGACACAACCTGTCAAATACGTCAGGATCGAGCGCCATCTCAGTGCCGCGTCAGTAAACGCCCTCAACCACATTGCCGCCCATCTTCTTGAACGGCCGCACATTGCGAACTCCATCCCACGGGTAGGCGGCGCAAGGCTTCTCGCGTTCGCACTCGTCGCGTTCGAGGAACCTCGGCACGAAGAACTCGCGCGTCAGCGTCGTCAAACGCACACGGCCCGTTTCGCCGTAACCCACAACCCTCGTCGCATCGTCGAAGTCCACCACCTCCAGCATCGCCCGCGGGCTCGGAGGATAGTAGATGATCGCGTAGTTATCCGCCGGATCGAATGGCAACTTGTGCGTCGCAAGGCCCATCAGCGTGTTGCCGTAGGTCGGCGCGAAATAGATGCCCTTGCATAGTTCCTCCACCGCGAACCGGTGGAACTGAGGCGTCATCTCCGTGCCTCCGCAGAAAACGCCCTTGATGCCGGCTTTTTGCAGCGAAATCTTTTCGCACAGCGCCTCGAGCAGCTTCGGCGTCGTGAACATGCATTGGATTTCGTGCGCCTTCAAAATCGTCAACGCCTGATCCACGCAGTGCTGCTTGTATGCTTCCGCGCCGGCGATGTCGCCCTTCTTGATGAGCTTGATCACCCAGCGAGGGTCGAGGTCGATGCAAAAGCTGATGCCGCCCCGGAACTGCGCGAGATGCTCCACCGCCAACCGCAACCGCCGCGGACCGCTCGGGCCGAACATCAGCCAATCGGCGCCGCGCGGAAAGAACTCATCGGGCAGCGTGTTGCTGAACTGCTCGTAGTCCGTGCGGAAGTCTTCGGACGCGATGCGCGACTTCGGCACGCCCGTTGAACCGCCGGTCTCGAAGACATAGATCGGCTTGCCCGCCAACCCTTTCGGAACCCACCGGCGCACGGGGCCTCCGCGCAGCCACTCGTCTTCGAAGTTGCCGAACTTGCCCAGATCGTCGTAGTTCTTTACTTCTTCGCGCGGATCCCAACCCGCCTTCGCTGCCCATTGCAACCAGAATGGACAACCCGTATCGGGAGTGAAGTGCCACTGCATCATCTCACGCGTCCACGCATCCAGTTGCGTACGGGCCTGATCGGCTGAAGTCGGTTTCTCTATCAAAGCTGATGTTGTCACGGCTATAGTTAAAGATAACGTAAGAGCCATGTTGAGAACATTTTTTCTACTCACTTCCCTCGCGGCCGCCGCGGACTGGAATCGCTTTCGCGGACCGAACGGCACCGGCGTTGACGATTCTCATGCGCTTCCCTCGGCCTTCGGGCCCGAGCAAAACGTCATGTGGAAGACCGCGCTGCCGAACGGCTACTCTTCGCCTGTTCTCGACAAGAACCGCATATTCCTGACTGGTTTCGACGCCGACAAGCTCTACACGATTTGTATCGATCGCGCGACAGGCAAGGTGCAGTGGCGCCGCGAAGCGCCGCGCCCAAGGCTCGAAAAGTTCGACAAGCGCAATTCGCCCGCCTCGCCCACGCCGTTTGTCGACGGCGATTCCGTGTACGTTTTCTTCGGAGATTACGGCCTGCTTTCCTATGGCCTCGATGGCAACGAGCGCTGGCGCACGCCTGTGGGCCCGTTCCAAAATGTCTACGGCATTGGCGTGTCGCCAGTCGTCGCCGGCAACACGGTTGTGCTGATCATCGACCAGAATCGCGACTCGTTCGCCGCAGGTTACGACAAGAACACAGGCAAGCTGAAATGGCGCAAGGATCGGCCAGAAGCGCTCAGCGGCGCATCCACGCCCGCCGTGCACGGCAAGCTCGTCATCGCGCCCGCTTCGTTCCGCGTCGATGCCTATGACTCCGACACAGGCGAGATCGTCTGGTACGCCCGTGGACTCGCGTCCGAAATGAAATCCGTCCCCGTGATCGCGGGCGACAAGGTTCTCATCAGCGGCTACAATACGCCCGAAAACGAACCCGGCAAGCAGATGAAGCTACCCGAGTGGGCGGACGTGATCGCAGGATTCGACAAAGATAAAGACGGCATGATCTCGAAAGATGAGTCGCCGAACGAGCAGACGCGCCGGTACTTCATGTTCACCGACATCGATGGCAACGGCAAGATCGACGAGAAGGAATGGAAGCTCTTTCAAATGGTGCTTGGCGCAGAAAACGGGCTACTCGCGTTCAAGCTCGGCGGCAAGGGCGACATCACGCAATCGGGCCTGCTGTGGAAGTATCACAAATCCGTCCCGCAGCTCCCGACGCTCGTCGCCTACAAGGGCATCGTTTATATGGTGAACGACGCGGGGGTGCTGAGCACCGTGGACCTCGAAACCGGCAAGCCGTTCAAGACGGCGCGCGTGCGGGGCGCCGCGGACTCGTATTATTCATCGATCATCGCCGGCGACAACAAGATCTACTTTTTCAGCCGCAGCGGCAAGATCACGGTGCTCGAGGCGGGTCCGGATCAGAAGGAAATCTCGGCCTCCGAGCTCGACGCAGAAATCTTCGCCACGCCTGCCATCGCCGACGGCAAGATCTACGTCAGAACTACGAATGCCCTGTATTGTTTCGGCAAAAGCTAGATTTCTCTGGTCCGCCGCGCCACTGCTGCTGCTGCTGTCACTCGGCTTCAACTGCGCAAATCCGGGTCCTTTCCGCGTCACTGGTTATCAAGTCAACAGCAGGCAAAGTCTCACCGCGTCATCGGCAACGATGGGTTTTGGCAACCCATAGACTCAGAATAGAAGATGCAATGGCCAAGCAATACGACGTCATCATCGAACGTGACTCCGAAGGTGTTTTCGTCGCGTCCGTTCCCCAATTGGCGGGTTGTCCACACACAAGCCTCCTCGCTTGACGAACCCATGGTTCGGATTCAAGAAGCAATTCGATTGTGCCTCGAAGCGAACAGGGATCGGTGTGGCGATCCGCCAATGGACCAGAAACCCTCGACGCCGATCCCGTTGTTCGCGAGTCCCACAAATGCGGTAGTGGAAGGCGCACCAGAACAACCGCTCGAGTTCGTGGGTGTTCAACGTGTGACCGTCGCCGCGCATGAGCCGAATGCCCAAGTCCGCTTGGTAAAGATCTGGTTGCGGCTTTGGAGCGCGCCGGACCGAGTGGAGCCCACCAATCACCTACCCTCCTTGGGCTCGCCCGGCACGCCGCATTTTTTCGTCAAGGTACAGTTTGCGCTGTCGGCAAAGCATGCTCAATCTGAGTACGGCTCCCGACTTTCTAGCTTTGCCTGTATGGCCGTCGGTTTGGACCCCTTGGCCTCGCCCCTCGCCGACGCGAACCGAGCTGATTTCCAGCGAAACAAAAAATCAAAATTTTGATCTGCCAGAGGTATTGACAAAGGGTCCAAACAGGCGCAAACTCGGGTCAAAAGATGCAAGGAGATGACATGGCGGTCTATTGAGACTAGCCCCAAATCTTCTAATCGGGAGGTGCTAGATAGAACCACCGGAAAAGATCCTGGGCGGGCGGCCTGAAACAATCTGCAGAATGTAACCGGAATCGGTAGCCACCGGAATAGGGGCGCGCAAATACCTTCGCGCCGTGCGATCATCAGACGCAAAAGATGGCGGCGAACAGATCCACCGGGCAGATCGGAGTTGAGAAGGCCCTCCCGCCCCTTCGCGTTTTCCAGCCAGTTTTTCCTGCAAGTGTTTTTGTTGAGCCCCTTCACGAGAGGCTTTCCGTTGCCGGCGAAGATCAAGTAACCGACAACTCCAGTCCCTGATTCCGCAGCCTCTTCACCAGCACATCTCCCACTCCTGTTGATGGCGTCAGAAAGCCCGCGCGATCCGGCGGCAATTCGTCGAGCGCCCGCGCCAACGCCGACTCACACAGACACTTCACTGTGACACGATTGCCTGGGTCTCCCTTGACCTCAATCAGCGCCCGCACGGTTCGCCCATCGCGTGCATTGCCGAACAGTTCACAGCGGAACCAGCCGTTATCCATTGTCGCCCCTGAGGGTCCCGCGCCCGGACCCGGCGCAACGATGCGCAGAATCCTGCGAAAGAGCGCGGATCTCGGTCCAGCCGAAAACACCGCGCCACCCGCCGCCATACTCGCAGCAGCCACGTTGTTCGCGAGTTCCTCAAATGGGCGATGGGGGCGCAGTGTTTTGGTTCAATAGAAATGGATCGCGCATCCGCTCGCTGCCGCCGGATTCGGCCATATGCAGGGCCGACGCTATCGTACCAGGAGCCGTGTGCCTTCCGAAGCCGCCTTGGCGTGATGCCGGTCCATCATGTCGCGAACCCACGCCGTTTCGCCGGTGATATCGCAGTAGTGGGTCTTCGACCGCACGCAAGCCTCGACGATGCCAGAACCGTAGATCGCAACGGCCCGGCCGTGGTTAACAGGACACGGGTTCGGGCGGCCATCCGGTAGAGGTCCACCTGTTCGGAGGAATCGGCAACAATCACAGGCACGCCGCTCCTGAGCCCCTCCAGTTTCGCGGCGTTTCGGCCAGCAAGGCCCACTGCAAACCCGGCGGTGCGTGTCTCGTAAAATCTTCGACGGTCTGGCGGCCGGTGAATCCGGTCGCGCCATAAAAAACAACATCGAACTCGCGAGAGTTGGACATTTTGGAAGATACTGCGGCGAAGTCCGATTAGACCACGCAGCCTCGCCTCACACAAGAGAAGATCTAAGGTATCAAATTCCTAAAACGCACTTTCTCATCTGTCGTCAAACGATCCTGCCGATCTGTCAACGGTAGGTCGCAGGCCATACGGCGATTTTCATGGTAAAACCGGTTTGGCGACCGCACGACCACAAAACAAGGAGCGATGAGTGTTCAAAATCTCAAAGCGCAGCTTCACGGCATGGACCCTATTGGCGGGCCCGATGCTGCTTCCCTTCCCTGGCTTTGGACAAGAATTGTTGCAGAATTCCGCGGCGAACTGCACATTCCAGGCCGACCCGGACGCGTACCTCATGCGCGCCAAACGGACTCGCGACGAAATCACCCAGCGGGCCCAGTCGTTCTCGCAAGCCAGACTGAAGTCGATGGCCACGGCAGCCTCCGGCTCCTCTGCTGGCGTATCCGAAGCAGCCATGACAAAATCTCTGGTGGATCCCAACTCAATACCGCGTCAGAATTTCATCGACGCCGCAATCTTCACCAAAATGGCTAAAGCCGGCGTCAAATCCGCGCCGCTCGCGACTGACGCCGAATTCGTTCGCCGCATTTATCTCGATCTCACCGGCCGCGTGCCATCGCCAGCGGAGGTCCGCAAGTTCATGGCGGATCAGGATCCCCCCACCCGCCGCTCCCGCCTCATCGGCGAACTACTCTACAGCGAAGCCTTCGCCGACAAGTGGACCTGGTGGATGGACGAATGGGTCGCCAACCGCTCCACCTCACCGTCCGGAGCCTACCGCAATATCAACGCGCAAGGCCGAAACGCGCTGCACAAATATCTGTGGGTCGGAGTAAGCGCAGGCCGTCCAATCCGCGACCTCGCGCAGGAACTCGTTTCCTCCGGCGGCAATAATTATGAGGAATCCACCGGCGCCGCGAACTTCATGGTGATGGCGGGCACCAACAACGGACCGATCGAGGACACCTACGACACGATGATGGTCCGCAGCGCGAACACCTTCTGGGGCATCTCGAACTACGACTGCCTGATGTGCCACAACGGCAGGTTCCACCTCGATTCGATCAATCTCTGGGCCAGCAAAACCACGCGGATGCAGGCCGAACAGATGTCCGCCTTCTTTTCGCGCACGAACTACGCGGCCTACACTTTCCCGCCTGGAACTCCGCCTGAAGTGCAGCGGGCCAACTACTACGCGGGCAGCATCGACGTACAGGATGTCACCAATCGCAGCTATTCTTTGCGGACCTCTTACGGCAACCGCCCCAACCGCGTCCCGGCCGGAACCACCACCACGCTGACGCCCGAGTTCACGTTCTCCCACGGCAGTAAGCCTACGGGCAACGCCTGGCGGCAGGATTTCGGCAGGTTCATGGTGGCGGAGCCGATGTTCGCCCGCAACGTAGCGAATCGCTTGTGGAAGCAGATCTTCAACCTTGGCCTTGTCGATCCAGTGGATTCGATGGATCCCGCCCGCCTCGATCCAGCGAAACCTCCAACCGAAGGAACCTGGACGTTGCAGGCCACGCATCCGCAACTTCTCGAAGACCTCGCGGGCTGGCTCGCCGCGAATGACTTCAACCTGCGCGAGTATCTGCGCTTGTTGACCGAATCCTCGGCCTATCAGTTGAGTTCGGAATACCCGGGCCCCGGTTGGGGACCCGACCTCGTCCCGATGTTCGCGCGTCACTACGTGCGCCGCCTCGAGGCCGAAGAGATTCACGACGCGCTGGCCAAAACCACCGGCATCACGCCCAACTACAACATCCAGTTCTGGGGCGGCCCCATGAACTGGGCGATGCAACTACCCGACACCAGCGAGCCAGGGGGCACGGCGTCCGCCTTCATGAATGTCTTCAACCGGGGCAACCGCGAGACCCAGCCTCGCCTGCCAAACGCGACGACGCTACAGCAGCTTGTGCTGATGAACGACGCCTACGTGGTGGACAAGATCAAGGTTGCCAATTCGCCGGCGATGAAGGAACTCGTCAAGATCACCGCGAACGATGCGCTAGTGGAGGAGATGTACCTGACGTTCCTTTCGCGCATGCCCTCCGATGCCGAAAAGGCGAAGGCGGTCGCGTACCTCTCCAAGGCCGCCAACACGACGCAACGCAACGCTTCGATCGAAGACCTCGCCTGGGCGATGGTGAACAAGATCGACTTCCTGTACAGCTACTAGACCACCCAGAGGAATCACACCCAGATGAAACACGACTTTCTGAATCATCCGCAAACGGACGGTGACGTCCAGGACCTCTACGTGGCTGGCAAGAGGGATTATTTCGGCAAGGACTGGTCCGCCGCGCCAAAATCTAAATTCTGGCGAGGCAAGCATCTCAGCCGCCGCGTCCTGTTCCAGAGTCTTTCGGCCGCCGTGGGAGGCTACTTCCTGCTGCCGGGCAAACCGGCGAACGCGCAGACGACCACACAATCAAACAACGGCATAGCGAAGAACTGCATTTTCGTTCTGCTGTCCGGAGCGCCCAGCCACACCGACACGTTCGATCTCAAGGTGGGCGGTTGGACACCGGCCTACTTCAACCCCACGCAATACGGCGACATCCTGTGGCCGCAGGGCCTCATGCCCAAGCTTGCCGATCAGATGGATTCCATTGCTGTGGTCCGCTCGGTTCGCGCCTGGGCTACGGCTCACGGCGTCGCGCAGACTTGGGCGCAACTCGCACGCAACCCGGCAAACGCGCTCGCGCGGCTCGCCCCGCATATCGGCTCCGTCGTCTCGCTGGAACTCGGCGCCAAGGATCGTACGCTGCCCGCGTTCCTTTCGATGAACGTCGGCAACGGCCCGGGCGAAGGCTACCTGAAGCCCGATAATGCGCCGATGTACATCTCGCCCAACGGCGGCGGACTTCCCGGCGCTTCGCACCGCGACGGCGAAGCGGTTTTCAACCGCCGCTACGAACTCGCGCTGCAACTCGACGCGGACCTCCGCGCCGACGCGAAGTACGGCGAAGCCACGGATGACTTTGTCACCTTCAACGCCGCCGCGCGCAAGCTGATGTACAACCCCACGGTGTCGTCGATATTCACTTTCGATCAGGCGCAACGCACTGCCTACGGCAACAGCGCCTTCGGCAACGCCTGCGTCACCGCCCGCAACCTGTTGCGCGCCAATCTCGGGACCCGCTTCATCCAGATCACGCTCGGCGGCTGGGATCATCACGTCAACATCTACCAGCCGAACGCCAATCTCCAGGCGATGACGCGAACCCTCGATAACAGCCTTGCGCCATTGATCGCGGACCTCAAGCAGGATGGCTTGCTCAACGAGACGCTCATCGTTGTCATGGGCGAGTTCGGCCGTACGGTCAGCGCGCTCAATGAACAGAATGGCCGCGACCATCATCCGCAGCAATCGGTGCTGCTCGCGGGCGCCGGCATTCGAGGACGCAGAGCCATCGGCAGCACCAACGACACTGGCGCGTACGTCCTCGAACCCGGCTGGTCGATGAACCGCGAAGTTCGCCCTGAAGACATCGGAGCGACGCTCTATCAGGCGCTCGGCATCGACTGGCGGACGGTTCGCAAAGACTATCCCCTGGGGCGCGGATTCGAGTACATCCCCGGCGCGGAAAATGGTGATTACACCCCAATCAACGAGCTCTGGAGTTAGCTTAGTCGGAAGGAGGAGGCATTTACGCCTCCTCCCTTTTTTGCTTCAAGGTTGCGGAGGCGTCATTAACGCTGGCGACCCCATCATGCCGCCGCGCAACACGTCGCTCGCAAAGAAGTACTTGCCATCCGACGGCGCCATGATGATCTGCACCTTATCAGAGAGCCGTTCCGCGATGATCTTCTGAATCACCATCGGATTGTTCTTCAACACATCCGCCTCCATCCGGAGCTTCTCCGCGTTCGCGCCCGCGAGCTTGCGGACCTTGAACTCTTCCGCCTCGGCCAGCAACTTCAACCGCTCCTGTTCGGCATGCGAATCGAGGACCTTCGCCTGCGCCTGCGCTTCTGCTTCCTTCACCGTGGAATTCTTGCGCGAATCCGCTTCCAGCGCCTCCACCTTCACTTCCTTCTGTTTCGCGTCCAAAGCCACCGTCAACCGTTCGCTCTCTTGTTCCTTGAGCAACAACGATTCGAGCCCCTTGGCGTATTCGGCGGGTAGAATCACATCGCGCAACAGGACCTCTTTCACGACAATTCCATCCGCCGAGAGCTTCTTCGCGATCAGCCCCGCCGCCACCGCACGCAGTTCCTCGCGCTTGCCTGCAAACAGCTCTTTGACGGGATAATTCGGAGCGATCTCGCGAAACTGACTGGCCACAAGCGGAGCAATGAGATCCTCTTCGATATCGCCCGGCAGACTACTGTACACATACGCAAGCTTCGACGGATCCACGCGATATCGCAGCGCCACGCCGAGCCCCGCGTTCAAGCCCTCTTTGCTGTTGACGCGCAAACCGTCCTTGTCTTTCTCACCGCTCTTCTTATTTGATGTCTGATAGACACGATCTCTGGTCTCGAACCGTTCGATTCGCTCGATCAACGGCCAAGTCCAGTACACGCCGGGATACAACGTGTCGGCGCGGACACCGCCAAACTGGCTCACGCGGAGTCCAATTTCGCCGGATCCAACCATCGAAATCGACAGCCCCAACAACAGCAGCGGGGCGGCGAACATCGCAATTCGGCTGGAAAACGCCCAATTCGGCGTATTTTTCTGTTTCAGGTCGCGAATGACGAGGGCGGCGGCAACGGCCACCATCGCGCATCCGGTAATCAGCAGCATGAATTTCAGCAGCAGCATTGGCTCGAATTCATTCCTCCGGGAAACGGCAATGCAAGCCGCTTGCCAAGCGGTTCGAGGCAGCGGACGAATCGCTCGGGCGTCAAAAGCGCAACTTTAGGGTTGCACTTGATTCCGATTCATACTAATATGCAACTCAGAGGTTGCATGAACACCGATCGCATCGAAAAACAAATCCTTCTCCGCGCCCCTCGCGAACGCGTCTGGCGCGCTCTCTCAGACTCCATCGAGTTCGGAACCTGGTTCGGCATGAGGTTCAACGGGCCGTTCCGGCCAGGCGCTGCCATGGACGCGACGATTGTACCGACGGCGGTCGATCCGGAGGTCGCCAAACACCAGAAGCCCTATGAAGGCATTGCCTTCCAGATCGTGATTGACAAGATGGAGCCCGAGCGGCTCTTCTCGTTCCGCTGGCATCCGGGCGCCGTGGAACCTGGTTACGACTACTCCCAGGAACCGATGACGCTAGTCGCCTTCACGCTCGAGGAGGTCGCCGAAGGGGTGAAACTGACTGTGACCGAAACCGGGTTTGATCAGATCCCGATCGCGCGCCGCGCCAGTGCGTTCCAAAGTAACGAAGGCGGCTGGACGATGGTCATTACGCTCATCGACAAGTACCTTACGACCTATGTTGCAGCAGCAACCGCACGGTAGTAGCAGCAGCAGCAGTTCTTCAGCGCAGTTGTTCGCCGCACTGGGGGACGAAACGCGCCTGCGGCTCGTATCACGGCTCTGTGGCGGCGGGCCGTTGTCCATCTCGAAGCTCACCGAGGGCACGAACGTGACGCGCCAGGCGATCACCAAACATCTGCGGATGATGGAGGAATCGGGCCTCGTCCGCAGCACCCGGCAAGGGCGCGAAAGCCTCTGGCAACTGGAACAGCAGCGCCTGCGCGAAGCCCGAATCTACCTCGACCAGATCTCGAAACAATGGGACGCCGCGCTCGATCGCCTGCGCGCCTTTGTCGAAGACTGACTTAACTACTGGTGTCGCCGCTCACGCCGATGCTTTCCTGCAGGCGCCGGAACTTCGTCGGAGGCATCAGAAAAAACCGGACCTCCAGGCGCGTGAACCCGCCGATCAGCTTTACGGTTTCCGCGTCGGGGGGCTCCGGGCTGCAGACTTCGAGTCCCCCGGGTGCGATCCGGAAAGGCAGCACCTGCCGGTCCCGCATCACATGGAGAGGCAGCGAGCGTCCGATGCTCCGGGGCACCGTCTCGATATCCGCCATCGGAACCTGTTGCTGCAGACTCAACGCCAGGTACAGTTGATCCTCATTGACCAGTTCGAGCGAGAGCAGATGCTCGCCCAGGCGGACGCCGCGCGGTTGCGTACCCACCGCGGCGTCCACCTGCTCACGCGTCACGATCTGCTCTTTCACCAGCAAATCGCCGAGCCGCCGCCGCTGCAGGACGAGCGCCTCGCGCGATGGATACTGATGCTCCGTCTTCAGCCATGCCAGCCGTTCGTTCCTGATCCGCGCGCGCGCATACCGGTGCACCGCCTTGACCGTGGCGACCCCATTGATCCAGTTGCCCCACAGAATCCTGACGGGCGCCAGATACGCGAGCGCAGTCCCATAGATTCGCGCTGTGCACGCCATTCGAAACACCATCCGCAGCAACAACAAAGTCACCGTGACTGGCATCAATCGCATCACGATCGAATCCCCGGCGTGCCTCCAGATCCCGGAAAAAAGCCCGTAGAAAAGCAGCATCGTCGTGAACAGGCTCAACGGACTCCCAATCAGCCCTTTGCGATCGCGCCAGTACCAGTAGCGCCGCATCCAACTGCCGGTCCAGCCATGCCGTTCCCAGGTCTGCAGCGAGATCCCGGTGATCCATCGGGTCCGCTGGCGGATCGCGGTGCGCAAAACCTTCGGAAAGTATTCGCGCGTCGCGACAATCGTTTCGCTGCCGTCCATCTGGATTGGCAGGAAGAGCTGTTTGCAGCCGATCTCGTGCAACCGCAAACCCATCTCGTAATCTTCGGTCAACGAATCCGGCTCGAACACGCGGTTCTGGTTGCGAAACGCCAGCTCGTCCAGCGCCGCACGCGTCATCGCCGTGCCCACGCCGGCAGAAGGCACAAACGCCCCGAGCGCCTGGCGCACTGGCAAATCGCGCGTCTGCGTTTCGGCGAACTCATCGCAATAGACTCCATGCGTGAGGTTGCCAAGGGGCGTCTGCAGAGCGAGGACGGGCACCTGGATGAAGCCGTATTCGCCGGCGTAATGATTGATATACCGCAGGGACTCGGGATGAATGATGTCTTCAGCGTCATGCATGAGCAAGACCGCGTACTCGATCCCGTGCGTCTGCTCGTGCAGCAGGATGTTCTGGTACACCCAGTTCAGGCAATCGCCCTTGGAAGTCGGCCCTGCATGGGGAACCATCGCCCAGTGGACGTTGTTCACCCGCCGCGCCGCCTGTTCCACGGCCGTTAGCGTCAGCGCGTCGTTGGCGTAAACCCCGACGAAGAAATCGTACTTGTCGTAGTGAATCGCCGCCGCGTTGTGTTCCAACATCTGCTGGATGACGTCGTACTCTTTCCAGGCAGGAACGATGATCGCGATACGCTTCTGGGGCAGGTCCAGGCGCACCGGAGGATCCGGGCGGATCAACTTGCGAATCGTTTGAAACAACCAAACGCAGTCAATGAAGAGATCGTCGATGCCGCTGATGACGATGTAGATGGAAATGGGGCCTGCGATCGCGAGCAATGCCGTATCCAACCCGGATAGGTGCAGCGGCGGCGGAACTCCCATACAGAGATAGTGCTATCCGGGTCCGCATTGTCTCAAACACAGATGCGGGGAGTCCTCGGAAATTTCTGGCGGTTGTCTACTGCCTAACCGATCGCGGACCGGACCGCAACCCAAGCCAAAAAACTGCCGTCGTGACATTCCGCCCATGTTATGGGTTTCCACAGGTCTACGTACATCCCGGACTCCCGGCCATCAGCGGCGATACCTTGGATGGAAACCATTTTGCATGGGCTACTTCACCTCAGGGGTCTCTCGGACGCGAATATCGAGCGCGGCTGTGTTCGCGCATCCGGCTTGGCCCACCCTCGCGCATCTAATTTGGCCCCCCGGATACTGCTATTCTGCCCCATCTGTTCACTCTGGTTTTAGGCCAGTGTGGCGAGAGTGGAGCCTGACGTCGCCCGAAGGGCGGCGCCGTCTAGGCGGAACGAAGCCGCGCTGGCCTAAAACCGCCGGCCGTCGGACGCCTCCCTGTCCACCGCACGTTCACTTCCGCTTCCTCCTTTCCAGCGTCCGCCGGAACCGGAACGACTCCGTCCCGGTCTCGATGATATGCGCACGATCCGTAATGCGGTCCAGCAGCGCTTTGCACAATCTCGGATTGGGAAACACGGTCGTCCATTCGGAGAACGGCAAGTTCGTGGTCACGATCAACGCCGCCCGCTCGGCCCGGTCCGAGATCACTTGAAACAGGAACTCGGCGCCGATATCGGCCAACGGCACGTAGCCAACCTCGTCGATCGCGATCAGTTCGTACCGCTGCCAGCGCGTCATCATTCGCTTCACCTGGTTGTTCTGCTTGGCCTCGACCAACTCGTTCACCAGCGCTGCCGCCGTCACAAACCGCACGCGCCGCTTCTGCCGGCAAGCCGCCAAACACAACCCGGTCGCCAAGTGGCTCTTGCCTGTTCCACATTCGCCAATCAACACCACTGGTTCATTCCGCTCGATATAGCCGCCCTCCGCCAACTCGCGGATTCGCGCCGCCGGAATCTGCGGCGCTTGCGCAAAGTCGAACTCCTCGAGCGTTTTCACTCGCGGCAGTTGCGCGTCACGGATCCGGTTCTCGATCGCGTGCCGGTCCCGTTCCTCGCATTCCATCGCCAACAACGCTTCCAGGTAGCGGATGTGACTCTGATTCTCTTTCACCGCCTGTTCGGCCATCGAAACGAAGTTCGCCGCGATGGCCGGCGTTCGCACCGCCTTGCAGTACTGCCGTACGCTCTCCTGCTCCAGTCCTTGGGTCAGCTTCGGTTTCATGAGAAAAGCCCCCCGTCAACGCCAGTAGACAAGAGCGAATCGTAAGCATCCATCGTCGGCATTGGACGCTCGAACGCACGTAACTCCTCCGCCAGAGCGATCGCGTGACGCTGCCGCTCCGCCGCGTCCGGAGTCTGCAGAATATATAAAACCGCCGCGCCGTCGGTCACTCCGATTCGCAAGGCTTCTTCCGCTGCGGCGATGAGTTTGTCCCAGCCATTCTCCAGGCCTTCGCGCACCAATCCGATCATCTCCCTTGTGCCTGTCGCCTTACCATGACGCTGCTCCAGTTGCCGCCAGATCCGGTCGAGACAGTCGGGCCAACGTCCCGCGGCGCGCCATTGCGCCAGCGGCGTCGAACCGGCCATTGCCCCGGGCTTGCGTTCGAGAACATCGAGATAATGTTCGAGGTTGAGCTTCTCGTG
>JACXTT010007085.1_pt1 | contig 15894 bp, 13 predicted proteins | sample 9270951 | NCBI WGS metagenome assembly JACXTT01 (sample SAMN15532306, study PRJNA645909) | rock metagenome | isolation source: weathered quartz diorite | place: Puerto Rico | collected 2017-06-21 | reverse complement strand
GCATATTTCGGGTTCGACAGAAACGTCACTTCGCCGGCTCGAGCATCTTCGATGCCCGCAACGCCCCGAATTTCGATCGTTTCATCGCCCTGAAGTTCGCAGCCTAATCGCGCCGCCAGCTCGCCAAGTTTCATGTCGCGATCTCCTTGAAAGCCTGTTCCCGGAGGGGCAGAACAGCCACACAGACCAGAACGCCACTGTACATCATTCGAGGCACGCCCGAAATTGGAACCCTGGTGGAGCGTAAGAAAGCAACGCAGTTAGACGAATCATCTTTACGTTCGACGAAGTTAGTGTGAATCTGTTCGAACCGCGACGTGTCCAGCTTCCCGGTCGCGATTCGGGAGAGTCTCGATGTATTGCTACATCTGGTCTTTCCGCGTTCGGCCTGAAAATGTAGCCGCTTTCCGCGATGCCTACGGCCCAGAGGGCGGCTGGGTCCGGTTTTTCCGCCGGGACCCCGAATACAGGGGCACACAGCTTCTCTGCGACCGCGAAGATCCGACCCGTTTCGTAACGATCGATTTTTGGTCGAGCCAGGAGGCCTGGTCGTCGTTTCGCGCGCGATTTGCGAAACAGTTCGAGTCTCTCGACACCCAGTTCGAGGCCCTCACCGTGGAGGAAACTCATGTTGGCAGCTTCGAGTTAGCGAAGCGCGACACAACTGTTTTCTGACCAGAGAGGCGTCCAATCACTCGTTGAAGAGTCCGGGCTGGACCTGGGGTGCCGCGGCGGGCTTACGGCGAGCGATTCCCACAACGCCTAGAACGGTCATCTCCGTGAGCGCGCTGCGGGGGATGAAAATCCGCAGTGTAGTGCCGTGCAAATCGGGCGGCGTGATTTGCACGCCGCGATCCAGGAGCGAAAGCAAGTCATTGGGAACCACGCCTTCGATGGTGTCCTCGTCGCGGAACTTCAGCCGCACCCACAATCCATCCAGCTTCGGTCTCGAGAGAAACGCTTTCCTCTCCGGCTCAAAGTCGTCGGCGAATTCGCGAACGAAGTAAATGCTCCTAACATCCTTGACCGCGAAATTCCGGTGTTCGCCCTCCGGCGTGAGCAGCTCCAGCGTTTCGCCATCACCAAGCTTACTGGGATTGAGATATCCTCGCACACAGCTGCGGTCAAGGAACCGCACGACGATCTTTTTGTGGGTTGAGGCTGGAATGCGTACTTTCACAGAAGTGAGCCCGGCGCACAGGCCTTGCGAGTCAAGCGCAACTATGTTATGTTAGGCAATCTTTTTGTGTCAAGTGGCTATTTTTCATAGGTTTAGGCTGAGGCTATCACGGGGGCCTCAATCTTTTGACCGAAACCACCAGCCATAAGAGGCAGATCCTCAAATCTGCCTCCATTATTAGCGTCATCACTGTGGGGAGTCGTATTCTCGGGTACGTCCGTGATCAGCGATTGACGCTTCTGTTGGGCACCACGGGCATCGCTGATTCTTTCGTCTTGGCTTATCGGATTCCGAACGTTCTTCGGCGCCTTGTCGGGGAAGGCTCCATGACGGCATCCTTCATCCCAGTCTTCACCGATTACATGCGAAACCGCACTCGGGAGGAGACTTGGACGTTCGCAAATCGCCTATTTTGGACGTTTTGCCTGATTTTGTCGGCTATTACGGTCCTGGGCGTCATTTTTTCGCCCTTAACTGTGCGGCTGTTCTCAATGTTTGGGAAGAACCAGGTGCAGCTCGAGGCCATTTACTTTAACCGCTTGATGTTCCCATACATCCTGTTCATTGGGATGGCCGCCCTGGCCATGGCCATCTTGAACTGCTTCCACATTTTTGGGTTGCCCGCCGCGACCCCGATTCTTCTGAATATCTCCTTTATTGTCTTTTCGGTAGCGATTGTCTGGAGGCATTTCTCAAGCCCAGCGGCTGCGCTTGCGGTCGGCGTGGTTGTGGGCGGAATTTTCCAGTTCTTTTTGCAGGTTCCTCAACTAGTTCGCCGGGGAATGAGCTTCCATTTCGACATCTCATTTGTCGACCCTGGGGTTCGTCGGGTAGCGAAGCTAATGGTTCCCGGGTTTGTGGGAATCGGCATCGCACAGATCAACCTGCTCGTGGACACGATTTTTGCGAACGCTAAGGTCATGCCGGAAGGGAGCCTGGTCTCGCTCTACGTGGCGGACCGGGTAACCGAGCTTGTGCTCGGCGGGTATGCGATCGCCGTGGCTACGGCGATCCTGCCCTTGATGTCCCACCAAGCCTCGGCCGGCGACTACGACGGAATGAAGAGAACGTTTCTCTTCTCCTTGCGAATCGTGTCCTTCATCACTGTCCCCGCGGCTGTAGGGCTGGTGATCCTGCGCGAGCCGATCGTGCAGGTCCTCTTCCAGCATGGCAACTTTGTTGCGGAGTCCACGCGGCTAACAGCAAGGGCCCTCCTGTATTACTCGATGGGACTTCCGGCATTCGCGGCCGTCAAACTGATCGTTCCGGCGTTCTACTCGACCCAAGACACGCGGACTCCCGTGCGGGTCGCTCTGCTTACGCTGCTTGCGAACATCGCGCTTAACCTGGTGTTTCTTTTCTACTTCTTCGGCAAGCTCAAGAATGGGGGCCCGGCGCTGGCAAGCGCGCTGGCAGGATATGTCAACGTTTTCATTCTCTTTGTGATTTTCAGACTGCGTTTTGGACGGCTGGGAACGCGAGACGTAGCGGCATCCCTCATTAAGATTGTCATCTGCGCGAGCATCATGGGGATCGTCTGCTGGAGCGCACTTCAATATTCGGAGTTTGACAGCATTGTCGATTTCGGCCCGCAACTGCTGGTCTTCATCGGGTTGATTGCTTCCGCGGTCGTCACCTACCTCGGCATCGCGTGGGTGTTGCGTTGCACCGAGATCAGCGAGGTGTACGGCATCGCATTCAACACGGCGGGAGCCGGCTCCGGCAAGCAAGGGATCGCAGGATAGGCAGCAATGGAAGGGACCATCCACGTCTTTCTGAGCTATTGTCGGGTCGAACGAGGCCTGGCGCAGAATACCATTCTCGCCTATGGACGGGACCTAAAGAAGTTCGTGCAATTCATTGGCAAACGGCGCAAATCGCGGGTGGATGAGGTGGACCGCGAAGACATCGTGGACTTCCTTTCCAGCTTGTACAAGGCAAAGCTCGACAGCCGCTCGGTGGCGCGCTGCCTCGTTTCCCTCCGGGCCTTGTACAAATTTGCGTTGATGGAAGGCATGGTCCAATTGGACCCCACCGAAAATTTGGAATCGCCGAAAATCCGCAACAGCTTGCCGACCTATCTCCGTGTGGACGAAATCGATAAGTTGCTCGAAGCGCCGAATCTCTCAACGCCGCTTGGACTGAGGGATCGGGCCATGCTGGAGGTGTTGTACTCGACCGGTCTGCGGGTCTCGGAACTGCTGAATCTTCGAATGTCAGACATCGACATGCGAGTAGGTTGCGTCCGATGCGTGGGGAAGGGAGATAAGGAGCGCCTGGTACCCATCGGACGCAAAGCCATCGCCGCCGTCGAACAGTACCTCGCGCGGGGCCGCCCAAAATTTGCCCGGCCTTCGGCTCCTCCGCCGCACAATCAGGTGCTGTTCCTCACGATGAATGGCAAGCGCCTTAGCCGCGTGGGGATTTGGAAGATCTTGCACGACTATGGAATGAAGCTCGGCTTGCGCGGGCGGCTTACCCCGCACAAGCTCCGGCACAGTTTTGCGACGCACTTGCTCGAACGGGGCGCGGACCTGCGCTCGGTCCAGCTCATGCTGGGCCACTCGGATATCTCGACGACTCAGATCTACACACACGTGGTTGAGGAGCGCTTGAAGCAGATCTACAAGGCCCATCACCCGCGCGCGTGAGGGGCAACGGCCAATCCACGGGAGCGATTCTGTAGCGCGATAAATTCGACCGGGCATGGCGGCGCCATCCGCTGAAATGCGTCTCCAGCCGAGGACGGGATACGAATGCCTGATTACATGTTCCAGCTCGAGAGCCGCCTGTCCCCGGAGCAGCGCGCCGCGATGGTTCGCATCCAGGAGCTTGCAGCCGAGTCCGAGACCAACCTCTATCTTGTGGGCGGCGCGGTGCGCGACGTTATTTCGGGAATGCCCATCCGTGATTTGGACTTCACCATCGAAGGAAACCCGGGACGAATCGTTCGCGAACTGGAGAAGGGCGGAGCGAAGGTAGTCCGCGAAGACGATGCGCTTCGCGCGATCGAGCTGGTACTGTCCGGGGACGTAGACGCGAGCATTTCAGCGGCTCGAGACGATGTCTATTCACGCCCCGGCGCGAAAGTGGAGTACCGCTTCTCCACAATCATGGAAGATTTGAAGCGCCGCGATTTCTCCATCAACGCGATCGCCATTTCTTTGAACCCCAATTCGCGCGGGCTCCTGCTCGATCCCACCAACGGGCTCGCGGACCTCGAACGCCACGAGATTCGCGCCCTTTCGATTCACAGCTTCACGAACCAGCCAGTCCGCCTCTTGCGCGCGCTGCGCTACGCGGCCCGGATGGGTTTCAAGATGGAAGCTCGCACCGCGGAATGGTTCAAGCTCGCCATTGACAGAGAGCTTCAGGAAACAATTTCGTCCGAGGACGCCGGCAGCGAGTTCCGCCACATGGCTCGCGAGGACAAACCGGCCGCCGTTCTCAAGGCATGGGAATCACAGGGACTGCTTGGCGTGGTCCATCCGATTCTGGCCAAGAAGCACCCTGACTATGACTCGATTCATCAGATCGTTCGCGTACGCGAGGACATGATCGCTGCGGGTTTGCGTCCGCGTCTATTCGCTCCCGTGGTCGTGGCGACCCTGGGGCGCCTGAAGGACCGCGAACAGAAGTCTGTGCTCAGCCGGATGTCGCTCCCTACCCCAGAATTACGCGCCGTGGAATCACTCGAAACCGAAGCCTTGAAGACCGTCAAGATACTCGCCGGCTCCAAGACGGCGTCGGCCCGCGACGCGTATGCCTTCCTCGAGAAGGCGCCCCTGGATTTTCTGGCTTACATCTTGGCCGAATCTTCCAATAGCAAAGCAGTCGGAAAGATTCGCACGTATCTCAACAAGTGGAAACCGATCCGGCAGGCCTTGCCTGGCGTGGCGATCGAGCTGGAGGCCCTGGGGATGGGGCGCGGCCCAAAGTTCGATAAGGTTCTGGAGGATTTCTTCCAGTTGCAGCTCCTGGGTCGCGCACGCAAGCCCGAGGATCACGCCAAGATATTGCGCAAGCTTGCGGGCATCAAGGAGCCTCCCAAGAAAACCGAAGACAAGAAAAAGCCTGAAAAGGGTAAGAAGAAAGGGCCTGCCGCTCCCGCGCAGGAAGCTCCTGCGGCGGCACCTCCGGCAACAGCAAAGGGAAAGCACATCAAGACAGCGGCTGCAAAACCTATGCCAGTCAAGCCCGCAAAGGTTAAATCAAGGGCGAAATAAGAGTAGCATGCGGTTATCGTGCCGCCACCTGATCTCCCACGAATGTGCTTCCCTGCCTGATGTTCGCGGAGAGCAAATCGGCACGTAGCCAAATTGGGCGCGCGAGATTAGAATAGCCTCCGGCATGGAAACCCCCAGATTCGTTCACCTGCATCTGCACACGGATTACAGTCTGCTGGATGGGGCTTGCGACCTCGAAGAGGTCGTTGATGAGGCAGCACGCCGCCAAATGCCGGCCGTTGCGGTGACCGATCACGGAAATCTCTTTGCGGCCGAATCTTTCTACCGTGCGGCGAAGACGCGCGGCGTCAAGCCGATCATCGGATGCGAAGTTTATGTCGCAAAAGGGAGCCGCCACGATCGAGGCGAGACGCCTGGGCGCGACGCGGCAAGTGGCCACACAAATGGCGCCGCGGAGCCCGGCCAGCGTGGCGTGAACCACCTCGTCCTGCTTTGCGAAAGCGCAGAAGGCTACCGGAACTTAATCAAGCTAGTTTCAGCGGGCTACCTCGAGGGTTTCTATTACAAGCCGAGAATTGATTATGACCTGTTGGCAACCCACAGCCGCGGGCTCATCGCCTTGTCGGCATGCCTGCGTGGCGTGGTGGCCGAAAACCTCGTGGAAGAGCGCCGCGACGAGGCTCGCGAAGCCGCGTACCGCATGCGCGATATATTCGGCAAGGGAAATTTCTTCCTCGAAATTCAGGATCAGAACCTGGAGATTGAGAAGCGCATCAATCCCCAACTCGTCGCCCTCTCGCGCGAGACGGGCATCCCCCTCGTGGCAACGAACGATTGCCACTATTTGAATCACGCCGACGCGCGCTCCCAGGAAGTCTTGCTCTGCATTCAAACCGGCAAGACCATGAGCGACACGCATCGCATGAAATTTGCCACTGACCAGTTTTTCTTTAAGACAGCGGAAGAAATGGCGCAGGTCTTCCGCGAATTGCCCGACGCGCTCGAACGCACCGTAGCGATTGCCGAGCGCTGCAACGTCAAAATTGACGCCGTCCAGAATTCCTTCCCCGACTTTCAGGTTCCCGATGGTCATACCGTCGACACCTATTTTGAATCGGTGGTCCGCGAGGGGTTTGCCGCCCGTGTGCCGGTCCTCGAAGCCCGCGCGAAAGCCGGGTTGCTTCGCAAGTCGCTCGGCGAATACGAAGCTCGCCTGTCCAATGAAATCCGGATGATCCAGCAGATGAGGTACTCCGGATATTTCCTGATCGTCTGGGACTTCATCCGTCACGCGCGGTCGCAGGGAATTCCTGTGGGGCCGGGGCGCGGCTCGGCTGCGGGGAGCCTTGTGAGTTATGCGTTGCAAATCACGGATGTCGATCCGCTGCAGTATGACTTGCTGTTCGAGCGCTTCCTCAACCCCGAGCGCGTGTCCATGCCCGACATTGACATCGACTTCTGCATGCGCCGCCGGGGCGAGGTCATCGACTATGTGACGCAAAAATACGGCCGCTCGAACGTCGCGCAGATCATCACCTTTGGGACGATGGCGGCCAAGGCCGCGATCAAAGATGTGGGCCGCGCGATGGACCTGCCGTATGGGGAAGTGGATCGCATCGCCAAGCTGGTTCCCAACCAGCTGAACATCACGCTCGATGACGCCTTGAAGCAGGCGCCGCAGCTCACCAGCCTGATTGCAAGCGACGAGCGCTATGAAGACATGATGAAAGTCGCGAAACGCCTCGAAGGCCTCGCCCGGCACGCTTCGACGCATGCGGCCGGCGTGGTGATTTCGCCCGAGCCGCTTACCAACGTCGTTCCTTTGTACAAATCCAACCGGGATGAAATCACGACCCAGTACGACATGAAAGGCCTCGAGCACATCGGCCTGCTGAAGATGGATTTTCTCGGTCTGACGACACTCACGGTGCTCGATGACACCGTCCGTATGGTCGAGCAGAATCGCGGCATCCGGCTGGACCTCGTCGCGCTGCCACTCGACGACGAGCAGACCTACAAACTTTTCTCCAGCGGCGAGACGACAGCAATCTTCCAGTTTGAATCGCACGGCATGCGGGACATTTTGCGTCGCTACCAGCCCACGCGCCTCGAGGATCTGACCGCTCTCAACGCGTTGTACCGCCCCGGCCCGATCCAGGGCGGCATGATCGACGACTTCATCAACCGCAAGCACGGCAAGAAGCGCGTCACCTATGACCTGCCCGAGTTGCAGGAAATTCTCGAAGAAACCTACGGCGTGATCCTGTACCAGGAACAGGTTATGCAGATTGCCAACCGCCTCGCGGGTTTTTCGCTCGGCGAAGCGGACATCCTCCGCCGCGCCATGGGCAAGAAGAACCGCGACGAAATGGCGGCCCAGCGCGAGAAATTCCTAGTGGGATGCGCCACGCGAAAAGTTCCTGCGAAAAAGGCCGAAAAAATCTTCGATTTGATGGCGGAATTCGCCGGATACGGCTTCAACAAGTCGCATTCCTGTGCCTACGCGCTGCTCGCATACGAGACCGCCTACCTGAAAACGCACTATCCTGTTGAGTTCATGGCTGCACTGCTGACTTCGGAAACGGGCAACACGGAAAAAGTCGTAAAGTATATTAACGAAGCGCGCAGCGTGGGCATCACTGTCCTTCCCCCCGACGTCAATTCGAGCGACCTCGATTTCACGCCGGTGGGCGAGGCCATCCGGTTCGGCCTTCGTGCCATCAAGAACGTCGGCGAAAATACTGTGAAAGGAATTCTCGACGCGCGCGCGGAACTAGGCCGCTTCGCCTCCATCTTTCAGTTCTGCGATCACATCGATACACGCCTCATCAATAAGCGCGTCCTGGAGAGCCTGATCAAATCGGGCGCGCTGGATTCCCTGGGCGCGCGACGAGCTCAGAATTTTGCACTCATCGATCGAGCTATGGATAGGGCGCAGCGACGCCAGCGCGAAAAGACAAGTGGCCAGCACGGGCTTTTCGGAGGCGCCGCCGCGGTGCCCGAGCCTCTGGAGGACCCTCTACCTGACCTCGAGGAATGGCCGGAACACGAGATGCTGGCTGCGGAATTCTCTACGGTAGGCTTTTACGTTTCGGGTCACCCGCTTTCGAAATACGCTTCGAAGCTTGCCGATCTTGGCGCGATTGACCTCGCCAACGTCGAGGGCCGCCGTAACGGAGAAGAAATTACTGTTGCGGGAATCGTTGTGGCGACGCGCAGCATGCGCTCGCGCAAGGGCGAGCGCTGGGGCATTCTCGCGCTGCAGGACATGACAGGCGTGCTTGAAGTACTTGCGTTTCCAGAGGCGTTCGCGCGCCTCGAACTCGTTTTCAAAAGCAATTCGCCTCTTGTGCTGAAGGGACGCGTCAGTGTCGAAGAAGCCGGCACGCGCCTCGCCGTTATGGATGCGCGTCGTGTCGAAGAAATCGGCCAGCGGCCCCCGACAGTCATGCGCGTCAGGGTGAATCTCGAGTCGGTCGATGCCGGGATACTCGACGAACTCAAGGACCTTTTTGCGAGCAGGCCGGGCTCGTGCTCGGTCGCGTTCGATCTTGTTTCACCCGAAGGGGCTGTGGCGACGCTTCGCGCCGACCAGCGCGTAAAAGCCGACCAGGAACTCGTGCGCGAAGTCTGCCGCCTCTGCGGAGACGACGCAGTGCAGCTCGAAGCGCGCGCATAGAGGTGGTAGGACAGGCTCAGCCTGCCTGCCGGCAGGCAGGCCTGTCGGGTTTGGTTTTTTGCCATCGGATCAGTAAGAGCGACAGGCCGAAGCCTGTCCTACTTGAATCGCAATCCCACTCAGCAAATGGAACGAAACGCTCGAAAGCAGGAAATCGAAAAACTGGAGAAAGAGCTGGCTGACATGCGCGAGATGGCGCGGCCGGACGTCCGCTCCGCCGACTTTGACAGATTGCGCAGCGAAGTCGCGGAATTGAGGCGGGAGTTCTACGACCATCTCGGTCCTTGGCAAAGAACGCTACTCGCTCGCCATGCGCAGCGCCCCTACATGATGGATTACGTCCGTCTCCTGTTTGAAAATTTCCAGGAGCTGCACGGCGATCGCGCGTTCGGCGACGATGCCGCCATGGTCACGGGCCTCGCCCGCTACAAGGGACGCCCTGTCGTTCTCGTCGGCCAGCAGAAGGGCAGGGACACGAAGCAGCGCGTCGCCCAGAATTTCGGCCAGGCGAAGCCGGAAGGCTACCGCAAGGCGCTGCGCGTGATGCAACTCGCCGCAAAATTTGGACGGCCTATCTTCACGTTCATCGATACGCCGGGCGCGTATCCGGGCATCGACGCGGAAGAGCGCGGCCAGGCCGAAGCCATCGCTCGGAATTTGCGCGAGATGGTACGCCTCGCCGTTCCGATCATCGTGACCATCACCGGAGAGGGCGGGTCGGGCGGCGCGCTGGCGATCGCCATCGGCGACCGCGTCAACATGCTCGAAAATTCCATCTACTCCGTCATTTCACCGGAGGGCTGCGCCTCGATCCTATGGCGCGATGCGGGCAAAGCGGAAGCTGCAGCCAAAGCGCTGAAAATCACAGCGAAGGACCTCGAGGAACTCGGGATGATCGACGAGATTGTTCCCGAACCCGAAGGCGGGGCGCATCTCGACCATGAAGCCGCCGCCGGGCTGCTCGACCGCGTTCTCGATCGCTCGCTTCGCGAGGTTTCGCGGATCGCACCCGCGCAGCTGCTTGAACAGCGCTACGAAAAATTTCGCCGCATGGGACAGTTCTTCGAGGCAGTTCGTATCTGACCGAGCTGATCCCTTCGCGTGGTGCTTCAGCTCCGAACCAGCGTTGCCGGATTCGCATCAGGCCCGGGTATCTTCATTGTTGCGGTGCCACAACTCGACTAGGCTGTTGACACGGAGACAGGCCTCTCATGTCAAAGCAAACGGGTACCCAGGCGTCGGAAGCAGCGCCAGCAAACAGTTCGAGCCAGGTATTTCGTCCGTACGAACGGCTCATCGAAATTAAAGTCTTGGGAAAGCGGTTCGAGGTTCCGGAAAAGAACACGATTCTTCGGTGCTTTCAGTACATCAGCCCGGAGACAATTCCGTACGGACGGTTCTGCTGGAATCAGGACTGCCAATATTGCCGCGTCGTCGGAAAGCTCGTCGACGACGACCAGTCGCATGAACTCCTGAGTTGCAAATTCCTGGTGAGCGCGGGAATGGAAATCACCGAGATCAGCCCCGAACTGAAGTATTGCCTCCAGAAAAAACTCGGCAAGTAAAATGGCCTACCAAGGCTGGTAGTCACTCAACCAAGCACATCTTTTACGAGAGACCGCAACTTTTTTCCTGCGCCCGTGTTTAGTCGGTTGGATGAGTAGTACGAGTCCGCCCAGGGCCGCGGCCTGATTCCATCCCTGGAACCCCTAGGCTGCGGATTTGGGCATTGGAGGGCGCTCCGTCCCCGATTACGGAGCGCCCCTCCCTTATTTTTCGGCCCCAACCCTCTTGCTGCGGAGCCTTCTGCGGCGTTTGTCCTGCCTCTGACCATTCCCGTACCCTCAACATATGTGCTTGCTGTACGATATAAGTGGTATAGCCAGCGAGGGATATGGCGTCCTCATCGAAAACGCTTTTTTGCGATGGCTGTGGCCGACCCGCGTCGCCGGAGCACATTGCAGGGCGACTCCGGCGTCTCGAACTCTCCACCAAATTTCGCCCGATCCACATCACAGTGCTATTCGTGGCGCTGGCGCCGCTGCCTCGCCCTGAGGACGATTTTTACGGCGCGCCCGAGTCGAGGGAATTCTTCGACTATTTGCTCGATTCACTTGACATCCCTGCACGTCCAGACCAGGCTGGGACAGGGTCGGATGCTGGCTTCGTTGCCTCCGCGAGACTCCATGAGTTTCAGCGCAGGGGATACTACTTGGCCTACCTCTCGGAATGTCCGATAGCTGGGACGGAAGAACCTGTCGCTGCGACGATTTCGCGGCTCGGGCAAACGCTCGTCCGGCGAATCCGTCTGAACTACAAGCCGAAACAAATTGCGCCATTGGGGCCGGAACTGGCCCCCCTGATCGAAGTGCTAAGGAGTGCCGGTATTGGGTCTATCGTGACACTGGACCAGGGGACAGCTTTGGCGGCGCCTGGGGTATGATAGAATTAAACTTAATTATGCAGGTTTAGCGCTATTTTGGGAGCAGGGAGCATGCCGTGAAAACTCAAGCCAAGTTTGCCATCGGAGCCGGAATTATCGTCGTGGCCCTGTCCTGCCTGGCATACGCGGGTTTCAAGCAGAGCAAGACGTACTACCATACGATTTCGGAGATCCCTACGTTGAGCGGTTCGGCGCTGCACCAACGGCTTCGCGTCGGTGGTGACGTCAAGACTGGGTCAATCCAGCACTACTCCGGGCGAATCGACTTTGTGCTGGTCGAGCAGGGAAAGACAATGCCCGTTAGCTACGTGGGCACCGATCCGCTTCCCGACACCTTCAAAGACGGCGCCCAGTGCCTCGTAGAGGGCAAAGTGACGCCGGATGGGCGATTTGTGGCCGAGACGATTCAAGCCAAGTGCGCGTCCAAGTATGAAGCCGCACCTGGCCAGCCCGCCGGGGCGGGCCAGCCGGCCGGTCAAACTGGCGATTCATATCAAGACCACAAGAGCTAGGATTCCTCGCCAGGTTGCAGAAGAGTGTGGATGAAAGTTGAGGGGCGTTCCGAGAGATTGAACCAGTCAGCCTTAAGGATTTAGCGTGGATATTTTTGGTTCCTATGCGTTGCTTTTGGCTTTTGCCTTCGCGCTCTACGCGATTTTCGGGGGCATCGCCGCGATCATTACCCGCCGGCCCCTGCTGATTAAAGCCGCACGAAATGCCGGATTCGCCGTTTGCGTTCTCATCTGGATCGGCACGGCCAGCCTCTGGTACCTCTTTTTCACCGACAACTTTTCGATGGCGTATGTCGCCGCCCATAGCAATCGCACTCTCTCGCCTTACTACAAGTTCTCCGCGCTTTGGTCCGGACAGGAGGGCTCGCTGCTCTTCTGGAGTTTCCTGCTCTCGATCTACGTGTTCTCCGTTCTGTTCACCTACCGAGGCAAGCACCCGGAGTTGATGCCCTACGTCGGCGTGGTCATGGCGGGCGTGCAGATTTTCTTCCTCACGATGAACAACTTCGTCGCCAGCCCGTACGGCGTGTTTGCGGGGCAGGGCAGCGGAGGGATTCTCCATCTCGTAACGCGCTCCGATGGCAGCGGTCTCAACCCGCTTCTGCAGTATCCCGAAATGGCAATCCATCCACCGACTCTGTATTCGGGCTACACGGGCTTCACGATCCCGTTTGCGTTTGCGTTGGCGGCGCTCCTCGGGCGCTACCCCGGAGAGAAGTGGATTCACCTGACGCGCCGCTGGACGATGATTGCGTGGTGTTTCCAATCCGCGGGAATTCTCCTTGGCGCGCATTGGGCCTATGCGGTGCTGGGATGGGGTGGCTATTGGGGCTGGGACCCGGTTGAGAACGCGTCGCTGATGCCCTGGCTGACGGGCACCGCGTTTCTACACTCGGTAATGATGCAGGAAAAGCGTGGCATGATGCGCGTGTGGAATGTTTGGCTCGTTTTTCTGACGTTCATGCTGTGCATGCTGGGCACTTCGCTGACGCGCAGCGGCGCCGTCAATTCCGTGCACGCCTTCGCCGAATCGAACATCGGCCACTGGTTCTGGAGCTTCCTGCTCTTGATCCTTCTCGTTTGCCTTGCGGCCTACTTCAAGAATCGCGACTACCTGCGGAGCGACAATCAGCTCGATTCGATGCTCTCGCGCGAATCGAGCTTTCTATTCAACAACCTGATTCTCCTTGTTGCCTGCGTTGCGGTCCTGGCTGGCACGCTCTTCCCCGTGCTCTCGGAGGCGGTGCGCGGGTCGAAAATCAGCGTCGGCCCGCCGTTTTTCAACCGCGTGAATATTCCGATCGCCATGTTCCTGCTCTTTCTGACGGGCGTCGGTCCGCTCCTCGCCTGGCGCAAGACATCGACAGAAAGCCTGAAGAAAAACTTTGGCTTGCCGCTTGTCGGTGGCGTGATCGCCGCGGTTGTTGCCCTTGCTTTGGGGCTGCGTGATTTCTACGTGACGCTGTGCGTGCTGCTGTCGGGTTTTGTCATACTAACGATTCTCTCTGAGTTTTATCGTGGCGCCCGCGTGATCTCGGCGCGCACCGGGGCCACCATTTTCGCCTCGGCGGGCCAGCTCACCATGCGCAACACGCGGCGCTATGGCGGTTACGTCGTGCACTTCGGGATGGTGCTCATTTTCATCGGCATCTCGGGTCAGGCGTTCAATCAAGATAAGCAGATGGACATGACCACCGGCTCGGTGCTGACGATCGGCCAGTATCGGCTGTACCTGCAGAATTACGACTCGACGCAGGCGCCGAATTACACCGCCGAGCGCGCCACACTTGACGTTGAGAAAAACGACCGATCCGTGATGATGCTGTATCCGACGCGGCGCTTCTATCCGTCGAACCAAGAGTCCGGCACCATGGTGGCCATCGCGTCGACGCTTAGGGAAGATCTCTACGTGGTCTACGCCGGCACGAATCCCGATACGAACCTGCCCGTAATCCACGCCTACCTCAATCCGCTCGTGAAGTGGATTTGGCTGGGAGGTGTGATCGTCGTGCTAGGTACGATTCTTGCATTGCTGCCAAACCGCCAAGCCGTGATGGTTCTCTCGCCCGCGACGGCGGGAGCTTCCTCGCCCATTGCTGGTGGCACACCCGCGCCCGCCCCATTTTCCGCTCGATCGCAGCTTCCGAGTGAACATGACTAGTCGTAGACGTCTCGCGCTCATCTCTGCCGGGTTCGTGGCCATTGCTTCAGCGCTTGTGCCTTTGCACATCGACGCGCAGAGAACCGACCGCGCCAAGGCCCTTGGCACGAAGCTGATGTGCATGTGCGGCTGCGGACAGATTCTCACGCAATGCAATCACATCAATTGCCCGTCGTCCGCGCCGATGCTGAAGGAACTCGACGCGCACGTGACCAAAGGCGAAGCCGACGACCTGATCGTTCAGGATTTTGTGCAGGAATACGGCGAAAAAGTTTTGAGCGCGCCGCCGACCAGCGGCTTTAACGCGATCGCGTGGTATATCCCGGGCATCGCGTTCGTGATTGGACTGGGGATCGTCGTGATGCTGATTCGGATGTGGCGGCAGCGAGATGTCGCTCGGGTGGCGACAGCGTCTGGCCCGCCAGCAGCCGCTCGCGACGTGATGTCCGAAATTCGCAGTGCCCAGCTGGAGCGCGCCAGGCAGCAAGCCGACCGCGACACGGAAGATTAGGATGACTCTCGTTTTCGCCGCTACGATTCTGTTGCCCGATTCAGTAATGCTTTCGGCTTGCCTGGTTCTTACGCTTGCGGCGCTCATTTTCGTGTTTTGGATTGAGCCCGATGCCGGAGATTCCGCGCCGCGCCGGTCGCAGCTCGACCAATTGCTCGAGCGCCGTGACGCAATCTACGACAATTTGCGCGACCTGAAATTTGAAAACCGGGCAGGGAAGTACGCCGAGCAGGATTACGAGCAGATGAGGGATTCGCTGGAGAACGAGGCCGCCCAGGTTCTACTCGAAATCGAGCGCGTAACGGGGAACCAGGCGCCTCTGCCGCGTCGCGACCAGGCGGCCACGGGAAACTCTCGGTAGTGAACAAACCGGCCAAATAAATATTGACGCGGGCTCGCGGGGTGGCGAGCATCTAGTTGCGAGGATTTTTGGGTGCTGATGAAAACGAAGAGAAACAAACTCAGACTGAGGCTTTTGAGGTTCGCTGCATTGCTGGCCCTTGGCTCAATCGCGGCCCAGGCAGGCACCGTCACGGGCGTCGTCCACAACGGAACGAACAGCAATAAGCCCACGGCTGGCGTCGACGTGCTCCTGATCCAGCTCCAGGGCGGCATGCAAGTCGTCGCCAACACTAAGACCGACGCGCAGGGGCAGTACCACTTCGACAACCCGAACATCGGCACCGGGCCGATGCTGATCCGGGCCGTGTACAAGAGCGTTTGGTTCCATCAGCCGCTCACGCCCGGGACTTCAACCGTCGACGTCACGATTTACGAACCCACGACAAATCCGGGCGCGATTCAGATTCCGCTGCGTCTCCTCGTGTTTCAGCCGAACGGGGACAAGCTGATGGTTGGCGAAGAATACTCGGTCCAGAACAATTCCAGCCCTCCCGCGGCGTACTTCAAGCAGGACGGCGATTTCGAGTTCACGATTCCGCAAGGCGCCGAGCTTGACCAGGTTTCCAGCTTCGGCCCTTCGGGCATGCCGGTTCGGCAGGGCACGATCGACAAAGGGAAGGGGCGCTACGCGATCGCGTATGCCTTTCAACCCGGGCAAAACGGTGTCCGCATCTCCTACACTTACCCGTACTCCGGCAACAACGCGCAGATTAAGGAATCCTCCACGTACGACGCCCAGCGCACGTTGCTGGTAATCCCGCCTTCGATGCAACTTTCGAGCACGGGCTTCAGCCCCGCGGGCACCGAGCAGGGGTTTAA
>JACXTT010007084.1_pt1 | contig 15896 bp, 14 predicted proteins | sample 9270951 | NCBI WGS metagenome assembly JACXTT01 (sample SAMN15532306, study PRJNA645909) | rock metagenome | isolation source: weathered quartz diorite | place: Puerto Rico | collected 2017-06-21 | reverse complement strand
TAGGGAGAATCCTATAGTCGGGCGGCTAAACGAGCACGCGAAATGCTCGTGCTACGGCACACCTAGGATATGCGACGCTTTGAGGATCTAACAGCGGAATCACACCGATCGGTGCGCGAGGTAATGACCATTATCGATCGGGGTTCGGAGGAAATTGCGCTCGTCGTCGACAGTCAGGGATGTCTAATCGGCACCGTTACCGATGGGGATATTCGAAGGGCAATTCTGCGGGGAGTCGGGCTCGAGTCTCGCGTGACCGAAGTGATGAACCCGCATTGCACAGTGGTCGGGGCGGAAGTCTCACCCAAGGAAGTGCTAACATTGATGCGTGCCCGCTCGCTCAAACAGATTCCGGTAACGGCTCCGGATGGACGACTATTTGGCTTGCATGTCTGGCGAGATTTGGTCGAGCCGATTGTCGAGCGCCCCAATTGGGCCGTGGTGATGGCCGGAGGAGAGGGTCAAAGGTTGCGACCGCTGACCGAGAATCTGCCCAAGCCGATGCTTCAGGTAGGCAGGGAGCCGGTTCTCGAGCGCATTGTCGTTCAATTAGTCGCCCATGGATTTCACCGAATCTTCCTGTCAGTGAACTATCTTGGCGAAAAAATTGAAGAGTACTTCGCCGATGGGCGCCGGTTCGGTTGCTCAATCGGCTATCTGCGCGAAGCGCGACCCTTGGGAACTGTCGGCGCACTGAGTTTGCTCCCCGGGCGGCCAGACTGCGCCCTGCTCGTCGCGAATGGTGATCTCGTTACCGAATTGAATTTTTCCGCTTTGATGGACTATCACACTCAACAGGGACACGACGCCACGCTCTGCGTGCGGGAGTTCAGCTATCAAGTACCCTACGGTGTGGTCAACCTTAACAGGTACCGCGTAGTCGATATGCAGGAGAAGCCAGTCCAACGCTTCTTAATCAACGCGGGGATCTACGTACTCGAGGCGGGATTGCTCGGTATGATCCCGCCGAGTGTCGAGTATCACATGCCTAAACTGCTGGAACTCGCTAGCGCCGCGGGAAAAGTGGTCGGCGCCTTCCCGATTCGCGAAGAATGGTTGGATATCGGGCGGCTTGAAGACTATGAGCTGGCTAGGCAGCGAATGGTGGTGCCCAGAGTGAACGAGTCGTGAAGTGGCAGGGGCGCCGTGTGCTTGTGACGGGGGCGGACGGGTTCATTGGCAGTCATCTTGCGGAGCGGTTAGTGCGGGAGGGCGCGCGAGTTCGAGCATTTGTTCTTTATAACTCGTTCAATTCCTGTGGGTGGCTTGACGAATCTCCTGATGCGCTCCGTTCCGAAATGGAAGTGATCGCTGGGGATATTCGGGACGCACGGTCGATCGCAGACGCGGCTGAGGGTTGCGAAGTGATCTTTCATCTGGCAGCGCTGATCAGCATTCCATACTCCTATCAGTCGCCCGAATCGTTCGTTGAGACGAACATACGCGGGACGCTGAACCTGCTCAATGCGGCCCGAGCCCATGGTGTCGAGCGCTTCGTTCAAACTTCGACCAGCGAGGTCTACGGCACCGCCAGGAGTCTGCCCATCCGAGAAGACCATCCGTTGCAGGCGCAGTCTCCCTATGCGGCTACGAAAATCGCAGCGGACCAGCTTGCGCTCAGTTTCCACCATGCATTCGATGTGCCGGCAACCGTTTTGCGTCCGTTCAATACCTATGGCCCCCGGCAATCGGCCCGAGCAGTGCTGCCGACCATCCTCAGTCAGTTACTCGCCGGCCGGTGCGAGATAAAGCTGGGAGCCTTGGAACCGCGCCGGGACATGACCTACGTTACCGATACAGTAGAGGGTTTTCTGTTGGCCGCTCAGGCGCCCGATGCAGCCGGACAAGTGATTCAACTGGGGACGGGCCACGACGTGTCTGTGGGTGAGTTGTTTGCCTTGGCTCAAAGAGTGCTCGATCGGGAGGCGCGAGCCATCCAGGAGGAGGAGCGCATGCGACCGCCCCGGAGTGAAGTCCTCGCATTGCGCTCCGACCCATCTCGTGCACGTGAGTTGCTGGGATGGCGTCCGGCCGTCGATTTGGAAGAAGGCATCCGGATGACGGCTGAGTGGATGCGCTCTCATCTGGGTCGTTATAAGGTGGACCAATACAATGTATGAGCGCCCGAAGTCGGCCCCTCTGATCACCATCCCGCTGTGCGAGCCCTTCTTGGGAGGGAACGAGGAGCGTTACCTGCGCCAATGTCTCGAGACGAATTTTGTCTCATCGGTCGGGCCGTTCGTTGAACGATTCGAACAAGAATTTGCCGCCTTTTTAGGCGCAAGACATGCCGTCGCTTGCTGCAACGGAACGGCGGCCCTTCACATCGCCCTGCAGTTGGCCGGCGTTGGAGACGGGGATGAAGTCCTTGTATTTACCTTCACTTTTGTCGCCTCGGTCAACCCCATCCGATACCTGGGTGGGATTCCCGTCTTCATGGATTCGGAGGAGCGTACTTGGAATATCGACCCGGAGCTGGTGACGGAAGAAATCAAACGGCGGGCGCGGACAGGCAATCTTCCGAAGGCGATCGTGGTTGTCCATGTCCTGGGACAACCCGCCGATCTCGATCCGATTATCAAGGTCGCGGCTGAATACGATATTCCTATTATCGAGGACGCGGCAGAAAGTTTGGGCGCGACCTACCAGGGACGGGATGTGGGAACATTCGGGCGACTAGGGTGCTTCAGCTTTAATGGAAATAAGGTGATGACAACGGGTGGCGGCGGGATGATTGTGACGGACAGCGAGGACCTAGCCCGTCGCGCGAAGCACCTGATCACTCAGGCCCGGGTTCCGGGCGCTGAATACATCCATGATGAAGTCGGCTACAATTATCGCCTGACGAATATTCAGGCTGCCTTGGGCGTGGCACAACTCGAACAATTGCCCGGATTCCTGGAACGGAAGAGGCGGATCGCCGCCCGTTATGACGAATCGTTTGTCGAATTGAAGGGATTGATCCGCCCGGAGCTTGTCAAAGGCGCGGCCAGCTCCTACTGGTTGTATTCAGTCCTCGTGGATACCGCTAGGTTTGGCCATACCCGCCAATCGCTGAGCCGGTTCTTGAAAGGACGCGGAATCGAATCTCGACCCCTGTGGACCCCGATTCATCTGCTGCCCATATATCAGAGCTGTCCTCGTGTCGGTGGAAAGGTAGCCGAGCAGCTTTTTGCGCGAGGATTGAGTCTTCCTTGCTCTGTGGGTCTAGGCGTCGCGGAGCAGGGCTACATTACCGACGCTTTGCGAGCCGCGGCCAACGTGTCCATTCCTTGCGAGAAGAGCTAACTCGCTTCCTGATCTGTCCCCGTTGCAACGTCGACTTGCTTGTGGAGCGAGTAGACGAGTGGAGGGGAGACCAGATAAAGGAAGGTGTCCTGAGTTGTGGCACGGGCCGGCATTCTTTCGGGATCACTCAGTTCGTGCCGCGTTTCTTATCGGGTAACCACTACACCACGTCATTTGGGTTGGAGTGGATCAAGCATTCTAGAACGCAGCTCGATTCGGCCAATGGGATGCGGCTCTCTGAAGAGCGATTTTACCGGGAGACGAATTGGCCGCGCGATCTTTCCGGTCAGAGTGTCCTGGAAGTAGGCTCTGGCTCGGGACGATTCACCGAAATAGCGCTGCGAACGGGCGCTCAGGTTGTGTCAGTCGATGCTAGCGCAGCCGTTGATGCCAACTGGAGCCATCATGGTAGGCATCCTAATCTCCTGCTTTGCCAGGCCAGCTTGTACGAGCTGCCCTTCCGGGAAGGAACGTTCGACAAAGTTTTTTGCTTCGGAGTATTGCAACACACGCCGGACGTGGCACGAGCATTCGCGAGCATCGCCAAGTTTCCGCGAGCGGGCGGAGAGTTGGCGGTCGACGCATATAACAGAGAGTATTGGCGGAATTATCACACCCCGGAGTATTTGATTCGACCGGTCACAAAACGGATCCGCCATGACCGCCTTTACCGATGGGTCTCCCGGGCCGTGCCACGACTCTTGCCCGTCTCAACGTGGTTGCGGGACCGGGTTCCGGTGATCGGCCGGCAGCTCAGCGCGATGGTCCCGGTCTCCAACTATCAGGGTGCCTTGCCGACGAGCTCACGAGAACTGATGGTCGAGTATTCCGTGCTCGACACGTTCGACACTCTCTCGCCGGCATACATCTCCCCTCAACGGCCGGCGGACGTGCGCCAATGGTTTGTCGAGGCAGGCTACGAGCAAATAGAAGGGGATCGAGGGACGGTGTTTGCGATGCGTGGCAGGCGAGGGTTGCTATGATCCGCGTGGCGTTGGTAATCGGTCAGTTAGGGCTGGGAGGCGCCGAAAAACAAGTTTGCCAACTGGCAGAGGCGCTTCCGGCCCATGGATACCGTCCAATCGTGATTTCACTGGGCGAAGGCGGTGAGCGTGAATCTGCTCTGCAAGCAAAAGGGGTGAGGAGTTATACGCTTCCTCGGAATGGTTCATTCGATGCGAGTAGACTGTTCAAGACAACTAGTATCTTGCGAGAGTACAGGCCCGAGATTGTTCACGGTTTTGATTACACCGGAAGCGTCTATGGAAGGCTGGCGGGAGCTTTGGCGGGAATACCTATCCTTATCGGTGGCGTTCGCTCGGATTGGGTACCGCCCAAGAGGATTCTGCTCATCGAGCGACTATTACGGCGAAAAACGAAGGCGATCATAAGCAATTCCTTGGCGGGGAAGAAGGCATGGGCAAGAATGAGCCCCTACCCAGAGTCCGGAATCGTGGTCGTTCCCAATGGATTCAATTTTGCCGAGATGGAAAGGTCGCCGACCGGTTTTCGTTCCTTGCGCGACCTGCTTGGAATCCGAGCGGACGAATTTCTGGTGGGCTCAATTGGATCAATATACCACCTCAAGAACCCTCTTATGTATGTGAGGGTGGCCGCCATGGTTAGAGATGGGGGGAATAGGGTTCATTTCGCCTGGATTGGGGATGGTCCGATGCGCGAAGAAATTGAGCGTTCTATTGATGCGCATCGCCTGCGAGGAGTGGTTCACATCATCGATCGCCGGGCGGACGCTCCGTGGCTCGCCCGTGATTTCAATATTGGGGTGATGACCTCAGTCATAGAAGGCATGCCCAACGCGATCATGGAGTATATGTATTGGAGTTTGCCTGTCATTACCACTAATGCTGGGGGATGCGCTGAATTGGTGGAGCATGGGTCAACGGGTTTCGTGGTAGAGAAGAATGACATCAGCGCCATGGCTGCCTACATTCAGCAGCTGATCCGAGATCATTCAACCGCCAGGGAAATGGGCCGGCGGGGGCGGGAGCGCCTTGAGCGGGAATTCTCCGCCGAAGCCATGGTTGCCAAGACCGTTGCAGTCTATGACCAGGTCAGAGCAGGGAGTCGCTCGGCACTTCGCCAGTTTGACCCTCTTCGGAACTGAGGCTCCCTACTCAAGGCGCCGCCAGAGCGGCGCCATAATTCTAGCCCGGTCTTTCAAGGCCGGGACCAGATGTAGCCCGGAAGTTGTTTCGTCGCGTCAGCGACGGTTCGATTGTTCCTACGATTGTTGGGCAATTCTCGATAGCGGGAATGGGACCGTTAGCAGGTGATTGCTTCCCAACGACAATGAGGGAAAAGTTTCTGGAGCATCTCGATGCCGCGTCCGGGCGATGGGACGTTCGCGTTTTTGAGGCCAAGCATGGAGAGATCTGGACCGGTGTCCTCCTGCAAGAGAACATCGCGAAGTATCCGATCATCCGAGGGATTCCTCGGTTGCTTCGGGGATACCTATTGCGCCGCTGCTTGAATGAGAATCCCGAGTTCGAGCAAAGGCACGCGCGATCCCTCTCCTTCGACCGGATGACGCCGGATGTTGAATCCGATCCAAACTTGAGCCTGAAGCTTGAGACCATAGAAAGCTTCGGGTACGAGTGGACATCGTTCGGCAAGATGCTAGGGGCATACGAGCAAAACCATAAGATGTATTTCGACCCTTGTGGACCCGAGTTTTTCAAGGGCAAGTTGGTTTTGGATGCCGGGTGTGGAACCGGCCGGCATGTTTACTATGCGGCCAAGTACGGGGCCGAGGTAGTGGCCATCGACTTGAGTGCCGCCATCGATGTCGCCTTTCAAAACACTCGGGAATTTGGCGCCTCAGTTCATGTGGCGCAGGCCGATTTCTACGATCTGCCTTTCCCCGCGAACCATTTCGATCTCGTAGAGTCCGTGGGAGTGATTCATCACCTACCGGATCCGCAAGCAGGATTCGACGAGCTGGTCAAATTGTTGAGGCCAGGCGGCACCCTCTACGTCTATCTCTATTCGAACGCTGCGATAAAGCCGAAGAACGGCATGCAGGCGGTGAAGATCTTCTTCAAGGAGAGGATCCTTCGCCCCTATAGTCGCCGATTGCCATTCCCCCTGCTCAAGACGTGGTGTTTCATAATGGCGGCGGTAGGCAGAGTGTGCTTCAACTATCCTTACTACCTTGCGCGCCGGATTCCCGCCACGCGCGATTTGGCGGCGAAGCTATCTCTGGCCATGTATGCAGACTATCCGTTCTACGTGTTGCACACCGACCTTTTTGATTGGATCGCAACGCCGGTGAATCGTTATTACGAGCGATGGGAGGTCGAGAGGTTTTTCGCCAACCGGGGCTTCGAGTCGGTCGATGTGTTTGATGACCCTGGGTGGCGGGCGTTTGGCAAGAAGGCGATTGTGCCGTGAGAAGAGTAGGGATTCGAATACTTTTGTGAATCGGAAAGCAGGTTGTCGCGCAAAGAGGGTTCAGAGCAAATGAATTTGAACGTCCCCGACCGCCCTCAGTGGTCTGGAGCTTGGACATTTCAGGCACATGGGTCATTTGTTCCTTTCTCGCCCTCCGTCAAGAGGGCCATGTTTATAGATTCAGCAAATGAGCATGGTCGGGCATGCTGTTTATCTCGATGAGCTTATTCCCTTGTTTCCGAATGATGCCCGTGATGTATTTCTGGAGCTCTTCCTTGAAGCCCGGCTTGATCAGACATTGCCTCGCGGACACGGCAAAGACGGTATGAATGTAGATCTGTGAGAATGTGTTTGCCATTTCTTCCTCCATGCCTTTTTCTCTTGGATTGAACTGAGTATAAACGAGGTCGTGCCGAGGTGGGGGAAGCATTAAGCGAGCGAGAAGGCATGGCCCTCCTGACGGAGGGCGGAAGAGCTCCGCGTTGGCGTCTATAAACATGGCCCTCCTGACGGAGGGCGGAAGGGTTCCGCGTTGACGTCTATAAACATGGCCCTCCTGACGGAGGGCGGAAGGGCTCCGCGTTGGCGTCAATAAACATGGCCCTCCTGACGGAGGGCGGAAGGGTTCCGCATTGGCGTCTATAAACATGGCCCTCCTGACGGAGGGCGGAAGGGTTCCGTGTTGACGTCTATAAACATGGCCCTCCTGACGGAGGGCGGAAGGGTTCCGCGTTGACGTCTATAAACATGGCCCTCCTGACGGAGGGCGGAAGGGTTCCGCGTTGACGTCTATAAACATGGCCCTCCTGATGGAGGGCGGAAGGGTTCCGCGTTGACGTCTATAAACATGGCCCTCCTGACGGAGGGCGGAAGGGTTCCGCATTGACGTCTATAAACATGGCCCTCCTGACGGAGGGCGGAAATGGAACGATTGACTTACCTATCTAATTTGTCCGAACTCGAGAACCCGACCGCCTCGGGGACACCTTCTCTGAATTTTGATGTGTTCCGAGGATCGTGCTTCGGGCTTAGGATTTTCTGGATTTCTCCGCACTTCTGGTGAGAAATCCGAGTAAGGAAACCTTCGAAATCATGTGCGGAATCGCTGGATGGCTCGGGGCTGAGCCAGTGGATGAAGGGGCTGCTGGGCGAATGGCCCAGGCCTTGGCTCACCGCGGACCTGACGGGCGCGAGATTCGGTCATGGGCGGGAGCTACGCTGGTTCACACGCGCCTTAGCATCATCGACCTCTCTTCGGCCGGGACCCAACCCATTTCCAACGAGGACGGGAGCGTATGGGTCGTTGTGAATGGCGAGATATATAACCATCGTGAGCTGCGGCGCGGATTAGAAGCACGGGGCCATATCTTCCGAGGGCATTGTGACGCGGAGGTCCTGCCCCATCTTTATGAAGAGGAAGGTCCGGAGTTTGTGGCTAAATTGCGCGGCATGTTCGCGCTCGCCGTTTACGACTTGCGGGCGGCACGTCTGGTCCTGGCGCGGGATCGCTTCGGCATCAAGCCGATGTTTTATTCACCGGGGGTAGGCCGATTAGCGTTCGCCAGCGAGATCCGGGCATTGCTCGCACTGCCGGGCATAGATGACCGGCCGAACAGACAGGCGATCCATGACTTCGCCGCCTTGTTCTACATTCCGGCGCCTGAAACCTTTTACACGGGGATTCTCGCTCTTCAACCGGGAGAACGGTTGGAGGCACGCTTGGACGGTCAAGGGGTCACTTGGGAGAAGGGGGTATATCATCGATGGATTATCACTCCCGACCCCGCGATGACAGCCGAGCGCGCCGCGGACCGCGCGGAGGAATTGGTAACCGCCGCCGTCGAGCGTCAAATGGAGAGCGATGTTCCCCTGGGCGCTCTGCTCAGCGGCGGAATCGACTCTTCTCTGGTCAGTGTTGCGGCTCAGGCGGCGGTCAACGGCGGCCTTCAGACTTTTAACGTACGCTTCTCACAGCAGGAGTACGATGAGACCTGGGCCGCGCTCGCGGTGTCTAAGCACATCGGCAGCCATCACGAGACACTGGACATGGACGGGATGCCGGGAACGTGGGAAAAAGTCACCTCGCTGCTCTTGCATGCCGGCCAGCCGTTCGCCGACACGTCGCTCTTCGCCGTCAATGCGGTCTGCCAGTTGATGCGACGGCATGTGACCGTCGCACTTTCCGGAGACGGTGGCGACGAAGGATTCGGTGGTTATGACTTGTATTGGCAGATCGAACGGATCGCCCGTTGGCAATCACTGCCGCGGCCGGCGACTTCTGGCGCACTGTTCGCGCTGAAACCATTGGCGCGAGTGGGCGCAGTGCCAAGACACCTGCCCGACCGAATCGCGGCCGTATCTCGCGCCGATGACACCAAGACCGTCGAGGATCTGTTCTCCTGGGTGCGAGAGCAGGAACATCAGCGACTGTGCAGGGATGGTGATCTTCTGCCCGTTCGTCGCCTCTTCGAACGCCGGTGGGAACATCATCTGCCGCCCTCGGCTTCGCGGTTGGACCGACTGTCGGCCCTCGCCACGGAAGTCAATATCCGTCTGACGCTGGCCAATGACTTTCTCTTCAAGGTGGACATGGCGAGCATGAGGGAGAGCTTGGAAGTGCGCGTGCCGATGTTGGACGAAGATCTATTCGACTTCGGTCTTTCACTTCCCCAGGGCCTCAAGGTCAGCGGACGTACCGGCAAGAGGATCCTGCGGGCGGTCGCAGAGCGGTGGCTGCCTCCGGCCGTCGCGCAGAAACCCAAATGGGGGTTCGGAGTTCCGGTGGATGAATGGGTGGACCGTGCCTTCAAGATCCGCCTGGGGGAGATCCTGTTAGGTTCCTCGAGCAGGTTGCCCGAGTTCTTCCACCCAGAGGCCTATCGGCCGATCGTGGAAGCTTTCTGCTCTGGGCGCACCCATTCCTCTTTGTCGAGGCAGGGCCTCTACCAACGGGCCATCATGCTTCTCTCGGTGCATCTTGCACTCGATGGTCAGGAACATCGGGTATGTGCGGCATAGCCGGCATCGTCTATGAGGGAGGCTCGCTGCGGGAAGCGTCTGCAACGGTGCGGCGGATGATTGGGCTGCAGCGGCACCGCGGGCCTGATGGCGAAGGCTTCTATGACACCGACGGTGCGTCCCTGGGACATTGCCGCCTCGCGATCCTCGACCTCAGCGATACCGGCTGTCAGCCGATGACCGACCTCGAGGAGCGATATTGGATCATTTTGAATGGAGAGATATACAACTTCCTTGAGCTGAAAGAGGAGTTGCAGGGCTTGGGTCATCGGTTTCGCGGGCGGTCTGATACGGAGGTTCTGTTGGCCGCATACATTCAGTGGGGGGAGTCATGCCTCGAGCGCCTGCGCGGCATGTTTGCCTTTGCCATCTGGGACAACAAGGACCGGTGCTTGTTCGCAGCGCGTGATCGATTGGGAATCAAGCCGTTCCATTATTGGATGAACGGAAAGGGGCGGCTCGCCTTCGCTTCTGAGCTCAAAGCGCTACTCGAATTCGAGCTAGACCGGCGCGTGAATGAGAGGCTTGCTCGCGAATTTCTCGCCTGGAACCTGCTTGACCACGAACCCGCCGAGACCATGATCGGCGGGATTCAGCGACTACCCGCCGCACACGCTTTGACTTGGCGTCCCGGCCATGGAGTCACAATCCGTTGTTATTGGCGCTTCCAAGTCAACAATGAGCTCAGCACACGAGGCCCCCGGCGCAAAGTTTTGGTAGAAGAATTTCGCCGTCAATTCGAACAAGCGGTCTCCCTTCATCTGAGGTCTGATGTCCCGGTTGGTACCTGTTTGAGCGGGGGACTCGATTCTTCGGCCATCGTTTGTGTGGCTAGCCGCCAGTTGAGACAGCAGGGGAATTGGCCGGAGGGCTGGCAGCATACGTTCAGTGCATGCTTCGATGATCCACGCATCGATGAACGGCCTTACATTGAAGCGGTGGCCGCCGATACACACTGCCAGACGCACTTCGTTTTTCCTCAAGGAGAGCGGCTGAGCGAGGAATTATCGACCTGGCTGTGGCATCAGGAAGAGCCAGTCGGAAGTTGCAGTCCGTACGCGCAGTTCTGTGTGGCGCGGTTGGCGCGAGAGCAGGGGATCAAGGTCTTATTGGATGGACAGGGTGCTGACGAACAGCTCGCCGGTTACAGAAAGTTTATTCTCGTCTACGTTCATCAGCTGATCAAGCAGGGTCATTTCGCCCGGGCGGGCATGGAAGCCTTGGCATTCTGTTCAAGTCCGCAGATTCTGCGGACCAGCCGCTTCGTGGATGGTCGGCGTTACCTCTTTAGTTCGACGCCGGAGGCTTCTTTACTTTGGCCTGGGAACGGTCGACCTGCGCGCCCTGCGGCTCTCGGTCTGGGCGCCTCGCTTGGTCGCCGAATTGAAGCAGACCTGACCCATTACAGCCTGCCTGTGCTTCTTCGGTTCGAAGATAGAAACACGATGGCCTTCGGCATCGAATCGCGCGTGCCATTCGTTGATCACAAACTGGTCGAATGGCTATCGGCTCTGCCCGCCGATATGCGTCTGGGTGGTGGTTGGACCAAGCGCATCCTCAGAGAGGCGCTGGTGGGAGTCCTTCCGGAACGCGTGCGCACGCGCAAAAGCAAGCTGGGCTTCATCACCCCCGAGCCCGAGTGGCTAGCGGGCCCCTTGGCGGGATGGCTGAGAGAGACGCTCAGTACGCCTCGTCATTTGGTTGATGTGGTGGAAGCAGCCGGCGTGCGGCGGCTTCTTGCTCGTCGAGAATCCGGCGATCGTTCATTGGCGTTGGAAAACACGCTCTTCCGGTTGGCGATTTACGAGAGCTGGGCCCGCAGATTCATCGAGGTGAGCGCGTCATCCTTTGCGAACGGCGGGAGAGTGAAAGCTTCTGCTTGATGAATTGGAGCCGGAATCTGCCCGAGTGATTGCTCCCAATGGGGGACCCATTCACGTATTGGTGGTGACGAATCACCAGGAAGGCAAGACCAAACTGCCCTACGCCGGAGTGTTTGTCGATCGCGAGGTGGACTCATTGAAGAGGGCGGGTATCCAGGTCAGCGTATTCGACATTGGCAGCAGCCACCATCCATTAAAGATTCTCCGAAGGTGGTTGGACCTGCGCCAACAGGCGCGTTGCCTCAAGCCGAATGTGCTTCATGGCCAATATGGAACCATCGTGGGTTTCCTCACGACTCTCACAGGATCACCCGCGGTAGTCTCGTTTTGTGGAAGCGATCTTCTGCCGGGCGCGTCGGTCTCCTACATCCGAATGCGTCTCGGGTTTGTTCTGTCTAACTTGGCGGCTCTTCGCGCGCGAAGAGTGATTTGTAAGAGCGAAGAGCTCCGCCAAGCGTTATGGTGGCGGCGAGCCCAAGCGGTCGTCATCCCCAACGGAGTCGACCTGGATCTGTTTTCACCTGGGTCTCAGTCTGTGGCACGGCAAGAGCTGGGCTGGCGCCTGGATCACCCCGTTGTGCTATTTAACGGCGGGCGTGATCCCAAGAACAAGGGGCTCGATTTGGCGCAAAGCGCCATGCAGGTAGCACAGTCGCGGGTTCCGAATGCGGAGCTGCATATCCTGACTAACGTGAAGCCCGGTTTGATGCCGCTGTACTATCGCGCTGCGGATGTCCTGCTGTGCGCGAGCAGACAAGAGGGCTCGCCAAACGTCGTGAAGGAAGCGCTTGCCTGTAACCTACCTGTGGTCTCCACGGGAGTCGGCGACATTCGCGAACGGCTAAGCGGCGTCCGACCGTCGGCCATAGTGCCACGCGCTCCGGAGCCCATGGGGGAAGCTCTCGTGGATGTCATGCTCACGAGAACACGCAGTAATGGACGGGAGCACGTGGCTGACTTGAGTCTAGAGCGCGTCGCCCAACGAGTGCTGGCCGTTTATCAATCTGTATCGAAATTCGCTCATTGACCGGAAATCGGCGCTCGGTTTGCGACTGAGCCAATCAGCATCCCGGGCGACCGCCGAAAGAGCCCGCTATCCTGCAGGACGATGTTATCGATCAAAGGCCAAGAGAGTGCAAAGGAGCTGGACCTGGTCCTGCGAAGGGCCGAGGCGCGGGATATTGAGGAGATAACGCTCATCCACATGCAAGGGTTCATCGGGTACCGATCAACCGCGCTAGGGAGCCGATTCGTCGCTCGCCTTATTCGGTGGTTTCTGACATATCCATCCGCATTTGGATTCGTGACCATCGAAGGCGGACGAGTGAGCGGTTATGTCTTCGGTGCACCGCTGGGTTATTCGCCGGCCCTGACCCGTTCCACATTGCCCGCGGCAGCAACGGCTCTCCTGGTACGGCCTTGGTTAATCCTTCGGTCCGAGATTATGGGGGCCATATTAGCCAGGCTCGGTCAGGTCGTTGGGTGGCGGCAGCACCGGGGGATGCCTTCCACGCCCGATGAGGAGGTCCCCACATTCTCCCTGGTAGGGATTGGAGTTGGGGCTGAGTATCGAGGAAAGGGCAACGCTGGACTGTTGATGGAGGCTTTTGAGGCGGAGGCTGCGAGGCGCGGGTTTCGCCGACTGCGGTTGAGCGTTAAACGAAACAATCTGTCCGCCCAGCAGGCTTATCTCAAGTCGGGGTGGCAGCGATCGGGGGAGGAAGTCGATTCCGACCTTTACATTTATGTGAAGAGAATTGATGAGCGGAGGGAGAGACCAAGAGACTAAGAGACCAAACATTAACATTTCGTCCCTTATAGCGGGACTTCTTCTTCCGCCCTTTTATGCGAAGCTGCTCGGACCCTCAAATGGAAACAACGAACCTGGCACTTATAGGTTGTGGCTACTGGGGAATCAATTTGTTGCGCGTATTCTCCGAACAACCAGGCGCCAACATCCGCTATGTGTGTGATCTGAGCGAGCAGAATCTCGCTCGCGCCAAGGCGCGCTGTCCCCAGGCTAGGGTGGATCGTACTTTCGAGGATGCGCTGCGCGACGCTGAAGTTCACGGGGTCATCATAGCGACTCCCTCACCCACGCATGCAGAGATGGCCAGTGCGGCGTTGGCGAGCGGCAAACATGTATTTGTGGAGAAGCCGCTGGCGATGCGTGCGGCTGATGCGATTCGGGTGAAAGAGCAGGCCGACAGATCGAAGTTGACGCTGCTGGTGGGGCATACCTTCTTGTATAACGCGACCGTTCGCAAGGTGCGAGAATTGATTGCCCGTGGCGAATTGGGCGACATCTACTATCTTTACAGTCAGCGATTGAACCTCGGTATCGTCCGCCAAGACGTAAACGTTATGTGGAATCTCGCGCCGCACGATCTCTCCATATGCATGTACTGGAGCCAGCAAACGCCGATTTCGGTTCAAGCCGTCGGTCACACCTATTTGCAAAAAGGTATTCCCGATGTCGCGCACCTTCACCTGATGTTCCCTTCAGGGCAGGCCGCGCACATACACCTGAGTTGGCTCGACCCACACAAGGTGCGCCGTGCCACGGTCGTCGGCAGTAGAAAAATGCTCATCTATAATGACACTCTGCCGGATCAAAGCCTTACGATTTACGACAAAGGAATAGATCTCAAGCGGCTCGATGCCTCTCTAGGGGACTATGGGACTTTTGGAGAATTCCAACTGATCCAGCGGGCCGGCGATATTGTAATTCCAAAGATCGCCCTGCAGGAGCCGTTGGTCGCCGAAGCCATGGAGTTCCTCGAGTCGATACGAACCGGGCGCCCTCCATTGACAGACGGGAGAAATGGAGTGGAGGTTGTGAAAGTGCTGGAAGCGTGCCAGCGTTCCCTCGACGAGGGCGGACTTCCCATCAGAGTGGAGAATTAGATTGGCAGAACCGATCATCTATCCCAACGTCTCGCTGGGTGAAGGCGCGATGATCGAGGAGTATGTAATCGTGGGGCGTCCTCCTCGTGGGGCCGGGCGTGGCGAGCATGCTACCGAAATCGGTCCAGGGTCCGTCATTCGATCGCATACGGTCATCTACGCCGGGAATGTCATCGGCGCGCGCTTCCAAACGGGACACGCGGCGATGATTCGTGAGTTTAACCGGATCGGTGATGATGTGAGCGTGGGCACACATTCCATAATTGAACACCACGTGACGATCGGGAATTGTGTCCGCATTCATTCGAATGTTTTCATTCCCGAGTATTCGATCCTTGAAGACGGAGCTTGGGTCGGTCCCAACGCCGTCTTCACCAACGCATCCTATCCCCTCAGCGTGGATGCCAAGGCTAGTCTCAAAGGTCCGCGGCTCCTGGCGGGTGCCAAGATAGGAGCGAATGCAACCCTCTTGCCCGATGTGACGATAGGGCGGAATGCACTGGTGGGCGCCGGTAGCGTTGTGGTTAGAGATGTCCCCGATGGCAAGGTGGTGGTCGGTAATCCCGCCCGGATCATCCGTGATGTCAGTGATCTGGCCGCCTATCAAATCGAAAGGCTGACCAGCCGCGCGAACGAGAGGTCATAATGGTTCAGATTCCTCTAGTAGACTTGAAGGCTCAATACGATTCCATTCGATCGCAGGTGGATGAAGCCATCCAGAGGGTGCTGGAGAACACGAATTTCATCCTGGGACCCGAGGTGGCCAGGTTCGAAGAAGAGTTTGCCAATTATGTGAATGCGAAGGGGGCGGTCGGAGTAGCTTCTTGCACCGCTGCTCTTCATTTGTCGCTGCTAGCCTGCGGAATTGGCGCGGGTGATGAGGTGATCACGACCGCACAAACCTTCATCGCAACGGCCGAAGCCATTTCCCATACCGGGGCCAGGCCGGTTTTCGCTGACATTGATCCGCTAACATACAATTTGGATCCTAATTCGGTCGAAGCCGCCATCACTCAGCGCACACGCGCGATCATGCCGGTCCATCTATACGGCCAGCCGGCTGACATGGCATCGCTCAAGGAAATTGCCCGGCGGCATGATCTCTGGTTGATCGAGGACGCCGCCCAGGCGCATGGCGCCGCATATTCGGGTCAACGATGCGGCGGGCTCGGGCATCTAGCCTGTTTCAGCTTTTATCCGGGAAAGAATCTGGGCGCCTACGGCGATGGGGGAATCGTCACCGGCAATGACGAAAATCTCCTCGAGAGAGTGCGGCGTCTGCGCGATCACGGTCGTCTGAGTAAATACGAGCACGAGGAGATTGGCTACGGTGAGCGGTTAGATGCCCTGCAGGCAGCGGTGCTGGGCGCCAAGTTGCCCCATCTTGAT
>JACXTT010007083.1_pt1 | contig 15898 bp, 15 predicted proteins | sample 9270951 | NCBI WGS metagenome assembly JACXTT01 (sample SAMN15532306, study PRJNA645909) | rock metagenome | isolation source: weathered quartz diorite | place: Puerto Rico | collected 2017-06-21 | reverse complement strand
ATTATGTTGAGGACTCGTCCTGCGAAACCGATATGAACGTGGTCATGACCGGCAGCGGCGCCTTCATCGAGATTCAGGGCACGGCTGAAGGCACGCCGTTTTCACGCGCCGATATGGATGCGCTGGTGGGGCTGGCGGACAAGGGGATTCGGGAACTGGTGACGGCGCAGAAGAAGGCGCTTGGACTCTGATCGATCCAACGACGTGCCGAGTCAATCGCGCTCCAGCATAAAATATTTCGCGATAAACCCGCGATCAATCCGGTCCTTCCACCTCCACACCCATTCCCCTTCCCAGGTAAATGATCCCCAGGACGCGATGGCGTAACGATCGCCGGTGCTGAGCAGGTACAGCGAGCGCGCCTGCGGTTTGAAGGTCTTGAGCGGCTGCTGCGTCAGGGCGCGGCGCAGATTGGTGGACAGTGCCGGGCCGGCCCGCACCGCGTAGACGCCCGATTTGGGGCGCACAAAATTCTGCATGCTGGCGCAGTCGCCGGCGGCGAATACCTGCGGGTGCGAAATCGATTGCCGATGGTCGTTGACGAGGATGAAGCCGCGCTCGTCGCAGGCCAGCCCTGCTTCACGCGGCCAGGCAGCGGCGGCAGCGCCGGTGGCGGTGATGATGACATCGGCCTCCAGTTTTTCGCCGGAGGCAAGATGCACGACGCCGGCCTCGATGCGCGCGGCGCTTTGCCCGGCAATCAATTTGATACCGCGTGCCGCGAGGATCGGCAGCAATCGTTTGCCGACAGTGCCGGGCAAGGTATTGGCAGCGGAGATGAGGGTGATGTCGGCGTGGTCCCTGGCGAAGGCATGCTGTAGGCCCAGCGCCAGTTCAATACCGCCGGCGCCGGCGCCGATGAACGCGAAGCGCAGTGGCGGCAAGTGATGATCGGCGCGCTCGCTGTAATGCGCACCGGCCTGGATGCGCGCGATGGATTCGATGAATTTTTCGATGGGCCGCACCGGGATGGCATGGTCGGCGGCCCCCGGAATGGTAGAAACATCCGCGACCGAGCCGGTGTCGATCGAAAGAATATCGAAGGGCAGCACATTCCCGTTGTCACAGCGCACGGTGTTATTACCGAGGTCAAGCGCAACACCGCGTCCTTCGCAGAACACCACGCCGCCGCGCTTGGCCAGCGGCGTCAGCGGGATCACGCATTGTTCAATGCGATAGTGGCCGGCGACCCAGCCGGGCAGCATGCCGGAATAGACCTGCTGCGGGTAAGGCGACAGCAGGGTGACTTCGGTGTCGTGGATGGGTGCATCTGCGAGGGATTTCAGCACATGCAGATGCGCATGGCCGCCGCCGAGCAACAGCAGGCGTTTTTTCATTTGGGACCAAACTGGACATCGCCGAACCAAGTCGTCACCTGTTCGTCGGTCTGGTCGGTGTCGTTGCCCACCGCCACGCCGATCACGCGCGGCGGCTCGCGGCCGAAGGCCAGGCGAAAATCGGCGGCGACATCGCGCGTCTCGCTCATCCATTTGCCGACATGTTCGGGGCCGCTTTGCAGCACGAATTTCTGCACCGATTTGGTAAACGGGCTGGCGTGCGCGAAGCCGATGCGGTGCTTGTTGTCCCAGACGTAGACCAGCGCCGCGGTCGGCACATCCGGCCCCGCGACCATGCGCGCGAGGCGGATCTTGCTGCGCTCGGTGAAGGACAGAGAATCGAGCGGCACATCGAAGAACACGTAGACACGCGCCGCGAAATCATCGCCCGACCTGGCTTCCATATCGGCCTTGTCGATGACGCGGCTGACTTTCCAGCGCCAGCTGAGCAGCGGTGTTTTCGTGGCCTCGACATTGAAGGGCAGCAGCACGCTGCCCGCGGAATTGTTCGACTCTACCTTGAGCACCGTCGCGTCCTGCTCCTCAACCAGCGCGACGGCATTGTGTTTGACCTTGGGGATGGCGATAAACCGCAACGCCGCCGGCAGGGGCTGGCCGGCTTTCAAGGCGGAAAAGAGCGGCACATTGGCGGTCGGCGTATCGGCCCGCGCCGGCAGGGCGAGCAGCAGGATAATGGCCGCAATGGGGGCCGCCAGCAGGCCTTTCATGCCGGCCAGAAAAATTCCAGCGGCGGACGCAGCGCTCGTAGGCGCGGCAGATCGTCGGGACGATCGACATCCCACAGCGTTTCCATTTCATGCCAGCTCAATTTGCAAGCTTGCAAATTGTCACGCTGCTGCACCAGCACTGTAGCCGTGCCCCAGTCGATGCCCTGGAACATGTCGGTATGGCTGCGGCGCGCGCCGATCAGGGCATAGCCGCCGTCTTCGGCGGGCGTCAGCACGATGTCATGGCCGGCGAGTGCGGCTGCGGCAGCATCGATATGGCTTGCGGTCATTGCCGGACAATCCGCGCCGATCAGGACGACGCGAGGAAACTCTTCCAGACCGCGATCGATGGCGCGCAACATGCGCGCGCCGAGGTCGCCATCGCCCTGCGTGGACAGATCGATTTCAAAATCTTCCGCACAGGATTGAAAAAAAGAATGGCTGTCGTCAGGCGCGCAGCAGAGTTCGATGGCCTCGGCATCCGTATCCAGCGCCGTCGCCAGCGCGCGCTCGGCAAGGGCTGCGTGCAGCAGAGCCGCGTGCTCGGCATCAAGGGCCGGGATCAGGCGCGTCTTCACTTCGCCCGGCACCGGCGCCTTGGCGAAGACGATGAGCAGAAAATTACTGGCCATGCGAGGGGCCGTAGTAGGCACGATGAATCTCGGCTGCGCTGACGCCGCGCCAGTACCGCCAGCGCAGCCGCCACATCAGTGCGATGGTGTGCCATACGCCATGCTTCTCCCAGCGCCGTCCCGAAGCGGTGAGGCGCGCGGCGACGAACACCGGCAGGCAGAGCTGGCCCATGCGCGTCGAGAATTCGATGTCCTCCATCAGCGGCTGCTCGGGAAAGCCGCCGAGCCGGGCGAAGGCCGAGCGCCTGATGAAAATGCCCTGGTCGCCAGTGGCTATGCCGGTAAGGCGCGAGCGCTGGTTCATGAACCAGGCGATCACCGGCAGCATGAAATGCGATCCGGCGATGTGCACATCGAAGCGCCCCCATTGTGCCTGGGGCAGGGCCAGAGCGGCCTCGATCAAATCATCGGCATGCGCCGGCAGCCGGCAGTCGGCATGCAGGAACAGCAGGATATCGCCGCTCGCCGCATTGCCGCCGGCGTTCATCTGCGTGGCGCGGCCCGGCGCGCTGTGCATCACGCGATCAACCAGCGGCATCGCCAGCTCGCGGGTGCCATCGCTGCTGCCGCCATCGACGACGATGATCTCCACCTCACGCGTGCGCATCGCCTGCAACGGGCGCAGGGTTGCTTCGATATTTTCGGACTCGTTCAGCGCGGGAATGATGATGGACAGACGCATGCGCTGATTGTACCCGCAGGGCTGCGGCGGACAGAAAATGAAAAACGAAACTCCAGCATTGGCGCGGTGTTTGGGGCAAAAATGCCTGGAAAGGCGCGCGGAATGGCGTTCTACGTTTTTACATCATGCTATTCAGGCGGTCGACAAGAAAATGCTGTCGCCCCGGACTTGGTCCGGGGCCCAATTTCGGCTCCACTTCGTCGATGCAAAAAATTGGATCCCGGACTAAATCCGGGATGACAATTCGCCTCTAATTTTTGCCGGATCAAGCTGGTGAAGTTTCAATTCACCCCATTCAATCCCCAGTCGTAATCCAGATGCCCAATCGCCGCCTTGGCCTCGGCAATTTTCTGCTGATCGGCGGGCGCATCGGCCAGCACCTTGGCATAGCGCGCAAACCAGGTTTCTCGACTGGTGATGGCGGGCGTCTTGCCGTCAAAACCTTTGTAGCCCGAGGCCCAGTCGTCCTTGAACCAATTGAAGATCATCGACACTTCCAGTTTGCCATTGGCAAATTTATTGCGCGATCGATCCGATAAAAAACGCACCGTCTGTTCTTCCAATTGCCGGTCGAGTTTGTCGGCGGTGTAGGCTTCCTCGCGCAGCATCGGGCAACCGACCGAGGCGCAGTTGACGGCGAAATGCACGCGCACCTCGTCGTAGGCGCCGGGCTTGCGCAGGGTTTCATGCTCGATTTTGTCGAGATAAAAATCCTGGCCAAACAGCTTGAAGAATTTTCGCTTCCAGCGGTTATCGAACACGCCGCCAATATCCTTGATCGACTTTACCGGATAGTTTTGCAGGATGAGTTCGAGCGTGAAGCCGTTGTAGGCGTTGATGAGAAAAGCCATTTGCTGCGCCTTGGTCCACGCCTTGAACTCGGTTTCTGGCACCGCCGACAGGGAGTCGAGGTAGGTCTTCAACGCGGCGCGGTCCTTCATGAAGGCGACATAGTTCACCTTCGATGCCTTGCCGCCATCAACCAGCACCACATGTTTTTTCAGGAGTTCGTCGAAGGCCTTGTGGCTGTGATCGAAGCCTGCCGCTCCAGCGCTGGCGCTGAATGCCATGGCGCCGAACGCGAACGCAAAAAATTTGATGAGCGATTTCATGATCAGTCCTTAATGCGAGTCTTTTCCATAGTACGCGCGCTTGTCGCCCAGCAGGGCGCCCAGCTTGCCAATCACTGCACCCAGCCCGCCGGCGCCGCGCGTCCAATTCTGGAAGGCTTCGACGAAGCTCATCTGTCCCTGCGTCACCGTCGAGCGCTTCCATACGCCTGCGGCATATTTGTTCGCTTCGGTCAGCGTCGGATAGATATGGATGGTGCCGAGAATCTTGTTGAGGCCAAAACCATGCTTCATCGCCGCGATATATTCGGCAATCACATCGCCGGCATGATCGCCGACGATGGTCGCGCCCAGAATCTTGTCGCTGCCGGCGGCCGTGATGACCTTGACGAAACCATGGGCCTCGCTGTCGGCAATGGCGCGATCCAGATCATCAATCCCGTAAACGAAAACCTGATGCGCAATGTTCTTCTCCTTCGCTTCCTGCTCGTTAAGACCGACGCGCGCCACTTCCGGTTCCGTAAACGTGGCCCAGGGCACCACGGAATAGTCGATCCTGAATTTTTTGAACTTGCCGAACAGTGCGTTGACCGCCGCATACCAGGCCATATGCGAAGCGGTGTGCGTGAACTGGTAGGGCCCGGCCACATCGCCGCAGGCGAATATGTTCGGGTAGATTGTTTCCAGATAATCGTTGACCTCGACCACGCGCTTGGCAGGAATGCCCAACTCTTCCAAGCCGTAACCGCTGGTGTTGGCGATGCGCCCGACGGCGCAAAGAATTTCATCGAAGGGCAGGCGAATGTCGCGGCCCTCGTTTTCCACCACCAGGAATTTCTCGCCATTCTCGACCAGCACTTGCTTGGCCTTGTGGTTGACCAGCACCTTCACGCCCTCGGACTCGAATTTCTTTTTCACCAGCTCGGAAATTTCCACATCCTCGCGAATCATGATGCGCGGCGCCATTTCCACCTGCGTGACTTGGCTGCCGAAGCGCGCGAAGCATTGTGTCAGCTCGCAGCCGATCGGCCCGCCACCCAGCACCACGAGGCGCCTGGGCAGTTTGCGGATGCTCCAGAGATTGTCGGAATGCAAGGGGCCCACTTCGGCCAGGCCGGGGATCGGCGGCACGAAGGGCCGCGCGCCGGCGGCGATGACGATGTTCTTGGTGGTCAGCGTTTTCTTGCCTTCCGCCGTGGTGATTTCCACCGTCCACGGCGAGGTAATTTTGGCGGTGCCGGTCATGCAGTCCACGCCGAGTCCGGTGAAACGCTCAATGGAATCATGCGGCTCCACTTCGCGGACGATGCGCTGCACCCGTTCCATCACCTCGGCGAAATCGAATTCGGCTGTGGCGCTGCGAATGCCGAATTCATTGGCGCGCTTCATGTTCGACAGCAGCTTGGCGGAGCGGATCAGGGCTTTTGAGGGCACGCAGCCGGTGTTGAGGCAGTCGCCGCCCATTTTGTGTTTTTCCACCAAGGTCACTTTGGCTTTGACGGCCGCCGCGATATAGGCGGTCACCAGACCGGCCGAGCCGGCGCCGATGACCACGACGTTGCGATCGAAGGTGGCGGGCTTGGGCCATTTTGCGTACACCTTGCGCGCCTTGAGGCCGTCGATGATCTTCTTGGCGATGATCGGGAAAATGCCCAGCAGTACAAAGGCGCCGATCAGGCCCGGCGAGAGGATGCCTTTCAAGGAGGTGATTTTGGCGAGCTCGGTGCCGGCATTGACGAACACAATGGTGCCGAGAAACATGCCGACCTGGCTGACCCAGTAGAAGGTCCAGGTCTTGATCGGTGTCAGGCCCATCGCCAGGTTGATCACGAAAAACGGAAAGGCGGGCACCAGGCGCAGGGTGAACAAATAGAAGCCGCCCTCTTTGGCCACGCCCTCGTTCAACGCTTTCAGCTTGTCGCCGAATTTGGCCTGCACCCAGTCCTTCAGCAGCAGGCGTGATGCCAGAAAGGCCAGCGTGGCGCCAATGCTGGAGGCGAACGACACCAGAATGGTGCCGCCAACCAGGCCGAAGATGGCGCCGGCCACCAGAGTCATGACCGCCGCGCCCGGAAAAGAGGCCGCCGTGACGATGACATAGACGACAAAAAATGCCGCCGCAGTCTGCCAGGGGTGCGACTCGTAGAAGGCGGTAATGGCGGCCTGCTGCGACTTGAAATAATCGAGGCTGAAATAGCGGCCAAGATCGAATGCGAAAAACGCCGCGGTCAGGGCGATGACAATCAGGGCAACGAGGATTTTGCTTTTTTTCATGGAATTTCCCGGGCTGAACGGCTTGTGGCTGATGGGTGGATGCTGCGGTGGTCGCGGAACTTCGCGCTTCCTTACGACCGTTTTTTGCGTTTGTCCGCACTCCTCGCGGGAACGGGATTCGGCTGCTTATTGGCCTGCTCACTGCCACTGTTGAGAAATTCCGCGCGCAGATCGACCGTCGAGCGCACGCCCAGTTCGTCGAAATGCTGCTTCAGCCATTCGGCCGCTGCGGCGCGCCCGCGCTCTCGCAGCTCAAGCAGGAAATCCCAGTCGCTGGAAAATTTGCTGGCGATCGACAGATCGGCCAGCACCTTGTCGGCGCGCAGGGAATGGATCAGCACGTATTTCATCCTGTCGCGGAACTCGGGCTTGAGCCAGCCCTCATCCATCATCTTCTGCACAAAGGCGATGGCGCGGAATTCCTTGATCAGGGAAGAGTTGAAACTGATTTCATTGACGCGGTTATAAATTTCCGCAGGTGATGTCGGCGTGCCCTCGCGCTCGATGGGATTGATGTGCACGATCAGTACATCGCGCGCCTCGGTGTCGTAGAACAGCGGGAACAGGGCCGGATTGCCCATATAGCCGCCATCCCAATAGGGCTCGCCGTCGATCTCAACCGCCTGGAACAACTGCGGCAAGGCGGCCGAGGCCATCACCGATTGCGCCGTCACTTCGCTGGTATTGAACACCCGCACCTGCCCGCTGCGCACATTGGTGGCGGACAGGAACAGCTTGGTTTCCTGGCATGTGTTGAGCGCTTTGAAATCGATCTGCTCATTGAGGATATCGAGCAGGGGATTGAAGTTGAAGGGGTTCAGCTGATAGGGCGAGAACGCGTTGGTGACCATCTTGAAGGCCTCGAAGGCGAAGGCGTTCTCATCGCCGCGCGTTTTCGACAATTTTTCCCAGGGCGTGGCTTGCAGGGGCGAGAAGGCCTTGCTGGTTTCGGCCACGGCGCGCCAGAAGCCCTCCAGCGCCACGCGCGCGCCGGCATGGCCGCCGCTGAAATTCCCCCAGGCATAGACCACCGCGTTCATCGAGCCGGCGCTGGTGCCGGAAATGCCCTCGATGTCGATGCGGCCGTCGGCCAACAGTTGGTCAATCACGCCCCAGGTAAAGGCGCCGTGCGCGCCGCCGCCCTGCAGGGCGAGATTGATCCGTTTGCGTCCGGACTGCCCGCGAGTTCGCGCGGCAGTGGATTTTGCGCTTGACGAGGAAGAAGATTTGCGCGCGACCAAGGTGACGCCTTCCAGATCTAGAAGATTGATGAAACGGAAAAATCCGCTGATGCATCGCCGCCAATATTGGCCGCCTGCAGATTATGGACTAGACGCAGGCTAACGCGCCCGATTTCACCAGTCCCAGCGCCTGCGGCGGCGCAAACGCCGGGCCATTGCTGATGCGCGCGAAATAAGATTGATGCGCTGGTGATCCTGGCGGCCAGCTGCGGATGAATTGATCGCTGAAGGTGCGCACATCGTAATGCACCGGCAGGGCGTCGATGAACAGGCCGCCCTGCCCGATACCGTATTGCGCCAACCCCTCCGCTGCGGCGTGGCGCGAAATGCGCGTGATCAGGCCATATTCGGTGTATGCAAAATTGGGCATGCCGGCGGCGCCGTTGTTGACGATGAAGTGGCGCGCACCGGAAGCCGCGGCATCGCCAAAGCGCCGCAGCGCCGGCAGGCAGGTATGGCTGGAGGCAAAGCCGGCCAGGCGCGCATCGCGGCAAACATGGTTCAGCCACTGCTGGTTCGCTTCCTCGTCGAGGGCGTTGTGTGCGAAGCGCCAGCCGGCGAGCGATTCGGCGTCACCATGCACGATGCCAATACGCACACCGCCCACGCTCGCGACGGCGTTCATCGGCAGCGCGGTCAATCGTTGGCGAAGCGCGGCATGGCGCGCACCGGTCTGACGCAGGCTGCGCATGATCCGGTTTGAGCGTTCCACCTCAGCATCGCTAACCTCGTCAGGATAGGCGCAGCCGCAGCCGGCGTCATCGGCATCAGTAGCCAATTCGGTTTCCACATTGCCGCGCAGGGCGACGTGCTTGAGCACTTCCGTGTTGATGGCGCGGAAATCCTCATCGGCGATATTGAACCAATTGAAGTCGCCATTGAAAACAAGCGTGGGATTTACCGGCTCGCCTGCCGCCATATCGAGAATGGCGGCGAGCGCCGCGCGATTGCCGTACAGGCCTCCGACGATGTACAGGGTTTCGGCCTCAATTTCGGCTTCGCGATTGAACACCGCCGGCGCATAGCGGTAATGCAGCGGACAGGCGCGACCGGGTCTCAAGGCACGCCTCGCGAGCCTACTCGGCGGCTGCGAGCGCAGCCTGGGTGTTGCCGTCCGCATCCAGCGCGCCGCCGCAGCTCGAGCCCTGGCCGGCGGTGCAGCCGTAGCAATGGTCCTTGACGACGATGGCGTTGCCCTGCAGATCGACATCGATCAAATCGCGAACATGGGTTCTCAGCGTGTTGCCATGTTGCAGCGGCAGGCCCAGCATCTGGTTGAAATCGCAGTCATACACATAGCCCTGGTAATCGATCGACAACAGGGAGCGGCACATCACGTTTTCCAGATTGTGCGCCTGGAAAGAGGCGACCAGCAGATCCATATACGGTTCGAACTGGCCCTTGCTGACCAAGGTCGAGCCGAAGCGCTGGATCGGCATATTGGTGATGGTGTAAAGATGATTGAAGACAATGCCGAAATTCTGCTGCAGCAGGCGATGGTAATCAGCCTCCAGTGCTTCCTGCGGCGGCGGCAGCGACGGTCCCTGCGGGTTGTAGACCAGGTTCAGCATCAGGCCGCTGCCGGGTTTCCCATAGCCTAAGGCGTTGAGTTGCTTCAATCCGGCAATCGATTTGTCGAACACACCTTCGCCGCGCTGCTTGTCGACATTGGCTTGGGAATAACAGGGCAATGAGGCGCTGATCTCGACCTGCTGTGCGGCCAGGAAATCGGCCAGGTCCTCAAAGCCGGGTTCGCCGAGGATGGTGAGGTTGCAGCGGTCGATCACGCGCACACCCATGGCGCGGGCTGCGCTCACCAAATACCGGAAGTGTTCGTTCATTTCCGGCGCGCCGCCGGTGAGGTCGAGCACCTTGATGCTGGCTGCGCGCATCAGGGCGATCACGTCATCGATGGTCTCGGCCTGCATCATTTCCTTGCGGTCCGGGCTGGCATTGACGTGGCAATGGAAGCAGGCCTGATTGCATTTGTAGCCGAGGTTGACTTGCAGGGTATCGAGCGTCTTGCGGCGAATATGCGGAAAGCCGCGCGATTTCATCAGGTGCAGGGTGGCGTGCATGTCATCCTCGGGGATCAGGTGATCGATGATAGAGCATTCGATTCACTGCGTCATTACGGCAAAGGCGGTCGAACGGATGATGGGTCGTGAGGCTGTCGGCAACCTTACGTCTTGCGGAAATGCTAAATAACAAGATTGTCGTCCCAGCGCAGGCTGGGACCCAGTCCATCGTGGGTTTTAGCAAAACGCGGGACTGGATTCCAGCCTGCGCTGGAATGACGGCATTTTGAGAATGGCGATATCAACTAATTGCGTGACTTAAAGCGCCTTCGCCGCCTTGACGACGCCTTCCACCGTGATGCCGAAATGCTTGTACAGCACCCCGGCCGGGGCCGATTCGCCGAAGGTATCGATGCCGATCACCGCACCGTCGAGGCCCACATACTTGCGCCAGTAGTCGGTCACGCCCGCCTCGATGGCGATGCGCTTGCTGCCCTTGGGCAATACCGATTCGCGATACCCGGCATCCTGGCGATCGAAAACAAAGGTCGAGGGCATCGAGACCACGCGTGCATGGATGCCATCGGCCGCCAGGGCCCTTTGCGCCTCGATGGCCAGCGGCACTTCCGAGCCGGTGGCGATCAGCACCACGCGCAATGCGCCGGCTTCTTTCGACAGCACATAACCGCCGCGCGCCACATTGGCCAGCGTGGCGGCGTCGCGTTTCTGGAAGGCCACATTCTGTCGCGAGAAAATCAGGCTGCTGGGGCCGTCCTTGCGCTGCAGGGCGTGCCGCCAGGCCACCGCCGCCTCAACGGTGTCGCAGGGACGCCACACATCCATATTCGGAATCAGGCGCAGCGAGGCCACATGCTCGACGGATTGATGGGTGGGGCCGTCTTCGCCGAGGCCGATGGAGTCATGGGTGAACACCGAAATATTGCGCAGCTTCATCAGTGCGGCCATGCGCAGGGCATTGCGCGAATAATCGCTGAACGTCAGGAAGGTGGCGGTGTAGGGGATGAAGCCGCCATGCAGGGCAATGCCGTTGGCGATGGCGGTCATGCCGAATTCGCGCACCCCGTAGTTGATGTAATTGCCGCCGGCATCGGGCGCCGAGCTCGGTTTCATGGCCTTGCTGCCGCTCCAGTTGGTGAGATTGGAGCCGGTCAGATCGGCCGAGCCGCCGAGCATTTCCGGGGTCGAGGCGGCGAAGCCCTCGATGGCGATTTGCGAGGCCTTGCGCGTGGCCACGGTCTCGGCTTTTTCGTTCACCTTGGCCAGCAGTGCATTCGCTGCTGCGGCAAAACCGGCCGGCAATTCGCCTGCCATGCGGCGCTTGAATTCGGCGGCCAGATCCGGGAATTGTTTCGAATAAGCCGCGAAGGTGGCGTTCCATTCAGCCTCGATGGCCGCGCCTTTTTGTCTGGCGTCCCAGGCCGCGTAAATGTCTTGCGGGATCTCGAAAGGCGCGTGCTTCCAGCCGATGGCGTCGCGCGTCGCGGCGATTTCCTTGTCGCCCAGCGGCGCACCGTGAACCTTGTCGGTGCCGCCCATATTGGGTGAGCCTTTGCCGATCACGGTCTTGCAGCAAATCAAGGTCGGTTTGTCGCTGACTTCTTTCGCTTCCTTCAGCGCCGCTTCAATCTGCTGCGCATCGTGGCCGTCCACATTCGGGATCACATGCCAGCCGTAGGCGGCGAAACGCATCGGCGTGTTGTCGCGGAACCAGCCTTCCACCTTGCCGTCGATGGAGATGCCGTTGTCGTCGTAGAAAGCGATCAGCTTGCCGAGTCCCAGGGTGCCGGCCAGGGAGCAGACTTCATGCGAAATACCTTCCATCAGGCAGCCGTCGCCGAGGAACACATAGGTATGGTGGTCGACGATGCAAAAGCCCTTGCGATTGAAGGTGTAGCGCATTTCGCGCTCGGCAATGGCCATGCCGACGGCATTGGCAAGGCCCTGTCCCAGCGGGCCGGTGGTGGTTTCCACGCCGGGGGTGATGCCGACTTCCGGGTGTCCCGGCGTCTTCGAATGCAGCTGGCGGAAATTCCTGAGCTCATCCATCGACAAGTCGTAGCCCGTCAGATGCAGCAGGGCGTACATCAACATCGAGCCGTGACCGTTGGACAGTACAAAACGATCGCGATCCACCCAGTGCGGGTTTGCCGGGTTGTGGCGCAGATGATGGCGCCACAGCACCTCGGCGATTTCGGCCATGCCCATGGGCGCGCCCGGGTGGCCCGAATTGGCTTTTTGTACGGCGTCCATGGCAAGGGCGCGGATGGCATTGGTGATTTCTGAACGAGCAGGCTGGGTCATGGAGGGCAGTCGTGGAAACGTGGATGGCGTGGTGGAGAGAGGTCCGGGAATTCGGCGGGATGCAGAGCAAACGAGATTATAATTTAAGCCTGCTGCCGGGCGTCGATTTCCATGCGAAAACACCGGCCATTTGCAGCAAATAGCGTTAATTTCACGCGGCCAACCCGGGAAACTTCGGGGAAACTTCAAAAACAACAAGGGGTGCGCGCCATGAAGGGCCTGCATATCATCGCCGATCTGTACAACTGCCCGAAAAATGAGCTGCTGGTATCGGCGCCGGCCTTGAAGCTCCTGTGCATCCGCGCCTGCCAGGCCGCCGGGCTCACGGTGTTGGGCGACAATTTTTTCCAGTTCGACAGCTTCGATCAGGGCCAGGACGGTGGCGCCACCGGCGCGGTGATCCTGGCCGAATCGCATTTGGCCATCCATACCTGGCCAGAACGCGCCGGCGCCACGCTCGATGTCTATGTATGCAATGTTTCCGGCGACAACAGTCGCAAAGCCGAGGCCCTGTATGCCGAACTGCTGGCCGCGCTGGCGCCGGGCGATGTAATGGTCAAGCGCGTCTGGCGTGGCAAGGATCTTCCCGTATCTGCCACCATCCCTGTTGCCGCCGCCGCCTGATGCGCCTGGATGAAAAGCTGAACGACACCTCCGGCGTGTACTTTGACGCGCTCGAACGCATCGACCTTGTGCAGTCGCCGTATCAGCTGATTGAAGTATTTCAAACCGCCGACCTCGGCAAGCTGATGCGTATCGACGGCGTCAATATGGTCGCCGAGCGCGATGAATTTTTTTATCACGAGAACCTGATTCACCCGGCGGCCATCGCCCATCCCGGACCGCGCCGGGCATTGATCGTCGGCGGCGGCGACGGCGGTGCGGCCGAGGAATTGCTCAAGCATCCCTCGATCGAATTGCTGCAGCTTTGCGAGCTTGATGGCGCCGTCGTGGACATGGCGCGAAAGCATTTGCCTGATGTGAATCGCGGCGCGCTGGACGATCCGCGTCTGAAGCTGCTGATTGGCGACGGCTTCAAGTTTGTGCAGGATACAGATCAGAAATTCGATCTTGTCTATCTCGATCTTACCGACCCCATCGGCCCCGCGGCCTCGCTCTACACCACCGGTTTTTATGCCGACTGCCAGCGCGTCCTGATGCCCGGCGGCGCGCTGACGCTGCATATCGGTTCGCCGTTTTCGCATGCGGATCGCGTGCGCAACAGCGTGCGCGATCTTCGCGCGGTGTTTGCCAAGGTCGCGGTCTGGTTCGTGCACATTCCCCTGTACGGCGCCACCTGGGGTTTCGCCTGCGCATCGGACACACTCGATCTGCGCGCAATCAGTGCAGAAGAAATCGATGCGCGCCTCGCGCAGCGCCGCATCGGCGAGCGCCGTTATTACGACGGCGGGATGCATCAGGCCATGCTCGCCCTGCCGCCTTACATCCGTGAGCTAATCGCGTAATATTCGGCATCGCCTGTGTCGAAAGAAAATCGATGCTCAAAAAAGTCCGCAAGTCGAGTTCGCACATCACCCTGGTGCTGATCGGCGCCGCCGCACTCGGCGCCACGCTTTCCGGCTGCAATCGCGATGAGGTGCGCCGCGATGTCTACGCCAGCAAGCAGGATTGCCTGGCCGACTGGGGCAATACCCCGCAGGACTGCGAGCCGGCCTATGATCGTCCCACCGGCAACGCCACCACCACGCACTATTACGGGCGCCCTTACAGCTATTCCGGCGGTGGGACGTCGCCCTCGCATTCCGGCAAGACCATCGGCTCCTCGACGGTGAGCCGCGGCGGTTTCGGCTTCAGCGGCCATTCCTCCAGTGGTTGATGACGGCGGCCCGGCAAGATGAAGCGTGAACGCTTGATCCCGCGTCCCGACTGGCCGCAGAAAATGGAAGCGCTGGGCTTCGGCTTTCACAGCATCGACGGCATCTACTGGGACGAGCGCGCCTGCTACGCCTTCAGCGCGGCCGAGATCGATACCCTTGAAGATGCCACCGTCGAGCTGCATGAAATGTGCATCGCCGCCGCGCAAAAAGTGATCGACGATAATCGCTATGCGCAGTTCGCCATCCCGCCGGAATTCATTCCCTTCATCGAGCGCTCGTGGAATGAAGATGAGCCGAGCCTGTTCGGCCGTTTCGATTTTTCCTGGGATCCGAACACCGGCGACGCGCCAAAAATGCTCGAGTACAACGCCGATACGCCGACTTCGCTGATCGAGGCCAGCGTGGCGCAGTGGTATTGGCTGCAGGATGTTAAGCCCGATGCCGACCAGTTCAACAGCATTCATGAAAAACTGCTGGAGCGCTTCAAGCAAATTGCCGCGGAGCTCGGCACCAAACAGATTCATTTCAGCTGCATCGCCGACAGCGAAGAGGATGTCGGCAATATCGATTATCTGCGCGACGTCGCCCTGCAGGCCGGGCTCGAGGCGCCGTTCATCGATGTCGGCGCCATTGGTTGGGATGCGGTGGCCAAACGTTTTGTCGACGAGGCCAATGCGCCCATCGATACCTTGTTCAAGCTCTACCCTTGGGAATGGATGGTGCGCGAGGCTTTCGGTCGCAACCTCATCGGCAATCCCATGCGCGTGATCGAGCCCGCCTGGAAAATGCTGCTCGCCAACAAGGCCATCCTGCCGGTGCTGTGGGAGCTGTACCCGAAGCATCCGAATTTATTGCCGGCGTTTTTCGAGCCGCAGCGCTTCGCCACCGACTATGTCAAAAAGCCGCTGCTGTCGCGCGAAGGCGCCAATGTTTCGATCAAATCGAAATCCGGCGATATCGACATTCCCGGTGAATATGGCGCCGAGGGTTTCATCTACCAGGCCTTCCAGCCGCTGCCCAATTACGGTGACGGCTATATGGTGATCGGCTCCTGGATCATCGGCGATGAAGCCGCCGGCATCGGCATCCGCGAAGATGAATCGCTCGTCACCAAAAACACCAGCCGCTTCGTGCCGCACTATTTTTCCTGAGGACAAACATCATGCTCAACTATCAAATCCTGGAATCGTTCGGCGGCTTTGACGACTTCCTCGTCTACCTCGCCATCTCCGGCGTATTGCTCGCCATCTTCCTCGCGGTATATGTGCGCATCACGCCCTACCGCGAAGTGGCCTTGATTCGCGAGGGCAATATCGCCGCCGCCTTTAGCCTGTCGGGCACCCTGATCGGCATGGCCATTCCGCTGGCCAACGCCGTCGAGTACAGCGTCAACCCCATCGACATGGCCATCTGGGGCGCCATCGCGCTGCTGATCCAGCTGCTGGTCTTCGTCATCGCGCGCATCACCCTGCCGCATATCGCCGAAGACATCCCCGCCGGCAAGCAGGCTTCGGGGATTTTTCTGGGCGCGATTTCGATTGCCGCCGGAATCCTGAATGCGGCTTGCATGACGTATTAAAAAGCGTAGAACGCCATTTGGCGCGGCTTTCGAGGCAAAAATGGCCGAAAAGGCGCGCCGATGCTGGGGTTTGGTTTTTAATCGACTTTCGATTGCTATAGATGATTCCGCACCCACCGCTTCCACTCATCAAACAGCGCCGGGTGCCGCGCCGCGATGACGGACTTGACCCACTCC
>JACXTT010007082.1_pt1 | contig 15902 bp, 20 predicted proteins | sample 9270951 | NCBI WGS metagenome assembly JACXTT01 (sample SAMN15532306, study PRJNA645909) | rock metagenome | isolation source: weathered quartz diorite | place: Puerto Rico | collected 2017-06-21 | reverse complement strand
CGCGTAAAGATGAATGAATTTAACCCACGGGTCGGGCGTCCCTGGAAACATGGTGGCTGGTATCAAATTGTGAGCGTTGAGGAACTGCTTGAGCTCATCTCGAAATTTCTTCAGGCTAATCGTCTCGCTGATTTCGTTTTCTAGGTCATGCGGAAGTTCTCTGCCGGACGCGAGTGTCGGATAGGCTCTATTGAATCTTTCCAGGATTCTTCTCGCACCGGCTCTGGTCATTGTTGTGTGTAGCGCGAGCGAACAATGGAAGTCCAAAGCGTGATAGCCGTCGAGCTCTCCGGACTCTTCCAGAACTTTCCGTATTTCGACAAGTATATAGACCACCTGGGATTCTTCTCTCAGGTCTCTCTGAAGTTCGCGTTGTAGCTTCGCTAAGATCGAAGAGACGGTCATGACAATTTAATTAGTGCAGGCGTCGTTTCTGCCTATTGCTGCACAACTCGCTTCGACAATCCCCTTACTGGTTATATAGCATAGTGAACGGGCCGACTCGAAATCCCGGCATGTCGTCCGGAAGCTGAGCCCTTTACCCAAGCTTACGGTCATGAGCGTGCTGATTTCATGCATGATGAGAGTCGGTGATCCGATCCGCCGAACTGTTGATTTGCAAATTCATTGATTACGGGAAGATCTGTCGGTTATCCGACGGTGGTCGGTTTCCCAACCTTTGCTTGACAATTGCATGCCACGACCTACGATAGTGACGCTCATCCGAACGCGTATTATCTCTAGTGAAGGTCGACCGGAACCGGCCCGCGCGGTTCCAGCCCATCAAGAAAAGTCTGTGGTGAGAAGTGAAACTAGAGATTACCTCTCGTTCTTCAGAAGCAGCAGGCTCGAGACTGCTTACCCTGCAGTTGCCTCTTCTCTCCCGTTTCTCGCAATCATCGCTGTACGGGAGGCAAGTCGTTAGGGCCCTTTCGTGCTGCTTTCTGATTGTCATTGCCATCACCTTCACGTGGGGTGGGGACGCGGGCAGAAGAGTGCTTGTTTCCGATCAAAGCTACTTGCGTGGAGTCTGGTCTGATGCCTGCCCATGCACGGTACCCTGTCCATGTTGGCGAAGGCACAGGGCAAATGCCAAGTACTGCTTGAACATCCAAGTGTTCCACATTGCAAGTGGGCGCTATGAAGGCGTCGACTTTGCCAACAGCACATTTGTTCTCGTTGCCCAACCGGAGGAGAGCTATGGGACCCCTTTCCCTTACCTCCTTTATAGCGATCGGCCCGTTGAAGAGCAGCAGGACAGGGCTACTGGGAATCTATTCCAAGAAATCTTCGGCCTGGCACCCCAAGCAGGAATCGAACATGCACAAGTCCAGACTCTCATCACCCACAGAGCTCATGTCACCACGATTCCTGGCATTTTGAAATACGATGTGGCTCCCCCTCCTGATCGCGAAGAACCGCCTTCCGGCGAAATCCGAGGTTACCTATACAGCTGGCTGAGCAATGCCAAGCAATGGATTGTGCGAGACCTCGAATACCAGGCGGCGGATGGCTCGAGCTCTTATCGAGGAACGAATTCCCTATCGGGTTCCTTCCAAATTGCCGTTGCCAGCGAGCGGGACGGGGCCTTGCAAGGTTGTCAGCAACACGGGCCTCGACCAGACAGCCGGTTGCGAGCCCCTGACCATTATCTCTGCGAACTGAGAAAGTCGATCGAACTCGTGACGAAAGGAGAAGTGCGATGAGAGGCCTTGTTAAGATGGGACTGCTTTTGCTAGTGGGATTTGCGACTTGTGAAGTTGCGAGCGCTTGTTGCTTCGAGTCCGACGTAATTGAGTTTTTTTCGTGCACCAACTTAAAGGGCAAATGCTTCGCAGATACAGCGAAGCGTGGCTGCAACCGAAGCTTGCCCAGTGACTACCAATGCCACAGTATCATGGTCTATTGCTGTAATGGCGGCGGGCAGCTATACCAGTCGACAGACACGAGCAAGCCGTGTCTCCCCCATTGTAATCCGACGTGCTTGACTACCACCGCTGCACGCCGGACGAAAACGAAGAGAAACCAGGCTGCTTTGCTGTTATCGGATGACATTAGGGTCGCACTCAACAGCTGCCAATAAGTTGCGCTGTAGATGCTAAGAGCGGAGGGAAGCGAACGATGAAGTCTATATTGTACGGCTGCGCTACCCTCGTCATGCTCGTCGCTGCTCCATCGCAGGAGGTTGAGAACCCGCGTCTGCTTGAAATATCAAACGTCGTAACGACGGACGTTGTAGCGTCCGCCCTGGTCCTACCTGCCAAGTGTGACATGGATGGCAATGTCTACGCTCGTGTCTACCCAGCGGAAGAGCGGAAGGCCACCGTATATCGAGTGTCTCGGGACGGTAAGGAAGTTGTTCAATTCTCGCTGCAATCGATGGCAGAACTAACTAGAGTCCACGACTTTGCGCCAGGCACCAGGGGCGAGGTTTATGTTTTGGCGTCGAAGGGATCCGACGAAGCCTATGTGGTTGGGTTCGATGCTGACGGTAAGTACACGGATATGGTGAAGCTGGAAATACCGCTTCAACCCAGCCAGATCGCCGTATTCGCGACGGGGGACCTTTTGGTGGCGGGAAGGGCACCAGCCTCATCAAGCCTAGGGAGCGCGGCAAGTTCCCGCCCTTTCTTGGGCATATTTACAAACCGCGGCCAGTTGCTAAAGCGACTTCTTCTACAGAACGATGTGAGGCTAGAAAATACCAAAGACAAGGCGAGCGCGACCCGCAGCTATCTTGAAGCTCTCGTCGGGTCCGTGGTGGAGCCGGGCGACGACGGGAAACTTTACCTGATGCGCCGCACTGCGGGTGGTCCAGTTTACGCGATTTCGTCTGGCGGCGTAGTCGAGAAGACCGTTCTCCCTGTCTCACCGCAGGGGGCACGTTTGACAGCCATTAAAGTGGCGAAGGGGCGGCTGGCAGCACAATTTGTCAGAGACACACCGGATGATTCCACGGAGGTAATCATTAAAATTGTTGACCTACAGTCAAGAAAGAACATCGCTGAGTATACCCACTCCAACTATCAAATTGGTTCGGCCCTTGCCTGCTACAGCCCCGATTCGTTCGTCTTCTTGGTCCCCGGTGAGGGTTACAAGCTGACTGTCGTAACGGCTGAAGGCAAATAATTGAACTGGACTTTGGGCAGGCCTGCACTGCGCGTCCACGAGTGCCTGTGGTCCGCAAAAGCTTCGTCCGGAGACAGTCTCCGCTATGTGCATTGTTACCTGAAGCCCTGGAAGATCAATGCACCAGGTGCCATGACTTCATACATGGAAGCCGCCACTATGAGCGCAGGCGGAAGAAACTAAGAGGTCGCGCTGGATCTATCCTTCGCAGATTGTGCAGGCTCGCAGGAGTCACTGGATTGATAACGACTGAATTGCACGTTGCAGGCGCTGCAGTGACTTGCGGTGTATGCGCTGGCCCCAACGCGCACGCACGATAGTGTGTCTGCTTAGGCCAGTTTTTCTTTGTAGATCGTTGATAGAGAATATCCGCAAATGTTGTCGGAATTGCTCAGGCAACGTCTTGCTCCCTTTTTGATAATGAGTCAAAGATGGCAGTAGCGTGCTGATGTCCTCCGCCTGCTCCCAGCCGCGTTCGGTCTCCTTTCCGATCAGGTGAAAACCGGAGGCTGTGACCTTATACCTGCCTAACAAGCCAGCAGTATCTGCCTCGCATGAAGTGCGTTCGGGTGCGAGGCTCTTGTGTTCGGGATGCCGATGGTACTGCGAGAAGACCATCTCGAACGTTTGTGGCAGGACGAACAGCGAGGCCGGATGCAGCGTGTGTGTGGTTCCGTCATGGATGTTGATGTACCGCATCGTCTTCCATCGCGTGGGGTTTTTCTCGAACGGCCCGAGTAGTGTTATCGGCGCATCCGAAAGGTTCACCACGACGGGCGACATGGCGAAGTTGTAGGGCCGCGCTTGATCGCGGTCGAGCCGTCGCAGTGCAGCCATCACTGTTGGCGTGCTGATGGCAATGCGCCTCATTACGGGTAGGCTAAACCAATCCGGTTCCTGACAGTGCAGTTTGAGAGCCCGATCCAGAGTCCATTGCCAGCCCTGCTTGATCCACAGGGGCACATCACATTCCGAATCGCGCCCTTCCTTCGGCCTGTAGTAGAGCCCCAGGCCAAGCTCGCTCGTTTTGATGAGGTGCACTCTTGAACTGTCCTGCGTATACAGACCATAGCGTTTGGCGGAGATGCCATAGCCGTAAAGCTGCCGCTGCTTACCGGCGCCGTCAAAGTTGATGTCTTCGACAATGTTCAGGATCGAACCCGCAACTATGGTTTTGTCATAAGGGTTCAGCGGTTTGAACCTATCCACAATGCGCCGAGTCTCTGCCCAGGAGAGAGCCTTGATCGCGTCTCGTCCATCAGGTAATCGATGTGGTCCACCTTTGCAAGGGACTAAACCCCCACGTTCGGAAGCCACGATTGCCATGGAATCCGTGTCGCACATCAAATAGGTTCCGCCCGCATCCGTGACCATCTTTTCCAGCGTGGCCAGTAGCAATCGCCCGCCAGCGGTAATTAGAGAGACGGGAGGGAAGTACCAAAGACCTGGTGGTTCCACTGTACAGGTACGCTCAGTTCGGCTCACTTCGCCCGAGAAAATTCCTATCTGTTTTGGGTCGTTCTTGCCTGTTTGCAGCTTGTTGACCTCCGCGTACAGTCCGTAGCACCCGGCGTTGGCCAATATTTTCAGGAAGTAGTAGAGCGGATCTGTTTTGTCTTTCCTCTTGCGCTCTTCAATGACCTTACGAAAGAAATCGTCTTTGACGGGGTCGATAGAGCCTGCCCCCAGCGTTACCGGCTTCATTTCCTTCTGAGTGCCGACGGATTCAAATCGAATGGCTCGCAGAATTTTTAGTACCTTGCGGCCCAACAAGAGTGCCGCCACGATATCCGGACCCGCAAACCATAACGGCTTGTCGGAGGTCAGTGGGTTCAGACCGATATTGGTTTGCTCCCCCGCAAGTCCATCTCCGTACACGGTGCGCACAGGCAGGATGTCACCATCCGGTCGGACTAGAGCGAAGAAAGCCAATTTGGGCCACGTCGCAGGGTCGAACAGGTGCTGAAGGGTGAGCGATTTCAAGAGCGCTCTAACGTCGCGGGTCGCATCGCGCACCCGCAACTTGCGGGCAGTGAGAATTCGCCACAATCCCAATAACGTGTTCACCGTTGGGTACTGGCTGATGAAATCGGTGTAGACGACCGGCACCGGCGTGTGCCGAATGCGAATCTCAGCCCGTCCCCCGTAATAGGCCTGCATACAAATGCCAAACGTCTTGTCATCCAGTTGAAATTTCTGCGCCGGTGGAAGCACGCCCATGGTGGCCAGGAATGCCTTGGCAATCGAGGCGGCGGAATAGGCCTTTTCGGGTGGCAGGTCGCCGACCGGGTACCTTCCGAACTCCGCGAGCGCCGCGTTTAGCAAACCAACAGTCGCCCTCACGTCCTGGCGGCAGTAGTCGATCTCCTTGCGTGTGACACGCCCGGTGGGTAGGTGGTCTAGTTTCCCTGGAACTTTGAATTCACGGCAGGCACTCTCCAGACTGAGACTCTTGTTTCGGAGCGCCCAGACCAACGTCTTCAAATCGAGAAAGCGCCCAATGCGATAGGGCTGATTCATGTCCCCACCAGCAAGCCGAATGAACGCTGCTTTGGAGTCCTTTGGTCTGAGTTGTACGCGGGGACGAAAGCTGTTCGGCAGCCATTTGCCGGTCTTTCGATCCCTATAACGGAATACAACAAAGCTCCAACCTCGTTTGCCTGCGCCACGCGCCACCCTATACTCCACGGCCAGGCGCGAGAGATCGAATGGCAGGTTGAACGCGACAATCGCTGCGCCCGCCTGGATGGCTGTGTACATCACCCTCTCAACAAATGAGGAGCGGCTGTAAAGCTTTAGTGTCTGTCCTCGGCTCTTAACCCTGTTCCGGGTCTCCCTCGCAACGTAGCGGCGAAGCACTGCCAACTGCCGTGCGTCCAGGTCATCGGCGTGGAACAGTCCCTCTTCCAGCGAACGGTAGTGTCCTTGGGCATCGGCTTCGCAGAATTGATAGGCTCCGAAGTTCAGGCTTTGCCGCGCATCTGTTGTGGTTTCGGTGTCGAGCACCAGGACGTACCTGGGCAGCGAAGCGGTTTTTCTGGTCTTTCGCTTCAGATTCTGGTTCTCGCCTAGAATGCGGGTGTGGCAACGAAGGTAGATTTCATGGTCCATGAGATCTGCTCCAATCGAAGCCCCCTCGCGGCGAACCGGAGGGGGCATCGATCCGTTTTGGGTTACTGCCTTGGGCTCACGGTCAGGCTGGGGACGATCTCGCCCGTCTGAGGATTGCGGACTGAGATTACCTCCAGCTTGATCTTTCTTCCCACCACCTTCCGTTCATCTTCACCAAAGAGCTTGATGAGTGCCTTCAGGTTGGTTTTGTTCACAGCCCAGGCGGTTTTGCCGTGAATAGGCGTCTTTAAGTCGATGATGGCGGGCGCGCTGAATCCTTCCGGTGATTCCCGGATTGCTGCCGCCACAATGGTCAGTGATTTTGTCCCGACCGGAATGTCAGAACTGTTAAGCAGGGCCCCGGACTGGCCGGTGCTGCGGTTGTCCAGCATTGTTCTCAGGCTCATTTCTTTTTTCTCCTCGTGTCTGTTATTCCTTTCGATTCCCTAGTGATTCAGCCCAGCGCCACAGGGCCTCGGCGAGCATTCGCAAAAACACAGCTGTCGCTTTTAAAGCTTTTCGAACTCGCTCGACCGAGTTTCGTTCGTATCGCATGTCGACATCAGCTCTTCGCAAATTCTCTGTGGCTAGTGCGTGACACGCTTGACAAAGCGGAGCTGTGAGGGGAGGGTCATGGTTGCGGCCTGCAACGTGATGCTGCTCGATTCGAATACTCCGGCCACATGTTAGGCAGTACTTTTGATCCTCACGCCTCGCAAGCCGACGGGCGGTCTCAATGGGGTTCTCGTCCCTCATGAGGATGACTCCGACAGGGCATAAATTGAGTCCAGTTGGAGGGTGCCTGCTTCAGCGAGGGAATTTAGAGTATCTGGATCAGTGATCAAGGAATGCCCGGCGATTGATTGACCCGCGAATTCCGCCAAGGGCTCAGTGTCGCCGGTTCGCAGATACTTGCCCACAGCGGCCATGTAGCGGCCAACGCGGGAGGCTTCCTTTGAGCCGCGAATAGAAACCGGAACTTGTCCAGCAGTTGTCGGAACAAGCATCCTTCGTGTCTGTGGTTTTTCACCCCGTCGGTGCTTACTGTGCTTTTTCCGCTGACGCTGACGGTTGCGTTTCATGTTTTTGTCCCTTCTCGACCCTAGAGCCGGAAGCATCGCCCGCATGTGTTTGAGAAGTAGCATTCCGGCTCGGCGGCATTTACCCTGTCAGCGGTGTGGGATACGGAGAAACGGAAAAAACGCCATGGCGAAAAGCGGAAAAACGCTCAAAAGTGCTGGCCCGCAAGCGTTTGATTTTTCTCTTGCCACGAAACGTGGGCACAGAAATCGAGAGAGAGAATGGGTCCTGCAGCATAGCAAGACTCTTCGCGCCGAGTTTCAGCGTCTGCGAGACAAAATCGATTGGGAGGTTTTGCGCCAGGCGTTGACTGAAGATCAGGTCAGTCGGGCGCTTTCGGGGGTCGACCCATCCCTTCGTGAACGATTACCGAACGCGGCTGCAATCTTAGCCACGGTTCTTGACCCAAAGTATCCCAAGCTGCGCCCGATTCCCTTTCTAGCGGAAAGCTCTGCGCTTGCACTGCAAACAAACCCGAAGAGTGCGGATCTATATAGTCCCCGCTACTCTCGCGACATTTGCTACAAAGTGAGAAAACAACACGGCCCTGAAGCGAAACCCATGACGGATTTGGAGTACTGGCGGGGCCAGGATGCAATGGGGATGCGAGTACCCGTCAAATATGCTCGCTTGATCGATCGGGAGGAAGCGAAGAAAAGGCGCAAGCAAAGGAATGCCGATAATCGCGGACAATTGACATATGTTGACATACCTGAAAAAATGGAGAGCGTGAAGAAGCGGCGCACGACGGTCTGGTTACCGGAGACAATGGTGGCAAGGTTAAAGCAACTCTCAGCCGCCACAGGGGCCCCAATGGCAGAGCTTTTCCGCCGCGCGGTCGAAGCGTATCTGAGCCGTTCCTAAACCAAAGCGGGCCTGCCGTCTGTTATCAGCAGACGACAAGCCCTAACCACCAGTGGAGGAGTGCTCCAATGGCAGCTGCGAAAACCCTACCGCAAGTCCCTCAATCCCACAATTCTCTGGTGCCCAAGCATGGAGTGGTGACCCTTTTCGGATATGGCATACAAGTCAGGATGGATCGTGGACACCTCCTTGTCGAGGACGGAATTGCTTCTGACCGCCATCAGTGGCGACTTCCAAGGGTCGGACACGGTCTGAAACGGCTGGTTGTAATTGGTTCCGACGGCATGGTTTCCCTTTCCGCTCTCCGCTGGCTGGCTGATCAGGACGCGGCCTTCGTCATGCTGGAGAGGGACGGGGCCGTGCTGGCAACCACGGGCCCAGTCCGACCCTCCGATGCCCGGCTCAGGCGGGCCCAGGCTATGGCCACACAATCCGGGGTGGCTCTGAAGATTAGTCGTGAGTTGATCAGCCAAAAACTTTTCGGACAGGAACAGGTCGCGAGCGCCAAGCTTCACGATACTGTGGCCGCTCAAGAAATTGCCGATTGCCGATTGGCTATTGCGGAGGCTGAAACTATCGACAGGCTCCGGTCACTTGAATCGCTAGGAGCCGCAGCCTATTGGGCAGCGTGGCGGAACGTGGAAGTTCTCTTTCCACGAAAGGATTTGCCGCGTGTTCCCGATCATTGGCGCACTTTTGGCACTCGCAAGTCACTGCTTTCAGGATCGCCGCGCCTCGCCACAAACCCGGCTAATGCCATGCTGAACTATCTGTATGCCGTGCTGGAGTCTGAGGCCCGCCTCGGAGGGGCCGTGCTTGGACTTGATTCCGGCCTCGGGTTCATCCACGTGGATACGCCCGCCCGCGACAGCTTGGCATGCGATCTCATGGAGCCGGTTCGACCAAAGGTCGATGCATACGTACTCGATTGGATCATGCGGCAACCGCTGAAACGGGAGTGGTTTTTCGAGCTGGGGAACGGCAATTGCCGCTTGATGAGCACACTCGCGGTCGAACTGGCACAGACCGCGCCAATGTGGGGTCGCGCCGTCGCGCCACTTGCGGAATGGGTCGCAAAAACGCTTTGGTCGCGAAATGTGAACCAATCCTTGGGCCCTTCGACGCGACTGACACAGCGCCATAAGCGGGAGGCAAGAGGCAAATCACCGCTCCAACGTCCCCTGTCACCTCCGAAGCGGCAAAACATTTGCCGGGGTTGCGGGAAGGCGATTCGCGCCGAAAGCAGCCACTGCATTCAGTGCTCTATCAGTAGCTCGACCAAACGCCTGATCGACGCTGCGCGGGTTGGACGCCTAGCTGCTCACACACCGGAAGCCAGGGCTAAGGAAGGTAAGAAGCAGCGTCAACATGCTAAGGCGCGTTCCTTGTGGACGGCGTCCAACCAGCCCCTGTGGTTGACCGCAGAAGTGTATTCCGAGAGAATTCAGCCCTTGCTGGCTAAGGTGTCAAGCCGATCCATCGCCTCCCGGATTGGGGTTTCCCGCTGGTATGCAGGGCGTATCCGCAAAGGTTGCTGCCCGCACCCGAGGCATTGGCAAAGACTCGCCGTGCTCGTTGGCATCGCGGACGAAGGATAAACTCATTCGCGCGGCGAAGAGCCTACTGTTGAAAGGGTTGCCATACGTTGACTTCGTATTCGGTTCCATCTTCTTGTCTTCTCTTGCCTGTGACTAGCATCCATGTGGTGCCTGAATCAGAATCAATCAAAAAGGTGTGCCTGGCCGCTATGCCCGACGTGAAGAGCTGAAAGTGAGCTTGCATCGAAGAACGAACCGGTTGCAGCCCGACTACCTGCATTTCCTCCCAAATGACATCGCCATCTTTAGTGCTGGAAAGTTGGGCGACGTGCCCGGTGAATCGGTCCAGCCGAAAAGTCCACCTTGCCGCAAGTTCAGATTGAACAATCTCGAATCTCGCGTTCGGAGGTGACGTTGTTTGTTGATGTACGGCCGGATTTTCTTGCGCTAGGAGACCGCTTCCGGCAATAAGCACGAGGGAAACAACCGATGCGAGGTGCTTCATCATTTGCCTTTCCACTTCAAACTTAAACCAATCGCCATCCCACAAAGCTATTTCGCCTGCCGGGCAACAAAGACGACGACCCCAAGTATAGGCTCCCCCTCGGTTAACAATGGTCGACTTCCGGTATTGCAGGATGGCCGGTGTGGAAAAGAATTGTCGTGTGATTCCTGAATTTCGGCCTTATCAGTTCGCATCAATGGAGCGCGGAAATAAAGGCTGGTGTTCCTGGTAGTCGCCAGAGGAAATCCGTCCGCACAGAGACAGTGCGGAAATTCGGGCCGTACTCGATAAAGTCGGCGTTCGAGATCGAGCATTCAACTTCCATCTACTCCGGCATTCTCAGACTTTCCGATCTCAGAGCGGAGGCACCGAACTCAAACTATCCCCTGTTCATCGTCGCATCCGAGGGCCGGAAACGAAGAGTGTTTGAAGAGTTGAGGCGGCCAACCTTTTCCGGCCCTTGTTTGCGTCTGAATGAGGTCATTAGGTTTTTGGGCTACGAGAAGCTCCGCGAGATTGATGAGGAATCGAGGAATAGCAAGGAATTCGATACAGATGTTCTTTTTTCTGCCGGTGAACCAGCGCCCTAGCTTTGGCACAGGTCGTTCAGCACCTTTACTTCAAATGCATGACGGATCGGAGGGCGCATTCAGAAAGCCCGGCACCGGAGGCAATGGACTCGGTTTGGCACAACCCGTCGGATTCCCGACTAGCTGTGTCGAGAAAGAGGTGTTGTCGGCTGCCATGTGCTTTCGTGGGGGTCGCGGTATTGTTCCACGCCGATACGATGCAGGACCTCTTTAGGATGTTTAAGGTCTGGAGCCTCGGGTTCAATGGGTCCGACGTAAGTAGAAGTCAACTGTTTCGTCTCGTCAACGGGCTGGTCCAATTCCATCAGGATTAGCTGTCCGATCGGGAAACCTGGGTACAGCAGGATGGGTGTGTTGGAAACGTTCGCGATTTCAAGGGTTAGGCACCCGCGGTAGAGAGGGTGGATCCAGGGTGCGGTCTCGATCACGAGAAACGTCCTAGCGACCGAGGACTTCGTGAGGATTTGCCCACACAGATCATTAGGAAGCTTTATGAACTCGAGGCTTGCACCCAATACGGTCTGATGGGCGGGAACCACCAGATAATCGCCCAAAGGCTTATGGATCCGCATGTGTGACCGCTTAGCTGCACTTGGTTTCGTCGGATCGAGAAAGGGTTCAGGCGGAGTCTGCGGCGAGAGAAAGAACGTTCCGAGCCGAAGATCTATGGAGTCATCATCCAGGACCTTACCAGGCTCCAAAAGTGGAGTAATCACCAGGCTCTTAGCCGAGTCCACTGGCAACTTCAGACGTTCGTCAATGTGCTTCGCCGTCAGTACGGCCATCTGTTGCCCTTTCTCGCAACCGCACATCCTCGAGGGCCTTTGATATCCAACCCTCAATTTTGTGCATCCAGAAAACGCGGTCCTCAATCGAATCGTCACGTGCGTCTGCAATTCGATTCACAAGAGCCGGAACCCGTTCCAGGTAGAAACTCACTCCGGAGTTTATGAGCGTCACAAAACTGGGCCGCACTCCGGTCTCAACCTTTTCACCACGACGCACATTGAGGGTCGAGGGCACGATTCCGTTTTCTAAATACTGAAATATCGTTGGGTTTAACAGCCCAAATTCGTGCACATGATCGTCAAGATTCCCAGCTACTTCGCCCAGAAAGCGGACAATCGTTGGAATTATGGCAAGAAAGGCTTCGACCTGTTGTCGCTTGTCACCGTTGGCGTCCTTATGGTCGTCTTCTGCTAAATTGGCCAGCCGCTCAAGGAGGTCCGCATGTCGGGTTTTCATCGCCTGGATATGGCGCCACCACGCCGAGGCTTTCAACATGACGGCCTGGCGCTGCACCCGAAACGGATGGGACGGATAGGTTGCGTAGAACTCGAGTCCCGTCCTCAATCGATCACGATGAAGCGTTCCATCAAACTTGAGCAGTTGCAATTGGTCATAGAGCTCGATGTAAGCGAAAGCAAAGCACGGACCAACCAGCTGCACTGCAAACAAATCACAGAACAATTCCTCAGCCCACTTGGCTAGTTTGAAAGGAAGCCGAAGCGACTCGCCATTTTTCGGGTAATTCTCCTTCATGGTCAGCCTCAGCGATTCCTCCGCCTCGCCTAGCATGTGCGCAAGGAATCTCTTCTTAGCGGCAACATAGTGGCCCATCTCGTGGGCGATCAAACAATTCAGGAACAGTGCCGACGATTGGGAACTCGGAATGCCAATAAGCCCGAACTCCGGGAGTTCATTCGAACCCACGAGCTTGGCTAGCTTGTTGGTGAGCGCCGCAATTTCGGAGGCGTACAGATGCAGGTAGTTGAATTCTTCAGAATGGAAAATCGTGAAACTTGCCTGATCAAAGTTAGGAACTTCGCGGAACCTACTCGTGAGTGCCTCGACGAGCGAGGTCGGTTGATGTAACGTATCGGCCTGAATTGCTGGCTTTATGTAGGGGTGCAGCTGTCGCCAAGCCGACTTGATCTCAGCAAGTTCGCTGGGAGGGCTTCCAAAGTCCTCCTCACCTTCTTCGGCCAGCTCAGTCTCCAGAGAGAATGTGCTAAGGTACTGGCTGGTTTTATCCCCGAGCTCAGTGACATGATTGCGGAACTTCTCAGACGCCGCCGTGTAAGCAACCGCACCTGGCGGCAACTCGCAGGGAGCGACTATTGAACGCACTAGTGCAAGAAGGGCGGCCAATTCGTGACCGAGCGGGTCGCGAGCTCCTGCCACGCCTCACCCGCCCTGCTCGGACAGTGAAGGATCACCGTAGTAGTGAAGCGCCCGGCGCTCAACCTCGGCGAAGAACTTCAGCGCTGCGGCTCTAGCTTCCAGACTGGGATTCTCCGAAAACAGATCCTGCAGGTCTTCTACCAATCTCGAATCCTTTAGGGACGCCCACACCTGCTGCAGCGTAAACATCTGTTCAAAATGTTCATATGGCTCAAGCTCTCCCAACTGCGCGTAAAGCTCGCCTCCCCTGCTAATCGCCTTAAGGGAGTCCAGTGCAGCCTTTACAGACTCTCGCAACTCGGGCCCCACTGCGCCGGCTGATGTTTTTTGTCGTAGGGCTTTAATTGCCAGCCTGGCATCTAGAGCCAACGACAGGTAATGGATTTTTTCTCCAGAGTGCGGCATCGCTCCCACCATGGCGGGCCCCCATTTAACTGCAATTTTCTGAACCTGTCGAGGGTATGTGAATATATTCACATTATCTGCAATTTGTGTCAATATATTAACCTTTGAAAAATGGATCGTCGCCAGAAACTTGGGAGGGATATCAGGACCGCTCGCGGTTTACGCGGGTGGACACAGCAGAAGCTGGCAAGCAAGTTGAGCATCGACAGATCGGAATTAAGCAACTACGAAAACGGAAAAGTAACGGCCAACTTCTACGTAGTCGTAGAAATCGCGAAAGCTTTGAATACGGAGTTTAGGGTGGACGGATATAGAATCGGTCCGGATCAAGCTCCATCTGCGCCACCACTCCCGCCAGAACAACTGTGCATTGAATTTGATAGAGAACACCGTCTTGATGGGGCCAAACTCAAGATCAAGCCAACGCGGGAAGGCATCTTAATCAGTGGACGTGTGGAGCGAATACGCCCCGCTTAGCCGACTAAGACTTGTGCCCTCAAATCGGTGGATTACAATTTGACCCTTGCATGCCTTCTGCCTAGGCCGCTCTCCGGCTAGGAACTAATTGGAGGTAGAGTCTTGTTTCCAGCAAGGAGAAGAATGCCTTTCCTGAAACCGACCCTGAAGTATTGTCGTTCATCAAATACAACTAGCGCGCACGGCCTCGTGACATCGAGACAGATGAGAACAGTCGATCTGAGTTGCTTGCGCTGGTCGTTCGAATTCTCTTGGACAAGTGCATGGACAAGCGCATGAAGAATGTCCGCCAGAGAGGTCTTCCCCCGCTCCTGTGGAGCCAGAGATCCACACGACCATCGGCGAGTCGGTGCGTTACGATCTGATCGAGGGGATTTCGTCCGTCACATACGCGATTTCAAGCCGAACCTCTTCACCGAAGCTTCGCACCGAGGCTTCGCCCAATCTTCTGGCTTTGACGGTACAGCCTTAGGGGGCGGCAAGCGGTTGCACCTATCAACGTCTTGAGCACAAGGGATGAATGGCCAATAAGAATATTCTCGAGCCGTACAGCGGATCTTTGACGCCGACGCAAATTGCCGAAGGAATGAATGCTGCTCGGCTGAATGCCAAGCGATTGATCGATGATGCGAGACTCTTATTAGCGTCCGACAGAATTCCAACAGCCCTTTCCCTTGCAGTCCTCGCGATCGAAGAAGCTGGAAAACTTCCGATTTTGCGCCACTTGGCAATCGCGGAAGGCGAGAGCGAGAGGCGCCGGGTTTGGGCAGACTACAGGTCACATAGGAAGAAGAATTTGCTTTGGATTCTACCGGACTTGGTTGCAAAAGGGCTCGAATCAGCAGACGATTTTTTCGGTGCGGTCTTTGATGAAGCGTCAGATCACGGCGCCGTGTTGGATTCTCTCAAGCAGATCGGATTCTACACAGACTGTTTGGGTAGGGCACATTGGTCGGTCCCGACGGAGGTCATAAGTGCAGATCTGGCAAGATCGATTGTGAAGGTTGGAGAGATTCTTGTAGGCAACCAACAAATTACAATCGAAGAGATCGAGCTCTACGTAAGGTATCTGAAGCCTGCGAGGTACTCTCCCCAGGCAATGAGGGAAGCGACGATCAAATGGCACAATGCCTTACAAGCTCGAGGGCTTATTGGCGAAAGCAAGATGGAGGCTTTCTATAAGCTCGGCATACGCGCGCTTGGCAAGTCACGCCGCAGACCCAATTGATATCCGATGTCGCGCTAGGCACACCCCGTCTCGCGTTGCGCCTGCCGTTTTGTCGCTGTTTACCATCTGGTTAGGTGCATATTCCCTCCCGTGTTGTTCTCACCCCGTCAAACCGGGGGTGGGGTGAGAACAACACGGGAGGAAATATGCACCCCCACAAGGCTTCGTGGCTAACCGGATAGTAAACACAAGTCACATTGATGAGAAGTCGATGCGGGAAAGATACACCCGGACCCGAACGCGCAGTGGGACAGTAGAGACCGACCCGCGCGGTTGACTCAACTCATCGAGTGGAGGAAAATCCTGGAACTATTCGTTGGGCCTCAATCTGCTGCTCCATGCGCAAAGAGAAGTGCATCACATACAAGTCCAGGAATCCAAAGAGACTGTCAACCAATCCTTGGATCGATGGAAGAACGCTACGGGTTGACGACACAGGACCGTAAAGAAATGCATGCACTTGATTCTGATAGGGCGCTTTGCCAGGCTGGTAGAAAAGCTGCGTGCGGAACATGTGATGGACGATCAGGTCTCTAAGGCCGTCATGCTTGGAGTCACCGGCGAGCTCGACAAACCACTGGGTGCCATCTTTCAACATTCCAGCATAATCGGGATCCAGGTCCGGCCTTCTGAGAAACCAATCTTTTTGCTTTGTGAAACTACGGTATGGCACTGACCTGCCCCCCGAAAAGTAGTCCAGCGGAAATGTGACTTCTCCATTTACGATGGCCCGCTCAGGGCCGAAGAGGAGGAGTCGTGCGAAAGAGTCGCTTTAACGAAGAACAGATCAT
>JACXTT010007081.1_pt1 | contig 15904 bp, 8 predicted proteins | sample 9270951 | NCBI WGS metagenome assembly JACXTT01 (sample SAMN15532306, study PRJNA645909) | rock metagenome | isolation source: weathered quartz diorite | place: Puerto Rico | collected 2017-06-21 | reverse complement strand
CCGGAAAACGACCAGAAGCTGCTGAAGTCGCTGATCGTGTTCGCCTGCATCATGGAAGGGCTGTTCTTCTATGTGGGCTTCACGCAGATCCTGGCGATGGGGCGGCAGAACAAGATGACCGGGGCGGCGGAGCAGTATCAGTACATCCTGCGGGATGAGTCGCTGCACTGCAATTTTGGGATTGACCTGATTAATCAGATCAAGCTGGAGAATCCGCATCTTTGGACGGCGGAGTTTAAGGCTGAGATTACGGAGTTGTTCAAGAAGGCTGTTGATCTGGAGTATCGCTATGCGGAAGACACCATGCCGCGTGGCGTGCTGGGTCTGAATGCGCCGATGTTCAAGTCGTATCTGCGCTTCATCTGCAATCGTCGGTGCCAGCAGATTGGTCTTGATCAGCTGTTCCCGAACGAGGAGAACCCGTTCCCGTGGATGAGCGAGATGATTGATCTGAAGAAGGAGCGGAACTTCTTTGAGACTCGGGTTATTGAGTATCAGACGGGTGGGGCGTTGAGCTGGGACTGAGTGTTGTTGTAGATGACAAAAAATGGGAGCCACCGGGCTCCCATTTTTTTATCGCGGAGCACTTATGGACGTACAGGATCAGTGGGAAGATCAGACGGACCTACAAACCTTTGAAGACCTGAAGGCTCTGCGCAACTTGCTTGCGCATGAACTTCCTCAAATCGTCCTCGTAGGAAGAGAGGTTGCACTATCGGAGCAAACGGCCAAGCTCATGAGTCTCCTTCGCAAAAATTGAGGTTTGGTGGATCATCAACCTGGAACTGACAACCGATCCTGACTACGATGGCCAATAGGTTGATCCTGACGACGTAACGCCGGGCCAATCCTCATCATGCAACTGATGCTGGAAGTCTTGTCAGGCAATTTCTCGCTACTGGAACAATTCAAAGGCGAAAAGATTCGACGCAACGCGCGGTGAAGGTAGCCCTAACTGCGGATCAAACAGAGGGACGCAACTTGGCCTGTAGTTGACCGGCCGCTACCGAAGCCAGAAGGGCCGTAGGACAGGATACTCGGCGATGACCGCTCACCGCTTAGTAGCGATCTTTTATTCGTGAGGAAATGCTGAATACCTCGTCCGGGAAAAGCGACCGAACATAAACGCAGCCCGCGACCGGACTTTGGGGGGATGGTGCTACAACTTAGATTCCATCACCATATAGAGGCTCGCCGCATACATTGGGTTGGTGCCAACTGGGCGACCGCACTGTGATTGGCCTAATACGGAGCAGAGCCTCATGCGAGGTACCACCGCCCCTCAGACAACAACAATGGTTAAATTTATCCACCCAGAGGAACTCACAGATATTCATGAGATCCTCACGATTGATTTTCAGAATAGTGGCGATCCTGTAAGTCCACCGGGCGTGCGATCAAAGCATCTATTGGAATCTGCCGCCTCAAGGCAGCAAGCAGGATTCGATGGTGCTCTCAAGTACGACACCCCATATCTGAATGCAGCAACCCTGTGTTATGGCATTTGCTGCAACCACCCGTTCTTTAACGGTAATAAGCGCACGGCGCTGGTTGCAATGCTCTGTCACTTGGACCGGAATGACCTGATGATGAAGCCCACCCTCACACAGGATAATCTTTACACGCTGATGGTCCGGGTGGCTGGCCATGGATTCCGATCTGGCGGCAAAGGTGATCAATCCGATAGTGAGGTGGAAGGCATTTCCAGATGGCTCCGAGATTCCACCCGGCGCATCAATCGTCAAGACAAGCTGCTTACGTATCGCGAACTTAAATCGATCCTCAATAGATATGGGTTTTCTCTGGAAAATCCCTTCGGCAATATGATCGACGTTGTACGGCAGCCAACTTACTGGGATGGTGCTTCTGAGCGTGTTATAAAAATCCCATATCCTCGTGATGGTGCCACCGCATCACGGAGGGTTATAAAGGACGTGCGCGAAGCTTGCAGGCTAACCGAAAGCGACGGTATTGACTCGACCATGTTCCATGCGAACGAGAGGCCAGCAGACTACTTCGTGGCGAAGTATCGGACTACCCTTCGCAAACTCGCGAAGACCTGAATGGGCGGGAGCCGCTTCCTCCCATCATCGACGTTCGGCTCTACGGCGGCGGGAGCAATCGGCACTCGGAGCGACCATCCGCCGCAAAACCATTCCCGCGCCGGCCGCCATACGTCCGCGTTGGCCGCCTCATTGGGCGTCCACGATGGCTCTGTAGATACCTCCGTCGGGTCGAAGGTCGCCGCTTTCTCGCTCACCCAGCCGAGCCTTGCTGCTTTGCCACCCAGATCACAAGGCGTTTGCGTAGCACTTTGACCTTCAGCGATTGTCCGACATTGAATCCTGCCTTTTCTAGCCAAACACCACGCAGTCGAATCCACGGAATTGCCCGCAGGCCGGTAAAGCCATTGCTGTCGCCCGGGACGACGGGAAAGTAGGTGCGACTAATCTTGACGGTGCGAATGGGCACCGGCGAGTTTCGTTTCGTCATGACAATCCTTGCGAAGATTGTTAAGTTCGCCCTTGTTCAAGGGCGGCCAGGTACGTGAACACCGCTCGCAAACGGCCCGCATGTTTTCCCTTTCGGGTCTTGTATCGATGCGCGTTACCCGGCCATAGCGGAAGCTATGGACGAAAAAAACACCGCGGTCTGTCGGGTGCGGTGAGGCCGTTGCGAGTGGTGTGTTCAGCACCGACTGCAAGGCTAGGCACTGCCAGTCGCAGTTGTCTGTACGATTTCTGCGCTTGTCGCGGCTGTGACACCGAGGCACGTGCACTGACAGTCAATTGTACGGCAAGGCGGACCGAGAGAAGGTCCATGAGCCAGTATGCAAGCGCATCGCGTCGTGGTGCTGACAATGCGCGTTCAAGAACGTCAGAAGAGGCTCGAGCCGGCGCCAGCGCCGCAACTGGCCCCGCACTGTACTGAGTCCATTGCGAGGATTCGCGATCGTGAAAATAGCTACCCAGTGGCCCTTCCGGCCGGAGCGTGTCGTATGACGCAAGGGAAACAGGCTAACGTTGAGCGCGACGGCGTCGGGTACCGGCATTTCAGGCGTTTCCGGAATTGCTTGCGTATGACCACTATTCCGCGCTGGTGCTTGGTGACGGGTGCTGTGCTTCTAATCACCGCAGCGCAATGGCTGATTTCTGTGCTGTCTCGTCTCACACTCGGTCCGACGGAAATTCCCGCGGATCCGTTAGGAAAGTACCCACTCGCCATTCAGCTCGTCATTGGTGCAGTGGTCGCTCCGTTCTACGAGACCCTGATCTTTCAATGGGCCTGCATACGTCTTCTACGGAGGCTGCGCCTAGAGTGGCGTTCGACCGCCTTGGTGGCCACAATTTTGTTCGGTTTGGCGCATGGAATCTATGGACGCTGGTTGCTTGGCATGTTTGTCACCGGTGGCATACTCGCAATGGTGTTTATAACGGAGGCGCGGCGGACTGCTGGTCATCCATTTTGGATGACCTTCGCGGTCCACGCGCTTTTCAATGCCTTAGTGTTTGCAATGACGTCGTGGGGCTGAGTTTGCGTTGCGCGGCGGAGTCCCGGTTCATGCTGCGGACGCTAGCCTTTGCCTCGGATTCGTATTTCCCGGCAAATGCAAACATTTGTGATATTCGACGAAGAATCGGAAATGTCCTAAATACATTTGACTGATTCGTCGGTATTGTCGCGCCAACTTTTGCGCGGCGGACGCGGCGCGGATAGCCTCTGGCCATTCGCGCCCGTCTGAGTTCACCAAGCCGCGCCCATCCAATAAGGGAGCGACGTGGTGCTGCAGAGCAAGGCGAAGTACCGACGCAAGGGTGTGCCGGGGAGCAATGGCAGGCTGCAACCGTCCGCAGCGGCGTGGGGCGTAGCGCTGCTGGCCAGCAGCGCGCTGGCGGCTGGGGTGATACCCGACGGTGGCACCAAGACGACGGCTGCCGTGGGCGCCAATGGCCGCGTGACCGTGGGTGTGGCAGTCCCTGTGGGCGGTGTTTCTTACAACACCTATCGTGACTTCAATGTCTCGCGCGCCGGCGTCGATCTCGACAACAGGGCGACGCTGGCCCGCACCATCGTCAATGCCGTCACCAGTACCAACCCGTCGGCCCTGACGGGGCCGCTGGCCGTGCTGGGGCCGCAGCACGCCCATGTCATCGTCAGCAATCCCAACGGCGTGACGGTGAACGGGCTGACCGTCTGGAATGTGGGCAACCTCGCGCTCACCACCGGCCAGGTGTCGTTCAACGACTTCAAGACGGCCAACGAGCAGTTGCAGCGCAATATCAAGCTGGCGACCGATCAGGGCGCCATCGAGATCGGCCCTGAAGGCCTGACCGGCGCCCTGCTGAACCTCGAGCTGATCGCCAAGCACATCCGCGTCGGTGGTCCGGTCACGAACCTGTACGAGGATCCGAATTCCCGGACGCGGCTGGTCGCGGGTACCAGTCACGCCGAGGTTGACACCAGCATTTCGCCCACCGACAACCTGACGCGCTGGATTACCTATTCGGTGCCGGCCGTCAATCCGGGGCAGGGCGTTGCCATCGACATCACCGCCGCGGGCAGCCTCATGGGCGGACGGGTCAAGCTCATGGTCACCGACCAGGGCGCCGGTGTGCGCCATGCCGGCGCGGCGTACGCGACCGCGGGTGACTTCGTGGTGTCGGGCACGGGCGATCTGCAGCTTGCCTCCGGCAAGATCGACGCGAAGCAGGACGTGCTGATCGGCAGCGGCGGCTTCACCGGTACCGGTGAAGTCAACGCCGGGCGCCACCTGCAGGTGACATCGGACCGCGTGGACCTGTCGCAGGCCACGCTTGCCGCCGGCACGAAGGTGCCGGGTGACCTGGTGATCGGTGTCGATGGCCAGGCCCACAGCCAGCCGGTACGGCTGACGGACTCAACCCTCAGAGCCAGCGGCGGCATCGGCGTCTTCGACGCTGGAGCGAGTCTGGTCCTGGCCGGCGCGCAGGCAACGGCCAACGGCAACGTGGTTTTGGTGGCGCCAAGCCTGACGACACAAGCTGGTGGCCAGCGCACGACGCTCACGTCCAAGACCGGCACGGTGTCGATCGCGGCGGACGAAGCGACGTTGGCCAGCTCCGATATCGACGGCGTGGGCGGTACCGGCATTGCCGCGCACAACCTGACGCTTCAGGACACCAAGGTCCAGTCGTCCGGCGGCTCGGTGGCTATCGACGCCAGCGGTGCCTACGCCCAGCAGGACAGTGATGTGCTGGCGGCCACCGACGTGCGCCTGCACGCCGGCTCGGTGGCGCTGGAGTCGGCCAGCCGGCAATCCACGCTCGTTGCCACCAATGGTGGCGTGTTGATCCAGTCCGACACGGACGTCACCAACAGCGGGGCACGGATCCAGGGCCAACTCCGTATCGCCGCCGAGCAGCAATCCACAGGCGCGGTGACCGTGCGTGCCGCAGGCAATGTCACGAACTTGTCCCAGCCCACCTACCTCGGCATCCTGTTCGGCGCGGCTGACGATGTCGACGTACAGGCCGGCGGCGATGTCGTGAACCGCCACGCGCGCATGCTTTCCAACGGTTTCCTGCGCATTCACGCCGACGGCGACGTCTCCAACGGGATCACCAGGCAGGCCGGCGCCAATGGGGAGCAGCCGGACTTCTACACGACATCGGGGCAGCGCTGGCTGGTGCTTTCCAGGCGCACCGCAGGTTTCGAGGTGGACTACGGCGCCGTCGACCGGCCTGGCCAGATCGCCTACCTGCAGTCGGAGAAGGGCACAACCATCTCCGGGCGCAATGTCAGGAACTACGGCGGCGATATCTACGCCAACAACGGCTCGATCCGCATCACCGCCACCGACATGTTCCGCACAGAGGGCGTGGCTACCGGCGCCGCGCACTACGCACGGTCCTGCCTGATCTTCTGCCGCACCACTGCCTCGTCGACGACGACGGTGACCGGCGGCCTATTGTCCGCCGGCGGCGATATCGACATCCGGGCCGGCAAGTCGGCTGTCAACGCGGGCGGCCGGGTGATGGCCATGGGTGACCTGAACGTTACGGCGCCTGTCACCTATGCGAGCGGCATCACCGGTTATACCGCCATCTCCCGGGATCGGGGATTCAAGGCGCTCTTCGGGGACACCTGGGCACGCCTGTACGCGACGGATATTGGCGGCAGCTGGATGGCCTCCGGCAAGACCCAGATCAACGGCGACACCGTGACCGATGGCGGCAGCTTCGATGGCAACGTTGCGGTCAGCGGCATGACGACCGTCACCCGCCAGCGCCAGCGTGATCCCGTCACGATCGAGAATCACCTCGGCCTCACTTCGTGGTGGTGGCGATGAGGTGGCGTGCCGACTCCCTGCGCGCCGCTGCCTGGGCGGCCGCGCTGGCCTGTGCGCCGGCTTGGGCGCAGGTGCCGCCCGCCGCGCTCGTGCCGGAAGATCCCGCTCAGCGTTTGTTGCGCGAGCAGCGCCACCGTGAACTCGAGCGTGAGGCGACCCAGCCCCCGGCCAGGATCGAAGCGCCCGCCGTCGTGCCAGCCGATGCCACGGTGGAGTCGGTACCGGAAACTTCGGCCACCTTTGATATTCGGCGGATCGAGGTGCTCGGCAACACCGTGTTGTCCGAGCGCGAGATCGAGGCCATCACGGCGCCGTTCGTTGGTCATGCGCTCGGCACCAATCGCATCAATTTGCTGCTGCGCCGCTTCACGGAAGCGTTCGTGGCCAAGGGCTACATCACCACCCGCGCCTACCTGGGCGAGCAGAACCTGGCCAGTGGCGTGCTCGTGGTGACGGTCGTGCCCGGCAAGGTCGAGGCGGTCACGCTCAATGGCACCTCCATCCGGCCCGACGACCGCGGTCTGTTCGACACGGTGGGCGGCGGCTGGGTGACCGACGCCGGCACCGCTGGCCAGTTCCCGGCGCCGGGGGACACGTTGCGGCTGGCGGATCTGGAGCAGGGCGTGGATCAGATCAACCGGCTGCGCCGCAACCGGGCCGAGCTGCAGATCCAGCCCGGCCAGACTCCGGGCAGCTCCATCGTGGCGCTCACCAACCCGCCCGGCGACAGATTTCGTTTCAGCGCTGGGGTCGACAACTATGGCAGCAAATCGACCGGGATCTCGCGCACGCGCCTTGGCCTCGAGGCGGACAACGCGTTGGGTTTCCAGGAATCGTTCGCGGCCAGCTACGTCGGCACCCTGGACACCAATGCCGCCGTCGTATCGGCGGCAGTGCCCTGGGGCTACAACACCTTCAGCTACACCGGCTCTGTTTCCGAGTACCAGAACGTCATCGTCGACACCGCGCTGCTGTATGGCCGCACCTTCGGCCATACCGTCGGCTGGAACCGGGTGCTCACGCGCAGCCAGAGCGGCCGCCAGGCCTTCGACCTGACGCTCACGCATCGCAAGACCGAGCGGGAGATCAACAATTTCGGGCTCGACCCGCAGCGGCTGACCGTGCTGCGCGCCGCGTGGAACGGGCTGCGCCGCTTCACGGCCAACAGCCAGCCGGGCTACGGCACGGCAGAGGTCGGTCTCTCGCGCGGCCTGCCAAGCGTCAATGCGACGCGCGACCCCTCCGACATCCGGTCCGACGAAGCACATGCCCAGTTCACGAAGCTCGACGCCAACGTGGGCTGGCAACTGCCATTGCCCGTGGTTCTCGACAGCGCGCGGCTGGCCTGGCGCAGTCAGGTGGTCGGCCAATGGACCAACGTGGCGCTTTTCGGCTCCGAGCAGATCTATGCCGGCGGCATGAGTACGGTGCGGGGCTTTCGCGAAGGGGTGATCGCCGGCGACCGCGGTGCCTACTGGCGCAACGAACTGGCCTGGGCCAATGCCCCGACGCTGGTCGGGCTGCGTATGGAGCCATATCTGTTCCTCGACGGGGGGCAGGCGATGTATGTCGCCACCCGTCACTGGCAATACGTGGCCGGCACCGGCGCCGGCCTTCGCCTCTCGGCCCAGTGGGCCCGACAGACCTTCACTGGTGAGCTGCTGGTCGGCGTGCCGCTGGCACAGCCAGCCGTGCTGGGGACCAAGCGCCCCATCGTCCTGGCCACGCTCAACTGGCTTTACTGACCGCTTTTTCCAAGGAAGACCCATGCAATCCCACGCGAACCGCCTCCTGATTACCACCGCGATGGCTTTTGGCCTGTAGTTTGGCCTGCCACCTGCCCATGCCGCCTCGGTCAACGGGGTGACTATTCCAGACAGCCAGGTCACGGCGGCCTTGCAGCAGGCGCATATTCCGGATACGCCCCAGGCACGCAGCGCGATCACGCAGCAGCTGATCGCGCGCGAGCTGTTCCGACAGGAAGCCGCCAAGGACAAATCCCTGGAATCGCGGTCCGACGTGCAGCAGGCCCTTCGTGACGCCAGGACAGCCATCCTCACGCAGGCCTGGCTCAAGGATCGCATCAAGCCGGCGCCGGTCACCGACGCGGATGTCAAGGCCCGCTACGACGCCATTGTGGCCACGCTCGGCGACAAGGAATACAAGGCGCGCCTCATTCAGGTGGGAGACGAGGCAGGTGCCAAGGCGGCGGTCGCGCGCATCAAGGGCGGTGAGGATTTCGCCAAGGTGGCGCAGCAGGTAAGTCTCGCGCCTTCAAAGGTTGCCGGCGGCGCAATGGACTGGGTCAGCTTCAAGGTCCCGGTGCAGGAAGGCAAAACACAGGGATTGCCGCTGCCGCTCGCCCAAGCCCTCGCGGCATTGCCGCCCGGCTCGGTCAGCGCCGCGCCGATCGCTTTCGACAATCGTTTCTACGTGCTCAAGGTCGACGAGGTGCGCCCGACGCAAGTGCCGACCTTCGAACAGGCAAAGCCCGGCATCCAGCTGGCCCTGCAGGCACAGGGCCTAGAGCGCGCGACCACGGCGCTGGTCACCCAGCTCTTGGCGAAGGCGAAGGTGTCCCAGTAAGCGAGCAGAAGGGCGGGGGGATATCTCGCTGTTCTGGCCCTGGCGCGTGAGCCAGTGCGCTACGCCAACCCCGACGGAAAACAAGCAGCAAAACCGCATCGTCAGGCTTCCTATGATCCGCAAGCAGTCGGCCGCAACGGCCCTCGCAGCACAGAACCGAACCGCAGCACAGACCGGCACCGTGCCTGGCGATGCAGCGTCAGACTCGGCGCCCGGTGTCTCAATGGCCGAACGCACCCGCCGCAGCGTGGCGGGACGTGCCCTGGCCGGCTTGGTGGCGATGACGCTGTGGCTGGCTCCGCTGCAGGTGTCGCTCCAGCAAGCGCGGCAGGCAGCCGGCGTGCTGGCCGCAGGCGCCGTTGCGGCCGATGCGCCGGCGGTGCTGGCAGGGGCGGCGCGACAGGGCTTGATGCGCTGGGCGGTCAACCACCTCCCGGTGGCGGTCAGCTTCGGCATGCGCGAGGCCGATGCAGCGCCCATCGTTGACCCGACGGCGCCGATCCGCTTCCAACCGACGATCTCTACGACTACGGGACCGGGCGCGCCTGAGGGCGGCGTCCCGGTGGTGGGGATCACCAGGCCGAACGCGGCGGGTATCTCGCTGAACCAGTATCGGGCGTTCGTCGTCGATCCGGTCGGCCTGATCCTGAACAACAGCACGACTGGCGGCGGCACCTTCCTTGGCGGCCAGGTCACGGCGAACCCGAATCTGTCCGTGTCGGGGCCAGCGAGCCTGATCATCAACCAGGTCACCAGTTCGGCGGCCGCGCAGATCAACGGCACCGTGGAGATCTTTGGCGGGCCTGCGGGATTGGTCATTGCTGCACCGGGCGGCGTCTATACCAGTGGCGCCGGCTTCACGAATGCGACGCAAGTCACGCTGACCACGGGCGTGCCTCAGTTCCTGTCCACCACCGGCGCCCCGAGCAGCTTCGATGCGGCGGCCGCCGCCGGTTTCCTCGTGGAAGGCGGGCGCATCCAGATCGCCAATCCGGCGCCGGGAAATCCCAACGGTGTTGGCATTGAAGGCACCGTCGGCAACGTCAACCTGATCGCGGAGTCCATCGGCATCGATGCCGCGCTCTATGCCGGCAACCAGATCAACGTGGTGGCCGGGCGCCAGTTGGTGGCACCGGCCGGCACGGGCTTCGCCACGACAGCGACCGGCCCGAACAACGCCAGCACCAACACCACCGCAGCCAACGGCCTGGCGATCGACGCGACGGCCTTTGGCGCCATGACGGCGGGCCAGATATCGATCCTGTCGACGGCAGCCGGCGTGGGCGTGCGCACCGACGGGAACCTGGCCGCCTCCGCGGGCAACCTGACGCTGGATTCGGCCGGCAACCTGAAGGTTGGCAAGACCTATGGCAAGGGCGACGTCGCGCTGAGCGCCGCCGGAAGCATCGATGCTGCCGGAAACGGCCAGTCCGAAGGCAATTACACCGCGCGCGCGGGCCGGGACGCAACGCTGGGCGGCACGCTCAGCGCCAACCAGGCCGTGACGGTGAGCGCGGGCGGATCGATCAACGGAGCGGGCAGCGTGACTGCCCAACAAGCGTCGACGCTGGCCGCGGGCGGCAGCGTGGACGTGGGTGGCGCCGTATCGGGCTCGCAGGTCACGGTGACGGCGGCGGGCAACGACGGCAAGGGCGATATCCATTTTGGCGCCAGGCCTGATCACGCTGAACGCTGCGCGCGACACCACCATCGATGGCAATGTGGTATCGGCAAAGGACCTGAACCTGACGACCCAGCGCAACCTGACCATCCACGGCGCGGCGGGCAGTACAGAGGGCGATGTCATGTTGACTGGTGTGACGGGCAGCGTCACCACGACTGGCAGCGTTGTCTCGCCCGGCTCCCTGAGCGTGACCGCCGGCACCGATGCCAATCTCGGCGGCGAGGTGGTGGCGAGCGGCCCGGTACGCGTGACAGCCCAGGCCGGCAGCATCAATACCAGCGGAGAGATCGGAAGCAATGCCGATCTGACGCTGACGGCCGCGCAGAACGTGACGGTCGGCGGCCAAGCGCAAAGCGCCGGCAATACTACGATCACCGCGACCGGCGGCAGCGCTACCGTCAGCGGCGCGCTGGTCAGCGATGGCAACGCGACCGTCGAGGCAGGACAGGACGCCACCGTCTCGGGCAGCGTCAGCAGTGGCGGCAACACGACGATCCAGGCCACCGGTGACTCGGCCAAGGTCTCTGGTTCCCTACTGAGCATGGGCGATGCCCGCATCGTCGGCGCCAAGGATGCGACCATGACCGGCGGCGTGCGCACGGCGGGCAATCTTGATGCGAGCGCGGGTCAGTCGCTGACAGTCGGCAGCCTCTCGTCGGTAGGCGGCAACGCCACCTTGCGCGGCGCAGATATCGCGCTCGGCTCGGCGCAGGGCGCATCCAATGTCATCAACGGCACCTTGGATGCGTCGGCGACCAACAGCCTGTTGCTCGCCGGGGATACTCAAGCGACCAACGTGACACTGACCGCACCGACGCTGGTCAACACCGGCACGACCGTCGCAATTCAGCAGCTCTCCGCCAGTGGCGGCACGCTGGGTAATTTCGGCATGCTCGCGGGCAACCGGGTCAACGTACAGGTTTCCGACGTGGTCAACCGCGGGACGCTGGGCGGTCAGACCGTCGATGTGGCCGCAGCGAACACGCTGGACAACGCCGCAGGCCTGATCGTCGGCGCGCAGACACTGAACGTCACCACGGCGGCGCTCACGAGCAACGCTGGCGGCACGCTGTTCGCGGGCGATCTCTCGGGCCAGAATCCGAACGTCGGTGATTTGAACCTGACGGTGACCGGTGGCGACGGCAGCTTCAACAATGCAGCGGGCCAAGTCCTGGCTGGCAACAATCTCACGGTTGCGACTCCCAACCAGACCTTCGACCCGTCGGCGGCGACCACCGGTTCGCCCAACGCCAACAACACCCGTACACTGTCGGCACTGGCGATTCGCAACACCGGCACCTGGAACGCACCCGGCGCCAACACGGTGCTCAACGGTGCCGAGGGTATCAGCAACCCCGGCACGATCCAGGGCGCTGGCAAGCTGATCCTCGCGACCGGCGGCACGCTCGACAACAGCGGCCAGATCGTGGGCGGAAGCGACCTTTCGGTGTCCGGCACGACCATTGCCAACTCCGGCACTATCCACGCTAATGGCGATCTGGCGCTGGCCGGAAACGCCTCCAATTCGGGCACCATCGAGGCGATGGGCAATATGGCCATCACCGGTGGCGACTACGACAACCGGGGCGGGACCACGCAGGCGGGTCAGAACCTGGCCATTGACATCGGCGGCACGCTCAACAACACCGCCAGCGTGATCGGCGCAGTGGGTGACCTGCGCATTGCCGCGCAACAGGTCGTCAATGACCGGGCCGCGCCGGTCGATGCGGGCAGCGTCAGCGGGCAGGTCCTCAACGATGCGCTGGTCAATTCGACGATCATTGGCAGCCATGCCACGTCGGATACCGCCTGCGCGGGCGACGCGGGGTGCAACACCACCATGACGGGACCGCCCGTCAACGTGACGCTCGGCGACCTGTTCCGCAATCCGGACGGCACCATTCCGCTGCTGCTGGGCAACGTCCAGGTGCCTACGGGCGACCTGAACGGCTCGTCGCAATGGGTGCTGATGTGGCACCTTGGGATGAACCCGACGTGGTATCCGGATCTGACTGACACCGCGTGGCAGCAGAACTTGGCCCTATCCTCAGTGACGGTGGACCGCAAGGTGGTTCAGCAAGCCGAGGGCGTTGCCGGTCAGATCACCAGTGGCGGCAAGTTGGAGATGACCACTGCGTCGCTCTCCAACAAGGGTGGGATTATTTCGGCTGCAGGTGATGCAACGCTGAACGTTGGGGTGCTCGACAACGGCCATTCGGCGTCGGTGCTCGATGGTGTGACCGACACAGTCAACCAGGCCAGCCTGTCTGCGTTCCTGGCGCAACTGCAGGCCATTGGCGGCAGCTCGATGGGAGGGCTGGCCGCGCCCGGCAATGTGTTGATGTACGGCCCGCTCACGATTCCCCAGTGCAACGGCGGGGACAATGGCTGCTCCATCCCCGTGCCGGTCGACACGCCTCTCGTAATCGGCAAGGCGGCGGACGGCTCGGTCGTGACGGGACCGGTACAGAACAGCGTGACAGAACGGGTCGGCAAGGCCGGCCAGATCATCGCCGGCGGCAACCTGGCCCTGAACGGCACCGGCGACCTGACCAACGCGGGCGACCTGGCGGCGCTGGGCAATATCCAGATCACCACGCCGGGGACCTTCACCAACCAGGGGTTCTACGACGCCAAGCTCACCAGCACGCCGGGGTGCATGCCGGGTTCCACCACCTGTGCGAACCCGAACCCGCACTACGATGATCTGAGCTGGCAGCAACAGAACAACACCGTCGGGGCTGGCCAGAGCCTCACCATCGAAGCGGCGAACATCCGGAACCTGAATGGCACACTGGCGGCGCTAGGCAATGTCAGTCTGAACGCCGGCAGCAGTGTCACCAACCAGAGCGGCACCATCCAGTCGGTCAACGGCGATGTGGCGATCACCGCGCCGACCCTGGTCAACAAGGCCATGGATCCGGTGACGCTGCACAAGGACTACGGCAACCTCAATCCGTCGTACGCAGGGGGCTGCAACGCCGGGGGCAGCTACAAGGGCAGCAACTGCTCGGCCGACGAAACCGTGGCGGCGGGGCCTGCCGCCATCATCCAGGGCGCGCGTGACGTGAGCCTGTCCGGCACGACGCTGGCCAACAACGGTGGGATGATCTCGGGCGGACGCGACGTGACGGTCAACATGACCGGCGCCGTCGACAACACCAGCCTGCTGCAGAACGCCAATTGGGCCGGGCTGTGGGTCGAGAAGACCGGGGCGTTCCATTCGGACAAGACCCACAGCACCGGCGGCACGGCGGTACTGGGCAGCCAGGAGTCGCTGATCCAGGCCGGCAACGCGCTGACGGTGACCTCGGGCGGCCAGATCGTCAATACGGGCAACCTGATGGGCAATCAGGTGGACGTCACGGGGGCTGCACTCGTGAACGGCTATACCAGCCCGAACCAGCCGACACCGCCTTCGACGACGCCGAAACAGGTGATCTCGCTGGGGCCGCCGCCCATGCCGGCCGGCTCGCTGCCGCCGGGCACGCCGGCCACCGATCCGACCCAGCCGTGGCAGTTCAGCCCGGTCATCGTGACGACGCCTGGCGCGCCGACGACCGGGGGATCGACGACCATCGACTGGCACTTCACGGCCAACCTTGGCGGCAACCCGCTGTCGGGGCCGGCCCTCAACGGGGACCGCGCGCGGTACGTGAATCCGTCGGCGGCCACGTCCGTGCTCGCCGGCGTCACGCCGAATACGCTGCTCGACCAGTTGCCGGCCGAGTTGCGCCCGGGCAACGTGACCTTCTATTACGACCCGTACACCGAAGGGCAGAAGCTGCAGCAGGCGGCGCTGCAGCAGACCGGACAGGCGAGCTTCGTCAACGGCCTGGCCTATGACAGCCAGAACCAGCTGTCGGTGACCGACCAGGAGAAGCTGGTCCTGTACAAGAATGCGGCCGACTACGCCAAGGAGCACAACCTGGCCCTGGGCACGGCGCTGACGCCGGAGCAAGTCTCCGCGCTGGACAAGCCGATGCTCTGGTATGTGGAGCAGGCGGTGCCGGACCCGAGCTGCAACACTGCGAGCAGCGCAGTGTGCCCGGGCGTGACTGCGCTGGTGCCACAGGTGTTCCTGCCGGAAGGCTATGCCCAAGCGCTGGCCAAGGCGACGGGCGGCACAATCACGGGCGAGAACATCAGGCTGGAGATCGCAGGCAAGTTGCGCAACAGCGGCGTGGTGTCGGCCAGTGACACGCTGAACGTGAAGGCAGGCAGCCTGGACCTGTCTCCCAATGTGGTGGACATCGGCAAGTCGGCATACAGCGTGAGCGGCGGCTGGATGGAGTACACCGGCACGCAGGTGCAGCCGGGCGGGTTCATGAGCGCGATGCACATGAACATCCAGGCCGACAGCATCAACGCGGTCAACGATGCGCTGCGCATTCTGCGTGCCGACGGCACCGTGGATGAAGGCGCGACCAATGCGCTGATTGCGCAGCTGAAGAGCAACCTCGGTGGCACCTACACCGAGAGCACGCTCAGCGACGACATCCACACGCACTTCATCAAGCAAGACAAGGGCCTTGGCCCGATCGGCCAGGTGATCGCCATTGCGGCGGCCGTGGCGATATCGATTGCGACGGCAGGATCAGGGGCCTGGGCTCTTTCCGCTGTCGGCTCGACGACCCTCACGGGAACGGCTGCTGCAGCGGCCGGAGCTGCGATCAGTGGTCTGGTTGCCGGCACGCTGTCGAGCATGGTGGGCCAGGTCATCACCACCGGTTCAGTCGATCTCGGCGCGGCGCTGAAATCCGGTTTGGTATCGGCCGCCACTGCTGGCCTGACGCAGGGTGCCCTTGGCGTAATGGGTCTTGCCAATGCCGGGGTGTCGAGCATTGGCACAAACATCAGTGTCGGCAATTGGGCGGCGGTCCAGGCCAACCTGACGGATGCATTGGCCGCAAGCGTGGTGCGCTCGGCAATCAGTGCGGGTATCAATACGGTGGCCTATGGCGGGAGCTTCGGGCAGGCCTTCGCGAACGGTATCGTTCGAGATGTGGCGGCGGTCGGCGCCAACGCGATCGGCGCGACACTTCCGGGTATCGGTACGGCAGGTGCGACACCGGGCACCGTCATGGCGAACGCTGTCAGCCATGCGTTGTTGGGCTGCGCAGCGCAGAGCCTGACAGGTGGCGACTGCGCTGGCGGGGCGATTGGTGGGGCGGCCAGGGCGCCGGCGGCCCCGGTGATTCGGGATGCGATCTACGCGGACAGGCCGGTGCTGAATTACGGCGATTACAGGGGCCGGCAGGCCGTCCCGGGTGGGGTGGGGCACGCGAACGGGTGGCGCACGGGCC
>JACXTT010007080.1_pt1 | contig 15907 bp, 15 predicted proteins | sample 9270951 | NCBI WGS metagenome assembly JACXTT01 (sample SAMN15532306, study PRJNA645909) | rock metagenome | isolation source: weathered quartz diorite | place: Puerto Rico | collected 2017-06-21 | reverse complement strand
TACTTCGACCACACGGCCCAGCTGTGGAGCGAAGCCGGTGTCCTGCTGGTGACCACGAACCAGCTCGTGTACTACAAATCGTGATACGTTGTGCGCTGGATTGAACAGGAGACTAGACCATGCAAGACATCTTGACCCACATCGCCGACGGTGTGTTGACGCTTACCATCAATCGGGTGGAGAAGAAAAACTCGTTGACGCCGGCCATGTACAGCGCCATGGCGGCCGGCCTGGAACAGGCCACACAGGACCCCGCCATTCGCGTGATCGTGATCCAAGGCGACGTGACCGTGTTCAGCGCGGGCAACGACATTGGTGACTTCCTGTCACGCAAGCCGGCTGGCGAAGAGTCCCCGGCCATGCAGTTCTTGCGCAGCATTGCGGTGCAGCCAAAGCCCATCATCGCCGCAGTGTGCGGCCCCGCGGTGGGTATTGGCACCACCATGCTGTTCCATTGCGATCTGGTCTATGCGGGTGACAACGCGGCATTTTCCATGCCCTTTGTCAACCTGGGCCTGTGCCCGGAAGCAGCGTCCAGTTTACTGGTGCCGCAGATGATGGGCTACCACCGCGCAGCCGAGGCTCTGCTGCTGGGCGAACCCTTCATGGCCGAGGCAGCGCTGGAGATTGGATTGGTCAACCGCATCGTGCCGCCGACCGAGGCCAACGCCTATGCCCAGGCACAGGCCCGCAAGCTGGCTGCCAAGCCTTCGAGTTCGTTGGTGGAAACCAAACGCCTGATGAAGAAAGGCCAGATGGCCCAGGTGCAGGCGCAGATGAACGAAGAGGGCGCCAGCTTTGCCCAACTGCTGCAGGCCCCTGCCGCGCGGGAAGCTTTGACGGCGTTCATGGAGCGCCGCAAACCCGATTTTTCGGCGCATTGAGCCTGCAACCATAACGATAATACCAGGGAGACAAGGTGACCGCCGTATCCAACGCAACCGCATCCAGCACTGCAGGCAATAGCCTGCACGGAAAGACCTTGTTCATCACCGGCGCATCGCGCGGTATCGGCCTGGCCATTGCCAAGCGGGCCGCCAAAGATGGCGCCAACATCGTTATAGTGGCCAAGACCACGGACCCCAATCCCAAGTTGCCGGGCACCATTTACAGTGCGGCCAAAGAGATTGAAGCGGCCGGTGGGGGCGCCTTGCCACTGGCGGTAGACATTCGCGACGACGCGGCGGTGTATGCCGCCGTGGCCCAGGCCGTTGAAACCTTCGGCGGCATCGACATTTTGATCAACAACGCCAGTGCCATCAGCATGACCAACACCGAAGCCACGCCCATGAAGCGCTTCGATCTGATGAACGGCATCAACGCGCGCGGCACCTACCTGTGCACTGCAGCGTGTCTGCCGGAACTCAAAAAGTCAGCCGCCGCCGGGCGCAGGCCCCAGGTGTTGACCATGTCCCCCCCGTTGAGCATGCAGACGCACTGGTTCGCACCCCACACGGCCTACAGCATGGCCAAATACGGCATGAGCATGTGCACCTTGGGCCACGCCGGTGAATTCAAGAAGTTCGGCATTGCCGTCAACAGCTTGTGGCCACGCACCGCCATTGCCACGGCTGCCATGCAGATGATTCCGGGCGTGGACCTGGCGCTGTGCCGCACGCCCGAGATTCTGGCCGATGCGGCATACTGCATCTTTACCGCGCCGCAGTTTGAGACCGGCAATTTCTACATCGACGACTCGGTGCTGGCGCAGTACGGTGTCACTGAGCTGGACCACTACGCGGTCACGCCGGGCAACAAGAACTTTTTGCCGGATTTCTTTGTAGATTGAATTGGGCCTCTCAATGGAGGCTTATGTGCTGTGCTCACAGCAGGGTAGGGGCACACACCGCCGTTCGTGTCCCCCGGCCATGCAAGCATGTCCTCCTCCTTGACCTCACTGCGGCGTGCCCCTCTACCCTGCTGCTGCGAACAGCGGTGTGGCGCTTAAAACAATTCCGAACTGCGATTGAGCGCTCGCTGCATTGCTGCACCCGGCATTTCGGCATTTCAATCGTGGGCACGCAAACCAAGCACCGCAGGGATCAGGCTGCCTGAGCCATAGCCAAGTTCGCTGCCGCACCATCCACACAGCAACCGCCAGACTGAACCATCAAGCAAGTTCACTTGTCGCGATACCGCAGCGCAATCAAAATCGCATTCGTAACTTCGACATCGCTGAGCGCTTCGTTTGACAGACGGAACAGCATGCGACTCCTGATGGCAGTCAACCGGTCAATCAGCATATCGGTGGGAAGACCCGCGTTCAGGAGCGCTGCGGGACTGGTGTTGTTGTCAATGCCAAAGTTCTTGTCCATGGCATCGAGCCGTGCCAACAGGTCGGCGTCTGTGAGTCGTTTCTCGCCGGGGGTGCTTTCTAGCCGGGATTTGAGTGGGGCGTACGAAGTTTCTTGCACCGGCTTACGAATTTTTTCCAGGTATTGCTTGGACTTGTTGTCCAGTTTGGACGCATCGAGCGACAGCATGAAGGCTTTGCCGCTGGGCCCCGCAATCTGCATCATGTAGGACGTTGCCCGCGTGAGCATCTCAAAGCTCGGCTCGCTTGCGAATGCCTGCTGGACTGGATTGAACGATGCAGGCGTGCCAATCCAGCTCAGAATTTCCAGCACGCGCTGGGCCACAGCCTTGTCCACCAACTTCTTCTGCAGGTGCGCTTCGGCATCAGCGCCATAGGCGCCGTACAAGAAAACACACATCAGCGTGCCTTCCAACTTGAGCGCATGTTGGGGGACGTAGACGGATCGGCTACCGCTCGGCAAAAAGCTGCGGTCAACGAGTGGCAACACAGCGGGGTCGTGGTTTTTGGCAAGGGCGTACAGAAAATCAAAAAGCTCCTTGTCGTTTGCGACCACCACGGGCGCATCCAGATTGGCGCGCGCCAAGGCATCGCGCGCCAATGCTTTTCCGTCTGGGCCATCGTTCATGTAGACAAAGTAGCCAATGTCCAATAGAAGGAGGTCGCTCGGTGACGGAGCCGTAAGCTCTTTGCGCAAGCTCTCCCGCAATATCGGAAGGGCCTGGGCTTTGTTGGCCGAGAAGAGTTTCCAAGCTTCGTCCATCTGCCTGTTGTATTGGTCAATGATTGTCGACTCCGGAACCATGCGAATCGCACGGATGGTGTCGATATGCTTGGCGATGCTTTCTTCAAGCGGTGCGGCTGTGGCTGCAAGTGCCGACATGAGGGTGAGCGCGCATGCAAGCATTCCGCGTTGAAGCGATCGCATGGGTTGTTTGAGTTGATCCATAGATGGGTCTTGATTTAGCATGAAATATCGAGCAGTCCGGCGCACGAGGCGATAAAAAGGCCAACAAACAATCCTATGGCCAATCCCACCCCAATAACCACTATCTTGGCAGCGATCGCGGAAAAAAGGCCACGCCACCAGGGATGGGGTGACAGTTCGGACAAAGTATTGTCTACTTCCGCGTCTGCATGACTTGTCTGCGCTTCCATGGTCATGCCCCCGTGACATGTGGTCGGCGCGAAATCCGCAACTGGATGGCCGAGTCCAGGTCGTCTGCAGATTGCCCGCTGGCTTTGACAGTTGCCTCAATGTTCGCAGCGTCCATGCCGCCAGGACGAGAGGCCTCTACCAAAGCCCAGGTTCGTGCCGCGCGTCTGCCGCTGCGACAGTACAGCAACGTCGGGCCCTTGGCCTTTGCCAGTTGCTCTGCCAACGCAGCCACTGCGGCATCGGGTATGTCGCCATGGGGTACCGGCACATAGGCGAACGCCATGTGATGGTCCTTCACTGCGTTGCCCATCGCGCTGGAAGACGGTTCGTCGTCCGCTTCGCTGTCGGGACGCATATCGATGACCGTCAGGTAAGAGCCCGCCAGCGACGGGACCGATTGCAATGTCACTTGCTCCGTAACCCATACGTCGCGCGTCAATTGTTTGGCGACGACTTCGGGCGCTTGTGTGAACCGCTCATAGGTTACAACTGCAAGCATGAAAAGAGTGCCCACCAGGATTGAGAGGCCCAGAACCTTGCCATTCCCAATCGCTTTGACGCGTGCAGCCAATGGCATAGGCCCGTCGCACTGCGACGACGGGACATCGCTATGTTCAGATTGAATCGTTGACATGGAAATTCCTCATTGTTGCTGGTGTCCTGCGCCGCCGTACCATCCATGTGACCACCGCCAGGCTGACCAGCAGCAACAACCATTCCTCCGGCTCCGGTGTGGCGCTGGCGCTCAGCGGGTTGGACGGCTTGGCCAATGTCTGATTGCCGGACTCCTGCGCACGGTCAAAACGGTCGGCACCGGACTGCGCCTTCTCCAAATCTTCCTGCTGTTGCGTATTGACCAGCACCAGCATGGACGAGTAGGGCGTGACGACGCTGTAGCGTTGGGCCATAGCATGCAAGTTGTCCAACTGCGCAACGGTCAACGCAGTAGCCTGCCGCGTTGCCTGGGCAATCAACAGACGTGCGGCCATGGGCGCGAACGTGCTGTCGTTAGGCAGGTTGGTGGTGTCTTCTACGGTGTAGTCGTAGCCGTCGCGGTGCATCAAGAAGCCCGCGGTCGTATGTTGGACCCGTACGAAGTGGTCCCACGCCTCATGCAGCGTGGCAAAGGCACTTCCGCCGCTGGATTGGATGGTCTCCAGCGTGTTGTCATCGTAGGCGGGCGAGATGGCGCCGCCCAGGTGCACCATGCTCAGCATGCCCTTGCGGCGTTGCACATCGGTCTTCTTGACGGACAAATCGAACGCGCCGGCATCGGTCAAGACAATCGTCAGGTCCTGCTCTGTGGTGACAAGGTCGGCGGCCTGCTGCAGCAACTGGTCTACGGTGCCGCCACCCATGCAGTCCGCCAACATGGCGTCGGTCACGTCCGCCAGTGGTAGCAGGCGTGGCGGCTCGTGCATGACGGGCGTCGTGCCCAACAGCACGTTGACGGTATTGCCCGCACTCCATTGGCGAAACTCTGCCAGGCTTGCCAGCATCTCTTTGCGGTGCGCGACCATGGACCAGCTGCGGTCCACCAGCAGGGTCACCTTTTTACCGGTGACGGGCAAAGTGCTGCCCGTGGAAGGCCGCGCAACGATGCTGGGTCCATTGGGCTCCAGACGGAAAGCATGGTTGCCAGGGCTAGCGGTGTTGCCCGAAGGCAGCGCTTGCGGCCACCAGTGCGTGGGGTCCGCAGGGCAGGGGCCGCCGTTGCAGCGCCGCTCTGTGTCGGTATCCCATGCGACGTTGCGTTTTTCTGCCAAAACAGGCAGCGGCCAGGCGCCGTGGACTGCCAGTGCGGTGTACTGCAGGCGTAGATAGAGCTTGGGGCCGTCTATGCCACTGTTTGCGCGTTGCCAAGCTTGCTGGCCTGGAACAGGAAATGCCCGCAAACGGTATTGGCGCGGGCCAACCTGCTCCAGCAGCGCCGGGTCCACGAACCGCTGCACCTGGGCCCGGTAAACCCGTTGCGCTGCGCCCCGGGGTGCAAGCGTGTACGGCTGCATGTGCGCCTTATCATTGCCCAACCACAGCCCAGTAATGGCCGCGCTCTCGGGTAGCGAGAACAGGTAGAAGATCTCCTGTGGCTCCGCTGTGAGGTTGATGTAGGTCTCATCCAGTGTGATGCTGGCCAGGTCGCCGTGTGCCTGTACCTGCACGCTTTGCGCGCTGACGCGCACCTTGCGCTGATCAATGTTGATCAGGCCGGATTCCACTTCGTCCCGGTTGTGCGAGGCCGACAATGCCTGCGCGATGGCCTGGCGCTCGCCACGCTGAATGGGCGTGTCAAAGTAGCGTGCGTAGAGTTCAGCGGCGCGCTGGGCATCGTCCTGCAAATTCTTGCCGTCGTACAGCAAGGGCTTGGCCAACGCATTGAAGGCGGCCTGGGGCCAGGCGGCCACTTCTGTCGGCAACCACAGCAGCTGGTGGTAGTGATCGGCCACGCCATTGGATTCACCGGTGGACGACGCATAGCGATAGGCGCCCAGGTAGGCATTGAGCAGGCCGGCGCGCAACTGGGATTGCTGGTCGCGAAACTGGGCGGCGGTCAGGGTGGGCGATTCCAGTGCCGCAAAGGCCTGCCGTTGCGGCTGGTGGTTGAGCCACGCGAAAAGCGACGTTTGCAGCAACACCATGAACGCAATGGCGCCAGCGCGCTGCAAGCGGGGCAGCAAGGGCGTGTTCCATGCGGTCACGAGGGCATGCAGACACAGCGCGGCCAGGCACACAGGCATGGCCACCAGACTCGCCACGACCAGTATGCAGAAGGCACCCGCAATGGGATAGAACAGGATCAGAGCGACATTGCTGAGCCCGTGGTACACGACGTGAAACCAATTCACGGGGTTGAACAATTCCAGCAGGCCGCGCAACACAAACGGGGTCCAGCCCAGCAGTGCCAGTACACCCGCATAGATGGCGGCCAAGGCCAGGCCGGCGCTCGCCAAGATGCGAATCGTATGCCACAGGCGGCTGGCGGGCAGAGGTCGCAGCCACGTGTCGATGCCATGCAAGCCAAGGCCCACCGCCATGACCAGTAGCCACTGCAGCAGAGCCGGTGTGAGCTCGCGCACGACCGTCAGGCGGTACAGGCAGAGGCTGAAAAATGGCCCCTCCAGCGCAAAGAACAAAAATGCAATGGCCGCCGCTCGGCCCTGTAACCGGGTCAAGGCCAGCGACACACACAACCACGGCACAAGCACCCAGGTCAGCATGATGAACGCAAAGTCAAACGGCATATCATGTTGCTGCCACGCAATGAATACCCATGCCATGGACGGCAACATGGGCAGCGTGACGCAGATGAACACGATGTTCCAACACCAGAACAGTGCCACCGCGCATGTCAGGAAAAAGGGTCTGGTTTTGGCAATGGCTTGCATCACGGTGTCTTTCAAAGGGATAGGGCCACGACCGCATGCACGGCCTGGTGGAGGTTTTGAATCGTGGAGTTGGATGCCGGCCCTTCAACGACCAGCGTGACCAGAGACCAGCGTTGCTGCGGATGCCACAGTTGTGCCCACAGGCGCGTGCCCAGGTCGGGTACCACCCGCGCATCGGACTGAAACCAGGTGATGGCGGCTTGTGCGCCGCCTTGCAGCGTCACGACACGGTAGCTGCCGTTGACGGTTGCGATGCGTGTCTGCTGTTCGATATGCGCGCCTTGCGCCAGCAAGCACAGCTCGGGCGCGTGGTGGGCGCGCCAATTGTTGCTCTGCACGACCAGCAGGCTGCCTGTTGTGCCTGCCAGATTGAAACGCTGCTTCTGCGCCACGGTGGCGCCATAACCCAGGACCAGATCCTGCTCCTCACGGGTTAGCGCAACGGCCTCAGTGTGCAGGCTTGCCGGCCAGTTCAAGCCGCGCAACGGTGCAGCATCTTCCGTGCGGCGCACCGGCATGGGCAGTAGCGCCACGCTCGCCACGGTGATGGCAAGCAGCAACTGGGCTTGCCAGCGTGCAGGCGTTGCCATGCCCGTTGGAGCAGCCGTTGTAGCGGCGCAGGCAGCGGCGGGCGTCGTGATGGGCATATGGCACAGCCACCAATTGACCGCACCAACCAAAGCCAGGGCCAGCAGCCCTAACGATGCATGCGCCATCTCCGCCAGCAAGGGCGGCGCATGGTGGTTCAGTGCGAACACCAAGAGTGCCACGCGCAGCATATTCATGCCGACGCCAATGGCAACACTGGCGCCACCGGCAAGCCACCAGCGAGCCGCCGCAGCCTGCGGCCAGACCAGGCGGCCGCACAGCCACAATGCCAGCGCGTACCACAGGGTGCGCACACCGCTGCATGCATTGGCAATGTCGGCCACACCGTTCTCCGTCACGATGATGGACTCCACCGACACGTTGGCCACACCCAGCCATTGCAACAGCGGTGCGATGGCCCGTGCGGTCCACAGCCGCAGGGGCAAACCCAGATGCGCGTCCACGTGCGCTTGTATGGGCAGGCACAACAGCGTCACCAACAACAGTACAGCACGCCGACGCCAGGTTTGTGCATCCAGATACGTTGCGCTCAGCGCATACAGCAACAGCAGACAGGCGCAGGCCTGGACGACGTGTATATCGGTGTTGATACGGGCAACGGCTGCGAGCAATGCGGCCGCCAGGACAATGGGCAGTGCGTATGGCTGGGTTTGTGGTGACGCGGGCTTGCAAAGATAGTCGAACAGTCCCCATGCTGCCAACACCAGCAATACCATGCGCTGCACCACGTGCGTAGGCTGTGCCAAAGCGAACAGCATCCAACGCAGCGGCGCGATGCTGGCGACAAACCACGCCAGCAATAGCAGGTAACGCCAGCCGTGACGCGTGCTCACCATCCAGGCTCAACTGGTGTAGTGCTGGGGTTGCAGGCGGTGGTGGCGCCTGGCCAACATCACCAAGAGCGACAGCGGCACTGGAACGGACCCCCACGCAGCAGACTTGGGCCTGCCCGTGGTCTTGGTTGCGGCAGCCCTGTTTTTGATATCCCTGTGGGGCGTGCAGTCACCCGACAAGGTCGCGGCTTTTGCGGCATACATGGGCAAGCCCTAGCGCGCGGCGATGCTGCCAGCGTCTTGCTGCTGGGCCGTTGGAACCGGATGGCTGATCAACGCGATGCTGCAGATGGTGGACAGCGTCATCGTCGCTATCCACAGCATGGTCGACAGGTGCATCTCTGACCGGTCTTTACCTTTGCCGGACGGTGCCGCTGTGCGCGCAAGGGCTTTTGGTTCGAAGGCCATGGTATTTCTCTCCAGTCAACGTGCGACATTGCACGATGAAGAGAGCATCCCAGAGCGCTGCGAACCCAATTCGAAGTCTTGGGCGGCTTGTGTGAAAACTATGTGAAATTGCCGTGAAGGCCCATCCCCGGTGGCTGCGCCCCATCAACGTCCGAGATGCTATGGGGTTTTCATGACCACGCCTAGGCAGTGATAGAAAGGTCTGCAACAGATTGGTATGGCGCGCGGTGGTCTTGGGTTTGCCGTATCGGTGTTTCAACAGCGGTGGCGGCCTCCAGACTGTGCCAGTAGTTGAGCGGGTGCTGCAGCTCTATGTGACCGAGGATCACGCGCAGCAGCCCCCGGCGCTCCATGGCCTTGATCTCGACGTTCACCCGTTGGCGGGACGAACCGGTAAGGTCCGCAAGATCTTGCTGTGATAAGGCCAACCCCAAGCGCACACCGCTTGCACTGGGCACACCAAAGCGCTGCGCAAGCGAAGACAACCGCCGAACAATGCGTGTGGCCAGCGTCATGCCCTGCAATTCCTCCAGCATCTCAGACAATCGGTGCAGCATGCGTTCGTGCAGCATGAACACCGCGTGCACCAATGGCGGATACATGATTCTGAGCAACTGAAACTCCCGTTGATCGACGACCAGCAATACCAGTGCACCACGGCTTTCAATGGCATAGCGCTCCAGCGCGTCGTCTCTGGAGAAGCCTACGCTAAACCAGGTACCCGGCTCCATCACGTCAATGCCCAGTTTGCGACCACAGGCCAGTGTCTTGCTCAGCTTGGCCGCCCCTTGCACCACGCAATACAGCGCGCCGCGCACAGCCGAGCACAGCACATGGCTGGACGCCCTGGCATCCACCCGCACCACGCGGCTGTTGCGTACCAAGGCGTCGCGCAAGTCAGGGTCGAGAGACTTGAACCAATCCCCTTGAAACATGGCATTGGATTCCTGCATGGACAATCGAGGGTGCATGGTGTCAGTTCGTGTGGATGCGAGTCTGGCTGGCCGAAGCGTCAAACACCATCGTCGCCGGCCAGTTGGCCCAAGTGCTTGCCAACGCCGGGTTGTTCGGGTTGCCGGTTTTTACAAAAGCGGCCACGCTGGCCATCATGGCGCTGGACAGGGCCTGGCGCCCCGGCTGGTTGGCCTTGCTGTAGGCGAATGAGAAGACGTTCTGTCCAAAATTTCCGAACATGAACGGAATATCGACCGCGTGCGCCGCGCCATAGACGGTGTTGAACGGCGCTGGCTCCTGGTTCCAGTCAAACCGGTAGTACCACAACTGGCTCGGCTGCTTCAGTGCCAGCGCGTTCATGGACGCGGTGTTGGCTGACAGGAAGATAGCCGATGTGAGGCTGGCCGACGCCGCATTCCAGCCTGTCGCGGGCTTGTCCACCGGTAGGAATGGGGCATTGAGCAGATCGCCTTCAACCAGGCTGGGGGCAGCGTCGGGGTTGAAGTTGTATTGCATCGTGAAGCGATCAAAATCATTGGGTTTGTACGCACCAACAGCTGCGCCAAACAGCTTGCCTTCTTCTGCCGTGTTGCCTGCCAACACAGGTACATGGCGGTAGTTGCCCGCCAGGACGGCAGCGGCCGGAGCTGCGGGTATCACGGTGCCATCGGTGATGACAGCGGGTGCGCTGCCCAGCGCCGGGTTGGCCAGCGACACCCTCAGAATGTCATCGGCCTTTTTGCCGCGCAGGTAGGCTGCTATCTGGCTGGCAGTTTGTGTTGCCACATAGCGCTGTGCCGACGCAGCGTCGGTTGCCAGGCCATCGGCCATGAGCAGCGCAGCCAGAAGACCGTTGGCATAGGTTTGCGCGGTCGCCGATGTGGCCGTGCTGATGCCGCCGCTCATGGAGATGGCTTTGTGCACCAGGCCTTCCGTCAGCGGCGACAACAGCATCGCCCATACGTTGACGGCGCCGGCCGATTGCCCCATCACCGTCACATTGCCCGCGTCGCCGCCGAATGCTGTGATATTGGCATTGACATACTTCAGGGCCTGGATCTGGTCCAGCGTGGCGAAGTTGCCCGAGTCGGCCCGGGCATCACCCGTCTTGAGCTGGGGCAGATCCAGCCAGCCCAGCAGGCCCAGACGGTAGTTGATGGTGACCACCACGGCCTGCGCCTTTTTGGCCAGCGCCTCTCCGTTGTAAACCGGGTCTGCGGAGTAGCCGGAGATGTTGCTGCCGCCATGGATGAAAACAATGACCGGCAGCTTGGTGTCAGCCGTCGCGGGCCGCCAGATGTTCAAGGTCAGACAGTTTTCGCTGCCCACCGGGTTGTTGAAGCTGTCGCGAACGGCAAGCCCATAGGGTGCGTTGTTGGGAGCCGGGCTGAAGAAGCGGCCACCCTGTGCACACGAAGCACCGAATTGCTGCATGGGGCGTACGCCGAACCACGAGTCAGCCTCCACCGGTGGCATCCACCGCAGTGCTCCGACGGGCGGTTTCGCATACGGAATGCCGAGCCAGGCATAGGTGTCCGTGTTGCCAACGCCGACAACGGTACCGTTGCGCGTGTCGCGCTGCAGCGCAGACGTGGGGTCGCCGCCGCTGCTGCTAGCGCTGCTGCTGCTGCTGCTGCCGCCGCCGCAGGCGGTCAGTTGGGTGAGTGCTGCAACAAGCAGCAGGGCGGCCGTGAGCCTGGGTCTTATCGTGTGCATGGTGTGTCTCCTGTTGGTGGCCCGCTGAGAATACGCAGCACGGTCTGCGCAAGCCATAGGACGAATCCGAGCGGCACCTAGGGAAAGTACCCGCCAACCGGAGCATCGTGCGTTCCTATGATGCAGCCAGCGTTCCAAGCAACCGAGCCAACATCACACATGCCGCCAAGCCAAGCACCTGCGCTGGAAATTCCGTTTCAGGCTTTCATCGAGCAGTCATTGGCGGGCGTCTACATCATGCAGGACGAGCGTTTCTGCTACTCCAACGCCACCTGGGCGGCCATCGTCGGCTACACGCCCGAGGAACTGTTGGGCATGCACCTGCGGGACCTGGTGGTGCCGGATTTTCTGGATACTGTGCTGGAGCGCTACTACCAGCGGCTCAGGGGCGAGGTGCATAGCATGCGATTCTTGTCGCGGGCCCTGCACCGTGATGGTCATTTGGTCTACATTGAGATTCATGGCTCGCGCATGGAGTTTGGCGGCAGGCCTGCGGTCGGGGGTGTCGGCATTGACGTGACCGAGCGCATAGCCAAAGATGAGGAACTGCGCAGATCGCGTGAGCAACTGCAGGAGCTCACCGCCTATACCATCCGCAAGCTGGAGGACCAGCGCCTGACCTTCGCACGCGACGTGCACGATGAACTCGGTGGCATGCTGACCGCGTTGAAGATGGACGTCACACGCATCCTGCGGCGGGCCAGCAGCGACGAGTTGCGCGACATGACGCAGGGCGTGTTGGCATTGACGCAGAAAACCATCGATACCGTCAAGGACATTTCCGAATCGCTGCGCCCCAGCGCGCTGGACCACGTGGGCCTGTCCGTTGCGCTGGCACGTGACCTGGCCGATTTCACACAGCGATCCGGCGTGACCCATGCGTTGAGTGGCGAAGACAGCTCGCTGCGTTTGCCGCCCAAGCGCGCCATGGCGGTCTACCGCATTGTCCATGAAGGCCTGACGAATGTGGCGCGGCATGCCCAGGCCCGTCACGTCGACGTGAACCTGGCGGAAAGCGATGGTGTGTTCGTCATGCAGTTGGTGGACGACGGTTGTGGCTTTGTGCCGTCCATGATGGACCCCGGTTCACTGGGGCTGTTGAGCATGAGCGAGCGCGCCCGCGAGGTCGGCGGGCAATTGACGATTACGTCAGCGCCCGGGCAGGGCACCCGGCTGGTGCTGCACGTACCTCTGCTGTAGCGGGGTGGCTTTGTGATCAGGGTACTTGTTGTTGATGACCACACCATTTTTCGCTCCGGTGTGCGCCGCCTGTTGCATGACGAGCCGGACATCCGCGTGACGCGCGAGGCGCGCAACAGTTATGAAGCGCTGGAACTGGTCAAACTTCGTGACTGTGATGTGGTGCTGCTGGACATCAATCTGGAGGGGCGCAGCGGACTGGACGTGTTGGCGTCGCTGCGCGCCATGGCGGACGCCCCGCCCGTTCTGATGCTGTCCATGTACCCCGAGGACCAGTATGCGCTGCTGGCGGTGCAGACCGGCGCCAACGGCTATGTGAGCAAGGATTCGGAACCCGCCGAATTGATCAGCGCCATCCGCACCGTGGCAAAGGGTGGCACCTATTTGAGCGCGCGGGCCGCACCCCTGGTGCGTGACCCATTACGCCCAAGCGATGAGAAACCCGCCCACCAGCGGCTGACCGTGCGCGAGCACCAGATCATGTTGATGCTGATAAAAGGCATGTCCGTGACGGAGATCGGCCTGGAGATGCTGCTCAGCGTAAAGACCATCAGCACACACCGCACGAACTTGCTGGAAAAGCTGGGTGTGGCAAGCACGGCCGAATTGGTGCTCTACGCAGTGCGCCAGGGCATCATCCACTAACTGGGTGATGGAGCGCCGGTTCGCGGCCGGGCAGTCGCGCTGCGCGGCAGCCACAAGGTGGCGACGGCTCCGACATCATCCCGGTTGCGCAGTTCAATGCGACCTCTGTGCAGTGACGCAATTTCTTTTACAAAGCTCAGCCCCAGGCCGGTACTCTTCTTGCGTGAATGGGGCCGGGCCAACGAGTAAAACTTCTCAAACACCTTGTCTTGCGCGTAGGTCGGTATGCCCGGCCCTTGGTCTGTGATGCGGATGCAAGCCCAGCGGCCGTCCTGGCCCAGGCTCAGCTCCACGGTGCCGCCGGTGGGTGAGAAGTCCAAGGCGTTGTCCAGCAGATTGCTCACGGCGCGACGCAGCAAAAAGGGGTCGGCCTCGACCATGGCATCGTCACCGGCTGCCACCGTGATGCGAATCTGCCGCTGTGCCGCCACGCCGTGCGCAGCGTGGGCCAAGTCGTCGAGCAGCGGCAAGATGGGCAGCAACTGCGTGCCGTCCAGGACGCGGCGCGTCTCCAGCGCGGTGAGCTCCATCATGCGGTCCACCATTTCCTGTATGCGTTGGGTCTCGCGATGGATATTGCCCAGAAAACGCTGGCGTTGTGCTTCTTCCATGGGCTCTTGCAGCAGTTCAGCAGCACCGCGAATGGCCGAGAGTGGGCTTTTGACCTCGTGGGTCAGGGTTTGCACATAGTCGGCCACGTAGTTGCGCCCGGCCAGCGCATCGCGCATTTCATCAAAGGCCGCGCGTAGCAACGCCCAGGCGCGGCGCAGCAAGCGCCCGGGGTGAAAACCCGGTTGTGACCGGATATAGCGTGCGTAGTCGCCAATCATGCCAAACGGCCGCACCAGCCAGACCGACACGGTAACCCCCAGCACCAGCACGGCCAGAACGGAGACCAGGCCCGCATACAAGGTGCGGCTGCGTGCAGCAGCAACGAACTGGCCTATGGTGTGCACCGGCTTGCCCACCGTGACCGTACCGATGACGGTGCCTGGGCCACCGCCCTTGGCGGTGTCCACCCAGCGCACGGGTGCTGCCACGTACATCACGGCAGAATCGGGATCATTGGCGTTGTCCAAGGTGGTGCGTGCACCGTATTCGCCGCGCAGCGTCACTTGCACGTCGCGCCATTGCGAAAAATCCTTGCCCAGTGACTGGCCGGTGGAGTCGTACACCACCCGGCCCTTGCGGTCGGTAACATAGGCGCGCAGTTCTACCTGGGTCTTGTCGATGCTGAAGATGTGCGCCTCGAAACTGCGGGCGTAGACGGCTTTGAACAGGGCGTCCATGCGGCTGGTGTCCAGCGCGCCATCGTGCACATCCTGCTCGACAAGGGATGCCATGATCTGCGAGGTTTCAACCAAAGACTCTTCGGCCGATTCGCGGTAGCGGGGGTCCAGGTCCGACACCACGCGGTACAGCACAAAGGCAATGCCAATGGCATAGATCAGCAACAGGCCCAGGAAAATGCGGGAACGCTTGCTCACGGAATAAGCGCTTCTACGCCAACGTGGCCGGCAGGTCTTCGTTCAGCGCGTAGCCGGTGCCGCGCAGCGTGCGAATCGGCTCCTGTGCGGGTGCCACGGCCTTGAGCTTGGCGCGCAGCGTCTTGATGTGGGCATCTACCGTGCGGTCAAAGCTGTCATTGGCATCGCCCCAGACTTTTTGCAGCAATTCGTCGCGGGTAAAGACGCGCCCGGGCTTTTGTACCAGCTGGCGCAGCACACCGTATTCGTATCGGGACAACTCCAGCAGGCGGCCATAAAAGCGGATCTGGTGGCGTTCCTCATCAATTTGCCAGAGCGCTGCCACGCCGGAGGCCGTCGCCGCCGGGCCCCCGGCCTCCGGTGTGGCAGCACCAGCAAGCGCTGGTGTGTTGCGGGCGCTGCGTCGCAGAATGGTGCGTATGCGTGCCACCAGTTCCCGTGGTGAAAAGGGTTTGGCAATGTAGTCATCAGCCCCCAGCTCCAAGCCGACTACGCGGTCGATTTCGTCGCTGCGGGCCGTTAAAAACAGCATGGGCACCTGGTTGCCGCCTGGCAGCGCTTGCAACCGGCGAAACAACTCAAATCCGTTCAGGTCCGGCAGACCCACATCCAGCACGGCCAGCGCCGGCAATTCGGCGGCAAACTGGGCCAGGGCGTCTTCGGCGGTGCTGCACCACACCGGCGCAAAGCCATCGGTGGACAATACATATTGCAAGGTGTCGGCGATGCCAGATTCGTCTTCCACCAAAAGAATGCGCGGTTTGAGAGCCATGCGCGCTATGGTAACTGGTACAAATCCTTTTCAATATTGGGGCCAATACACTATCTAGCCTTGATATCGCACAATTCGGCACCATGTCACGTGGTGCAAGCACTCTTGTTTGAAAGGTGAAGCCAATGAAATACACGTCCTTCTTCCAGCGAATCACGCAATGGCTACTGGTCCTGGCGCTGCTCAGCGGGGGCGGGTTTGCCATGGCGCAAAAAGAGCCCTCGATTGGCGATATTTACGCAACGGCCGAGTCCGGCAAGCTGGACCAGGCCCAGGTCATGATCCAGCAGGTGCTGGTTGCACACCCAAAAAGCAGCACTGCGCATTTCGTTCGGGCCGAACTTTACGCGCGCCAGGGCGAATTTGAGCATTCCCCCGAACCCCTGGCCACGGCCGAACAGGCGTCGCCCGGGCTCAAAAAAAA
>JACXTT010007079.1_pt1 | contig 15907 bp, 9 predicted proteins | sample 9270951 | NCBI WGS metagenome assembly JACXTT01 (sample SAMN15532306, study PRJNA645909) | rock metagenome | isolation source: weathered quartz diorite | place: Puerto Rico | collected 2017-06-21 | reverse complement strand
CGCTCCGCCGGCCGAGCTCGAGCTCGCGCTCGCTCCGCCCGCGCCCCCGGCGCTCGCCGCGACGTCGCCGGCGCCGGCTGCACTAGCGCTCGAGCTCGCGGCACCGGAACCTCCGAGGCCGCCGGTGCCGGCGCTCGTCGAGGCGCTAGTGGCGCTGGAGTTCGGCGAGGACGCCGGCTCGCCTCCGCTAGTGAACGCAGCTTCTCCGCTCGTGCAGGCGGCAACCCCGACGACGTAGGCAGCGGCGACCTTGAGCGCGATACTTCGGGTCTTCTTCATTTCGTCCTCGAGTTGGAGGTGGAGTCGTCGATTGACGCGATCCAGCAATTGGGACCGAGCAGGTGGAAGTGGCGACTGAACACTGTAGTTTTTCTGGACGGCTATTGAGCCACTGGCTTCGGAAAGCTCGTTTCTGAACAGCAAAGATGGTTCGCGAAGCGTACGGTATCATCAGAAAATGTTGACATCATTAGGGTCTTTCCGGCGTTTCCCACGGTCCTCGTTCGAGCGACTCGCGGGGGGAGGGCAGAGCAGCCGGCGTGCCAACCAGCATGGGCTGATTCAATTCAGTTTTGGCACATGCCGTCCTGGCAGAATTCATCCGGTTGGCAGGGCACTCCGCACTGGCCGCAATTTTCGTGGCTCGTCGCCGTGTCGATACAGCCCTTCGAAGCGCCGCAGTTGGTGGATCCAATGGGACACTGGCAGCCACTGGCGACGCATTTGCCCGAGCCACACGTCGAGGCGCACCCGCCGCAATGTTTCGGATCGTTCGCGAAATCGAAACAGCCTCCGGCGCACGCGGAGAGCCCAGGGAGGCAGACGCAGGTGCCGCTGCTGCACGTCTGACCGGGACCGCAACTCATGCCGCCGCAGGATCCAGCCGTTCCAGCGCTGCTGTTCGTTGACCCAGTCGCGCTCGAGCCCGCCAAACCGCTGCCGCTGGTCCCCGAAATGGACCCGGTTGGGTGGGAGCCGCCGGCGCTGCTGGGCGCGCCAGAACCGCCGGCGGTCGGCGCCCCGTCGATGACGGCCTTGCCTCCACAGGTGGCGGCGAGCAGCGTCACGACACTGCTGATGAGTGACCGAGCTTGCGAGAGCACCGGCGCGCGCCCCGCAGTCATCCGTTGCAACTTCCGTTCTTGCAAGATTCTCCCTGCTGGCACTGGACGTTGCATTTGCCGCAGTTGAACGGATCCGACGACAGGTTCGCGCAGCCCATGCTCGGACCGCAGTTGGTGGTTCCCTGGGGGCAAATGCAATTCCCCGCCACGCAGGTTCCTAGTCCGCAATGCGTGCCGCACGCGCCGCAGTTGTTGGGATCGGACGCGAGGGTTGCGCAGCCGATGCTGGGGCCGCACTGCGTCTGGGTGGGGCCACACGCGCAGTTGCCGGAGAGGCACATCCCCGCTCCGCAGTTCGTGCCGCACTTGCCGCAGTTCGCGGGATCGCTCGCCAGGCTCACGCAGCCGACTGCGCCGCCGCAGTCCACTTTCCCGTTCGGGCAGACGCATTGCCCTGACACGCAGGAGCCGTTGCCGCAGTCCTTGAAACAAGAACCGCAGTGGTGAACATCCTTCGACGCATCGACGCAGCCGGGCCCCGGGCAGTTGAGGAAACCTTGGGCGCAGGTGCAGTTGCCGCTGACGCAGCTGCCGCTCGGACCGCAGCTATTGTTGCAGCCGCCACAGTTCTGGGTGTCGGTCGCAAGGTCGACGCATTTTGCACCGCAGCTGACCAGGCCCTTTCCGCAGGTCGGGGTCGGCTTCGCCGCGCAGTGTCGGTCCACGCACGAGGGCGCGGCCGCCGGGCACTGTCCGTCGACCACGCATTCGACGCATTGTCCCACAACACCGTCGCAAACAGGACTCTTGAGACCGCAGTCGGTGTTCGTGGCGCACTGGACGCATTGCTGCGTAGTCGCGAGGCAAATGGGCTGAGCCGGACTGCAGTCCTTGGCCGTCGCGCATCCGACGCAGGCATGCGTCGTTGGGTCGCAGAAAGGTGAGCTCCCGCTGCAATCCTGGTTGCTGCTGCACGCCGGTCCGCAGCTGTGGTACTGCGGATAGCAAGATTTCCCATTGGGGCAGTCGGCGGCGCTGGCGCATTCGACGCACTTGCCGGCGACGCAGGCCGGTTTGGCGAGACCGCAGTCGCTCTTCGTCGTGCAATCGACGCAGCCGAGCGCCGGGTCGCATTTCACTGCGCACGCTTGACCGTTGACGGTGCAGCCGCCAGGGACCGAACCGCCGGCGCCGGAGCCACCGCCGGTTCCCGCGGCCGACCCGCCGGTGGCGAAGGCGGTATCTTTGCTGCCGCAGGCAGCGTTGAACCCCACCATGGCGCCAAAAGCGAATCCCAGCACGGCGATCGAGCGGACGATGTTCATGGGCCGATTTCTCCGAAGGTAACGATGAGTGGCGCAACCGCGACTTGGGCAAGGCGCGTCAATACAGCACGTATTCAGTCGATTTCGTGACGACGTTCCCCGTGGTCCGGCCGCAGAGCGCCCAGAAGTTGCCGCTTTGAACGGCCGCTCCGAGCTCCACCCGGGCGACGGTGAGCCCTGGCGTGAAGCCTTGGAAGTTGTTGGCGGCGCCGGGAGGCGCAATCAAATGAGCGTTGACGTTGCTCACACTGGGAATGCCATTCTGGCCGCCGAGCGCGTAGAGGTAGTCGCCCGGCGCCGAAAAGGCGCCGTATCCGGCCCCGGGACAGGTATCACCCGACGGGAAAGTGTTGGTGAATACGCCCAACGCGCCGCCGCTCTGGACCTTGGCGTAGTCGAAGTTGCACGGAGTGCCGGCGATGGTGGTGCCGGCAGCGTCGCTTGCGCCGGAGCCAGCCCAAACAAACGTGCCGTTGAGCAGGCCGGAATCCTTCTGCGTCGCCGAGTAACCGCCGAGCTTCCAACGAGCCACGGTCAGCTTGTTCGCCCCGGTGACGAACGCGGGATCCGGCGTTTGGCTCTTGTCCGCGTTCAGCGTGAGCGTCAAGTACTCGTAGGTGTTCAGCGCCGTGCCGCCGGGGCCGAAACCGCCCATCACGTAGAGGTTCGCCTTCGACGTGTTGCCGGGGTCGATGGCCGAAGTGACTCCGCTGCCCTGTCGGGCCGTCGCCAGGGTGGGTGACAGCGTGGTCCACACGCCGGTCGAGCCGCTCGGCAGGTACGTTCCGGCTCCGGGCGTGGCGCCGAGGTCGGTGCAGCTCACCGCGGTGGGACACGTGACGGTGGCCGGCAGCGGCTTCGTGGTGTCGACGATCAGCGTTTCGCTCCCGGGCGCCCCGTTGGCCACGCTCCGGTAGACGAGGTAGCCGACGGCGCCGGGCACGGCCGTCCAGCTCAGTGCCACGCGCAGCTTGTAGCCCTTGCCGGAGAGGTCCGGCAGGTTGACGCCAAACGGTGAAGTCGGCAGGGTTTCGCCGCCGGGGTTGAACGGATCCGTACCGCCCATGATGGCGGCTACACGGTAGTAGTAGAGCCCCGCGCCGAGGCCGTCGGTCTTCGACAGAGCCAGATCGACGCCGAGATCCTGCGGATAAAGGAGCGCGTCGAGCACCGCGGCCCGCTCGACGGTGTTCAGCACGCTGTTGGTCCCATACGAAGTGGTTCCGCCCACGACGTAGATGAAACGCCCAATCGCGGTCGCGCCGACCATGGTGCGCGCAGTGTTGAGCTGGTAGCGCTGAGTGGTCCAAGTCGAGGCCGGCAGGCCGAAGATGTCGACGCCCAGGAATTCAACGGTCTTGAGCGTGATCGCGCCGTCGTCGCCGGCGAGGGCGTAAACGTAGCGCGCCGCGTCGCTCGCCCGCCCCGGCGCTCCGCCGAGGCCACGCCGCCCGGTGTTGAGACTGGGACCGGCGAAGAAGTTGGTGAGGTTCTGGTTCGGCGTGATGATCACGAGACTCGAGTATTCACCCTGAGACCCCGACGGGTTCTTGACCAGCACGACGCAGTTGGCGCCGTCGGTATATTGGGCGAGCGCCCCGTTGACGGTGACGGTAAGGCTCGTGGCGCTGTAGGACGTCACCGCCAAGACCTGGTCGACGAGCACCTTGTGCGTCGGATCGATGCACTGGAGCGTGACGGTAATCGGCGTCGGCGTGTTGATGAAGCCGCTTCCATTGATGACCACGGACTTGGCGGCGTCGGCGTTGCTGACGATTGCCGGTTCGATGCTATCGATGACCGGAAGATCGACGATGAGATGGGTTGGGTCGACGACCGTGAAGCTCTTCGGCAGGACGCCCACGGTCTTGTTGGGGTTCACGACCACGAGGTCGAACGTCCCCGGCTGCGCCCCAGCCGGCAGCACCGCGGTGAGCGAAGTCGCCGAGTTCACGCTGACCGAGGCGAACACCACCGGCGTGATCAGTCCCCCGCCGGTCAGGTACATGGTCGGCAGCCCGACGAAGCCGGTGCTGGGTGCGACGTTCGACGCCGTCACCGTCACCGGCGTGTTGACCAGCGGCGACGCAAACGAAGGAGCGACCTTCAGCAGCTTCAGGCTGGTATCGCTGGTCACGTCGAACGCTTTCGCCAGCGGCGCCACGCAGCCGTCGAAGTCCGTCACGGTCACATCATAGCTGCCGGAGGGCGTGGCCTTGGGCACCTGAGCCACGGGGCGCTCGGGGTGCTTCGGAGCGGGTGCGAAGGTGAGCTTGGTTGGAACGTTGTTGCTGCCGTTGAGCTTGATCGACACGTCCGCCACGGGCGTGGAGACGTTCGCGGTGTAGATGGTGATCGGTGTTTCGGCGCCGTCCCAGAGGACGTCCGGGCTGACGAAGAACACCAGCGGCGGCTCGTTGACCTTCAAGCCGTTCGCCTTGGTGGCCGAGCAGCCCTTGCCATTGGCGACTGTCACGTCATAGAGGCCTGACGCCAGGATCGGGAAGTCCGCGTGGACCAGCGTGCCGGACACGAACGTCACCTTGGTCGCGGCCGTGACGGTGAAGGGCGCCACCGTAGCCGTGACGGTTACCTGGGTACCCTGGGCGAACCCCGTTCCCGTCACGTCGAACCCCGGCGCCTGGCCGGCGCAAAACACTGCCGGCGTGACCGACGTGATCGTCGGCGGGCCCGCGACGACATAGGTACTCGTTCGGTTCTTGCATTTCAGCGTGGTCGGGTTGATCACCTCGATGGTGTAGCTCCCCACCACGAGCCCCGGCGGCAGCGACACGACCATCGTCGAGCAACTCTGCAGGCTGTTGAAACCACCGAAGATTGGCGTGCACGCCGCACCTTTGTTCGACATCGACTGAATCGCGGTGAGCGTGCCGTTGATCGTCACCGTCGGCTGCTTGCCATTCACGATCAAGAACCCGAGACCGCTCGCGGTGAGCGTGAGCGTCGCCGGCTGGCTGGTGACGCAGGCGAGCGGCGGTTGTACGTCGGTGATCGCGAAGTCCTTGCACAGATCGAGCGCAAGGCACGTCATCAGGCAGCCGTCGGTGTTGTCGGGATTGCAGTCGTCGCATTGCTCCCCGGGGTCGGTCAGGCAGTTGCCGCAGGTCGGGTTCTTGCACTCCGACTCGCAGGCGCAGCCGTCGCAGTTGTTCTTTCCCAGGTCGCATTGCTCGACGCCGGCGCGCACGAACCCGTCGCCGCAGCTGGCGAACCTGCAGTCGTTCAGGCAGTCGTCGAAGTTCGAGGTGTTGCCGTCGTCGCACTCTTCGGTCCCGGCGTGCACGAAGCCGTCGCCGCACACCGCCTTCTGACACGCGGTGGTGCAGTCGTCGCTGTCGATGGCATTGCCGTCGTCGCATTGTTCAGGCGGCTGGACCACGCCGTCGCCGCAGTGAGCCAACAGGCACTGGCTCGTGCAGGCGCCATGGTCGTCGTTGCCGTTGCCGTTGTCGCATTGCTCATGTCCGAGCCACACGTAGCCGTCGCCGCAGGCGGCGCGCCGGCAGTCTTTGGGGCAGTCTCCGTGGGGATTGTGGTCGCCGTCGTCGCATTGCTCGGGCGGCTGCACGAGGCCGTCGCCGCAGCGGGTGAGCTTGCAGTCGGTGGTGCAACTCTCGATCCCGTCGTTGCCCGCCTTGCCGTTGTTCGGCCCCTCGTCGCACTGTTCGACGGCGGTTTGGACGAGGCCGTCGCCGCAGCGGGCGAGCTTGCACGACTTGGTGCAAGACCCGTTGTCGTCATGGGCGCCGTCGTCGCACTCCTCGTCCTTCGAGACGATGCCGTCGCCGCAGCGTGGCTTTGTGCACTTGCTCGTGCAGGTGGCCGTATCGAAGTTGCCGTCGTCGCATTCCTCGCCCTTCTGCACGATCGCGTCGCCGCAGCGCCGGCGCTCGCAGTCGTTCGAACAACCGTCGTCGTTGACGTCGTTGCCGTCGTCGCACGCCTCGCCCGGCTCGACGGCGCCATTCCCGCACACGCTGTGCCCGAGGAACTGATCAAAGTCGCTGGTGCACGAGGCGGCAACCACCAGCGTGGCCATCATCCAGAGACCCAATACCACCCGAAAGCGTTTCATCGGTCACCCCTGAGGTGCTGGGTCGTCATGGCGAAAACCTGTATTGTTCGGTTCAGTCGGTTACTTCTTGGCGTAGTCGTACTCGCACACGTAGCCGAACGCGCTGTCGCAGGTGAAGTCGTCCCAAAGGCCATTCCCGCCGCCGTAGAGCACGCAGGTGCCGCCGTTGTTGTTGGGCTGTTTGTCGGGTTCGCCCGGGGCAAATGACTTGAAGCTCGGCGCGAGGACGTTCCCGGGGCCGAGGTACCAGACGAGGGCGCCGGGGCTGAACTTGTCCGTGAGACCGATCCAGACGTTGGCGGCGAGCTTCCCCTTCATCGCGTCGTTCTCGGCCTGCGATTCGATGGCGGCCAGGTGTCCGCCGACGAGCAGGCACGAGTTGTTCGCGTCGTCCCACGTCTGTTTGGTCGCAAAGTAGCTGTAACAATGCGCCGCCGCTCCCGCGGGAAACAGGAGATTGCCGTCCGTGCCGAAGATGCACTCTTTCTTGCAGCTCTTGCCGCAGAAATCGCCGCCGACGGTGTTGCCGTCGTCGCACTCTTCGAGATCCTTCGGGTCGTTCGGTTTGCTGCGCAGCAGGCCGTCGCCGCACTTTGCCGCCACGCAGATCGACAGGCAGTCGTCGCTGTCGTCGAGGTTTCCGTCGTCGCACGCCTCGACGTCCTTGTGCACCAGACCGTCGCCGCACTTCGCCTTGGTGCACTTGGTGGTGCAGGCGCCGGTGTCGTCGTTCTTCATGCCGAGGTCGCACTCTTCGAGCCCGCTGCGGACGAAGCCGTCGCCGCAGGTCGCGAGCTTGCATGCGTTCGTGCAGGCGTCGTTGTTGTTGACGTTTGCGTCGTCGCACTCCTCTTTGCCGGCCTGCACGAAGCCGTCACCGCAGGTTGGCTTCAAGCACACGTTGAGGCAGTCGTCCGCGTTCGACAGGTTGCCGTCGTCGCACTCCTCCGCCGGCTGCACCTTGCCGTCGCCGCAGGTCGGCAGCGCGCATTTGGTCGTGCAGGTACCGGTGTCGCTGTTTTTCGTGCCCTCGTCGCACGCCTCGGTGGCGGTGCGTCGAATTCCGTCGCCGCAGACGGCGATCTTGCACTTGTTCGTGCAGGTGTCGTGCTCGTCGACGTTGCCGTCGTCGCACTCCTCGCCCTTCTGCACGACGCCGTCGCCGCACGCGGACTTGCGACACTTGGTCGTGCAGTCGTCGAAGTCGATGTCGTTGCCGTCGTCGCACTCCTCGCCCTTCTGCAGCTCGCCGTCGCCGCAGCGCGCCTTGGTGCACGACGTGGTGCAGGCGTCGCGGTTGGACGAGTCGCACTGCTCGCCGGCTTCGACCACGCCGTTGCCGCACACGGGCGGCTCCGCCTTGCTGCACGAGAAGACCAGCGCCGGAAGCGCGATCCAGAGCGCGGTGCGCGCGAGAGAGAACGGGCGAGCGAGACGCATCGAGAACCTCCTGTGTTGCCGACGTTGGGCCGGCGTGCGGCGTGGCGCCCGCGGCCGCGTGTGGTCCGCCCCGACGCGTGGTACCATCGACTGCGAGCGACAAAAAGACATCCAAGGTGTCTTCGCTAGGACATTCGAAAAGCTTCACGCGACCGGCGACGAATTTGTGAACGAGGTGAGTTGTCCTACCCGCGGCGATGGTGGCGAGGGCGAAAGAATGAAGCTTTGGCAGGGCGGCCGCGAATATGGAGCACGGTGTTTCATGTCCGCTCCAACCGTGGCGGTCCGCCTGCCGGCGTGCCTGACCGCAGCGCTCGTCGGGTTGGCCGCGCCGGCCGCGGCCGACGAACCTGCCTGTGCGGTGCGACTGTTTCCACCCGGGGCGGACGACGCGTGGCGCAAGGCGGCGATCCGGCTCGACGAACGGGTTCGAACGTTGCCGGAAGCGAGCACGGACTGCCAAGAGATCGATGTCGATGTCGCGGAGGGGCGCGCCTCACTCACGTTCGTCACGCGCGATGGACGGCGGGCCGTGCGCGAAGTGGCCTCGCCCGACGAGCTCGTGCCGACCGCCGAGATTCTATTCGTCACCATCCCGGCCGCGCCCCCGCCACCCGTCGCAATTTCGTTGCCGCCGTCCCCGCCGCCAGCCGTCGTCACCGTCCGGGCGCCGCTACCGCCCGCGCCGCCGTCCCCGGCCGCTCCCGAACATCATGGACCGAGCTTCCTCTTCCACGTCTCGGGCGGCGCTCGTTTCGGTCTACCGGGCGTCTTTGCCTCGCCTGCGCTGGCGATCCTCGCGGGCTTGACCGTCTCGGGCTGGGACTTTGCGTTGCGCGGGCAATGGGATCCGGCGCACGCATCGCTCGGTCCAACTCTGCCGGACGGCTTCCGCCTCACCTCGTGGGCCGTCGCGGCGAGCGTAGGGCGGCGCGAGGGGCTCGGACCGGTATGGTTGACGTACGGGCTCGGCGTCGGCGCCTCGCACCTGAGCTGGCAATTTCCGGTCGCGCTCCCGGCGGACAACAGTCAGGGCGACGGCCAAAACCCCTCTCCGCCGGCCCAAGTGGCGATGGTCAGCGGCGACAAGACCGAACCACGACTCGGTGTTTATCTCGGCGTGTCGGTCCCGCGCCGCTCACCGATCCGCTTTCGCCCCGAGATCCTCTGCGACGCCATCCTGTCGCGAATGGGCCGCGGGCTCGAAATCGATCCGACGATCCCGCCGCTGCCGTGGTGGAGTACTGCGCTGTCGCTCGGCGTGGAGGGTGAGTTGCCATGACGACGGGCTCGCTAATCGACGTCATCGGCGACGACCTCGGCGACGCCGAGCTCACCCAGCGGATCGCCGAGGGTGACGCCGAAAGCCTCGGCGTGTTGTTCGATCGCCACCACGCCGACGTGCGCCGATTCATTGGGCGCCTGGGCGTCGCGGCTCACGACGTCGAAGATCTGGTGCAGCAAACCTTCCTGGAGGTGCTCGTCGCGGCGCGGCGCTTCGACGCCGACAAGGCGAGCCTACGGACGTGGCTCTTCGGCGTGGCGGCCATGATGGTGCGCCGCCACCGCTTCTCGCTGGCGCGCATCGCCAGGACGGTCACGGCGCGAATGTTTGACGAGTCTCCGGCGCAGGAACCGAACGCGGTCGAGCAGCTCGCGACACGGCGAGATGTCGCGCGGGCGATCGCAGCGCTCGGCAAGCTGTCGCCGAAGAAGCGCGTCGTGTTCGTGATGATCGTGATGGAGGGAGCGCGCGGCGAGGAAGTCGCAGAAGCGCTCGGGATCCCGCTCGGAACGGTTTGGACGCGCTTGCATCACGCGCGGCAGGAGCTGCAACAACAGTTGAAGGACGGTACGCCATGAGCGAGTCCATCTGCATGCGGGCGAGGGATGCCGAGGCGGTGGAAGACCACCGGCTGTCGGGCGCGGCGCGCGCGGCGTTCTTGGAGCACGCCGAGCATTGCGAGGTATGTACCGAGAGACTGCGCGCGTGCGCCGCGCTCAGTGAGGTCATGCGCAATTTGCCGGCTTTCGACGCGTCCCCGGCTCAGGTTCGCCGCTCGCGGGCGGAGGTGGTGAGGCGCGCTGCGGAGGCGCGTGGCCAGCAGGCGCTCATCGGCCGGCGGCACGCCTACTTGATGTTCGCGGCGGCGCTCTTCGCCGTGGCGGCCTTTTTCGTCGAGCGGAATTTCTTCCGCGCTCCGGCCGGAGCGCCGAGCGTGGCGTCGGCCGTCGGGGCGCCGGCTCCGAGCTTCGACGTGGCCAACATCGAGGGCGCGGTGTGGGAGACCAAGGTCGAGGGCGGCACCGCGCGAAGCTCGCTCACGCACGGCGTCGCTCAGTTTCACGTCCACCGGCTTGCCGCCGGCCAGCGGTTCTTGCTGGCGCTGCCCGACGGCGAGATCGAGGTGCACGGCACGCACTTCGTAGTCGACGTGCAGGGAGGTAAGACCCGAAGCGTCGACGTGAGCGAGGGGGTCGTCACGCTGCGCCTTCACGGAGTCGGCGAGACGGTTCTCCAGGCGGGCGAACGCTGGTCGGAGCCCTCGGCGGCGCCGAGCTCCGAACCGGTGGCCCCGGCGACTGGATCGCCGCGGGCACCCGGAAGTTCGATCGTCGCGCCGGCGCCCCCCGCCGCGACGCCGAGCGCCAGCGCCGAACCCGCCCCGGACGCAGCCGGTTCGGCGCCAGCGCCGGCCGCCGGCTCCGCGCCGCCCGTCGCCGAGACTCCGGCGCAGCGATTCCTCGACGCCGCGAGCGCGTTCCAGTCCGGGTCGTACCAGCGGGCCGATGCCCTGCTCGCGGCGTTTCAGCGCGATTTCCCGCGCGATCCGCGCGGCGAGGACGCGGCGTTTCTTCGCGCCATGGCCCATGCGCGCATGGGCGACGGTCCCGGCGCGGCAAGCCTCGCACGCGCGTATCTAGCCTCCTACCCCAACGGCCTGCGCCGGCGTGAAGCGCAGCAGCTTGCGGGGCCGTGAGTGTGACGGGAGGCCATCCACAGGGTGCGCTTCGAAGCGGGCAAGTTGATATGAGAAATCGAACCTTTTGTCTGAGCTACGCAGTTGCAGCGATGCTGCTCGCCGTTCCGGCGCAAGCGCAGAAGACGCCCGCCAAGCCCACACCGCCGGCCGTCGATGCGGCCGCCGTCAAGCTCAAACAAGACGCCAGCGCGCTCTACAAAGCCGGCAAGGCCGCCTTCGACAACAACCGCTTGGACGAAGCCCTCGCGAAATTCCGTGAATCGTACCGGATCGTCGCCAGCCCGAACTCGCGCTTGATGATCAGCCGCACGCTCGGCAAGCTCGGCAAGAACGTCGATGCCTACCGCGAGGCGCTCGCCGCGGCCGAGGAGGCCCGCGCCGCGGCCGCCCACAACGACAAGTACAAGCAGACCGCCGCCGACGCGCACGACGACATCGTCGAGCTCGAAAAGAAGATCGCCGTCGTCACGATCACCGTCGCTGGCGCGCCCGGCGCGGCGACCTTGTCGGTCGGCGGCCTCACCATCGACGCAGCCGAGTGGAGCAAGCCAATCCTGCTCGACCCGGGAAAGGTCGAGGTGGTGCTGACCAATTCCGACGGCGTTTCGCGTCAGATCGTCGACGCGCGGCCGGGCGCCAGGCTCGACGTCAGGGTCGCGCTGCCCGCGAAGGTCTCCGAGGAGACCCCCAAGCCGGTCGAGGCGAAGGAGGAGCGCTCCTGGCACGGCCCGAACCGCCGCGTCATCGGCTACGTCTCGGCCGGCGTCGGCGGGCTCGGCATGGTGACGTTCGCCGTCTTCGGCGCGCTGTCGAAGAGCCAGCTCAGGCAGCTGGAGGCCAGTTGCCCAGCACACTTCAACTGTGGCGCCGGCGTCTACGACGTCGCCGGCCGCGGGAAGGCCTATCAGACCGTAGCGAACGTCGGCGTGACCGTCGGAGCCATTGGGCTCGCAACCGGCCTGGGGTTCATCGTGTGGGACGTGGTCGACGGCAGCAGGCCCAAGAGCGAGCAGGCTGGAAGGCCGAGGCTCGTGGTGGGCCCGGGGCAGGTGATGCTGAGCGGCAATTTCTGACGCTCGCCAAGGACGGCCGCGATCGCGCCGGGCTCGAGGACTACCTGTCGATCTACTTCGCGCTTCGCCGCCGTCGACGCGCGGGCCAGCCGGGGGTTAATGGCGCCATTAGGCTGGTGTGCCAATGATCCACCCCAGGCGCTATTTCGCCTCGGTAGAGCGGCGGCGCAGGAGGGCGAGGCAGGCGGGGAGCAGCAGCACGGCGCTGACGATGCAGCACACCTCGCCGGCGGCGGCCGCCACGCCGAAGCTCTTGATCGCCAGGTTCACCGATAGCGTGAGCGCGAAGTAGCCGAGCATGGTGGTGAGCGAGCACAGCACCACCGCGCCGCCGGTCTCGACGATCGCGCGGCGGATGTCGCCGCCGTCGAGCTCGTAGCGCTTCATCACGTTGACGGCGTAGTCCGAGCCGACGCCGATGGTGATCGGCAGGGCGATGAAGTTCAGGAAATTGAGCCGCATCGGCTCGAGCGCGAAGCCGCCCTGCTCCCACGGCCAGCGCGATTTCGCCACCGCCATGACCGCCACCGTCCAGACGAAGCCGACGAGCAGCGAGGCGATCACCGCGAGGGCGTGGCGCCGGCCGCGGAACGCCGCCACCACCAGGATCACCGTGGCGACGAGCGACACCAGGATCGCCTTCGGCGCGTCCTCGACGATCGCCAGGATCATGTCGGCGAACACGACGCTCTGGCCGCTGCCCTCGATCTTCTTGCCGTTCGACAGCTCGGTGACGCGGAAGCTGTCGGCCCACTCGATGAGGTAGTGCGCGTCCCACACGCTGCGGCCCTCGGCCGGCTCGAGGTACAAGAGGCGCCCGCGCGCGCCGTCGACCTCGGTGAACGGGCGCGCCATCGCCTCGGGCAGATCGGCGATGCCGATCTCCGCGAGGGCCTTCTCCGGCATGAGCTCGTCGAGCTTCTTCCAGTCGGCGTCGCTGACGAAGCGCTTCTTCCAGGCGCGCTCGATGGTGGCGCGGATGTCGCGCAGGAGCTCGATCTTCTTCGGCTGATCGGTCGGCAGGAACGAGAACACCGTCACCACCGAGCCGAACGGCGGGCGCGCGGCGGCGTCGCGGCGGGTCTCGAGCGCGCGCGCCAGCGGCTGCACGTCGGCGATGTCGTCGACTGCCAGGGCGATGCCGTCGAGCCCGAGCCGCGGCAACATCGAGCCGCTCATGTCCATGAGCCGCCGCGCCTCGGTCGTCTTGTCGACCGGCTTGTTGTCGACGTTTTCCATGTTGTATTCCATCGGGTCGCCGCGCACGTAGCGGAGCGCCAGCGCGGTCGCGCCGACGGTGACGAGCACGCCGGCCGCGACCACCAGGCGCGGGCCGCGCTCGACGATCCACGCGAACGGCTTGCCGTAGACGCCGGTGATCCGCGCCACCAGCGCGTTCGGTTCGCCGAGCGGCCAGATGTGCTCCGACAGCGCCAGAAACGCCGGCAGCGCGATGAAGGTGGCGAGCCAGCACAACAGCATGCCGGTGCCGCCGATCAGCCCGAAGTGCTTGAAGCCGCGGAAATCGGTGATGCTGAGCGATCCGTAGGCCGCGGTCGCCGCCGCCGCGACCGTCAGCGTCGCCGCCCAGGTGCCGCGGTGCGCCGCCAGGATGCTCTCCGGCACGCCGTGCTCGCGCCGCTCCTCGAGGTAGCGCGCCATGTAGATGATGCCGAAGTTGATGCCGTTGCCGACGACGATGCTGAACGAGAAGCTCGTCGACTGATCGAGGTAGCCGACGGTCCAGCGCGCCATGCCGAAGGTCCAGGCCACGCCGATCGCCGCGGTGAGCCCCATCGCCACCAGCGTCCGCAGGCGCATGAAGTAGACGAGGATGACCCCGAGGATCAGGCTCACGCCCCACAGGCCGACGTGGGCCGAGTCGCTGACGATCTGATCGTGCACCTCCGCCGAGGTGATGATGTTGCCGCTGTAGCCGACCCTCATGGTCGGATCGAGCTCGCTCGGGCGCGCGCGCGCCACCGCTTCGCGCGTGAGCCGGAGCAGCTCGGCGGTCTGCTCCACGTCGCCCGACGACAGCGGCGTGAGGATGCGGATGGCGATGCTGTGGCGCTCGCTGTCGAGGTAGTAGCCGTCGGGGAACTTGTTGGCCGCGCTCGCCGCCTTGCCGGTCTTGGCGTCGATGCGCTTCTTCAGCGACTCCTCGGTGAGCGGCGGCGGCACCTCGTCGTCGTCGATCCAGCTGCCGGTCTGCTGGGCGATCTCGTACTCGTAGCGCTGCGCCACGTCGTGGTGGATGGTCTGGATGAGGTCGAGCGGCGCGTAGAGCAGCTTGCGCTCCTCGAAGAAGCGCTGGGTGTCCTTCATGTCGGCGTCGACCGACTCGACCAGCTGCTTCGGCAGCCTGCCGAGCTCGGGCTTCAGGCGATCGACGAAGCGCTCGAGCGCCTTGTCGTCGCTGCCCTCGGCGACCACGATGAAGGTGGAGATCGCCGGCAGCCGCTTGGCCACGGCGTCGGCGACGATCACGCTGCGCTTGCCCCGGGGCAAGAGGTCGCCGAAGCTCGTCTTCAGCTTCAATTTGGTGGCGAGCCAGCCGCAGAAGATGGCGGTGAGCAGCACGGCCACGAGCAGCTCCACCGGGCGGCGGGTCTGCAGCCGGGTGAGCCGCTCCAGCGGGCCCGGCGGCGGCGCGGGCGGGTCGGCGCCGGGCTGAGGCTCGTCGGGCGGTTCGCGCGTCGCGACGGCCTGGCTCATCGGCACGTCATATCACGGCGAAGAGCAGGGCGATGACGGTGTCCTTGTCGAGCGCGGGCAGCTTCTTCGCCACCAGCGCGAACTTCTGCCCGTCGACCTCGATGCTCGATTGGTAGAGCGCGTCGCCGACCTTGTGCGGCAGATCGAGCTTGGCGATCGCCTCGGAGTCGACGTCGGGCGTGACCGGCGCGCCGTAGGCCTTGTCGCCGCGCGCGAGGAACAGGTAGACGAGCGGCGGCGGGCGCTTCTTGTCCTCCTGCGTGTCGGCGAGGTGACGGCGCAGATCGCCCTCGAGGTACTCGAGGTAGCGGCGGAACGACCAGCCGGTGACGAACGCGCCGGCGACCTTGCCGCTCTTGGCGGTGACGCGGTGGCCGACGATCCACTCGAGATCGCCGCCCTTCTCCACGCCGCGCAGGCCGTGCATGTAGCCGAACACCTCCATCACGCCGTCCTTGTCGAAGAACTGCTTGGCGTCGGGCACTTCTTTGGTGAGCGACTGGCCGGCCGCGAGATCGGTGTCGGCCTCGCTCCGCAGCACCATGCCGTCCGGCCCGACGAACACGAAGAAGGTGCTCTTGGCGATGGCGAGATCGGTGACGCCGGCGCGCGCCTTCTCGATGCTGTGGCGCAGCCCCTCGGGGTCGTTGCCCGGATCGTCGTCGATGTGCTTGGCGAGCAGCTTCGCGCCCTCGGGCAGGCCGCCGCGCACTTGCTTGGTGTCGCGCTCGACCAGCGGCATCACGTAGTCGAGCGCCGGCGGCGCCTTCTCCGCCGACATCTTCTCCTTGTTCTCGCAGCCGAGCAGCGCGAGCGCCAGCGCCGCGCCGGCGAGCCAGTGGCAAATGTTGATCATGGTCACCTTCACAGCTTCTCGGGCGTGACGAACACCACCTCGACCCGCTCGTTGTTCGCGCGGTGCTTGCCGCGCGGATCGACGACGGGCGCGGCGGCGCCGGCGATCTCCGTGGCGATGACGGCCTCAGCGACGATTTTGACCAGCTCCACGCGGATCGCCGATCCGCGCGACGCGTCGAGGTGGGTGTCGCGGTCGTCCGCCGCGTGGACCACCACCATCAGGGGCACGCCGGGATGAGCTTGCGCCACCTTGCCGAGCGCGGCCAGGCGCGCCGGCGCCGACACGGCCAGCCCGTCGCCGGCGAACAGGCCGCGCAGCGTCACCACCACGCCGCGATCGTCGCGCGCG
>JACXTT010007078.1_pt1 | contig 15910 bp, 23 predicted proteins | sample 9270951 | NCBI WGS metagenome assembly JACXTT01 (sample SAMN15532306, study PRJNA645909) | rock metagenome | isolation source: weathered quartz diorite | place: Puerto Rico | collected 2017-06-21 | reverse complement strand
AGTTGTATCTATTACATAGACATTATTTGAATTATAATTTGCGACGTATATGTAGTTTGAATTGTAAGGGATGTTTGTGGGAGATGAACCTACTGGTACTGTAGTGACAAGAGAGTCCGCAAATGAATTTCCAAAAGAGCTTATTGTGATTACCGAAGAGAGCACAAAAATAGCTACAAAGTAAAACAAGTTTCTGTTAAAAAACTCCATGTTCTTATTTCCACTATTAATTATTCTTGTTACTTTTGGTATAGTCTCTATTGCCAACTAAGATGTATGTTTTATGTTTTGATAAAAATATTGCCTGCCACTTGTGGAAATAGAGAAAAATGCTTGATCTTGTCAGGTCATCGACAGTACATACTTAGACTTATGATACATACTCCCAATTATGGTATTAATGAAAGCAATCATTACAAGCGTTCTGGTTTTGTCGCTCATTGTTGTATTGGTTGCAAGTCAAAATGAAGCATACGCCGCTAACTCGCCAAAGTCGCAGACTCTGAACATTACCGTTTACTACAAGGGAGCGACCGTTGCTGGGGCATCTTGTTCTGTTGTAACAAATGCTAACCCTACTCCGGTTACCGGTACTACAAATAGTATGGGCAAAGTCACTTTTAGCTTACCAGCGTCAGCAACTACTGCGTATGATTCATGTAGCTCAAATGGCCACAATGCATCAGGCACTGTAACATTGTCTTCTACAACAACGAATACTCAACTGACGTTAAAATAAGAAATTCCAACATACGCCAAATTACTCATAATCTGATTCTAAGCACAATCCATGATTTTTCCAAAATCATTACCTGATAATTCACCGCATCGTTATTAATGGAATTGGTTCTAAACCACCCAGATGAAAAGTTACGTATGGTATCCTTACACACAAATGAAAGAGTGGCCAAGTTTTGATGTAATAGTCAAAGGCAATGGAATGTGGCTACAAGATTCCAAAGGCAAACTACTTCTCGATGGTGTAGCTAGTATGTGGTGCAATACATGGGGTCATTCCAAGAAAGAACTTGTTGATACCATGATATCGCAGACAAAGAAATTGCAACATTCTCCTCTGTTTAGTTTAACAAACGACAAAGCAGAAGACTTGGCTGAGAGGCTGGTCAGACTTACTCCAGATATGCATAGAGTGTTCTATTCAGACGATGGTTCTACAGCAATGGAGGCCTCAGCTAAAATGGCATTGCAGTATTGGTACAATAGAGGCGAGAAAAAGAAAACAAAGTTTGCTACCCTTAAAAATGGCTATCACGGAGATACAGTTGGAGCAATGTCATTAGGATATGTTCAATCATTTTTCTCAAGATACAAACCGATGTTATTCAAAGTTCTTCAAACGCCATCTCCAAATAGTTACAGAATTCCCCGTGGCTTTTCCAATGAATCATATCACGATTTTTGTCTTGATACAATAGAAAAGACATTTTCAAGAAATGACGATATTGCTGCTTTTGTTATGGAAAGTGGAGCTCAGGTGGCCGGTGGTGTCATAATATACCCTGCAGGTTTTCAGAAAAAGATAAGCAAGCTTTGCAAAGAATATGACATTTTATTTGTACTAGATGAAGTTGCTACAGGTTTCGGCAGACTTGGTTCTATGATCGAATACCAATCTCAAGAAAGTAATCCAGATATCGTTTCTTTTGGCAAAATGTTAACCGCAGGTTATTTACCACTTGCGGCGACTTTAGCTAAAAAACGAATCTACGATGCTTTTCTTGGAGCAAGTCATGAATTGAAGCATTTTTTCCATGGTCACACTTTTACTGGAAATCCCTTGGCCTGCGCCACCGCACTTGCAAATCTTTCGCTATATAAGAAATATAATCTGATATCAAAGGTCAGAAAACGTTCGACTCAACTCAGGAATAGGATTAAAGAAATTTATAAACTTGGACTGGTTGGAGATGTACGCCATAAAGGACTGCTCATGGGAATAGAGCTAGTGAGGGACAAGAAAACCAAGGCATTTTTAGGTCCAGATAAACGAATAAGCCAGCTAATTTTTCTCGAGGCCAAGAAACATGGCCTTTATCTTAGGACCCTAGGACATATTGTCATGATTGTACCTCCACTTTCAATATCTGAAAAAGAGCTTGACTTTTTGGTCGATGGTACAATAGAAACAATCAAGAGAGTTTCTAATAAGCTGATTTAATACTAGTTTTCACGAGAAAGTCGTAATTGACGCATTAAGAAATTCATTCTGTGATGATTACACCGTTATCCAATTAGTTTACCATACAAGTAAATGGTAAACCAATGAGTTTTGCGTGGTTTACAATTATAACAATATTAATTAGTGTAATCAAAAAAGGTGATCTGTGAATAGCGAGAATGATTTTATCCTATCTTGCATGAATCAAGTCTTAGCAGGTCAAAATATTACAGAACCAGAAGCCAAGAAATTGATTAACATCTCTGAGGATTTACTTTCAGTTTTATCAGATGCTGCAAATGAGATTACGAGAAAGTTTAGTGGCAATGTTGTGGACGTAGAAGCACTAATCAATGCCAAGAAAGGCAAATGTCAAGAGGATTGTTCGTTTTGTTCGCAGTCGGCTTTCTATAAAACAGGTATCGACGAATACAAATTGCTTTCTTCTGACATCATAGTGCAAAACGCAAAAATTGCAATGAAAAGTGGCGTCAAGAGTTTTTGTTTAGTTTGTGCCTGGAGAGGTCCCACAGAAAACGATTTTGAAGAAATATGCCAGATTGTAAAAGAAATTAATACTAAAGTAGGAATAGAAGTAAACTGCTCGCTTGGTTTTATCAATGAACAGATGGCTACGAGACTCAAAGATCTAGGAGTGAAACGTTATAACCACAACTTGGAAGCACCTCGAAGCTTCTTTTCAAAAATTTGTACGACTCACACATACGAAGAAAGAATGCAGACTAACTTGATAGTAAAAAAAGCTGGCCTTGAATTATGCTGTGGTGGTATAATTGGGATGGGAGAAAGTAGAATGCAGCGAATCGAGCTTGGTCTTGACCTTGCCAAATTAAGCCCTGAAGAGTGTCCTATTAACATTCTGGTTCCTCAAAAGGGAACACCTCTAGAACTTCAAACCCGCCTCACATTGCAAGAAATACTTAGAACAATAGCAGTTTTCAGATTTTTAATGCCTAAAACAATATTGAAGATTGCTGGTGGCCGTGAGGTATATCTTGCAAACGAACAAGAAAAAGCGCTCCTTGGAGGAGCGAATGGAATTATCACAGGAGGATATCTCACAATAGGCGGCAATTCTCCAGATGAGGACTTTAAGATGATCTCGAAAATTGGCCTTGACGCATAAATCTAGTTTCGTAAACAAACGACTAGCCAAAATAAGAAAGAATCACTTGTATCGAAGACTTGTATCAAATAAAATTTCGGGCCCGTATATCATTATACAAAGAAAGAAGCTCATCAATCTATCATCAAATGATTACCTTGGACTAGGTTTTGCCAAAATGTCAACAATGCAGACTCAATCAAGTTCAAGACTTGTTACAGGAAACGATTTTCTCTTTGATTACCTTGAGGAAAAACTCGCCCAACACAAATCACAAGAAGCCGCACTCATATTTCCAACTGGCTATATGGCTAATTTGGGCATAATTTCTATTCTGCCACAAAAAAACGATCTAATTCTAAGTGATGAATTAAACCATGCAAGTATTATTGATTCTTGCAAGCTCTCAGAAGCAAGAAAAAAAATCTATAAACATAATGATGTAACCGATCTAGAAAAGAAACTCAAGGAAAATTCTGCTCGCAAGTTCGTGATTACAGAAGGAATATTTTCTATGAATGGAGATTTAGCCAAACTTAGAGAAATTTCAAATTTGTGTCAAAAGTATGATGCTTTCCTTATTCTTGACGATGCACACGGGGATTTTGTGGTGGGAAGTGATGGTCGTGGCTCCGCTGAAAAGATGCATGTTGCCAACAAAATTGATGTTTATGTAAGTAGTTTAAGCAAAGGGCTTGGTGCGTTTGGTGGATATATTGCATCCAAAAAACCGATTGTAGATCTGGCTGTAAATACCTCAAGGTCCTTTATTTATACATCAGCATTACCAAACTTTATGGTTAAACTAGCATTAGAGAAATTCTCTAGCAATAGGGAACAACGAAGAAAAAAACTATGGAAAAACGTAGAATATTTTCAAAAGGGCCTAGAATCCCTAGGATTTCCAATATTCTCAGAGAGTCAAATAATGCCAATTATAATAGGAAATGAGAAAAAAGCATTAAAGTTTGGCAAATATCTGTTCGACAACGGGGTTTTTGCTCAGCCTATAAGATATCCGACCGTTAAACTTGGGACTGCAAGAATTCGAATTTCTGTGACTGCCTTGTTGAACACGAACCTGATCACAAAATCCCTTAATGTATTTGAGAAAGCTGGTAAGAAGTTTGGAATCCTCTGAAGCAAAAATTGGAATAGATTTGGAACAAGGTATTAATAAAAAAATCAGGATGTGGAATTATGGCAGAATTAAGTATAGGTATTGCAGCTGTAGCAGGACTTGGCTCCTTCCTTGCACCATGCATTTTGCCCATGATTCCTGCATTTTTGGCTTATATTTCAGGAACTACTCTATCGGAGATTCAAAGAAATAATGGCACTGTCAACCTACTTGCTAGTAGATTAAACATTTTACTAAATACAATATTCTTTGTTGCAGGCTTTACCATAGTCTTTTCTATTTTAGGCGTGATCCTAAATAGTGTATTATCAACCTCAAGTGGCTCACTTCTTGCAGATTTTAACCATGCAGGAGGTATTATCATAATAGCATTTGGAATCTTTATGTTGCTGTCATCTAAAATATCAAAATTAAATTTCGAAAAGAAAATAATTCCAAGTAGAGCTAAAGCAAGCTATCCTCTTTCGTTTGTATTCGGACTAGCATTTGCTACCGGTTGGACTCCTTGCATAGGTCCCATATTAGGAAGTATTCTAACCCTTGCAGCAACTTCACCAAGTCATGCTTTTGTTTTACTACTAAGCTATTCTCTTGGGCTTGGAATTCCATTTATTTTAATGGGGGTATTTTTTTCACGATTTACTAGAATAATTAGATCCATGAGCAAACACCTCAAGTATTATTCTATAATCATGGGAATCTTCATCATAATACTGGGAGTTCTAGTTTATACAAATCAACTAGCAGCCATTGCAAGCTTTCCTTTACTAAATAACATACTTTTGAGTTGAGATTATGAAAGGCGAAATTAGAACAGCAATTATTACGGGAATAATTATTGTAGGAGTTGTTATTGGTATTTCAGTCTATTTTATGTCGTTAGAAAAACCGCAAACAGATAAAACCAGTAATCTCTCTAGCTTACCTCAAAACAAATCACAAGTTTTACCAGACGAGAGCAGGTATCCGCTAGTTCCTGACTTGACAGGAATTGCCGATTATGTGAATACCACACCAGATCAGCTAAAGTCTGCAATGAAAGATAAAGTTGTCCTATACGATTTTTGGACTTATAGTTGCATAAACTGTATTCGTACATTCCCATTTCTAAAAGCATGGAATGAAAAATATGCCGACAAAGGCCTCCTAATTATAGGAATTCATTCACCAGAGTTTGAGTTTGAAAAGGATATTAGTAACGTCAAGATGGCAGTAGAAAAATATGGCATAAAATACCCGGTTGTTCTCGACAATGATCACAAAACATGGGAAGCTTTTGGGAACAATTACTGGCCAGCAGAATACATTACCGATTCTCTAGGACATATCAGGCACACCCATTTTGGAGAAGGGGAATATGACCAAACTGAAAAAGTTATTCAGCAACTATTAGATGAACGAGCACAGCGCCTAGGATTAAATCTTAACGCCGACGAAGGCACAATTAACATCACAGAACACGAGTTTGCAAATCAACAGACTCCGGAATTATATTTTGGATACAATTTTGCGCCAGGCAGAGATTTTATTGGAAATTCTGAAGGATTTCAACCCGATAAAGTAGTTAACTATGCATTTTCTTCTGATTTGAAGCAAGACCATTTCTATCTTTCTGGCCAGTGGAAAAATCTTCCTGACAGTATGCAAACAATTTCAGATAATGGAAAAATAATGCTTCCGTACTATGCAAAAGATGTCCATATTGTAGCTGCAGGACCTGATGTGGATACACAGATTATGCTAGATGGAAAACCAATTATCGCAAATGATTCTGGACTTGACGTAAAAAATGGTACAGCCCACATTTCAGAACATAGATTATACAATATCATTTCAAGCAATCAAGCTGGTTCTCACATTCTAACTATACTAACTCAGCCAGGATTTCAAATCTACACATTTACATTTGGATGAACCTAATTTGCAAACGATATTTCAATATTCGAATTTAGCAATATCAATATCAAATCTTAGTCAACATTCACTGTAGCCAGACTGCCATGTCACTGCAGTTACATACCAACGAAGAACATGGCTGTTTAAAACAGAGATTTCGATCATGGACCAGTCAAAAACAATGAACTTTGCCAATAGATGGAACATTCAGAAAGATAGTATTTCTCAAAAAGTAATTGACAAAGTAAAACCAGATACTCCGCTAAAGCCAAAAATCGATGAGGCGCAAAAACGATTACAACTTCAGGTTACAAAACTTGATTCTATTGCAAAAAAACTAAAAGAGAAAGATGAATTCATTTTCAAAAAGGTTGTAGAAGCAGTAAGAATGCAAAATACACCATATTCTCATGCATATGCTACAGAGTTACATGAAATTAGGAAAATGACCAACATGGTGGTTAATGCCAAGTTGGCGATGGAACAAATTCAGCTTAGATTGAACACAATTTCTGAATTGGGAGATGTGGTAGTAACGCTGAGCCCATGTATGTCAATTATCAAAGGATTAGGAGCTGGACTGAGCGGGCTTATGCCAGAGGCCAATTCTTCCATGCAAGACTTGTCAAACATATTAGGAGATATAATGGCTGGAGCATCTGTTAATTCAGCCAATACATTTACTTTGGACTCTGCAAATGCGGATACTTCTGAAATATTAGAAGAGGCCCACGCGGTATTAGAAGGACAAATACGACAAACATTACCAGATCTTCCATCTACGCTACCTTCCACCACCAAAACGCAGCAAACTATCTAGAACGTTTTCTACTAATTTCAATTAGGCGCTTTTTGATCCTCGAAATAGTAGGATAACTATATCCTAATTTTCGATAGTTTGCGATCATCATCTTCCAATTTTTTAGTCGCCATTGTGCCTGCTCCATTGTTACCGAGTGAACCTCACGCTTGATAATGCTCTTCCTTCCAACTTTTAATACTCCGGCATCTTTCGCATTCCATCTATTTCTTGCAAAATGCAGACCAGCTAAAATTTCATCAATTGGCATTTCATTAAAGTATTCTTGGATTTTTTTTATTTGAGCATCTGAAGGTCTTTTGCTCGTCGCTAACCTAAGTTCAAATTTATCCATAGAAATTCATCCTCAATATTGACAATAATCTAGTAGGATATGTAAATTGCTAGCGAACAATATAACATTCATCAATAGAGAGAGTTATTTGATCATTTTTGATAGCCATTTGGTCTCATGGATTATGCTAAGTTATTGTGCTGGATTTCCTTTTTACAGGTCTCACATTCGCATTCAAACATTCCCATTTTCCCCATGCATTCATCATGTTTGCTGTCAAAACATTTGTGACATAGGACCATTATACCCTGCAGTTCACTATTTGAATATAACAGTTCGTTTTTGTGGGATGCTAGTGTTTTCGAATTTCTTTAGTTATTTCGTGCACCATGTTATGGAATTTTTGCAGGTGCACGCGAGTAGGCGAATCAATGTGGTCATCATGAGTTATCATGATGTATTTTATCATGTTTTCAAGCATAACAAAGGGATCTTGCTCAATTAATGGATCTGCCGTTTCAGCCTTTGGATGTGCAATGTGTACATTTGCCAATTGCTGCTCAGAGAGCATTTGTTTACTTCCTTGAGGAATGCGCAAATGACTCAATAAACTCATGCCTACTTTATCATTTCTTGCAAGCATAAACAAGGAGACAAAACCTGTCAAAAGCAAGACAGGTACACCAACTGTAGGAACCTTGCTTAGGCCAATATTGAGTGGCAAACATACAGTTACGACAAATGCCAGAATACCTGAATGGTATACAGGATATTTCTCGTTACACGAGTCGTAAAGAGATGAAAGCGATGCCATTAGTTCTAGTAATAGCATATCATTTAAAAGATTGTCGTGCCATTTTTGGGAATTAATTTTTAGCATTAAAATTTCATCTTCTCAATAAGTGAAGTGAACCGATGTTTTTATTATCGAATCATTTTCCAAAAATGAAATTTTATGTTTTCACGCTAAAGCAGGAATAGAATTCTTCCTGTAACAAACAATAAGACTGGATTAAGATCTTAACACCTTTGCATTTCAAATAGCATATTTTAGCTACAAAAAACCTCACACTTGAGATTTAAAATTCTTACAATGAGTTTATTAATAAATTGTAAAAGAGTCAATGGTTGTCAAAGCACAAAGAGGATGAAATTCCACTCATAAATAGGAAGATCCTCATAGTAGGCATTGTGGCAGTCATCCTAGGAATTTTGTTCATTACCGCCTCGCCACAATCAACAAGGGATTCTCTGATTGATAAAATTACTGGGAAAAAGCCAACCAGCGACATCATTGAATTAATTTTTTTCATAGAAGGAAAACAAAAAATCATACATCTTACGAAAGACAAGCTACTCTTCAACGTGGATATAAGTTATGATAAAAATCAAAACCCAGAATATGTCAACGTATCCTTAAAGCCCGAGTTGCTCGACTATTATAAACAGATTGGCTTTTCCAAGCCATCGGACGATACAGTATTTGTCTATCCTCTTTTCACACAGGCAGCCTATGGAAACCAAGGATTTTACTCATATTACAATAAAAAATGTGGACCTGAATGTTTGACTGTTCCCATCCCATCAAAATTTGTTCCAACATATGCATCAAGTGTAACATCCACCATAGTGTTATCTTTACTAAATTATACCCAGATTACTGATGTAGATGTGGACAAGAATCCTGATATTTTGAAAAAATATAACAAAGTCATAATTTTACATAACGAATACGTCACAAAAAAGGAATTTGATGCTATAACAAACCATCCGCATGTTCTCTATCTCTTTCCAAATGCGTTGTATGCGGAGGTAAAAACAGACTATAAAAACAACACAATTAGCCTAGTAAAGGGACACGGATATCCAGATTCATCCATTTTAAACGGTTTTAATTGGAAATTTGATAATACTAATCTAGAATATGATATTAACTGTGACAACATGACATTCACGAAAATTCCTAATGGAACAATGTTAAATTGTTATCCTGCATATAGGGCCATTTTTGATAGATCGTATCTAGAAGCCATAAAGACATCGTAATTCATGACATATAGATAAAGAATCGAGAATCTTTCAAAACTATTCGTAAATGTAAAACCCCCTCCCATTTTCATTATTCCACGAATAATGTCATTTTTTCAAAAAACGCAATTTTCAAGGGGGGTTTAACATTTATACCTACATATAGCAGCCAAGGGTCAAACCATCCCCATCACACACTAAGAATTCGTCTTCCTTTTTTACCGACGAACAAAAGCTAAATCCCCAATTTTAGCCAATTTCTGGACGACTTCAGATAAAAAGAGTACACTAACTGCAAAATCTAGCCTTGCTAAGAATATGTCACCAAAAACTAAGGCACGTTGTGATTCTGCAAACTTGCAGTTTAAGCATCTTTACGCCATATTGTGGGAAGAGCCTCTATTTGTTCAAGAATTTCTAGTGCTGCCGTGCTATCTCTTCGCTTTACAGCCGTAGCAAAATCAAATCCTAGTTTTATGGCTTCTGGCACTAGGTCTTTTACCTTGGATAAATCCCTTCCCTCACGTCTGATTCGTTCCCCAAGTGCGCATGATTTCCAGTTATCGGACAGAGTTTGGTGCCCATACGTAATGGGTTCTCTGAGTTTTTGCCTCCAGTCTGTAAGATCTATCTTTTCAAGAATGTTTTCTAATTGTTGAGTATAGAATATTCTCATACTTGAAATTTTGTGTGACTATACTTTTTATTATTTTCTCATGCTATGTGGTACTTGTCTGATGAACTTTTTCCCTGGCCTGAACTATCTCTATTTCGACAGTTTCTATTGGTTCATCTACCACATTTCGTCTAATTGAAAACATCTTTGGTTTATCAAAATCTTTAGTGCAGTCGGGACAAGCATAAACCAGTACCCTATATTCATTAGGCGCCTTTGGATTTGAAAGGCGGGAGTAGTAAACTAGTCTTCCCCCACAATCCACGCAGTATCTATTTGCGCGTCTTGTTCTGGCCAATGCGGACCTCCTGCATGCCTAGTTATGCTTCGATCGGTATTAGATCCATGCAGTCTAATAGAATAAACCAAAATGTGATCATAATACAATGTTTCAAAACTCGAGTTATGAAATATGCCATTCCAATACTTGTGGACTGCGGGCCTGCACCTTTGGAAACAGAAATTATTGTTTCGAAATTCGAATTTAGAAACAATGTACGCCGCCCGTCAGACTTGAACTGACGACCAGCTGATTAACAGTCAGCTGCTCTACCACGCTGAGCTAGGGCGGCAACAAACTTGTTCGTAGAGCAAGCCGATTTAATTCTTGCTGAGGCTATTTTTCTATTCCATCATGTTTTTCAAAAAGGTATATTCCATCAAGAAATACTCGATGATCTTTATTTTTTACTTTGGTATTTTGTTGCAAAGCTGCCGCGGTTTGTGAGACATCAGTAAGAATTGGGCCTGTTATTATAACATCATCTCCTTTGGAAACCACTTTGGTATTGCCGAATATTTTTGAAACCCTCGGGGCGCGTTCTCCTTGAAAATTCTCGACATGGATACTTGAATCTTTTACTTTGACTGTTATGGGAAAGTGCGCATAAACGATTTTCATTTTGTATGTATAACCATTCTGGACGCCTTTGATGAGCGTCTTGATTACAGATTCTGCCGTTTTAAAAATGGCATAATCCTTTTTGCGTGTTCCAAGTGATTTTAATATGATGTTTTTTCCGCTTAACTTCATGTCTACTGGTATTCTTTTAAAGCTCTTCCTGGTTTTGCCTAGTGGGCCCTCTATGCTAAGAATTCTGTGTTTTTCTGATGCCTTTACTGAATCAGGTATTGGAATAGTTACTTCATGCACTTCAGCTTGCTTAATAGACATATCCAATCAAGAGTCCTCCTAACCCATTTTTTTCTGCTTCGTGATGTGACATCACGCCTTGATTTGTAGTTACTATCAACATACCGCGCGAATAAGATGGAAGGTACTGTTGTTCCCATTTCGCATATGCGCCCTTTGATACCTTAAATCGTGGTGTGATTGCACCACATTTTGTTATTTTAGCCAATAACTGGATTTTGAATTTTCCACCCTTTTTGTCATCTACATGTTCGAATTCGCCAATGTAATTGTGGTTTTTTAGCGTCTTGAGTACCTCTGTTGCTAGGTTTGAGGTGGGCAAAACTACGCAATCACCCTTTCGTCGTGATTCACTATTATACAGAGTTACAAACAGATTTGCAAGAATATTAGTTGATGGCATTTATTTCACCGAAATTTTCTAAATCCAAGCGAATTTGCAACTTCCCTGAAACATCTGCGACATAATATAAGGTCATATTTTTGAATCACTGCATTATAATCACCGCATCTTTTGCACCATCTCGAACCTTTACCAAATTTGTGAACGGTTCTTCCTGTAATCTTGTAATCTCGAACTTTAACCATTTACACTACCTCAATTCCAAACTTACTCGATAGAAATTTCTTTGCTTCTTGGGAGGTTATTTTATGGCGATGGCCAACGCTTGCTTTGTGCTTGCTTCTAAATCTGATACTAAAACCTGGTCTTGCTAACGAAATAGAAACATCTAATCCCAAAATTCCTATTTGCGGGTCATACTTTACTCCTGGAATGTCAATATGTTCTCGTATTCCAAAGGATACATTTCCAAAATCATCGAATGATGAACCCATGATCTGATTTCCTTTAGCAGTAAACAATCTTTTGATCAATTCGATTGCGGCTTCTTTTCTGACTGTTACCGCAACACCAATTGGTTCTCCTTTATGGACTCCCCAGTCTCTTTGTGTCGCCTTCGCGAATCGTTGAGATGGTTGCTGACCTGCGATTTGTTGTAGCGCGCGTTTTGCTTTTTCTATGGGCTCACCTGATTTACCAACACCCATGTTCAATACTACTTTCGCAACAGAAATTTTTTTCATTGTAGATTCTATCTGTTGAGCCATATCAATCACTGTATTTGTATCGCTGGTTTTTCTTTACCAACTGCCATAATCAAGTCTGTTGGAATCTCGATTTGTCTTTGCCCAATATCAACCAACGCCCTCTTTGGCAAAACAAAGGTGCCTTCTTTTATATCAACCACTTTTCCCATCCTACCAACATTAACACCACTAGTTACAATAACTTGAGTATTTTTCTCGAGTTTGATCACATCAAGGATTTTGGTCTCCGGAATTTGCACTGTACACGTGTCTCCTACGCTAACTTTCATATCAGAAATAATTGTGCGACCGTCATGGAACCCCAATTGAGTTTTCTTATCTTTAATTGTGACTTTATTTGTTACTTTTAGTAATTTTTTATTCTTTTCTGATTCGTCTATTTTTATCGGTTTTAATACGGTCAAATCCTTTGGTACAAGTCGGTATACATCTACCACTCCTTCCATCTCTACAACATCCATAAGACCAAGACCGTGATGAATCGATTTACGAACAATCCCATCCACCTTGATTTTACCACCGTAGATGACTGACTTTGCCTCTCGCAAGGAATTTACGAGATTCAATGTGTCACGGACAAATATAGCAGTTGGAATAGAGATATTTTTCTTATGACCGCCTGGCTTGACTGTTATAACAAATCTTTTGTCTTTTCTAGATATTCCCCAGAAAAGTGGCGCCATCTGGCGCTTTAGCTTGTTGCTGCCTGCTATGCTTACCATTATTTGCTTGCCTTCCTTAATTTTTTAGATTTTTCCTTAGCAGGCTGGTCTTTTGTAGTATTTTTCTGTTTCCGTTTTTGATTTTTCTTTGTTGTTTCCTTTTTGAGTTCTTTCTTTTCTTGTTCCTCTGAGATTTCTTTTTGTTGCTGAGGTTCCGGATTGATAGCTTCCTTTTGTTCTTGTGATGGAGGCGTTTTTTGAGATTTTGTTTTTTGCCCTTCTAATTTATTTTGTCTCCATTTGTCTTCAAGATTCAGCACAGTAATCATGACATTTGATGGATGAATGTAAATGTCCACATTTCCCCCCTTTAGTTTTTCACGTTTGATGCCTTCTATTGCAATTCCTCTCCTTTCTGCCGATGCATGTGTAACTTTGCCCTCGATTCCCTTGAATTCGCCGCGCAGAACCTTCACGGTGTCACCTTCGATAACTCTGGCACTTTTTCTACCATATTTTTCCTGAAGTTCATTTGACAATGGTGCTCCAAGCTGTTTGCTTACCAAATGCAATGGAGCCATGAACATTGCTTTATTTCGTGCTACAGTAGGCCTCATGCTATACCACCATAGATGCCAGATTTGCTATCCTTGGCCATTTCTCAGATGCTTCAACTGCAACGGGTCCTTTAATTTCTGTTCCCTTGATTTCACCCTCTGGAGTAACAAGAACTGCTGCGTTATCTTCAAATGTAATTCTAATTCCACTTAATCTTCTAACAGGATACTTTTGCCGTACAATAACAGCTCCAAATATTTGCCCACGAAGTTCGCCCGGTCCTTTCTTAACCACAACGTTTACAAAATCACCAACTGCCGCTGAAGGATAACGCGAAACTCTGGTTTTGGTTTTTTGAACCATGACTATTTCTAGGATCTTCGCTCCAGTGTTGTCTGCACAAACCACTTGTGCTCCCAGAGGAAGCGGTCGTGTAACATATGGTCTGAATTCTTGTACTCCTTTAGCCGAAACTGCACGACTTTTTGTTGCTGCCATTTAAGTTACAACCTCAACAACTACAAATGAAACACTCTTAGAAATTGGCCTACATTCAGCAGTAAGAACGACATCTCCTTCTTTTACGCCAATGCAAGGAGGTGTGTGCGCATGTATCTTGCTTTGGCTTCGGGCGTATCTTTTATATTTTTTAACAATTCTGGGAAATTCTTGTTGTATTACGACCATCTTAGGCGCTTTTGCACTCACTACCTTTCCTTGAACAAGTTTTCCGCGCACACTTAGAGAACCGTGGAATGGACATAGTTCATCATCACATTCTGATTTTGGCACGGCCACCTGGAGACCAATGTTTTTTGTCATGGTTTCATTTCCACTCTTTCATATGATCGCTTTCTTAGTTCAGTACCTTTGAGTGTTGCAGTCTTGTTACCTACAACAAATTTCCAAAAAGATATTTCTTTTGGTATTTTCTTTATCCCATTTTTAGAGCTTAGGGTAAACATAGATTTTGTTTCATCAATAATTATACCTGTAAAGCCCACCATCTGCTTATTAGTAGATTCTACAATTTCTACTTGCAATCCAATTAGCTCATGAAATGAAATATTTTCTGTTGTTATCATTTTTTCCCCACCTCGTTTAATCTAGTTAACACTCTTGCAATATCTCTCCTTAATGGCTTTACTTTACCGCTGTCCTTTCGTAAAGTACCTTTTGATGACTCAATTCTAAGTTTTGTCAATTCAGAGCGTAATTGATCAAGTCTATCTTTTAGATCAGTTTCGTTCAATTCCCTTATTGTTTTCATCTTCAGTCGCGTCATCATTTCAACTCCGCTTCATCTTCCTCGAATGTTTCTACTTCTTTGATGAGATGCTCCTCTCTTTCAATTTCCTCACTTTCTGTGCGAGGTTTTGTCGGATCTAGTTGTGCTTCGTCGAGGACTTCAATTTCCTTTTCCTCTTCTACGCTTACTTTTTGTTTTGATTCTTTCCTAGCTTTTAATTCAAATTCTGGAATAAATTTTTCTTTTCTAGCGATTCTGATTCTAATGCCAATAAGCCCCATTTTTGTTTCTACATGTACTACATCTTCTGCCACAACCACTTCAGCATGATAACCAGCTCGAGGTAGAACGCCTTTTCCGTGTTTTTCAAATCCAGAACGCTCACCGCGAAGCTTTCCAGAAATTGTAATTTGAACACCCATTGCACCAGCATCCATTATTGTTTGCATCGTCCACATAACGGCGCGCCTAAACGCTGTTCCTCTTGCAATATGCTGAGCCATTCTGTTGCACATAACACTTGGTTCAAGTTCTGGTCTTGTTATTTCAATTACAGAGATTTGCGGGCTTTTTAGACCAAAGTCTTTTTCCAGCACTTTGGTAAGATCACGAATTCCACTACCTTTTCTTCCGATAACAATTCCTGGTCTTGTTACATGCAATCCGACTCGTGTTCCTGTAGGAGTTTTTTGAATGTCGACGTCGGAGAAGCCTGCTTCTTTAATTGCTTCTCTTAAATATCCCTTCAAGAGCATCAATTTGTAGCTATCTTGTATTACATTCTTTACCGATGACATATCAAATCTCTTGTGCTACAAGCTCCACATGTGTAAGAATATCTATTTTGGGCGAAGCTCTTCCCATGGCGCGAGGAGTAAATCTTTCAATTTTTCTACCCTTGTGTGTTGTTACATTAATTATTTTTAGCCTATCAAGATCCATCCCACGATATTCGGCATTAGATTCCAAGTTATCGAGAAGTTTTACAAATTCTGTTGCCGCTTTTCTTGGATATCTTCCAGCCATCACGCCTGTATC
>JACXTT010007077.1_pt1 | contig 15910 bp, 9 predicted proteins | sample 9270951 | NCBI WGS metagenome assembly JACXTT01 (sample SAMN15532306, study PRJNA645909) | rock metagenome | isolation source: weathered quartz diorite | place: Puerto Rico | collected 2017-06-21 | reverse complement strand
TCGGCGTTGGTGGTGTTGATGAGCGGCGCGGTGGAGGAGACGTCGACGATCTCGGTGGCGCCGGAGACGGAGAGGGAGACGTTGAGGTCGGCCTGTTGATTGACGCCCAGCATAATGGGAGTTTGCCGGTAGCGCGAGAACCCGGCCTTTTCCACCATGACCTCGTAACTGCCGATAGGCAGCAGAGGCACGCGGAAGGCGCCCGCCTCGTTAGTAATGGTTCCCTTGGCCTGGTTGGTTTCCAGGTTTCGCACCGTGACTTTGGCGTTGGGAACGACGCCGCCGCTGGAGTCGCGGACGGTCCCCAGGATGTCGCCGGTTGTGGTCTGGGCGAGCGCGGCCGCCAAGGCAAATAGAAACAGCACCGCCAGAAGCGGAAAATGCGGGAACCTCATGTCACCCCCTTCTGGGTAAAAAGCTTATCTCCTTTATACCAGCTTGCGCGGCGCCTGGGTCTTATAATGCAGGCCCGGGGCTATAATTCAGGAATGTTCAAGCCCGGGACGGCGGTCGCGATCGCTGCGTTACTGCTGGCGGCCCCGCCGGGGGCGTTGGCCCGAAGCCTGTTGGGCCGGAGCGGAGCGTCGAACCGGCAGAACATTTCCCTGCGCAAGCGGCTGCACGTCAACACGCTGATCACCGAGCCGGGCACAGTGGAGGTGGAATGGGGCAACCTCTACTCCTACACCAACTCCAACTTCAGCATGCCCTCGACGATCAAGTTCACGCCGGAGGGTGGGCACATTCTGTGGGGACGCACGGAGTACAGCGGGTCGTTCGACTCGGTGAACAGCGCGCTCGTGAGCGGAGAGCGCTCCACGCAGTTCAGCGACCGGCTGACGTTCGCGGCAACATCGGTGGTGTTCGACGGCGAGAAGCTGGACATCGCGATCGCCCCACAAGCCACCTTCTTTCTGCGCGACGAATCCGGATCCCGGCTGGGAGCGACGGCGATCGCCCGCTACGACATCGGACGAAACAGCTTTGGCGGCACGGTGAGCTGGAGCGCCGCAACCGCCGCTTCGCCGAACAATCCCGCGGGTACATGGGATTTCAGCGGAGGCTTCGGACGGCGGCTGGCGGCCTCCGGTATTCTTGGGCATCTTTCCCCTCACGTCAACGCCGTGTATGAGCGATCCACGGGGTTCGAGCGCGTGGTTTCGGTCTTCGGCGGCGTCGAGTATCAAATCACCGAGAAGGTGGCCGTGGACGTGTCCGGCCAGCGCTTCGGGCTGTCGGGCGGCGGCGCGGACCGGCAGTTTCTGGTGGCGCTGACGATCAATCTCGGCAAGGTGCGGTGAGGCTGTCCCCCTTACCCCGTTACAACCCGCCTTCAAATGTAAAAGCTGCACTTGCGGCGGCAGGTCCCGAATCTGTTCGCCCATGGCGGTGTTACACTCGGGAAAAGCGTAGTTTGAATCGTCCAAGTTCAGGGATTCGCTCCATGTGGGAGGTTAGATATGAACCGTCAAGCCAGGGTGTTCCCGGCCTTTCTGCTGTTTTCGCTACTCGTTTTCGCCCAGTCGGACCTTTCGACCATCACGGGCGTGATCAAGGATCCATCCGGATCTTCAGTCCCCAACGCAAAAGTAACCGTCCGCAATGAAGCCACCGGCGTGGAGCGCAGCACCGCCTCGGCCGACAGCGGAACGTTTTCCATCACCAATCTGCCCTCCGGCCTCTACACGCTGACCGTCGAGGCGCAAGGCTTCAAAAAGTACCAGAAGACCCGCAATAAGCTCGACCCCAGCGTTCCGCTGGCGGTGGACGCAGCGCTTGACGTCGGCGCGGTGTCGGACACGGTGAGCGTGGTCGCCGAAGCGCAGCGCATCCAGAGCGAGTCGGCCACGGTCGGCGCGCTGGTGGAGGAAGCGCAGGTCAAGAACATGATGTTGAACGGGCGCAATCCGGTTTTGCTGGCCGCGCTCAAGCCCGGCGTGCGCTCCAGCGCATCGCTGGCCAATTTCAACTTCAACCTCACCGACGGCGGCTTCTCGATGAACGGCTCCCGGCCCAACGACAACGTGTTCTTCTACGATGGCGCGGTGGCGACACGCACCCGCTCCAACGGCACGTCGATCGGCGCGGCGGACGTGGACGCAACGCAGGAAGTGCAGATCCTGACCGCGAACTACAACGCCGAGTACGGGCGCTCCGGCGGCGGCCAGATTCGCGTCGTCACCAAGAGCGGCGGCCGCGACTTCCACGGCCAGGCGTATGAATACTTCCGCAACAGCGCCATGGACGCCAACACCTGGGCACGCAACATTTCGCCGTTCTCGTTCCAGAATTCCGTTCCGCAGCCGCTGAAGTACAACCAGTTCGGCTTCGGCATTAACGGGCCGGTTTTCATCCCGGGCAAGTTCAACACCGGACGGAATAAGCTGTTCTTCCTTTTCAACGAGGAATGGGTTCGCTACCGGACCACGCCCACCAACACGGCCACCGTGCCGTCGCTGGCGATGCGCCAGGGCGACTTCAGCGAGTTGCTGCGGTCGAACATCTTCTTCAGCCGGACCTACATCGTCGCCGATCCGACCACCGGAACTCCGTTCCCGAACAACGTCATCCCGCAGAGCCAGCTCAGCGCCAACGGCATCGCGCTGATGAACGCTTATCCCAAGCCGGCCGCATTCGTACAAGGCAACCTGAACTACATCGTGTCGAACGGTGAAATCGATAACACGCGGAAAGACAGCGCTTCAATCGATTACCTGCCGACCGACCGCGATACGATCCGGCTGCGTGTTCTGAATTACAGCTTTTTTGTCGCCAACGCCTTCCAGGGCACCTTCCCGATGGCGGCCAACCAGCTCAGCCGGCCGAACCAGACGGCGTCGCTGAACCACATCCACGTCTTCTCCCCGACCCTGATCAATGAAGCGCTGGTCAGCGCCAGCGCGGACCACGTGGACATTCTGCTGCGCGGCACGGCCTGGCAGCGCAGCCAGTACAACGTCAATTACCCTTATTTGTACGGCACTGCGGCGAAGGATTTCCCGGACAAGATGCCGACGGTGAACATCAACGGCTTCACCCAGCTCGACAACGGCCCCTATCCGTCGCGCTCCGGAGGCCCCATCTACAGCTTCTCGGACAACGTCACCTGGATTAAGGGGAATCACACCCTCAAGGCCGGTTTCGTGTTCGAGAGGGCCGGGCAGAACGATCGCGACCAGGTGAACGTCAGCGGCATTCCCGGCGGCGCGAACAACCAGAACGGCCGCTTTGATTTCCAGGACACCGGATTCTCCGGAAATACCAACCCCGGTATCGCCGACCTGGCGCTCGGCCGCTTCAATTCGTACGCTGAGATCGGCCCGCGCGATTACACCATCTCGCGCGGCAATATGTACGAGTTTTACATTCAGGACTCCTGGAAGGTCACGCCAAAGCTGAAGCTGGAGCTGGGCCTGCGGGAGACCATTCTGCAGCCCTACTATGCGCTGTGGGGCAACTACGATGTGTTTGATAAGCGATTCTACGATCCCGCCAAGGCAGTTTCCATCGATCCCCGCACGGGCACCATCCTGCCCGGGACGGGCGACATATACAACGGCATGGTGATTCCGGGCGACAGCTTTCCCTCGTCGGGCAAAGGCCGCTTCCCCGGTTCGGGCGACGCATCGCTGAACGCCCTGTTCCGTGGGCTGCCAAAAACCTATGCCGACTGGAGAAAGAACAACTTCGTCCCGCGCATCGGCGTGGCGTACCAGATTAACGAGAAAACAGTTGTGCGCACGGCGTTCGGCGGATTCAAGAACCGCCCGGCGGTTTCCGACTCCACGTTCCTCGGCGGCAACTTCCCGTTCCAGGGCTATGTCGCGGTCAGCAACGGCGTAGTCGACAATCCGCTTTCGGCGTCCGGCGGCATTCCCACGCAGTTCATCCAGACCCAGGATCCGGTGTGGAAGACGCCGACCTCCTACCAGTGGAATTTCACTGTGCAGCGTGAGCTCCCCTGGCAGTCGAACATTGAGGTCCAGTACATCGGCCGCGTGGGCCTCTGGATGGAGCGGACGCGCAACCTGAATCAGCTCCCGGTCGGCACGTGCCCGCTGGGCAACTGCCCGGGCGGCGTCAACGTCAACTACCTGGTGCCGTACAAGGGCTACAACCAGATCCAGATCGCCGAGAACGCGTCGCGCTCGGAGTACAACGGGCTCAACGTCGCCTGGAACCGCCGTTTCACCAAGGGCCTGGGCTTCGGCGTGGCCTACACGTATTCGAAGAGCTTCGACAACGCCTCCACGCGGCGCGACATTCCGTTCAACAACCTCGACGACCACAGTTTCTGGGGTCCGTCGAATTTCGACACCCGCCACATCGCAGTGATCAACTGGATTTACGAGCTGCCGTACAAGCACACCACCGGCACTGCCGGCCTGCTGCTGGGCGGCTGGCAGATAACCGGCATCACGCAGTTCCAGACGGGCACACCGTTCACCATAGGCACTAACACCGACTACGCCGGTATCGGTACCTCGGCGTTCCAACCCTGGCAGGTCAATGGCAATGCCATTCTCTCGAAGGGAGACCAGGGCTTCTCCAACAGCGCCACCGATTCCAACTTCTGGTTCCGCACGAAGAACGGGGACACCCCGATCTTTACGGCTCCAGCCACCGGAACTTTCGCCAACCAGACCAAGAATCTCTACAACGGACCGGGATTCCAAAATTGGAACCTGGGCCTGTTCAAGACGTTCAAGATTCACGAGCAGCACGCCTTCACGTTCCGCGTGGAGGCTTTCAACTGGCTGAACCATCCCAACTGGGGCGGGGCGAACGGCAGCGGCCAGTTCGGCATTCCGCCGTCGCCGCAAGGCCAGCCAAACGGCAACCCGACCAGCAGCACGTTTGGAAAGGTCACGACGAAGGACAGCCGCCGGCAATTGCAGTTGAGCTTGAAGTACTCGTTCTGACCGGAGAGTAAGCTTTTGGGGCCGGACGCTGAAATCAGCGCCCGGCTCTTTTTTCATTGGAACGCCAGCAGTGGCATCCAATTGAAATCCACCCGGCTATTCGATGCATAGCCCTCTGAATATTTCCCGTTCGCGAGATATATACTGGCAGCAATCCGGAATCACGAACCGGGAGAAGGGGTGTTCCATGAGAACTCTCGTCTTGTTTGTTGCCACCGCATCCGCGGCATGGTCCCAGGCGGTAACCGCGACCCTCGTCGGCGCCGTCACCGATTCCTCCTCAGCCGTCGTCGGGGACGCAAAGGTCACGATCACGGAAATGCAAACCGGCCTGAAACGGACGCTTGCCTCCAACGCCGAAGGCCTCTTTTCCCAGCCGTACCTGCCGCCTGGATTGTACGAAGTAGAGGTAGAAAAGCAGGGATTCAAGAAGGTATCCCGGCAAAACATTCAGCTCCAGGTGGCTTCCACGGTGCGCGTGGACTTCACACTTGAGCCCGGCGCGTTGACCGAGACGGTCCAGGTGACCGCGGAGTCGCCGCTGCTGCAAACCGACCGCTCCGACGTCAATCGCACCATTACGTCACAAGCGGTGCGGGAACTGCCCGTGGCCAACCGGAGCTTCCAGGCGCTGGTCGGCCTGCTGCCCGGCGTCACTCCGCCGGTGGCCAACTTCACGGCCCTGGAGGATCCGCAACGCACGACGTTCTACCAGGCCAACGGCCAGGGAAACAGCGCCAACAACGTGCAGGTGGACGGCGTGGATAACAACAACCCCACGCTCGGCCTCACGATCTACATTCCGCCGGCCGAGTCGGTGCAGGAGGTAAACATCAGCACGTCGAATTTCAACGCCGAATTCGGACGCGCCGGCGGGGCCGTGGTGAACGTCATCACCCGCGGCGGCACCAATCAACTGCACGGCAGCCTGTTCCACTTCCACCGCGACGCCGCATTGCGCGCGCGCAATTTCTTCAACTTCGTTCCGCAGGCTAAGCCTGCTTTCGTCCGCAACCAGTTCGGCGGGACGGTGGGCGGGCCAGTCAGGAAGAACAAGACGTTCTTCTTCGGCTCGATCCAGGGCACGCTGGAACACCGCGCCACCACGCAGCTCAACACGATTCCGGTGTCGGCGTGGCGGAACGGCGACTTCAGCAACGTCACTGGCCTGACGATCTACGACCCGCTCACCGGAATCGACGGCCCGGGCCGAACGGCGTTCGCCGGCAACCTGATTCCGCAGAGCCGCATCAGCCCGGTGGCTTCCAAGATCGCCGCCCAGCTTCCCGGCACCAACCAGCCGGGCCTGTCCAACAACATCGTCGGCAACGTCCCCTTTAAGAGCGACGTCTACAATTACGACGGCCGCATCGATCACAATTTCAACGAGCGGAACAGCGTGTTCCTGAAGTACAACTACACGCCGTCGGAGAACGCCCAGGGTGCGCTGCTGGGCTTCAAAGTCGGCGACGGTGTGGCGAGCAAAGGCCGCAATCACACGGCCGCCCTGAACTACAACCGCCAGTGGAGCCCGACGCTGCTGATGGAAGCGCGCTTCGGATACAACCGCTACTTCGTGGACGTGAACGGGGACAACGTCGACGATCCTTTCGTCAAAGACCTGGGCCTGAAGAATCCCTTCCCCGATCCGATCAGCTCCCGCGGTTTGCCCCGTTATGACGTTGCCGGAATGCCCGGCATCGGCGTGATGGTGGTCTACCCGCTGGTCAATTCGGACAACCTTTTCAACTGGGTCAACACGTGGAGCAAGACCTTCGGCCGCCACACCATGAAGTGGGGCGCCGACATCCGGCGGCTGCGCGCCGACCGCTTCCAGCCGCAGGGCCTGAACTTCGGCCCGCGCGGCCGGTTCCAGTTCAATCCCGGCACCACCGCGCTGCCCGGCGCGGCGCTGGGCCCGTTCGGCACGCTCGGCAACTCTTTCGCCGCATTCCTCATCAACGCTCCGGACGTCTCATCGCGCACGTTCCAGACGGTCACACCGACCAATCGCGTGACGCAGGCGTTTTTCTTCTTTCACGATTCCTGGGTAGTGACGCCAAAGCTCACGCTGGATCTCGGCGTGCGCTATGAAGGCCATTCCACAGTGAAGCCGCGCTATGCGGGCGGGGCCTCGAACTACGACATCTCGAACAACAGCCTGATCGTGGCCGGCTATGGCGACATCGGGCTGAGCACCAACGTGGATTACGACGGAAACAACTGGGCGCCGCGTCTCGGATTCGCCTACAAGGCGTCAAAGAAGTCGGTGATCCGCGGCGGGTACGGCGTCAGCTATTACACCGGGCGTTTCGGTTTTACGGGCGGCACGCTTTCCACGCAATTCCCCGTGATCTACAACGTGCAGAACGGCGTGGCCAACGACTTCCGCGTGGACGGCAGCATGGACACCATCGTGCCGGTGCCGGTAATTCCCATCCCGTCGAACGGGATCATCAATCCGGCGCCGAACCAGGCCTTCTTCACCGTTCCCCGCTCCAACCCGGTGCCCTTCGTGCACAGTTTCAGCTTGACCTACCAACGCGAACTGGCCCAAGGGATGGTTCTGGACGTGGGGTACGTGGGCACGCTGGGACGCCGCCTGCCCAGCCAGCGCGAGCTGAATTTCGCGCTGCCGGGAACGGGCACGGCGGGCCTGGCCTTCAACCAGCGCTTCGGCCGCACGGCCAGCGTGGCGGAGCGCGCCAACGCGTACAACAACAACTACAACGCGTTTCAGGTGAACCTGCAGAAGCGATTCTCGAATGGCCTGCAGTTCGGGACGGCGTACACCTGGAGCAAGTCGCTCAGCGTGCAGGACGACCAGGGCGGTTTTGTGATTGTGGCCGACATCCGCCGCAACTACGGCCCCACTTCCTTCGACCGCACCCACATGCTGGTGGTCAATCACATTTACGAACTGCCGTTCGGCAAGGGCAAGAAATACCTGTCAAGCGGCGCTGCCGGGTTGATCCTCGGCGGCTGGCAGTTGAACGGGATACTGCGGGCCGTGAGTGGCGCGCCATTCAACATCACGGCCGACGCGGGGCTGTGCAATTGTCCGGGAAACAACCAGTTCGCCGATGTCGTGGGGAGCTACAGCAAGCTGGGCGGAGTGGGTCCGGGCCAGCTATTCTTCAATACGTCGGCGTTCGCGGCTCCGGGAGCCAACCGCTTCGGCAACGCCGGCAGAAACATCGGCCGCGGCCCGGTTCTGCCCAACTACGACTTCTCCGTTTTCCGGAATTTCGACATCCGGGAGGGCTGGCGGCTGGAGTTCCGCTCGGAGTTTTACAACCTGACGAACACGCCGCAGTTCGCCAATCCGGTGGGCAACGTGAACGCCGGCAATTTCGGCCAGATTACCGGAACCTTCAACGGTGCCGGCGAACGCGAGATCCAGTTCGCTCTGCGGTTGCGTTTCTAGGCAAAGCGAACGATCCTGACAGTTGAAGGTCAAAATCCGGAGGTTGCGTGTGAGAAGTTGGTCCTGTTTCCTTGCGGTCATATTATGCATTTGCGCCTTATGCAGTTGCGCCCTAAACGCCCAGCCGGGCAGTTCAACCCGTCGCGCCAATATGGTCGGCGGAGGCGGAAGCGGCAAGTGCACCATTGAAGTCGAAGTGGATGGCACGGCCGAAGTCGAAGTGTCGGGCGATACGGGCCGTTTGCGGACCCTCTACGGCCAGCCCGCGAACTGGCGCCGCTTCCAGTGCAACGAGCCGCTGCCGCGCAACCCCGTGGACTTTCGCTTCCGCGGGATCGACGGCAGGGGCCGGGTGGAACTGATTCGCGACCCGCGCGATGGAGGCCGGGCGGTGGTCCGCATCGAAGACCGGAAAGGCGGACGTGAAGGCTACACCTTCGACCTGGAGTGGCGGGGCGGCGGAGGTGGAGGAGGATGGCCGACGCAGCCAGGCCGGCCGGGAGGGGGAGGTTTTCCGCCGGAGCGCGCCATCCGGATCTGCCAGGACGGCGTCGTCGACCGTCTGAACCGGGACGGCTACCGCGACGTTCAGTTTGAGCGCACGTACCCCGACGACAATCCCGGACGCGACGACTGGGTGATCGGCACGGCGTCCGCGCGGCGCGGGTCTAGAGGCGAGCGCTTCTCATTTTCCTGCTCGGTGGATTTCCGGTCGGGAAGAGTGCGATCGGTGGACGTCCGCCGGCGGTAAAGCGTGGCAAGGTGTGGCAAAAGCGGTTCCCAGTTAGTTCGGCAGGCAGGATGACTCCTGCCCCATGGAGCGTCCGTTGGCTTCCTGATTCGGCTGCACGCGGATCTGGTCGTGGACGGGCTGCTGACGTCGAGGCCGTCGATCTTGTAGCCGTTGGTCTGTCCGCGCCCGCCGTTCACGTTGATGGTCTGCTAGAAATTGCCCTGTGGCCCGGGCTGCACGCCGGCGGTGAGGCCCGAGCAAGAGCTGGAAATTGCGCCCGTTGAGGGGCAAATCGCGGATCTGTTTCTCTTCGATCACTTCGCTCAGGCTGGACGTAGCCGACTCCACCAGTTCCTCCACGCGGTCCACGACGATGACGGTCTTTTTCTGCTCGCCGGGCGTCAGCGTGAAATTCACGGTGATGGTCTGGTCCAGCGAGAGCACCAGGCCCACCTTGGACTGCGATTGAGCCCACCAGGCTGGCCTCCACGCGGTAATTACCCGGCAGCAGGTTCGGCGCGCGATAGATACCGGCTGTGTCCGTGGTCAGCGTGCGCGCGACGTTGGTACCTTCATTTACGACGCGCAGCTCGGCCTTGGGGACGGCCGCTCCGCTGGAATCGCTCACAAGTCCGGTAATGGTTCCCGTGGATACTTGAGCGGGCAAACTGCTGGCGGCCAGGAGTATTGCCGCAAATAGAATCGATTACCCACCTCACCCCACGGAAGTGTATATTGTCGACATTAAGAAATCAAGAATCGGCCGCGACGCGAAGTTTGCAGTTTTTTTTCATCGACCGGAAACGGGTCCGCGAGTACAATGTCGGTGTGCCGCGACGGCGAAACGCCGGCGCAGTGTATCCTATGCCGACCCGCAGAACCTTCTTCAAGGCAGTTCCCTTCGGCGCACTGGGCGCAGCCGCCCCGGCCCCCGCGCAGCAGAGCGCGCGCCCGGAAAAGGGCAGGCCGAACATCCTCATCCTGATGAGCGACCAGCACCGCGCCGGCCTGACGCGGCGCTCCGGCTACCCGCTGGATACCATGCCCACGCTGGACCGCCTGGCGGCTCTCGGCGTGGCCTTCGACCGGGCCTACACGACGGCGCCGCTCTGCGCTCCGGCGCGGTGCAGCCTGATGACCGGACGGTGGCCACAGGCCCACCGTGTCCGCGAGAACAGCGCCACACGGTTCGCCTACTTCGAGCAGGACCTGGTCGACGTGGTGAAACCTCTTGGATACAAGACCGCGATGGTGGGAAAGAATCACAGCCACCTGACCGCGCAGAAGCTGGACTACTGGCGGGAGTACAGCCACCTGTTCGGGTGGATTCCTGACGGCGCGCCCCCGCAAACAGCGGCTTTCGACAACTGGATGCGGCATCTGAACCACGGCGTATCGCAGGAGCCCACGCCATTCCCTCTGGAAACGCAGATGCCGCACCGGATCGTGTCGAACGCCATCGAGTTTCTCGACGGCGCGGGGGATGCCCCGTTTCTGCTGTGGGTCAGTTTTCCGGAGCCGCATAATCCATATCAGGTACCTGCACCTTACTTCGATCTCTTTCCCCCGGCCGAAGTTCCGGAGCGGGCCGCGGGCCGCGAAGCCCTGGAGGGCCAGGGATTCAAATGGCAGTGGCTACGCGACCTTCAGGAGAGAGCCCATCCCGGCATCGACCAGTCCTGGCGCCGCCTGAAGTCGAATTACCTGGGCATGCTGCGGCTGATCGACGACCAGATCGCCAGGCTGGCGCGCCACCTGGAACAGACCCGCCGGATGGAAAACACGCTCATCGTGTACCTCACGGATCACGGAGATTACCTGACCGACTACGGCCTGATCCGAAAAGGCGTGGGGATGCCCGAGGCCTTGACGCGGATTCCGATGGTCTGGTCGGGGTGGGGAGTCCAGCCCATCCGCAATCCGCCGGAATTCGTCTCCACCGCCGACGTCATGCCGACGCTGTGCGAGGCTGCCGGCGCGGAGATCCCGCGCGGCGCGCAGGGGCGCAGCCTGTGGCCCCTGCTTCAAGGGCGGGACTATCCGCGCGATGAATTCCGAAGCATCTACGCCGAACTCGGCTTCGGCGGCCTGCACTACGATGCCACCGACCGCATCGATCCCCGCTTCGGCACTATTCCCAACGCGCCGGGCGCGATCCCGACGTTCGACGAGCTGAACCCTGTGACGCAAAGCGGCTACATGAAGATGGTTCGGATGGGCGACTGGAAATTGACTTTCGACATGATGGGCAGCGGTGCACTGTACCACCTGCCTTCCGATCCGCTGGAACTGAAGAACCGGTTCAACGATCCGGCGGCCGGCTCGGACCAGATGCGTCTGATGACGGAGCTTCTCGCCTGGATCATCCGGACGCAGGATAACCTGCCCACCGCGGCGTATCAGGCCAAGTGGGCGCCGCACAATTGGTACGCGCCTTATCGCCGGGGGCGGGAATGAATTTGACGGCGCTGGCGAAACGGCAACTGTCGGATTATGACGGCCACCGCCCCGGCTCCGTTTTCGCCGAACCGCCGGATCTTACGGTGGCGGAAGCGTACCAGCTCCAACTGGAGGTTGCCGCGCTGCGCCAGGCGCGCGGTGAAGCGGTGGCGGGCTACAAAATCGGCTGCATCAGCGCGGCGATGCAGGCGCAATTCGGCCTCAACGAAGCAGTCTTCGGCCACATCTGGAGCGGAGAACTGCATCGCTCCGGCGCGGCGCTCGGCGTGAATCGATTCGATGGCCCGGCGGTGGAAGGCGAGTTTGCGGTCCGGCTGGCTGAGGACATTCCCGACGCCGGCTGGCTACGCGGACACGAGCGGGACTCCATCGCCGCTGCTTTTGCCGTGATCGAGCTGCACAATTATGTGTTCCGGAACCCGCCTCCGACGGCTCAGGAGCTGATCGGCAACAACGCTCTGCATGCAGGCGTAGTGCTGCCGGCGAGCGAACCGCCACTTGCGCGCCCGGACGACCTGCTCGACGAATGGATCGCGGTCGAGAAAAACGGCGAGCCGCTGGGTACGGGCAGAGGACGCGACCTACCGGGCGGCCCCTTCGCCAGCATCGCGCGGCTGGCCGAGCATCTGGGCCGGTTCGGAATTCGACTTCGCCGCGGGCAAGTGATTCTGACCGGCACTCCGCTGCCGCTTTATCGCGTGAAGGAAGGCGACCGCATCAAGGTGACCTGCGGAAGGTCCGCGCCCGTGACCGCCACGTTCACGGCAGCAGACTAGGAAACGCGCCGCAGCCCTACGGCTTCCGAAGCCTTGCCACCGAAGCGGACGCGCAGTGTCCGCTGGTCATGCGGGCCGGGCGGCATCTTTGCGTTGACCTGACGGCGGCGCTCGGCGTCTTCGGGTCCGATCCAGTCGATGGCCAGCCGCTCGCCGCCCCACAACAACTCCAGGTTTGCGCGATCGCTATTCTCGCCGAGGCCGCGGATCCAGCAGCTCACATATTCCCGCGCCGTGCCGGACTCCCAGGTGCGGCCGTCACAGGCGGCGACGATCTCCAGCGCGCCTGCCACCGGGAGCACGTCCACGGCGATGCGGACCGGGTTGCTGAACGCCGAGTCCTTGAGGCGCAGGCGGACGTCTTTCCATCCCGGCGTCAGTCCCGGCGGAAGACGGAAATTCGCCAGCCACACGTCTTCGCTGTCCCTCCGGACGTAGATCGCCGGCACGCCGACGTCGCCCACTTCGCAGCGCACGTCGTCGCGCGTCAGCGCTGCCACAGGCGTCCGGATCCAGCAGGAAATGTACTCCTCTTTGCGAGTATAGAAGTTCAAGCCGAGGTTGCGCGTGTGGACCGCCGCGTGCAGTTCGGGCGCGGGCGCAGCCACGACGTCGTTGGCAGCCGGCTCCCATTTGCGGTAACAGGCGATGGCCGCGTTGTGGGCCCTGGCGTGGAGCGTGTCCACCCGCGCGAAGCCGGCGGCGCGGCACATGCCCTGCAGGCTGCCGACGCTGGGGCCGAACCAGTTGTCCAGTTGGCCGCCCAACTCATCCGTTTCGTAGAACTCGAGCGTGGGAATCTCCCCGGCCGTCTGTTCCCAGGTATCGCCATCGATCACGAAGGAGTCGATGATGGCCACGTCGGTGGTGAGGCCGCAGACGATCTCCAGAGCCAGCAGCGGGTGCTTCAAATGGTAGAGGACGCCGAGGCAGAAGACGTAGTCAAAGCGGCCCAACCCGGCTTCGGGCAGCTCGTAGAAATCGAGAATGCGGTAGTCGACTTTGGATTCGAGCAAACGCTGCATCTCGAGGAAATTCGGAATCTCGACGCAGTCGATGGCAATGACCGACGCTCCGCGGCGCTCCGCCTCGAAGCTGAACCAGCCGTCCCAGGCTCCGATGTCGAGCACGCGTTTACCGGTGAGATCGGCGGGCAGCGGGTACCGCGCCCAACGGGTGCGCAAGGTCTCGATCGTGTTCACGCCCTCGATGACCCGACCGTTGGGAAGCTCAAAGCTGTGATACCAACCGCGCTCCGCCAGCAGTCCGCTGAAGTCGAGTTTCCGGCGCAGTTCTCGGGGGGTAGGAGCGGTCATCTCTAACTATTATCAACGCGCGACCGGCAAAATCGTGGCGATTTGAAAGTGTAACTTTTCGTGGGCGCCGCGGAGTGCGCGCTCGACGGCGGCGGGCGCGACGGCGCGTGCGAAGACAAAGCCGAGGTAGCTGGAGCCCTCCGGCCACGGCGTCAGTTTCTGGCCTTCCTTGGCCGTGATGACAACCCGTTCGACGCCGGCAATGGATTCGGCCTCCGCGATACCCGAGGCCGATTGGTAGATGCCTTCCCTGGGCACGGGGATCATCAGCACGCCCGATGCGCCGTTGTCGTTCTGAATTTTGGCGAGGTATTCGCCGGCGGCGTGGCGCAGAAGTAGCTCTTCAAAAGAAGCGCCGGCGAATTGGAGCGCCCCCGAGCAGAGGCCGCCGATCGGCCGGGCCGCCATTTCAAGCATCCAGCAGCCTTGGGCGTTGTAGCGGAGCTCGGCGTGAACCGGGCCGTGCCACAAGCCCAGCGCCCGCGCCGCCGCCGCGGCCGCCTCGCGCAGGGCCCGCTGGACCGCGGCGGGCTCGCGCGAAGGCGTCACGTAGAGCGTTTCTTCGAAGAAGGGTCCGTCCAGCGGATCGGGTTTGTCGAAGAGCGCAAGGATCTGAAGCCGGCCGCGGGTCATGAGCCCCTCGATGGCGAATTCCTGTCCGGGGATGAAGCTCTCCACCTGGATGTAGCGGTTCCGCTCTTCGCGCATCTGGAGAACGTCCGCACCGGTCAACATCTTTTCGATACGGCGGAAGGCGGCGGTGAACTCCCCTTCGTTATCGGCGCGGATGACGCCGCGGCTGGCGGAGAGCCCGAGCGGCTTCAGGATGCAAGGGTAGGGGGCGCGGCTTGCGACGGCGCGCGGATCATCGGACAGGGCGACGCGGAAGTACTCGGGCGTAGGCAGTCCGGCGGCGCGGTATAGCCCGCGCGCAGCGTGTTTGTCGCGTGCGGCGTCGGCGGCTGCCGGTGGATGGAACGGAAGGCCCATGCGCCGCGCGGCCCGCGCCGCGATCTGCGCCGGGCGGTCTCCCACGGCCAGAACACCGTCGAACGGGCCGGCCGCTGCGATGCCGGCCGCGGCTTCCTCAGGCTCGTCGAAACGGACGGGAATGGCGCGGTCGCCCCAGGGATCTTCCATGACGTGGCAGCGGTCGGTGGCCAGTACGAGGTCAATGCCCAGGCGCGCCGCAGCCCCGGCGAAGGCGCGTGTTTGATAACCCGTGGTGGCGGCCACCAGAAGAATGCGAGGCATCTTGCGTCAAGGTATCCGAGGCGTATCCGAATCCTGTCTACTATGCTACACTTCGCCCGAGACAAGGCAGCAAAGCACGAAAGGAGAACTGCCGTTATGCATCTGATCGGTATGATCATCTTTGGCCTGGTCATCGGAGCGCTGGCAAAGCTTCTTATGCCGGGGAAGGATCCGGGCGGTTTCGTGATAACAGCCCTCATCGGCATAGCCGGGTCGTTAGTGGGAGGCTTCCTCGGGCGGCTGACGGGACTGTATCAGGAGGGGCAAGCCGCAGGTTGGTTCATGTCGCTGGTTGGCGCCATCCTTCTGCTGTGGATCTATCGGATGACCCGCCCGAAGGCGGCCTAGCAGCGGGTGGTGGCGCGGCCGGACGGACGCTTAAACAACAATCCTATCGGTTTCAATATCTTGGAAGCCCGAGGTTCGCTTTCCGCGCAACACGGCCGCGTGTTCGCGGATCTGCCAGGTAGGAGGATGATATGCGACACTTCACATGCTTCTGCGCGGCGGTTCTTACTGTTGCCCTGGCAGGCTGTTCCACTTCGATCGACCGGACTAACGCCGCATCGCGCAAGATGACCGATAGAGACCTGGAGCGCGCGATCGAATCCCGCTGGTCCACCGTTCCCGATCTAAAGGACCTACGCGTGAGCGCGAACGCGGACAAGAATGAGGCTACGCTCTCCGGAACCGTCGTGACCCAGGAGTTGCGATCGCGGGCCGTGGATTTGGCGACGGGTACCAGCCCGGGGCTGACCATCACCGACAAGATAACGGTCAAGCCGGCGGAGGTGGCGCGTAACGAATACACCGAGGAGATGGCCTACAAAGCACGGGAGAAAGCCAGGACGATCGGCGACAAGATCGGGGACTCGGTGGACGACGCCTGGATCCACACCAAGATTACGGCTAAGCTCATCGGCGACTCCGACACCCCGGCGCGCAAGATCAACGTGGACGTCGTGAAGAACGCGGTGACGCTGCGAGGCAAGGTGGATACCATGGCCGCAAAGGAAGAAGCC
>JACXTT010007076.1_pt1 | contig 15911 bp, 17 predicted proteins | sample 9270951 | NCBI WGS metagenome assembly JACXTT01 (sample SAMN15532306, study PRJNA645909) | rock metagenome | isolation source: weathered quartz diorite | place: Puerto Rico | collected 2017-06-21 | reverse complement strand
TTAGGCGGACCCACCCGGGTCGGGACCGGGCTCGGGTACGGCCTTGCCCGGGACCGCTGAGCCAGGCCCCAACGCCAGCAGTGCGCTGTGCAGGAGCGGCGAGCGAGCGCTCCGCAAACTGCTATTCGTGATCAACCTTCAGCGCTTCCAGGACACGGGATACCAGGTTGTATCCCGCGATGGTGGCCGTCAGCTCGACCACCGTGCGCGCGTCGAGGTGCTGCGCCATCGCTTCGAACACCGCGTCCGGAACCTGGACATCACGCGTCATGGATTCGGCATAGTCGAGCACCGCGCGCTGCCCCGCATCGAACAGGGACGACTGGCGCCAGTGCGGCAGCTCGTCGATCTGGGCCTGGGTGAGCCCGGCCGCGAGCGCGATAGGTGCGTGGTGCCGGTACTCGTAGTCCGCGCCGTTGAGCACGGCGATCACCCTGATGACAAGCTCGCGATATTGGGCCGGCAGCTCGCACTGTTGCCGGATCACCGTGAACAGATGCAACCAGGCCTCGGCTATTTTCGGGCTATTGAGCAGCACCCGGTACAGATTCAGCACCTTGCCGCCACGCTCCGCGCGAATGCGGTCAGCGACAGCCTTGAGCTCCGGATTGGTGTGATCGTCTACGTAGGGTACGCGGGCCATTTCAAATTCCGTGGGTCGTGACTCGTGATTCGTGACTCGGAATCGGAAAACGGCCGTCTTCGCGAGTTTGGTTCTGCGAATCACGAGTCACGGCCTGTCTCAGTCGTTATGCAACCGCGCGCTGAAGCCGGCGCGGGCCAGGGCGTCGATGATCTGCTGCACGTGCTCGTGGCCACGGGTCTCGAGCACGAAGTCGACCTCCGCAGTGCGCACCGGCACGTGGGTGAACGCACGCTGATGGTGAACCTCTTCGATGTTGGCGTTGGCCTCGGCTAAGCACGCCGTCACCTGAGCCAGCGATCCGGGCAGATCGCGCAGCTCCACTTGTAGCCGCGTCAATCTCCCCGAACGCACCATGCCGCGCTCGATGATGTCCGACAACATGAGCGGATCGATGTTCCCGCCGCACAACACGAGGCCGATTCTCCTGCCGGCGAACCGCTCGCGATAGTGCAACAGGCAAGCCAGGCCGGCCGCGCCCGCGCCCTCGACCACGGTCTTCTCGATCTCCAGCAGCAGCACGATGGCCTGCTCGATGTCTCCCTCGTCCACGAGCAACACTTCGCTGACTCGCTCGCGCACCACCGGAAGTGTGAGCCGCCCCGGTTCCTTCACTGCGATGCCGTCGGCGATGGTCGTGCCTCCAAACTGCGGTTCTATGCCTTTGAGCGCGCAGTACATGGATGGGAAGCGCTCGGTTTCCACGCCTACGATCTCGATGTCCGGCTTGAGGGCCTTGGCCGCAACCGCCATTCCGGAGATCAATCCACCGCCACCGATGGGAACGATCAGCAGCTCGAGCTCCGGGTACGCAGCGAGCATCTCCAGGGCGACGGTGCCTTGCCCGGCCATGACTTTTTCGTCGTCGTACGGATGCACCATGGTCAGTCCCCGCCGTTTGACGAGTTCGACCGCGTGCACCTTGGCGTCGTCGAACAGTGCGCCTTCGAGCACCACGTCGGCGCCGAATGCGCGCGTCTGCTCCACCTTCACCGCAGGGGTGTAGCGCGGCATGACGATCACCGCCGGGATGCCGAGGCGTTTCGCATGGTAGGCGACGCCCTGCGCGTGATTTCCCGCCGAAGCGGCGATGACGCCCCGGGCACGCTGATCGGGAGAAAGTGACAGCAGCTTGACCAGCGCCCCACGCTCCTTGAACGATGCGGTGAACTGATGGTTCTCGAACTTGAGAAAGACCTGCGCGCCGGTGACCTCCGAGAGCGTTCTCGAGAAGGTGCAGGGGGTGTCGGCGACGGCGCCCGTGATCGCAACGGCGGCAGCGCGGACATCGTCGAGCGAGATGGACATGGAGCGAGAGGCCGGGCGCAGAGCGCGTAGGTTACCAGAGCTGCCGGGCTTCAGCGCGCGTCAGCGAGCCCCACAAAGCAAAAGGCCCGCAGTAGCGGGCCTTTTGCGCAGGTACTACGGGTTCAAGCAGGCATGATGTTCGAAGCCTGCTTGCCCTTGGGACCGGTCGTCACCTCGAAGCTGACGCGCTGACCTTCCTTGAGCGTCTTGAAGCCATTCATCTTGATCGCCGAGAAGTGCGCGAACAGATCTTCGCCTTTCTCGTCAGGGGTGATGAAGCCGAAACCCTTGGACTCGTTGAACCACTTGACCGTACCAGTTGCCATTGCTGTTTCCTATCTAAAAATTGAATGTGTGGGCCTTGACCCGTGGCAGAGCCTGCATGCGTCCAGGCTCAGATGTTTGGGCTGCAAGACCGCGTACGGCATGACCGGTACAGACGAAAACTTGACCCGAAACATCGCGCGCATGATACGCCTTTTCCGGGAAGTCAACAGGGGTTTTGTTGCCCGGCGCCGACGCCTACCCCTTGCCGTCCGGCACCTTGGGTCCCCGCTACAATCCCCCTTTGCCACCACTATCCCGTCCCTGGAGACCGTCATAAATCGACTGCTGAACCGCCTGGCGCACATTGAGCCCGGCGAGTGGGCTGCCGTGTCGTGGTCCTTCGCCTACTTCTTCTGCCTGCTGTGCAGCTATTATGTGCTGCGCCCGGTGCGCGACGAGATGGGGATTCAGGCCGGCGTGGGCAACCTGCCGTGGCTGTTCACCGCCACGTTCTTCGCCATGCTCGGCGCCGCGCCGTTGTTCGGCTGGGTGTCCTCGCGCTTTCCCCGTCGTCGATTCCTGCCCTTCGTCTATTTCTTCTTCGTCGCCAACCTGCTGCTGTTTTATCTGTTGTTCAGGCAAAAGGCGGCGCTGGAGCTCACGACCAAGGCCTTCTTCGTCTGGGTCAGCGTGTTCAACCTGTTCGTGGTGTCGGTGTTCTGGAGCTTCATGGCCGATCTCTACGACACGGGCCAGGCGCGCCGCCTGTACGGCTTCATCGCCGCGGGCGGAAGCCTCGGTGCGATCACCGGGCCCGCGCTGACCACCCTGCTCGCGTCGTCTCTCGGGCCGGTGAACCTGCTGTTGATCTCTGGCGGCTTTCTCATGGGCGCCGTCTATTGCATCCGCCGGCTCGGCGGCTGGGCGGCCGCGCGCACGGCCCCCGGTCAGGCATTGGCGCGGGACACGCTGGTCGGCGGTGGGGTGCTGGACGGGATCAAACTGGTGGCGCGCTCCCGTTATCTGCTGGGGATCTGCTTGTACGTGGTGTTCTACAGCACGCTCTCGACCTTCCTGTACTTCCAGCAACAGACGATCGTGAAGGCGACCATCGCCTCTTCGGTGGAGCGCACGGCGCTGTTTGCGTCCCTGGATCTCGTCGTCAACTTCGGCACTTTCGCTTTGCAGCTGCTTCTGTTCAGCCGCTTCTTGCAGCGCTTCGGCCTGGCTGCCGGGTTGGTTCTGGTGCCGCTGTTTTCGGTGGCGGGCTTCCTCGCGCTGGGTTTCGTGCCGACGCTCGCGGTGCTGATCGTGTTCGGCGTGCTGCGCCGCATGGGTGAGTTCACCATATCCAAGCCAGCCCGCGAGACGCTGTTCAACGCGCTGTCCGCAGACGAGAAGTACAAGGCGAAGAACTTCATGGATACCGCCGTCTACCGCGCCGGCGACATGGCTAGTGGTTGGACATTCACGGGCCTGCAGCAAGCTGGGATGGCGCTGGCAGGGATTTCCTTTCTGTCGGTCCCGTTGTCCGCGGTGTGGGCCGGGATCGGCTGGTGGCTGGCGCGGCGCCACGCGGCGATCATTGCTCGCAGCGCGGAACCTACCGCATCGCACGCCGTTCAAACCGTGCAGGAGATGACCGGATGATCGGGAGCAACGCTATGACATCACGCAGAACCGTGCTGAAAGGGATCGCCGGCGCGGGCGCATGGCTGGCAGCGGGCGGGGCCAACGCCCGCGAGCCGATCACGACCGGCACCGCCATCAAGCGCGCAATCCCGGTGAGCGGCGAGCAGATCCCCGTCATCGGTCTGGGCACTTATCAGGCGTTCGATGTAGGAAGCAGCGGATCGGAACGAGCGCCGCTCAAGGAAGTATTGCAAGGCCTGGTGAACAGCGGCGGCAGTTCAGTGGACAGCTCCCCCATGTACGGGCGAGCCGAGGAAGTTGTGGGCGATCTCACCGCGGAGCTCGCACTGCGCCCATCGCTGTTCTTAGCGACCAAGGTATGGACCAGCGGGCGCGAAGCGGGCGTGCGGCAAATGGAGGAATCGTTCCGTTTGTTGAGAACCCAGACCATCGAGCTGATGCAAATCCACAACCTGGTGGACTGGAAGACGCACACGGCCACCCTCAAGCAGTGGAAGCAGCAGGGGCGCGTGCGTTACATCGGGATCACGCACTACCATGAAGGCGCCTACGACGAGCTGGAGCGATTGATCAAAACCCGTCAATACGACTTCGTTCAGCTCAACTACAGCATCGCCGAGCGCGAGGCGGAGAACAGCGTGCTGCCGCTGGCGCAGGAGACGGGGGTGGCCGTCATCGCCAACCGGCCGTTCGCGAAGGCCAGCCTGTTCTCGCGCGTCCGCGGAAAGCAGGTTCCCGAGTGGGCTCAGGACTTCGACTGCACCTCCTGGGCGCAGTTCTTCCTCAAGTACATCGTGTCCCATCCGGCTTTGACCTGCGCGATCCCCGCCACCAGCAACCCCAAACATTTGGCGGACAACATGATGGCCGGCGTCGGACGCCTTCCCGACGCCGCGACGAGGCTGCGGATGGCAAAGTACGTGGATGAACTCTAACGGCCACGAGCAGTGGCAAACCGTTACTCGAAGGGGGTCGCCATTCGCCACGTAGCGCACAGACCACAGACACATCCACCTTCATGCTTATTCGACATCAATGATCCCTCTCGGCGTCCGAAGAGTAGCCGCGCAACCCGGCAGCGGGTGAGGACCCAAGAGACGCCGGAACTACTTCTTCGGCTCCGGCGGCAGATACGCCTTGAACAGCTTTTCTAACGTTGCCACGACCGCAACCTGCTCCAACTTCGGCAATGGCTTTGCGGGATCGGTGGACCGCAGCCCGGGGTGAGACATGGCCAGGCGCGACGGAGCGTTGAGCAGGTGGGCGAGGTTGATCGGCTCGAGAGCGGCGCGCATCTGCTTCTCGCTCGTGCCCGCAGGGAACGTCTTGAAGGACACGAGCACCTGGTAGCCGCCGCCCTTCGGGTCCGTCACCACCCACTTGTTGTTCTCGATGGCCTCCAACCAGACCCCGTTCTTGCCGAGGTATTCGACGAACGCCTGAATCTTGGCGTTCTCGCCCGCCGTCGGGTTGCCGTCGCCCGCCGTCGCTGCGATCGCCGTCACTGCAAAAAAGACCGAGGCCGCACACATCCCACACCGAGTCAATAACACGATACGCTCTCGCAGGTCGAACCGCGACGCCACCACCGATGATACCCAAGCGGAGTCTGGCGGTGATTAACATCCTTGCAACAACCACTGCGGCCAACGTTTGAGCTCACCGGAACGCGGAAGCCGCCGAAGGCGGCTGTAGCGTTTCCGGTGGAGCGAAGGGTTAGGCCGCACGTTGCCTTGAACAGTGGGAGAGCTCATGGAACGCGTTGCGCGATAGCCTTGAAAGCGGGCGAGGGTGAGAGCAACTCTATGCCGAGCACAGAACCAGAAAGACGCAGGTCAACGTTGAACCAATGGGGAGCTGCAAACGCCACGGTCTCTGCCGTGGGAGTCTCGCCGTGATGGATTGGGTGGTTCTGTACGAGGTACACGTACCCTGCATTTGCGCCTGGATCGTATGTGCATCGCTCGACAAACTGTGCGCCAAGAGTATCAGCGACAGCGGTGTAGCCCTCCGCGCGCAGCGCCGCCGCCACTGCCAACGTGAGGTCGGGAAGGAGTTCGACGAGTCGATCGCCCATACGAATGTCTCGTGTGCGGCCTAACATTCATATTAGACGGAAAACGTCCGTGTTATAACACGGAAGGTATCCGTCTATCATGCGGCCCACCTTCCATCCTTCTAACCGCGAACACTATCCCAATTTAGAATCACGCTAGCATCACATCAATGAGTTGCCGAGCGAGACCTCGCGCATCGCGCTAGAGAGAAGAGTCGCGATCTCGGGTGATAGACGGACAGTTTCGCTGTTTTTCTTGCAACTGACGTCGCTATCCGTCAGCATCAGGAGCGACCTAGCAACAATGCCCGGCGGAATACCATCCACCAAAGTTGCGAGCTCCCCAACCTAGATCAATCCACGCGCGCTGAGGTTGCGCATCAACTCGCTTAGGCCGAACGTCCATGGCGCTATTCTGTCGCAGTAGTTGATGCGATTGGACAGCGCGCCGAGCGTCGGCGAGCGGACTGTGACGACATCACCCAGCTTATGGGTGAAGCCGTGTCCGGGCTCGTCGCGGTCTTGTACGGGAGCGAATGCCGTGCCCATGAAGAGCGCCAGCCCATCGGGATACTGGTGATTGCGGTTGAGCGTCTGCGCCGCGAGGTCGAGCGGATCGCGGCTGATCTGTGTAAGGTCGTACCTTCCTTCTAGCTTGAACCCATCGGTGCCGCTGACCTGCACTCGAATCTGCGTTTTGCGCACGTCGTTCACACTGTAGCCCTGGTCGAGCAGCCGAATGAATGGCCCCAGCGCGCAACTGGCGTTGTTGTCCTTCGCGCGCCCCAGCAGCAGCGCGCTGCGGCCCTCGAAGTCGCGCAAGTTGACGTCGTTACCCAGCATTGTGCCCACCAGCTTGCCGGCATGATTGACCACGAGAACGAGCTCGGGCTCGGGGTTGTTCCACGACGATGACGTCAGAATCCCGATCTCCGCGCCGGTTCCTACCGCCGATAGCGGCTGGGCTTTGGTGAAGACCTCGGCGTCCGGGCCAATACCCACCTCGAGGTATTGAGACCACATACCGCGCCGCATCAGCGACTCCTTCAAACGCGCAGCTTCGGGAGATCCCGGCTTGATGGCGCGCAGTTCGCCTCCCATTTCTTCGCCCAAGCTACTGCGGATCGATTCGGCCGCGGCGGGATCGCCTTTGGCCTGCTCCTCGATGACGCGCTCCAGCATGCTGGCGATGAACGTGACCCCGCAGGCGCGCACCGCCTGGAGATCAACCGGCGATAGAAAATACGGTCGGTTCGTATCGCGCCGGTCCGCAGCCGAATTGGCGAGCATGTCTGCAACCCTGCCGATCGGCGTTGCGCGCCCGCTCTTCACCGCACCCGTCGCGACGGCGACTGGATCGCCGCTGTTCATCAGATCGGCACAGGTCGGCGCCACTTCCGACAAGTCGAAAGCGTTGCCGTCGCGGATCAGGACGGGGCTCGGCCCCGCGAGCGGCCCGGGCGCCCAGGCTCGCCCGATCAACGCAGCGCGCTCGTGATCGTCCGGGAGCGCTGTGCGCTCTTCCAGTGCGAGAGCCGGCACGGCGCTCATTGCTGATCTCCGCAGACGCGGAAGCGGAATCGCGCGATGGACATGGGTTCTCCTCCCTGATCCTGGCGAACGTTGCTTGTGTCTTGTTGTGTGGAGCGGGCAAATTATACATGCCCCCACTGGTGTGCAATGATGCGGCTTCGTTTGATCGGTTAACCGTTCATGTTTCGACTCCGCTGCGCTACGCTCAACACGAACGGGTTTGAGGATCCCCACGGCGCCCATGCTTGACCCTCGCGTAGTCTTCCTCGATCTGGAAACGACTGGAGCCAGCGCCGACCGCGATCGCATCACGGAGGTCGGTCTGCTCGAGGTGGTCGACGGGAAGCTCTTGGGCGAATGGTCGACGCTGGTCGATCCCGGCCGCGCGATTCCACCCACGATTACCTCCCTTACAGGCATCACCGACGAGATGGTTGCTGACGCGCCGACCTTCGCGGAGATCGCGACCGAGCTCCTGGAGAAGCTCGAGGGTCGCATGCTGGTTGCGCACAACGCGCGCTTCGACTATGCGTTCCTGCGCGCCGAGTTCCGCCGCATCGGCATTCGCTTTCGCTCGCGCGTGCTGTGTACGGTGCGTCTGTCGCGCACCTTGTTTCCCGAGCATCGCCATCACAATCTGGACTCCGTCATGGAGCGTTTCGGGCTTTTCTGTGCCGCCAGGCACCGCGCGTTGGGCGATGCGCAGGTCGTATGGGCATTCGCTCGAGAGCTCGAGCGCGTCGTAGAGCCCGAACGCTTGGCCAACACCGTTGCCGCGCTTACCCGCTTTCCCGCGCTGCCGGCGGGGGTGGACGCAGAGCGCTTCGAGGATCTGCCCGACGCTCCCGGCGTGTACATCTTCTACGCGTCGGACGGCACATCGCTGTATGTGGGTAGGAGCACGAACCTGCGATCGCGGGTGCTCGCGCACTTCGACGGTGACGGCCCCCTCGATCGAGCACAGCGGCTGGCGTTGCAATGCGCTTCGCTAGAGTGGATCGAGACCGGCGGCGAGCTCGGTGCGGCGCTCAGGGAGATCGCGCTGCTGCGGCGGCTCGCTCCGACTTTCAACCGGCGACGCGATCCGTCGCAAGCTTGGTCCCTGCATTGGAGCCCGGGGGGCGTCGTCCAGCCGGTGGAGGTTGAGGGCGAAACCGGCATTGGTTGCGGCTCCGCTTACGGTGTGTTCCGGAGCCGTGCCGATGCGTTTGCCGCGCTGCGTGGTGTGGCTCATGCGCAGCAGCTTTGCCGCATCCTGCTCGGCTTGGAGTCAGGACCCGGACCCTGTTCGGCGTATGCGCAGGGCATTTGCCGTGGCGCGTGTGCGGGTAGCGAAACGCCTGCGCAACACATGGTCCGGCTGGCCGGCGCACTGGCGCGGCTGCGGCTGGCGCCGTGGCCCTTTGCTGGGAGAGTTGCGCTGCGCGAGGCGGACGCGTACCGGGGGGTGAGCGAGATCCACGTGCTCGAACAGTGGCGCTACCTCGGCTCGGCGCGGATGGAGACCGAACTCGCTGAGCTGGTCGAGCAGCGCGAGCTTCCCCCCCTCGACATCGACCACTACAGGCTGCTGACGCGCTATCTCATCCGGGCCGGGCATGCGCTGCCAGTAGTGGACTTGACGAAGCAACCAGTTTGGTGAGGTGACTCTGGCGCATGGCGTGCCGCGCGGTGGGCTGAGACACCTGGTTACCCGATTGAGGCAGGAAGACCGGCTCGCGCTACAATCCGCTCCCAGATCGCACCCGCCCTCGATCCCGACCGTTGCGACGCATCGTCGAATCGGGAGTGCAGAGGCGGCATAGCGCGTGAGAGTCGACCCGGAGCGCAGGCATGGCCACACCCGAACATCGCACGCCGATTCCGAAAGCACCGTTCTGGCTGGGGGCGGGCGGCTTGATTCCGTTCGTCGTGATCGCCAGTGCAATGTGGGCGCTCCCCAGCGCGTACACGCCTCCCCTCCTGTTTTGGCTCACCTCTTACGCCGCGATAACGCTGAGCTTCGCCGGCGGGCTGCATTGGGGCCTGTCGATGCTGCACCCGGAGATGACCGAGCAGGACCAGAGCGTGTTCATGGCCTGGAGTGTGGTGCCGGCGCTGGTGGGCTGGATCTCGCTGTTGATGCCGGCCAGGACCGGTCTTCTTCTACTGACCGCGACGTTCGTCATCCAATACGCGGCCGACCGCCAGCTGGCGGCGCGATTTCGTTTACCGTCATGGCATCTGCGTCTGCGCGCCGGCCTGACCGCGGTCGCGGTCCTATGTCTGGTACTGGCGCTCATCCACCTGGCTCGCACCTGAACCCGTCGATGCCGCGGCAAAAGCGGGGCAAGGCAAAAAAACTCAGCTCACGCCGGCGAGGAATTTAAGCAAAGCGGCGTTGAAGGCCGCCGGCTGCTCCAGATTGGATAGATGCGAAGCGTCTGGAATAACCACCAGCTCGGAGCCCGGGATCGCTTTGTGGATCGCTTCCGACATCGCCACCGGTGTGCCCACATCCTTGTCACCGACGATGATCTGCACCGGACACTTGATCGCAGCCAGCTGGTTGGTCAGATTGATCTTCGGAATGGCGTGGCAGCAGCCTGCGTACCCCTGTGGCGGCGTGGCTCGGATCAGGCTCGCTACGCGTTCGACCACGCTGTTGCGCTTGGCGAGATAGGGTTCCGTGAACCAACGCTTCAGAGTCGGTTCGACCAAAGGCGCCATGCCCTGCTCGGTCGCCATCTTGATCCGCTCCTCCCACACCGGTTGCGCCTCAGGCGGCACGCGACTCGAGGTGTCGCACAGCACCAGACTCTTGAAGACGCCCGGATGCTTGAGAGCGTAGGTCATGCCGATCATGCCACCCATAGACAACCCGACAAAATGGGGAGACGTAATCCCGAGTGCACCGAGGAGGCCGTGCAGATCCTCGGCCAGCAGGTCAAGCGTATATGCACCCGCCGGCGCGGCGGTCGCGCCATGGCCCCGGGTATCGAAGCGCAGTACCGTGTACCGGTTCTTGAGCGCCTCGGCCTGCTCGTCCCACATGGAGCTGGTACAGGCGAGGGAATGGCTCATCACGACCCAGGGCCCGGTGCCTTCGATCTGATAGTCGATTCGAATCCCGTTGGCTTTGATCTGCATGGGCTTGCTCCCAGAGAATATTGAAATAGTATAGCGAACGGGGATGACACTTGACCTGCGCGGACCTTCGCCGCATCCTCCGTTTTTGCTGCATTGGCCGGGCCATCGCGCGTAGCGGCTGCGCAGCGGGGGAAGACGGATGAGACTGGTACAGTTTGTCGATCGCGACCAAACACGCAAAGTAGCCGTGACAGCCGATGACGGCACCACGCTGCGCGTGCTGCGACAGGCACAGCGGGTGTACGACCTGGCGCTGGAAGCAGGCCGGCGCAAGCTCGCCCTGTCGTCCCTGGTGCAGGACCGCTTGGGTACGGAGGCCGTGAACTACGATGAAGTGGTGTCGCAGCGCCGTTTGCTGCCACCGCTGGACCACTCCGATCCGGCGCGCGCTCTCATCACCGGGACGGGACTCTCCCATCTCGGCAGCGCGGCGGCGCGCGACTCGATGCACGTGAAGCTCAAACAGGATGAGAGCCAGCTCACCGATTCGATGAAGATGTTCAAGTGGGGCATGGAAGGCGGCAAGCCTCGACCGGCCAACATCGGCGTGCAACCGGAGTGGTTCTACAAAGGCGACGGCGATTGCGTGGTTGCGCCTGAGCAAGCGCTGGAGCTGCCCGCCTATGCGCTCGACGGGGGCGAAGAGGTCGAGGTAGTAGGTTGCTATGTGATCGGCGACAACGGCGAACCGCTGCGCGTGGGCTTCGCGCTCGGCAACGAGTACGCCGACCACGTGATGGAACGCCAGAATTATCTCTATCTCGCACACTCCAAGCTGCGCCAGTGCTCCTACGGCCCGGAGCTGCTGCTCGGAGAGCTGCCGGCCAGCGTGACCGGCGAGGCCAAGTTGCTGCGCAAGGGACAAGTAGTCTGGAGCGACAGTTGGCTGTCGGGCGAGGAGAACATGGCTCACTCGATCGCCAACCTCGAGCACCACCACTTCAAGTATCGCGCGTTCCGTCGGACCGGGGACGTGCACGTGCACTTCTTCGGCGCGGCCACCGGCAGCTTCACCAAGAACGTCAAGACCGAGATTGGTGATGTGTTCGAGATCGCGTCGCCTGCATTCGGCCGCCCGCTGCGCAATCCGCTCAACGCATCCGCACAGCCGAACGCGTTCGTAGCGGTGCGGGCGCTGTAGAGAGGCGAGACGCGCGTGGCCGGCGGGTTGCATGTCGTATTCGGCGCGGGGCCGCTCGGGATCGCGCTTCTGCGAGCGCTCGAGGCACGCAAGCTGCCCACGCGCTTGGTGACACGAGGCGGTAAGCGCGCGATCGGCTCCGCCATGCCGTTCGAATGGTTCGAGGCGGATGCCACCGACGCGCGGAGCGCGCAACGCGCAAGCGCCGGCGCGTCCGTCGTTTACCACTGCGCGGGCGCGCCCTATCACCGTTGGGCCGAGTTGCTTCCCAGAATGATGGACGGCATCGCTGGTGCGGCCCGCGTGGCTGAGGCCAAGCTGATCTACGCCGACAATCTCTACCTCTACGGCAGGGTCGCCGGCCCAATGAGGGAAGACCTCCCCTCGAATCCGAACTCGCGCAAGGGCCGGGTGCGCGCCCAGCTGGCCGACCGCCTGCTGGAAGCGCACGCCAGAGGTGCGCTGCGCGCCGCCATCGGAAGGGGCTCGGATTTCTTCGGACCCAGCGTGCTGCTCTCACACGCAGGCAACCGCCTCTTTCCGCAGGCCCTGGCCGGCAAGCCCGCCGACGCGCTCGGTGATCCGGACAAACTCCACAGCTTCACCTTCATCGACGATTTCGCGGCTGCACTGGTCGTCCTTGGAGAGCGTGAAGAAGCGCTCGGCCGCGCCTGGCACGTTCCCACGTCCGAGGCGCTCACTCACCGCGCTTTCATCGAACGCGTCTACCGGCTGGCCGGAACCGAGCCGAAACTGCGGGCCGTGCCGAAGTGGGTCGTGTCGCTGCTCGCCTTGACCGACTCCACGATGCGGGAAGTGAAGGAGATGCTGTACCAGTTCGAAGAGGATTTCGTGGTCGACAGCCGCCGATGCCCACGCCCTTTCGGGCTCGCGTCAACGCCGCTGGACGATGCGATCCGCGCTACGCTGGCGTGGTATCGGGAGGTCATGCCGGCCCGCAGCGACAGTCGTGAAGCCCGTCCCGCCAGGCAGCGATAGTTCCAGGACACTGCGCCGGCGAGGCTAGACGCTTCGGTCTATCCGTTGAGCACAGGCCGGGCCAGGTCCGCCCCCTCGTTCTTCGCGTTGTTGACTCGCATCGACACCGGGTACGCGCGCATCTCATCCGCCGGATAGGGCACCAGCAGGTTTGCGATTTCGGCGGGGTCGCTCCAGCTCGAATCCAACCAGCGCGCGTAGTCTGCGCGCGCGATGATCACGGGCATCCGCTGATGGATCTCCGCCATCAGCTCGTTGGCATCGGTCACGACGATCGCGCAGCTCACCACAGCCTTGTCCGCGGTGCTCCTCCAGTACTCCCAGATCCCGCCGAGAGCGAATAACCTCCCGTCGAGCATGTCGATGTGCCACGGCTGCCTCCCCCCGGCGCGCTGCTGCCATTCGTAGAAACCATTCGCAGGCAGAAGGCAACGACGCCGACGGATAGCCGTTCGGAACAGCGGTGCATCGAAGACTGTCTCGGCGCGAGCGTTGATCGGCCTAGTCCCGGACAGATCTTTCGCCCAGCTCGGCACCAGGCCCCAGGTAAGCGCCGTCAACTCGCGTACGCTCCCGCGCACGCGAACCGCGGGGACCTTGAGGGAGGGCGCGACGTTGTAGCGGGGCACGAGCTCAGCCGTATCCTCGGTCAGCACCGCGTGGAACTCGCGGGCGATCTGCTCGATCGGAGTATGGACCTGATAGCGACCGCACATGATTGGGTAAACGTTTACACTGACGTTTGCAACGCCATCGCGTAGCGCACCGTAACAAATCACTCTACATCGGGGAGACAGTCAATGCTCTATGAGCTTCGCATCTACCACGCCACACCGGGCCGGTTGCCTGACCTCAGCAAGCGCTTCGAGACCATCACCCTCAAGCTGTGGGAGAAGCACGGGATTCGGCAGGCCGGCTTCTGGACCGTCCTGGTAGGCCCAAGCAATCAACAGCTCTACTATTTCCTCGAATGGAAGGACATGGCCGAGCGCGAGCAGAAGTGGAACACGTTCATGTCGGATCCGGAGTGGCTGGAGAAACGTGCCGAGACCGAGAAGAACGGGGTCTTGGTGCAGCGTGTCGAAAACATCTTTCTCACGCCGACCGCGTACTCGAAGGTAAAGTAAACGCGAGGCTTCCAGCCAGAAGTGAGAACGGGCGATCTGGTGGGATCGCCCGTTCTCTTTACTGCCGTCACGTCAACCCCAAAACTTTTCGCCTGGATTCTGCGTCTACCTCGTGGTTGCACCATTGCGGTGCTGCGTGCCACCCCCGGAGCGGAGGGAGCGTCCGCACGGCTGGAGGCTGCATGCGCGGTTTGGCCTCCCTTCTTCGTGCATGCGGGTCCGGATTTGCGCGACCACCAGCACGGGGTCATAAGCCCGGTTGGCGGCCTGAATCCAGGTCGCGCTCCCACAGAGTCGGAACTCAGTCGGGCATATCGGCCTTTGGATCAGATCCTTGAGGCGAGACATGCGGCGGGTTTGACGCACCGCGCCGCTCGCGTACAATAGATGATTCTCTAAGCCATTCATTCGCAAGAGATTACAGATGGATGACAAGCGCATTTACAACATCAACGTGGTCGCGCAGGACGTCCTGCTGACCCCCGAGGAAGTGAAGCGGCGCGTGCCGATGACGCCCAGAGCCCAGAATACCGTGCTCGACGGGCGCCTCATCGTCGAGAACATCCTCGACCGCCGGGACCACCGCTTCATGGTCGTGGTAGGGCCTTGCTCCATCCATGATCCGGCCGCGGCGCTGGATTATGCACAACGCCTGAAAGGGCTGGCGGACGAGGTCTCGGACACGCTCTACATCGTCATGCGTGTCTATTTCGAGAAACCCCGCACCACTACCGGGTGGAAAGGGCTCATCAATGACCCGCACATGAACGACTCCTTCGATATCGAGGAGGGCCTTCAGCTCGCACGCAAGGTGTTGCTGGACATCAACGAACTGGGGCTGCCGACCGGCACCGAAGCGCTCGATCCGATCAGCCCCCAGTACCTGTCAGACTTGATCGCCTGGAGCGCGATCGGTGCGCGCACCACCGAATCGCAAACGCATCGCGAGATGGCCAGTGGCCTGTCGACGCCGGTCGGCTTCAAGAACGGCACGGACGGCGGGCTGTTGGTCGCGGTCAACGCGCTATTGTCCGTGTCCAAGCCGCACAGCTTTCTCGGCATCGACCAGGATGGTCAAGTCGCGGTGATCCGCACCAAAGGCAACCGCTACGGCCACATCGTATTGCGCGGAGGGGCCAAGGGCCCGAACTACGACTCGGTGACGATCGCGCTGGTCGAGAAGGAATTGGCCAGGCACTCGCTGCCGGCGAACATCGTGGTCGACTGCAGCCACGCCAACTCGAACAAAGACCCCTCGCTGCAACCGCTGGTGATGAACGACGTGGTGCACCAGGTCATCGAAGGCAATCGGTCGATCGTGGGCACCATGCTGGAAAGCAATATCAACGCTGGAAACCAGGCGATCCCGGCCGACCTGTCGCAGCTGAAGTACGGCGTCTCGATTACCGACGCGTGCATCGACTGGACGAGCACCGAGAAACTCCTGCGCGACGCGCGTCAGAAGCTCAAGGACATCCTGCCGAATCGGCTGCCGCGCACTGCGGCAGTGCGGTCGATCCGATAGGCCAGTTCAGCGCATCACGAACGGGTTGGCGCTCGCTGCACCGGTATTGATCCACACGCTCTTGAGCTGCAGGTACTCGTAGATCGCCTGCATGCCGTTCTCGCGCCCCACGCCGCTGTCCTTGTACCCACCGAAAGGGGACAGGTAGCTCACAGCGCGGTAGGTATTGACCCACACGGTCCCTGCCTGAATACGCTCGGACATGCGGATGGCGCGCCCGATGTCGCGCGTCCACACTCCAGCGCCCAGGCCGAAGCGCACATCGTTTGCGACGCGCAGCGCCTCGTCTTCGTCCTTGAAGCGCAGGACCGACAGCACCGGCCCGAAGATTTCCTCCTGCGCGATGCGCATGCGGTTGTCGACCCCAGTGAAGATGGTCGGCTCGACGAACCAACCTTTTCCGCACTCGGGGCGCGTGGCCGGCCCGCCACCGAGCCGCAGCTTTGCACCCTCGCCCTTGCCCACGTCGATGTAGGACAAGACCTTCCCGTACTGCGGACCCGTAGTTACCGGCCCGGCCCATGTGTCGC
>JACXTT010007075.1_pt1 | contig 15911 bp, 16 predicted proteins | sample 9270951 | NCBI WGS metagenome assembly JACXTT01 (sample SAMN15532306, study PRJNA645909) | rock metagenome | isolation source: weathered quartz diorite | place: Puerto Rico | collected 2017-06-21 | reverse complement strand
CGTGTTTGAGCCCGCGGCGCGTATTATGCGCCCGGCGAGTTGGTCGAGCGCCCGGTGGGGCGAGGAACGGAGGGGACCGGCGAAGCCGGCGGGCGCTCCGGGGAGCGTTTCTTTGGGTCCTTTCTTGTCGCGACAAGAAAGGACCTCGCCTTCGGGTGCGAGAACCCGATTAAAATAACGTGGCCGCAGGCCGCTCGACTATGTGCGCGGTGCGCACGTTACATTCATAAATTTCAACGTTCACACAAATTGGTTGTGCAAACCTCCGCCATCTGGTAACTTGTGTTTCCGTTCTGCGGCGTTACTCAACTCCTGCTAAACGGGCCGAAATGACGAAATTCGTGTTTGTGACCGGCGGTGTCGTGTCCTCTCTGGGCAAAGGAATCGCCTCCGCCTCGCTCGGCACCCTTCTCGAAGCGCGCGGCCTCAAGGTTACCCTTCTCAAACTGGACCCCTATATCAACGTCGATCCGGGCACGATGAGCCCGTATCAGCACGGCGAGGTATACGTGACCCAGGACGGCGCAGAAACCGATCTGGACCTCGGCCATTACGAGCGTTTCGTCCGCACCACGATGACGAAACGCAACAACTTCACCACCGGCAGGATCTATGAAAACGTCATCCGCAAGGAGCGGCGCGGCGATTATTTGGGCGCGACGGTGCAGGTGATTCCGCACATCACCGACGAAATCAAGCGCTGCATCGCGCAGGGCGCGAGCGACGCCGACGTGGCCCTGGTCGAAATCGGCGGCACGGTCGGCGACATCGAATCGCAACCGTTCCTCGAAGCGATCCGCCAGATGGGCGTGGAGCACGGGCCCAGCAACGCGGTGTACATGCATCTTACCCTGGTGCCCTACATTGCCGCGGCCGGCGAACTCAAGACCAAGCCGACGCAACATTCCGTCAAGGAACTGCTGTCGCTCGGCATCCAGCCGGACATCCTGCTGTGCCGCGCCGACCGGCCGCTGCCGGAGGACGAACGCCGCAAGATCGCGCTGTTCACGAATGTGCCCACGCGCGCGGTGATCACGGCCATGGACGTGGACAACATCTACAAGATTCCGCGGCTGCTGCACGAGCAGGGGCTGGACGAGATCGTGGTCGAGAAGCTGCACCTCAACGCGCGCAAGGCCAACCTCGGCGAATGGGACAAGGTCGTGCACGCGATGGAACATCCGACCGACACGATCACGGTCGCGATGGTCGGCAAATACGTGCATCTCACGGAATCCTACAAGTCGCTGTCCGAGGCGCTCAAGCACGCCGGGCTGCACACGTTCACGCGCGTCAACATCCGCTACGTGGATTCGGAGCTGATCGAAAGCCAGGGCACGGCCCAGCTCGAGGACGTGGACGCGATCCTGGTGCCGGGCGGTTTCGGCGAACGTGGCATCGAAGGCAAGATCAAGGCCGTGCACTACGCACGCACCCACGGCGTTCCCTATCTCGGCATCTGTCTCGGCATGCAGGTGGCGGTCATCGAGTACGCGCGTAACGTCGCCGGCCTCAAGGGCGCACACAGCACCGAATTCAATTCCAAGACGCCGCACCCGGTGATCGCCATGATCACCGAGTGGACCACCTCGGAAGGCGCCAAGGAGAAACGCGACGCCGGCGGCGATCTCGGTGGCACCATGCGTCTCGGCGGCCAGGAGTGCCGGCTGATGCCGGGAACGCACGTGCGCGGCCTGTACGCCAAGGACTCGATCGTCGAACGCCATCGTCACCGTTACGAATTCAACAACCAGTATCGCGACGCGCTTCAGGAAAAAGGGCTCGTGGTCGCCGGCACCTCCGTGGACGGGATGCTGGTGGAGATCGTCGAGCTCAAGGATCACCCCTGGTTCGTGGGCGTGCAGTTCCATCCGGAATTCACCTCCACGCCGCGCGACGGCCATCCGCTGTTCACCGGCTACGTGCAGGCCGCGCGGACACGCCATGCCCAGGTGGTGTCGCGCCCGCAGGCGGCCGCGACATGAAACTTTGCGGTTTCGAGGCCGGGCTCGACCGGCCGTTCTTCCTCATTGCCGGTCCGTGCGTGATCGAATCCGAGGCGCTGGCGCTGGATACCGCCGGCCAGCTCAAGGAAATCACCCAAAGCCTCGGCATTCCGTTCATCTATAAATCGTCCTACGACAAGGCCAACCGCAGCTCGTCGAAGTCGTATCGCGGGCTCGGCATGGAGCAGGGGCTGGCGATCCTGGCCAAGGTGCGGAAACAGATCGGCGTGCCGGTGCTGACCGACGTGCACGAGGCCGAGGACATCACCGCCGTCGCCGCGGCCGTGGACGTGCTGCAGACGCCGGCGTTCCTGTGCCGGCAGACTGATTTCATCCGCGCCGTCGTCGCGGCCGGCAAGCCGGTGAACATCAAGAAGGGGCAGTTCCTCGCGCCGCACGACATGAAGAACGTCGTCGACAAGGCGGTCGAAGCCGGCGGCAAGGACCGCATCCTGGTGTGCGAACGCGGCGTGTCTTTCGGTTACAATAACCTCGTCTCGGACATGCGCTCGCTCGCGATCATGCGCGAAACCGGATGCCCGGTGGTGTTCGATGCCACGCATTCGGTGCAGCTGCCCGGCGGGCAGGGCACCAGGAGCGGCGGCCAGCGCGAGTTCGTGCCGGTGCTGGCGCGCGCCGCGATTGCGACCGGCGTCGCGGGACTGTTCATGGAGACCCATCCGGACCCGGACAAGGCGCTGTCCGACGGACCGAACGCCTGGCCGCTGGGACGCATGAAGAATCTGTTGCAGACCCTCAAGGAACTGGACAGCTGTGTGAAGAAACAAGGTCTGGCGGAGCTGTCGCTCATGCCGGGCTGATCCCGTCGTCATTTCATCAACCAAGAAGAACCATGCCTGCGATTATTGACATACGTGCGCGCGAGATACTCGACTCGCGCGGGAATCCCACTGTTGAAGCGGATGTGATCCTCAAATCCGGTGCCGTCGGTCGCGCCGCCGTGCCCTCCGGCGCCTCCACCGGCAGCCGCGAGGCGATCGAGCTGCGCGACGGCGACGCCCGGCGTTACGGCGGCAAGGGCGTGCGCAAGGCCTGCGAGCATGTGCGCGGTGAAATCCGCCAGGCGCTGACGGGCAAGGACGCCGGTGACCAGGCCGCCGTTGACCGGATCATGATCGATCTCGACGGCACCGAGAACAAATCGCGTCTCGGCGCCAACGCGATCCTCGCGGTGTCGCTCGCCTGCGCGCGTGCCGCCGCGGCGGGGGCCGGGAAGCCGCTGTATCGCCATCTCAACCGACTGGCCGGCGGCGTGCCCATGAGCCTGCCGGTGCCGATGATGAACATCATCAACGGCGGCGTGCACGCCGACAACAACATCGATTTCCAGGAGTTCATGATCCTGCCGGTCGGCGCCGCCAGTTTCGCCGAGGCGCTGCGTTGCGGCGCGGAAGTGTTTCATGCACTGAAAAAGGTGCTGCAGGGGATGAAGCTCAACACCGCCGTGGGCGACGAGGGCGGCTTCGCGCCGGACTTGAAATCGAACGAAGCGGCGCTGCAGGTCATCCTCCAAGGCATCGAAAAGGCCGGGTACAAGCCGGGCGTGGACGTGGCCCTCGGCATCGACGTGGCCAGCTCCGAGTTCAACAAAAACGGAAAGTACGAGCTGGAGTCCGAACACGCGAGCCTGAGCGCGGAACAGTTCGTCGACAAGCTCGCCGGCTGGGTCGGCAAGTATCCGATCATCACCATCGAGGACGGCTGCGGCGAGGGTGACTGGGCCGGCTGGGAGCTGATGACGAAAAAACTCGGCAAGAAGATCCAGCTCGTCGGCGACGATCTGTTCGTGACCAATACGAAAATCCTCGAACAGGGCATCAAGCGGGGCGTGGCGAACTCGATTCTCATCAAGGTCAACCAGATCGGCACGCTGAGCGAGACGCTCGCCGCCATCGCCATGGCGCGGAAGGCCGGTTACACGTCCGTGATCTCGCACCGCTCGGGCGAAACCGAGGATACGTTCATCGCCGACCTGGCGGTGGCGACCGGTACCGGGCAGATCAAGACGGGATCGCTGTCGCGTTCCGACCGCGTTGCCAAGTACAACCGCCTGCTGGATATCGCGGAAGAACTGGGTTCCGGAGCGGTATATCCCGGGCGACGCGCCTTTCCCATGCTCGGTGCATAGCTAAGATCTTAATTCCCTCTCCCTTGGTGGGAGAGGGTTAGGGTGAGGGTGATACAATTTTGTTGTTACGAACCTCCATTCTATGAGATGCATTTTTTGTTTTCCCCTCACCCTGTCCCTCTCCCGCAAGGGGAGAGGGGACGTTCTCATCGGTTTTTCCGGTAGCCTGCCAGAATGAAGTTCGTGAAAATCGCCACCTACGTATTGCTCGCGATCCTCGTGTTGTTGCAATATCCGTTGTGGCTCGGCAGCGGCGGCGTGTTCGCCGTGTGGCGTCTGCACCGCGAGATCGCCGCGCAGGAACAGGAGAACGCCCAGCTGAAAGACCGCAATCAGGCGCTCGAAGCCGACGTGAACGACCTCAAGCAGGGCCTGGCGGCGATCGAGGAACGTGCCCGCACCGAGCTCGGTATGGTGAAGAAGGGCGAAGTTTTTATTCAGGTGATCGAGCAGCCGCGCGACAAAACGCCGCCGCCGGACAAGAAATCGAAACCTTAAATCACGGATACAGCAGAAACGGCCGGGTCGCCTTCTTGGCCAGTCTTTCGCCCAGGGTCTTGAGGCTGGGCCGCCCGCTGACCTGAAACACGCGCCGGCTCAACACCAGCAGGTCGGTGGAAGGCTTGCTGGCGAGTTCCAGCACCACCTCCGCCGGATCGCCGGCTTCCACGGAAAACATCGCCGCCGGCATGCCGTTGACCGTGGTCTCGAACTGCTGGCGCGCCGTCTCGGCCTGTTGCTGCTGTTCTTCCCGGATGTAATCGAGAAATCCCTGGCGCGCCCCCTTGGAGGATTGCCAGTCGTTGCCGATGAAGTCCGGCCATTGGCTGTCGATGACAAAAACGCCCGTCAGATCGGCATGACTCTGACGGGCGAGATGCGCAGCCTGGTTCAGGGCCTCTTGCGAGGCGGCTGAACCGTCGACGGCCACGACAATATGTGTCATTGCTCCGGCTATTTTGTCGCGGGTGCCGCGGGCGCGGCGGGAGCTGGTGCTGCCGGTGCGGGCGCTCCCGGAGCCGGAGCGGCGGGCGCCGCCGGGGCTGTCACTGCCGCCGGGGCAGCCGGTGCCGGAGCGGGCGGTGCCGGAGACTTGCCCGAGGTCACCATCACGATGTATGCGATGACCAGCGCGGCGACGACGATGGCGCCGACGTCTTCGGCGCGGTCGTCCCTGAACAAGGTCATCTTGCCTTTTTCGCCGGCGGCGCCGAGAGTTTCACTGCCTGGTTTTTGAGCCATGAATAATTTCCTCCGTTAGCGCGTCAGATGGCGACCAGATGGTCCCTGATCATCAGAACCACGATGAGGGCAAGGACATACTTGGTGATGCCGACAATGAGACCGACTTTCAGCGGCGTACCGCCGGCCTGCGCGATTTCCTTGAAGTCGATGTAACCGCCAAGGCCGACCAGACCGAAGCCGAAGATCCAGGTCATCCACAGGCGCAGCATCTTGATGGTTTCGGAAGGCGGCAGGCCGCATTGCAGGAACGCCTTCTCCGCTTCCGAAATGCCCGTCGGACATTTCATGCCCACCGAGCCGAAGGCGCCAAGGCTGGTCAGCAGCACCATCGCCGCGAAGCCGATGACGAACACCGGGAATTTTTCCACCAGCAGCGTTCCCAGGCCTTTGCGGGCAGCCCCGCCTTCCTGCGCGCTCTTGCCGGCCCAGTACCACACGGTCACGATGAACACCGCGAACGGGATCGAGATGACGCGCATGATGTTCCAGATTTCCGCGACCGAGACCGCGGAACCCGGCTCCACCTTGGGGTTGAACGCCAGCGCCGCCGCCAGCACTTGGCCCGAATTCAGGATGCCGGTGCCGATCCAGGCGCCGTATTGCAGGTCGGTGAGACCCAGCGCATGGCCGACGAACGGACTGATGAACATGGTCAGGATGCCGAAGCCGAGAATCGTGGCGATGGCATAGGCGACGTGGGCGCCCCTGGCTTCGACGGCCGGTGAGGTGGCCACCGCCGCGCTGACGCCGCAGATGCTGAGCGCATTGGCGAGCACGCCGGTCATGGAACGGTCAATCCCCATCAGCTTGCCGAGCCACAGCACCATCACGATGGTCAGGAGCACGAAGCCGCCGATGAGGAAAATGGCGAACGCGCCCAGCTGCACGATGGCCTGCACGGTATAGAGCGAGCCCAGCAGGATGATGCCGGTTTTGATCATCAGGCGGGAAAGCTTGAAGCCGTCGCTGAAGATGGCCGGTATTTTTCCGCCGAAGAGAAAGTTGCGGTAGATGAGGCCGGCGAGAATGCCGAGCAGGATGTAATTGAGGTGGACGACTTTGACGAGCCAGCCTTTCTGTCCCAGGATGACGGCATCGGTCATCCAGGGCTCGACCCAGAAACGGATCACGACCATCGTGATCACGATCAGCGCCAGGCCGGGGATGGCGCTTGGCAATTTTCGGATGAAACCTGTATCAGTCATAGTTGTGTTCCTCCAGAGAACCATTCTTGTGTTGATACGCCGGTTTGCTTCTACTGCCAATCGGGTGTGGATTGAGCGGGGTGAGGGTTATGCCATCCTTATGTGTCTCCTTGGTCGTGTGGTTTACGGTTCCACTACCAACAACACGAAGCGGTTTATTAGAACTTGCTTATATTCTGACCTGTGCAAAATTATTCAAACACAAGCACCCTGCACAAACAAGCAATGCTTGTGCGGCGAAAACATGACGGCGAGGCGTAAACGTTTATTCCGTTTCAACCGCCGACAGGGAGAGGATAAGGCAGGGACTGCAATGAAAGTCGCGGACCGCTCTCGTTGTCGAGATGCAGCTCGCCGGCATTGGCGCTGCTGATCTGGATCACCGCCAGCAGATCGTGACCGCTGTCCGGCGACGGCTGCGATTCCACGACCGTGCCGGCCGACTGGCCGGGGAAGTCCGGCGCATAAACGGACTCGCCGGGTCGCGGCGCGCGTTCGCCGGCGAAATGCGCGCGGTACATGCGCTGTTTGAGTTTGCCGAGGTACTGCATGCGCGCGACGATTTCCTGCCCGGGGTAACAGCCTTTCTTGAAGTTCACGCCGCCGACGACTTCGAGGTTGGCCATCTGCGGCACGAATTCCTCGTTGGTCTCGGGATGGACGGCGGGGATGCCGGCCATGATGTCGAGCCAGGCCCATACCGCGGGGCCGACGGGCCTGGCCCCGGGCTTGAGGCTGTCCCACAGCTTCATGACCGCCACCGTCGGCGCAACGATCTCGTAACGCGGGTGTGGACCGGGCAGACTTATAATAGTCATCCCGTCGCGGGTTTCGCAGGCGTTGTCGCCCCGGGGCGCGAAGCCGGCCGACTCTCGCAGCCGCCGCTCCGCCTCAGGGCCCGACAGCCCGAGGCAGGATAATTCGGCGTCCACGTTTTCCAGCGTCACCTTGGCGCGAAGCACGAACATGCGCAGGCGCTTGAGCGTGTTCTCGTGCAACGCCGCGGGTAATTGCAGCAGGTAATCCTTGTCGCGCCGGAACAGCCGGAAGATCACCATCATCCGGCCCTTGGGACTGCACCAGGCGGCGAGCTGGCTGCGCGTCGCGTCGAGCTGGCGGATGTCGTTGCTCAGCTGGCCGTTGAGGAAGTTCAGCGTGTCGTCACCGCGCGCGCGGATCAGCGAATAATCCGAGAGGTCGGCGAGGACGTGGCCCTGCGCGGCGGCGCGGCGTTCCTCGGCCGGATGGCCGAAGTGCTGCACGCGTCCGCTCTCGAGGATGGCGCCCTGGCTGTCAATGAAGTTTTTCCAAGCTTCGTTCACGGTTCGGTATCCGCCGATGCTGACCGGGATGCGCATGATAGCGGAAGTGGGAGCGGTATTAAAAATGTAGGGCGGGCATGGCCCACCGTTGAACGTATATCGAAGCCACTGGTGGTGAGCCATGCCACCCTGCAATACGCGGCAGAAGCGTAGTAGACATCGCCCATGGTCGTTTACACTATGGCACGCGAAATTCCCTATCCCCATGGGAGGGTGTAGAGTTCGCATATATAAGGTAAGGATGGCTTTTCACAGGCATGGGAAAAAACAAAAAACGCCCGGTTTACCTGAATCTTTTCAAAATCCGCCTGCCCGTGGGCGGAATCGTCTCGATCCTGCACCGCGCCACCGGCGCGTTTCTGGTCCTGCTGCTGCCGTTCGCACTATATATATTGCAGCGCTCGCTGCATGACCCCGAGGCTTATGCCCGAATTGCCGCGCAGGCGGCGACCCCGCTTGGCCGGATTGTAATCCTGGTGTTGGTGTGGGTATTCGCCCAGCATTTCTTTTCCGGCGTGCGTCATCTGTTGCTGGACATCGGCGTCGGTGACAGCAAGCCCGTCGCGCGCCGCAACGCGTGGCTGGCGTTCGCCGCTTCGCTGGCGGTCGTAATGCTGACCGGAGTCTGCCTATGGTGATGCGCACGCGTTCCGGAGGCAGCGCCCACGCCGGTTTGGCGGAATGGCTGTTGCAGCGCGTGACTTCGCTGTACATGGGCGGTTTCGTCATTTTCGCCATCGTGCATCTCGGCCTGTCGCCGGTGCGTGATTACGCCGCGTGGAAAGCCTGGTTCGCCACCGGTTACGTGCGCATCGCCTGGGCCCTGTTCCTGGCCAGCATCCTGATCCACGCGTGGGTCGGCATGCGCAGCATCTATCTCGATTACCTGCATCCGTTGTGGCTGCGCTTCAGCGTGACGCTGCTCACCGCGCTCGGCCTGCTCGCGCTGGCGTTGTGGGCAGCGGAAATATTAATGATGGCAGCCCCATGATCAACATCGCGCGCCGTCGTTTCGATTGCCTCGTCATCGGCGCCGGGGGCGGCGGCTTGCGCGCCGCATTGCAACTGGCGCAGGGCGAGGCGCATGTCGCGGTCGTGTCCAAGGTTTTCCCCACGCGCTCGCACACCGTCGCGGCGCAGGGCGGCATCAACGCCGCGCTCGGCAACGTGCAGCCGGACAACTGGCACTGGCACATGTACGACACCGTGAAGGGCAGCGACTATCTCGGCGACCAGGACGCGATCGAATACATGTGCCGCGCGGCGGCGAACCTGGTCATCGAGCTTGAACATTACGGCGTGCCGTTCTCGCGCCTGGACAACGGCCGCATCTATCAGCGCGCCTTCGGTGGCCAGAGCCAGAACTTCGGCGGCGAGCAGGCGCAGCGCACCTGTCCCGCGGCCGACCGCACCGGCCACGCCATGCTGCACGCGCTCTACCAGCAGAATCTAAAAGCGCGCACGCATTTCTTCGACGAGTTCTTCGCCGTGGACCTGCTGATGGACCCGGAAGGTTATGCTCTGGGTGCTTTGGTCATCGAAATCGAGACCGGCGAACCCTTGATCATCGAGGCCAAGACCACGCTCATCGCCACCGGCGGGGCGGCGCGCGTGTATCGCACCACCACCAATGCCATGATCAACACCGGCGACGGCATGGCGATGGCGCTGCGCGCCGGCATTCCGTTGCAGGACATGGAATTCGTGCAGTTCCATCCCACCGGCATCGCCGGCGTCGGCATACTCATCACCGAGGCGGCGCGCGGCGAGGGCGGATTCCTTGTTAACTCCGAAGGCGAGCGCTTCATGGAGCGTTACGCACCCAAGGCCAAGGACCTTGCCAGCCGCGACGTGATCAGCCGCGCGATCTACGAGGAAGTCCACGCCGGACGCGGTTGCGGCCCGAAGAAGGACCATGTCCAGCTCAAGCTGATTCATCTCGGCGAGGAAATCATTTCCAAGCGCCTGCCGGGCATCCGCGAATCCGCGATCCGTTTCGTGCACGCCGACCCGGTGGAAAAACCCATCCCGGTCTATCCCACCGCGCACTACACCATGGGCGGCATTCCCACCAACCGCTTCGGACAGGTCGTGGTGCCGGTGCATACCGGGCCGGAAGAGGCGGTGCCGGGCCTTTACGCCGTGGGCGAATGCGCCTGCGTGTCGGTGCACGGCGCCAACCGCCTCGGCGGCAATTCGCTGCTCGACATCATCGTCTTCGGTCGCGCCGCCGGCAATCACATCCTCGAATATCTCGAGGAAAACCGCCGCCACCGCGGCTTATCGGAGGAGGCTGTCGAGCGCGCCATGGCGCGCCTGACACGCTGGGACCGGCAGGGCGACGGCGAATCGGTGGATAAACTCTGCGACGAACTGCGCCTGACGATGGAAGATTATTGTGGCGTGTTTCGCGAGCAGAAAATCCTGGATGCCGGCATCAGGAAGGTCACGGAACTGCATGCGCGCCTGCAACAAGCCACGCTGCGCGATCACAGCAAGATATTCAACACCGCGCGCATCGAAGCACTGGAACTGGAAAACCTCATGGACATCGCGCTCGCCACGGTCCACTCCGCCGCCGCGCGCCACGAATCCCGCGGCGCGCATTCACGGCTCGACTATCCCAAACGCGACGACCGCAACTGGCTCAAGCACACGCTGTACAGCAAGGAAGGCAACAAGCTCGATTACAAGCCGGTGCGGATGAAGCCGCTGACCGTTGAACCGTTTCCGCCAAAGGAGCGGGTTTATTAGCTGACGGACTGCCAGAAAAACTTCGAATGAAGTCGACTGTATTTGAATTGACGTATCCCAAAAACGTACCGGATCAGGCGAATGAAACGGACGTTAAATTTCATATCCCAATACTTAAAGCATATGCGATTGAATATTCAGAATTTAGTTTTCGAGGAGGGTTTAATGATCACAAGGAATCAATCGAAGGAAAGGGATATGAACTCGTTGAAGATGGATTAATATGGCGTGATTCTTTTTATCCATCTTTTCCAGGAATGGATTATTATCGTTTGATAATACATTACCATGGCATAAGGGATTATGAGGCTCTCTTTCCTAACGTTAAAAATAATAGCCTCAGAACGCGTTTGAGTAAGTTTTATGAAGAAGCAGAATCCAATTTTGATAATGCGGCATGGTTATCATATGCACTAATGTGTGGTGCTCTGTATGAAGGGTTGCTATTTAGCCATTTAGATGCTGATTTGAAATTTAAGTCTCTTATTGAAGAAGCTCACAAGCAGAAGATGATTGATTCAAAAACGGAAAGCATAATGCAGGCAACGAGAGAGATCAGAAATCTGGTGCATGCAAGTCGCTGCGTAGAACCATACGTAACTCGCGCACAGGCAATGGACATGAGAACAACAATGGATCGATTAATTCAAGCCGCATCAGTGTGGTAGTAAGCAATCAACAAAGAAACTGAGCCTGGTTTATATAGAACCATCTCTTTTAGTAGAAAAATATAAGAATTCCTAATTCATCAGAGCAATATAAAAATTCTTTGTGTATTTATCCTCGTCCCTTGAAGATACGCTCCAGATGTTCCAGGTCGTTCACCACCTTCCAATCTGAAGCTCCGGCGTCGCGGGCACGTTTCTCCCACCACTCCAGTCGTCCCATGTAGCGACGCGGGTCGACGTTGTCGGTGCCAAGCTTGGTGACGTTCAGCGCGATGATGCGGATGCCTTGCAGGTTGATGGGAAAATCCCGCACGGTTTTGTAGTCCAGTTCTTCCTGCATGTCGGAGAAGATCAGGATGGTCTTCTGTGCGGCGCCGGTCTCGTTCAGGAATTCCGAGGCCTGGATGATGCCGCCGGTGATGTCGGTGTAGGCGCTACCTTTCTTGATATCGGCCTTGAAGATGCCGATCTTGTCGGCGAACTCGCGTTTCTGGTTGTTCGCCTGCATGGGGTCCTTGCCCAGGGTCATTTTGGCGACGATGTCCTTCTCGGAGAAGCTGCGGCTTTTGACGCGCGCCACGGCCAGCGAGTCGCCCGACTTCAGCGTGCCGAGCAGATAACTCACGACGCGCTGCGCCTTGTCGAGTTCATGTGAATAGGTGCCGGAAGTATCCACCAGCATGTAGACCGCTTGCGCATGGCTGCGCGGATCGGCGCAGGAAGTCGCAAGCAGGCCTAGCGCCAGAACCGGAATAAACCACAGGCGACGCATCACAACACATGCTCCCCGGCGCCGTGCTTGGAGAAGGAAGACATCTTCCCTGTTCCGCCCGGCGAGGCTGCCTGGCGCGGTCCTCGATTCAGCACCGCGTGCTCGATGATGAGCGGAAGAAAAATCACGGCGTCGTAGAGATGTTCCATCCCCTTGCCGATCTGGCGCGACATGCTCGACAGGAAACGCGTTGCGAATCCCAGGCCGCGGATGCCCAGCACCAGCAGCACGCCGAACACGGTGCGGCCGGAATGGATCAGGTATTCCAGCGGGATCGCCACGAAGGCCAGCGCGAAGGGAAGGGTGAAGCCGAGGATCATCTGCGCCGCCTTGGGAATATCGAGCGCCCAGGTGCTGGCCACCGCTGTCTTGATGGCATTGTTGCCGGCCAGTTCCTGTTTCAGGGCGATGTCGGCCGAGATGATCATGTCGCGCATCACCGCCAGCGCGACTTCGACGCCGGCCAGGATCAGCAGGATGCCGAACGAGATCCACACCAGCCAGCGACGCATGCGATTGTTGATGCCGTTGAGCGGGAACAGATGGGTGTAGCCGAGCGATTCCATCAGGAACAGACCCATCAGCGTTTCGAAAAAGATGATCACCATCGCCGCCAGATACGACGCCTGGATGTCGCCGACGATGTATTCGGAGCCGCCGACCATGGCCGCCATCGGGCGTTCGATGAGCCAGAAGTTCACGAACGCGCCGCCCGCGGCGATCGTGATCGCCAGCAGCGAAATCACGAACAGGATGGTGGAGGAGGAGGCGAGGCTGTGTTCGACCTGATCGCTCTTGGCGTGAATCTGTTTGTACTTCTCCACCTGCTCGTCGATTTTCGCGGCGCTTTCCTGCATGCCGGTGAGGTTCTTGTCCACGCGCTTCAGGGTCTGATCCACCGAGCGCCAGAACGGCATGAAGCCCTTGAGGATGTCGTGGCGTTTCTTGGATGACTCGCGATACTCGGCGATGACTTTCTCGTAAATCTCGTCGATCGAATTGCTGATGTCATCCAGTATCCTTTCCACCAGACCGTCGCTGGAGGGCTTGATCTTGGCGATCGCGGCCACGGCCTTGGTCCACTCCGGCGGCGGTGGTGGCACCTCGCCGCATTTCTGGAATTCCTCCTCGATGCGGGTGATCTCGTCCGTGAGCTTGCGCTGCAGCGCCGGGTAACCGTGCAGGTCGCGTTGCACCAGGTTCGTCACGCGGTCGAATTCCTTGGCGATGCCGTGCGAGACCTCCTCGCGACCACGGCTCAGCAGCACGATCTTGTTGCGTTCCTGGAGCGTGTCGGCAGTCTTGAACAGCCAGTGCGACAGGAGGCGTAGCGGGTTGCTGATGCCGCGGAAGAACGCCTGCAGCAGGCTGTGCATCGCCTGGCGCGCGCCGTACAGAATCGGGATCGCGGCGAAAATCACGACCAGCAACGACAACAGGGGATTTTGCGGCCAGATGAGTAAAGTCTGCAGGCTATCCATAGCTTCCTCCCAAAAAATATGCGGCACAGAAACGCCCATTTCTGGAAGCATTTCCGCCGTGATGCTGTTTATTATTAGCGCTATTCCTGCCGCAGACTGCTTCAGTCCGACCGAAGGCGGGAAACATGGGGATTACTGGTCAACTTCTGAGGAAAATCACGGGAAAGAACGTCGTGTATGCCGGTATTTCACAGACAAAGACAAAGGGCTAAACTGCACTCATGCGATTTTCGATCTATCGCTTCAACCCCGAGACCGATAAAAAGCCGCGCATGCAGGCCTATGCGCTGCCGGACGACAGCGGCGCGGTGATGCTGCTGGACGCGCTGGTGCTGCTCAAGCAGCAGGACGACAGTCTCGGGTTCCGACGTTCGTGCCGGGAAGGGGTATGCGGGTCGGACGGGATGAACATCAACGGCCGCAACGGGCTGGCCTGCATCACCCCGCTCAAGGATTTGAAGCAGCCGATCGAGCTGCGGCCGCTGCCGGGTGTGCCGGTGATCCGCGACCTGATCGTGGACTTGAGCCAGTTCTTCACAGCTTATCGAGCGGTGAAGCCCTGGGTGATCAATCACGACCCGGAACCGGAGATCGAGCGGCTTCAATCTCCCGAAGACCGGGACAAGCTGGACGGTCTGTACGAGTGCATACTTTGTGCTTGTTGTACAACATCTTGCCCGTCATTCTGGTGGAACCCTGACAAGTTCCTCGGGCCGGCGGCGCTGTTGCAATCCTGGCGATTCCTGGCCGACAGCCGCGACCAGGCCACCGGCGAGCGCCTCGACGATCTCGAAGATCCTTACAAGCTGTTCCGCTGCCACACCATCATGAACTGCACCGAGGTCTGTCCCAAGGGGCTGAATCCGGCCAAGGCCATCGGACATATCAAGATGATGCTGGCCAAGCGCGTGTTGTGACGGATCAACCACTATCCCCCTCATCCCCATCCCTTCTCCGTCCAGGGGAGAAGGGAGCGAGCCGAAGCGCACATGATGCGCGTCAATATGACCGGCTGCGCTGGCGCTGTCGCCGGGGACTGCTGGAACTGGACGTCGTGCTCAAAAATTTCCTCGATCACGGTTATGCGTCTCTCTCGCCGGCGGAGCGCGATGCCTTCGACAAATTGTTGGCCGTCCCTGATAACATCCTTTGGGCCTACGTTCAGGGAAATGAAAATCCGCCCGAAAAAGAGTTAAGACAACTTGTCTCGAAAATTAGAAAGTAATCTGATTTTAAACATAAAAGTTTCCCGTCTGCTGGCGGGTGTCTTGGTGTTCGTTCACTTGGGCGGAATGCTGTTGCTGATGACGGTTCCCCTCGCCTGGTCGTTGCGAATCCTTGGATGGCTGCTGCTGGGCACGAGTCTTTACCGTTCGCTGCGTAACCATGCCTGGCGCCTGGGACCGTCGGCGATCGAGGCCATCGAAATGGACGGGGAAGGGACGGTATCGGTGCGTTTTGCGGGGCGGGAGGAATGGTATGCCGGTGAGATTACCACCCGGTTCGTGCATCCTTGGCTTACCTTGCTATCCCTGAAACTGGAGAGCCGGCGCTGGCCGACAGGTCTTGCGATCGTCGCCGATGCCGTGGAGCCGGAACCGTTCAGGCGTTGGCGCGTCGCTCTGAAGCTTCGTGCTGTTCCGGTTTGAGCACCGTGTCCTGCGGTGCGCCCGAAGCCGGTTGCGGGTAGTCACGCGTGTAGTGCAGGCCGCGTGATTCCTTGCGCGCCAGCGCGGAGCGGATAATCAGTTCCGACACTAATAATAAGTTACGCAATTCAATGAGATCGTTCGTAACTTTAAAGTTGCTGTAGAACTCCCGGACTTCCTCTTTCAGCATGTCCACGCGGTGCTGCGCGCGTTGCAGGCGCTTGGTGGTGCGCACGATGCCGACGTAGCTCCACATGCCGCGGCGCAATTCATCCCAGTTGTGCGACACCACGACCTGCTCGTCGGGGTCGGTCACGCGGCTTTCGTCCCAGGGCGGCAGGCCTTCCGGTGCCGGGCCGGCGGCCGGCAGTTGCTTGAGAATGTCCCCGGCCGCGGCCTCGGCGAACACCAGGCATTCCAGCAGCGAGTTGCTGGCCAAGCGGTTGGCCCCATGCAGGCCGGTATAGGCGCATTCGCCCACGGCATAAAGCCGGTCGAGATCGGCGCGGGCGGAAAGGTCGGTCACAACGCCGCCGCAGGTGTAATGCGCCGCCGGCACCACCGGGATCGGCTCGCGCGTGATGTCGTAACCGTATTCCTTGCAGCGCTCGTAGATGGTCGGGAAATGCGCCTTGATAAAATCCGCCGGCTTGTGGCTGA
>JACXTT010007074.1_pt1 | contig 15911 bp, 14 predicted proteins | sample 9270951 | NCBI WGS metagenome assembly JACXTT01 (sample SAMN15532306, study PRJNA645909) | rock metagenome | isolation source: weathered quartz diorite | place: Puerto Rico | collected 2017-06-21 | reverse complement strand
CGCCGGATGGCCGGGCCAGAATGGACAGGTCTCGCCGGCCGCGTTGTCGCACACGGTGATGATGAAGTCCATCGGCGGCGCGCCGGGCGCGGCGAATTCGTCCCAGCTCTTGCTGCGCAACTGGTCGACCGGATAGCCCATCTGCTGCACCTGTTCGATGGCGAACGGGTTCACCGTGCCGCCCGGCTTGCTGCCCGCGCTGAAGCCCTTGAAGCGGCCGGCGCCAAGCGTCGTCACCAGCGCTTCGGCCATGATGCTGCGCGCCGAATTGCCGGTGCACAGGAACAGCACGTTGTAGATCTTTTCATTCATGGTTCACCGTTTGGTTCATTAAGGATTTTGCGCAGGCACACTGCCTGCGACGGGCACAGGGTGGAAAATTCCTGCGTGGACTGGATGGATGCGGGCGCTTGCGCGCGGGGCACGATGGCGTATCCGCGCCGCGCGAAAAAGTCGGCCGCGGTCGTCGTCAGCAGGTACAGCGCTTCGACGCCCGCATCGCGCGACCTGCGCTCGAGGGCGTCGACCAATTCGCCGCCGAGCCCGGCACTGCGGCGCTCCGGGCTTACGGCGAGCGAACGCAGCAGGCCGACATTTCCAAAGCGCTCGAGGCCGATCACGCCAAGCAGGGACCGGCTTTCCATGGCGACGATGAATTCGCCCATGCCGCCGGGGTGCAGGTCTTCGTGCGGCAGCTTGCAGGCGCCGAGCAATGCGATCGCGGCGTCGAAGTCCTGTTCCGTCGCGGACCGCATCAGCAACATTGGCTCTTTGGCGCACAGCATGCGGCGGGCGCCTTCGCCTTGACGGCCGGCACGCAACAAGCCTCGCTGGCGCCGGGTTCTGTGGCGGCCGCGCCAAACACCGGGATCGTATCGAGCGTGTGGAAGGTTTCCCAGGCAATGCCGGCAGGGTCGTTGACCCAGTACTTGTCGGATTTGGCGTAGCAGCACGCCGCGTCCTCTTCCGTTTTGACCTCGCCCTGCAGCTTTTGCAGGCGGCCATGCATCTCGCCGAGCTCCTCGGCCGATTCGACCTGGATGCCCAGGTGATTCACGCCAACTGCCGCGCCGCGTTGCGAAATGGCGAAATTGACGCGCGGATCGTCGAGCGCCCATTTCGCGTAGTCAGGCTTGACCACGGTGGGTGGCGAGGCAAACATGCCGGAGTAAAACCGGATGCTGTCGGCAAGATCGGCGACGGATACGTGAACGTGCAAGCGTTTCATGAGCAGACTCCTTGGTTGGTGGGGCAGGTGGCGCTGCCAGCGGGCGAACAAGGATTGCCGCCGCAGCAGTTTTCAGTCAAAAAACCGATCAGGCCGTTCATCGTGCCGAAACTGGCCGTGTAGATCAGCGAGCGGCCGGCCTTGGTCGGCGACACCAAGCCGGCGTGCGTCAACTCCTTCAAATGGAATGACAGCGACGACGGCGGAATGGCGAGGTGTTCGGCGATGCGAGTGGCCGGCATGCCTTCCGGGCCGGCTTGCACCAGCAGGCGAAACACGGCGAGGCGCGATTCCTGGGCCAGTGCGTTCAGGGCCACGATGGCTTCCTTGTTTTCCATTGCGTCGATGCCTTCTCAATTAACGATACTTCGAGAATAATGGAAGTATCGAATCGTTGTCAAGGGCTGCGTGCAAATCGCTGGTCTGCGGAGGGAAAAACCTGAAGGGGGACATGCTGGCGGCGCTGCACGACAAACTTTAGCCAGGAGATGGAGCGGGTGAAGGGAATCGAACCCTCGTCGTAAGCTTGGGAAGCTTCTGCTCTACCATTGAGCTACACCCGCGTTGCCCGCATTCTACGCGGGTTTGGCGCTGTCTGACAATTTCCGCATACGGTAGGTGTGATGGAAAATGAGATGGCTGCTACTTCCGAAGTGTGATGGCATCTCTACGAAGTCACAAGCGCTGTACGTCTTACCAGCCGTGGACGTCATTCACTTTGTCAGAACGACTGCCCCCAAAGCGATGGATATCGTGCTATCCAGAGGGAAATAGTTTACCCTATACACAACAATGGTGATTCGCTACCAAATGGTGACATCGCTTGCCCGCAATTTTTCAAAGATATGGAGTAGCAATGCAGACGTTGTCCGCGCACCTTATTGAAGTCGTAGGATTGACATCCGAGCAAGTGACATTGCGTGGTACTGAGATCGCCCATGCGATCGATGCTTGGTTAAAACACAAGGGCGTAGCGGACCCAACACACGCTCACGGTGAATTCGCATCGTTAACAAAAGAGGGGGATGGACGGTTTGCCCGGGAGATTACGTCCAGCGACAAGGGAACTGTTATTGAAACTCGATTGGACGAAACATCACGGGGCGGACAAACTTTTACAACAAGTGTTTGGCTAACCACATCGCCCACAAAAATTTCTGTGTACAGCACCTTGAACGTCAAAAATACCGTCAGTGTAATCGCGCCTGTAGTGACCGATCCGCGCTGCCCTGCGGTTCTTAGGGACATTTTGACGCTATATCCCGATTGGACATTTGGCGGTAAGCCTGTAGAGATTCTCCCGCAAGTGCTAGTTGAAGACGAGGATGAGGCGGAAGCGCTGATATCTGAAATCCAGTCACTGGACCGGAAGCTACCTATCGTAGTGGTTTCCCAAAATGACGGTGAACCCATTTGGCCTACCATAGCAAGGGAGTTGGCGTACGACCTCGCAGGCCTCGCAACTGTAGTATCTGTAGGGGAAGAAACGTCTTGGGATCTCACCGAGCAGCTGGGAAAAACAAACTCTTGCTATCGAGGCGCCATACGCCTGTATTGGCCCGTTGACCGCTCAACGCCAGAACGCATACCAAGCAGTGTCTGGACGGCATCCGTGCTGCTCTCCAATGATAACGATGGCAAGGGGCGACATCGATTCCGCTCCACCGTTCGCAAGACAGTCATGTCTGTGGCGGCATTAACGATTATTCCGCCAACGGAAATACGAGAAATCCAGGTCGCGTTTGCCCGTGAGAAGCTCACCCGGCTTGAGCAAAAGGCCACTGCAAACACCGAAGAACTTGAAATGGCGCGGCTGTATGCGTCAGTCAACGATGAACTAAGGTTGGAGCTGGCCCAGGCAAAAGAAAGCATTGCCAACTTAAGCAATAAAGTAGCCATTGCCGAATCGCTCTTGACTCAGGCTCAAGATGAAAAGCTTGATGCGAATGACGAGGAAGAGATTGAAGCCGACACAACTCCGGCCACCGGTGAAGTGCGTTTCTACAAAAAACATCATAGCAAACCAGCGTACGATGTGCTTGTTAAGATTGCCGATTGCGGACACAGTTCTTGGCAAAATGCCAGCAAAGCCGAAAAGGCAAAAAAAGGCGTTGAACGCCTCGAAAAGAGCAATGATTGGAAATTGATCCAGCACTGTGGGACATGCACTGGCGGCGGGACTTGGAAGGTGAAATGGTAAGACCGAAGGGGTAGCTTTAACTTGCAAGATGCCCGAAAAGCAGTCCGAGCACACCTACCCTATAATCCATTTTAACGCCGCCTAGAATCAAAAACGATCTCACTCGCACGTCGATGCATCGGAATCGATAAAATCGGGATATCGGCGCTTCTACGCCGTTGTTGACTTGGGAAACACACGCGCTTGATGAAGTAATATTGACCGACATTCGTTTGACCAGTCGGGTCAGTCGCCAATAGGGGGCAGTAGTCCGGAGCGTCGTGGTTTAAGTTCTTGCATCGCCAGCGCCAGTGGCAAAAACTTGCACAAGGATCCGTGTTATTCAATTCCACTGAGTAACAGGTTGGTATAATGGCCACCTTACATGAAAAGGTTGCCATGCCGACATTCTCGCTGATTTCACCTCTTGAACAACCCTTAGGTACACGTCGGCTTCTCGACGATCTCAAACGTTGTCTTGCTGATCCGGAACTAAGCGAATTTGGATTCGTTGTGGCCTTTGCCAAAGTCGGCCCCTTTTTTCGCCTTCAAGAGCTACTGCAACGGTGGCGCGCGGCGGGTAAATCCTCATCAGGCATCTTCGGCATTGATCACTGTGGAACCAGTTTGCAAGCGCTCGAGTTCTCGCTCGCCCACATTGACAGTGTCTACTACACGCAGCACAGAGGCAACAGCTTTCATCCAAAGGTTTACTGGTTCCGAGGGAAGACAAAGGCTGTCGCCTTCATTGGATCGAACAACTTCACCATGGGTGGAATGGAGCTGAACTTCGAAGCCACAGTTGAGTTAATTTTCGAACTCCCAGCCGAACAAAAAGAGTTCGACCAGGTGCACGCGATGTTCACAGCACTTCTACCGGGAAGTTGTTCAGCAACCCAAGCGCTGACGAACGCGCAACTTGCGCAGTTGGTGCTCGAAGAACTTCTGTTAGATGAGACCAAGAAGGGCTCAGGCGGCGCATCCAGCGGAAAACATAAAATAGCGGTGGCTCAAGGTAAGCTTCCCCGCTTACCGGTCAAACCCATGAGCAGTTTGCCGCCAAAAAGTGTCTTCGGAAAGCCGCCCAAGAAGGCAGAGCTTGCAAGTAAGGCTGCAGCGATAACGGCACAAGCGGCCACGATTGACGTCACTAAACCTTTAGTACCGGTCAGTGGCATCGCAATGCAGATCAAGCCGCACCACAACGGCGAGTTCTTTCTTAGCAGAATAGCAGCACAACAAAACCCTGCATTTTTTGGGATACCGTTTACAGGAGAGACCACTCCAAAAAAGGGGGAAAACTCAGGCTATCCGCAGCGTACTCCAGACCCTATCGGCAACATTGTGGTCTATGGAAAAGACAATCAAACGCTCTACGCGAATCCCAAATATGCGCTCAACACGGTCTTCTATGAAGCGAAAAGCGAAATTAGAGTCACGGCATCGCCACTGGTAGCCCACGTGCCGGAATACTCGATGATGATAATGAGTCCATCGGATGAGCCTGGGGTCGATTACGATATGCAGATCTTCACACCGAGCAGCCCGGATTACGCAAAATGGCTGGCTGTTTGCAATCAAACAATGCCCGGCGGAGGAAAAGTGCCGCGCAAATTCGGCTGGTTCTGAAGCGCGGCACTACGCTGCTACTTCCTTAGCCGCAGCACGACATTTTCGGTGATTGCGTTCTTGATGTGTAGAAGGTTTTCCGTAGTCACTGAGATGTCGATACGTTTCAACGCTGTGAAGCCTCTCGCGGAAGCGATGATTTCAATCAAATCTGTAGAAGGAATTCGCACCTCTTCGCCATCGATGGTCATTTTGCTATCGCCAATGACAATCATGGCCTCAGCTCCTGATTTGCACAAGCGAAAGAGCTGCTCCAGCACGGCATCCATATCCTTCAAGAACCGATGCATCAATGCCGGCATGTTCCGCTTTCTGAACCCGGAGTCCGAAGAAGCTTCGATTGAAGTGTGCAGACCGCGTATGAACTCCCGGCATTCCAATGGAAGGTCATCTCGGCTGAGAAAGTCGGCCTCCAGTGCGCGTCGAGTTGTTACGTTCAGCTCTCGGCTGCCGGTTAGGTTCTGCTCGATCGGGCGACGCTCAGCGCCGCTCATTCCAAACAAGACCAGCAACGATAGCCGATCGGTATCGATGTAAGGCAAAGCCATCGCATAGGGTGGACTTGTCAACACTAAATCCACCGAATCGTCGCCGAGGCCCAGTGCGTCGTAGGTCTCTCTTATTCGATTGTCGCCGCGACCAACGCTGGTGCCAAGGAACTGATTTGGCGCGTATCCTCGAACTTTCCAAAACTTCTCAATGCGTCCGAACTGGATTGACAACTGCTCCTTGTACAACGCGAATACGTCAGCGTCTTCAAGCGAGACCTTACGATATCGAATTCGTAAATCCGTAGGCTCCTGCTGAGAGACCTCACGTACGATGCTACTGAAAACGATCTCCAGAAAGTCGCGAGCGATTCCGTGACTTCCGCGCCTAATGATCGCCAAGAGGCAGTTCAACTTCTGAGCCACCGGTTCGGCGAACCAACGCTCGATTTCTTCAATGCAATCTGCTGGAAATTGATCGAGCTCACGCGGAAAATGTTCCGGCGCCGCCTCGATGGCTTCCAACACAGCAGCTACAACCTCGGTAAGCAAATCTGGATCAAGCTCGATAACGGAAGTTTTTGCCCTCGCAATTTGCGCAGCCAAAGGGTTCAGGTCACATCCGTACGTGCTGAATCCATTGAGATGCCCCTCCAGAAGGGTAGTACCGCTTCCGCAAAATGGATCTAGGATTTTTGCGCCGGGCGGCAACGCTAGCTGATTGATTAAGCCTTTGGCGAGTTGAGGATAGAACTTTCCTTTATACGCATGGATGCCATGTGTCACGTATTTTGGATCCTTGCGCGCACCGGGATTCGATGCCATCCCGTTCTCTAAAATAGCTTGCCACGTCGGCTCCTTCCGCCCATCAGGATACTGAATCTGGTGGGTGAAGACCAATCCCCTCATGTCCAGCAAGTCCTCAATGGTCGCGACCTTACTGACTTCAGCATCCCATTGCGCGCTTTTCTTGGTCGTCGTACCGCTCTCACCTTTTCGCAAGAGCTTTTCATACGGCCATAATTTGTAAGGCGGTGGCTGGAGCGATATAGAAGTGGGATGCGAAGCTTTCCTCAGGATCAATATGGACTCTGCGGCTGCGCGTCGTCCTGCTGACGAGAACGAACGCTTAGTCTTGTGCAGCGACCGCTCAATAACGCAGCTTGACTCGAACCCAAACTCTGTGGACCTAGCTGCGAGCAGTCGCGCCGTATCGAACGTCTCGCCTTTGTAAACGGAATCACCGATAACGAGGACGGCATATCGGCCAGGCTTCAATACGCGGCCAATTCCAGACAACGCCTGAAGCATATCTGCGAAATAGCTTTCGAATCCGCTATCCTCTCGCTGATGTTTTAGGTGCGATCCAATTTCAACTTTACCTAACGCAATCGGGTCGAAGCCGAGCCAAAGCAAGCGAAACCTATGATAAAGGTGATAATCCGTTGCGTTCCCGTATGGCGGAGATGTCATTACGAAATCAACTGAACTGTCCGCTATGTCGCTAGAATTCAGACTTCGAACGTCGCCGGTGAGGAAGTTTGAAATTCCGTATCGAGTAGCAGGGGCGTTTCGCGCGACCGAACGCATTACAGATTCAAATTCCTTGATGAAGCGTTTGGTCGTCTCTCCAACACCTACTTCACGTGGGACACTCTTGTATCGAGTTTCCGAGTCCTGAAATGAAGCCGAAAGGACCGTGCGCGACAGCGCCAACAAAGCAATGTTGGCGGCAGTTTCGCTTTTCAACTGCTTTATCCGAAACTTGATATGGGCAAGTTCGCCGAACGCCGCATCGGAAAACCACTTCTCACAGTTCGCTATCTTCGGCGCATGAGCTCGGTATTTTTCAACCAAGTCCAAAGGGTTCAATGGTAATGAGTCCAGCAGCGCCCTGAGTGCGCCATGAAGCAGGTGCAATTCGGCGGCGGACTCAGGCGCAACGCGCGCGGTCTTGACCTTTCCGATTAACGCTGCCATTGGATTCGCGTCGACGCTAACAGCGCGCCGCCCAAGCCGGATGGCTTCTAGAGCGGTGGTTCCACTGCCGCCGAATGGGTCGAAAACGAGTTCGCCTCTTGAGCTAAGCAGAGAAACAAACGTGCCCGGAAGCTGTGGGATAAATTTTGCTGGATAGGGATGAAGATCATGCCCCAAGAAACGGGTGTCGTCGTCCGTAAAAGAAAGATCAAGGTTTCCCAAATATTCGAAGGCGACATCAGTGGCGCCCACATGTAGGGGAATTTCGTCATATTTTGGGACGCTGACCTCATCATCCATTGATGAGAAAGCGGAGAGATGAGCTTGTGTCTGAGGCTTAGGTATACGCATATCTGGGATTATAGACTTTTCCCAGATCTATGTCGATATCTGAAGCGCTCTACGGAAGAGTCGGCAGGTTTCGACGCAGCCTACCGAATCAACTACCTATCAGCCAAGGCGCTTTCCGCGGCCGTCGTGAATGCGGGAGAATACTAAGGTCACCTGCAAGTGATCATCTGCTGTTGGCTCCAGGTCGCGAGTCCCCAAGCTTATGGCACAAGAATCACGAACACTGGCCCGCAGTGCGCCGAGGACAGCCTTGATTTCTCGCCCAACCAATGTCTCAAGCCGGGCGCTCACAATGACGACAAGTCTCATTGCATCGTCCAGAGCAGTACAGCAGGATTTCGATGCCGCTATCGCATCAAGCGTAGCTAAGCGGGCACGGTCAATACCTATCGATTGGCCAACGCCGGAACCGACACTCACGTTTGTCAAGGCGCCACAGCCATAGAGGAGATTACGAAATTCGGAGTTCGCAATTCCTATACCTTCCCGGTGTGCGCTCACATCGCTCCAGATACCCATCATCAAGCCAAAGGTGCCACTGTCTCCCTCGACCAGTGTCTTCTTGGAGATCTCTGAAACCATGTTCATTCGTCGAAGCTCACCAAACAGATTTAGGGCGGAGCTGTAGCCCATGTTCAAGCGTCGCTGCAAAAGAGAAACTGACAGGTCTCGCTCAGCGATTGCAATGGCCTTACCGCCTTCGTATTCCGGGTGAATTGGACGAGGGTTGATCAGATCATTCATGTCGACAGCCTTTTCGATTAACCGATTCAACGGATGCGGGTTACTTGCATTCTCCCGTCGTTGAGCCTACGCGACCCAGGCGACACCATTCAACCGATTCGAAATAACTATGCAACCAACGATAGATCGTCCGCGTCGTCAACGCCGTGATCAATTGAATTCACAAGCGCAACCGCTAGGGGAAAATAGAAGAGCCATGCGTCATCGAATATTTGCCCGCCCTCCTCGTCTGAAAATAAATCCAGGAGTCGAATGAAGCTTGAGTCGTTGTGATCGATCGTTACGTCTACATATAGTTCTCCGCCATATCCATCAACAATCGAACCACTGTCAAATCCGCCACAGGGGCAGTGCCAGATGTCGTTCTCGTCCAGCCATTTGATGATCACTCCCCGAGAGGAATTTTTGCGGTAGTCGCCTACAAATCCAGTAGCAAAATTATGAAATTGAACGAAAATCACATCACGTTGTTTCTCGCGGGCGATCTCGTCAATAGCGCGAATGAGTTGTGGCATGGTGGCTCCTAATTGATCAGTGAAATAGATATTTATCGCCATTTGCAGAGCGACAAGACGACACGCGCTCACCACCAAGGAACCGCACGTTACCCCGCACGGTAACGTAGGACTCAACACCCCTAATTCCTACCTCAGTTTTATTACCCGCCATCGGCACCAACGATGACGGGAAACGAATCAGAAAATCGATTACCCGTGCAATGCGTTGATGATTCCAACAGCCTTCTTACTTGCGTCGTTAGGTGCAAGGTGGGCATACCGCTGCGTCATTTTCGGATCACTATGACCCAGCAATACCGAGACCTCGAAGAGGCTGACTCCGTTCTTCACAAGTTTGGAGGCGTACGAGTGCCGCAACGTGTGCAGGGTGACCCTGCCCCCTTTCTCCTTGACCACCTCCGGCGCGTTCAATCCTGCGCGTTCGATGGCCTTCTTGATGGCCTGCGCAGAATAGCCCCGAGCTTGTCCGGAGCGGTTTTCGAAGACGTAACGCGCACCCACGCGACGCGAACCGAAGCGGCGCCTCATCACCTCTTGCAAACGATCAGTCATGTGCAACACATCCTCATTACCGACCTTGTTACGGTAAATCCCAATCGTCCCGTCGCTCATGTTCACAGCCGACCACGGAATGCCGGCGGCTTCGGAGTAACGGCATCCGGTATCCAGCAGCATGACGACGAGGTCAAAGTTGTCTTGGAGGTTACGTTGCAATTCCTCGGTCCGCGATTCAAGCGATTTGACGCCGCCTCTCAGCGTGTTTGGGTTCAACTCGCGGATGAGTGCCGCCTCGTCGTCGAAATCGAGGTAGCGAAGCCTATACGTCGATTTGAGCTGAGGAAATACGACATCGCGATTGACTTTAAAGCCAAGGCGTTGCATTTCCTTGATCGTAGACCCGATCAGGCCGATCTCGTGCTTGATAGTGGCAGGCTTGTCTCCCTCGGCTTTGCGCTTCTGAACCAGTCGCTCGATATCCTTGGTCTGCAGCTCGTGCATCTTTATTGCGCTTGAGAGCCCGTAACATGGCACCGCTTCCCGAGTATGCGAGTGGCGTTTGCTGCCAAACATCTTTCGCGAAATCGACTCCATTCCACGGTGGTAAACGAGGCTCCTGCGTGCTTCCAAATACTTCTTGACGCCGTCCTGGACCGTGATCTCTTCGGATTCACCGAGGAACAATTCGCTGTGGATTTTGTTACGAAGCTCTCGCTCCACCTGCATGGCCTTCGTCTTGTTCGGCGTTCCAGTGCTGCCAACATACCGCTTAGATTTCATCTGAAATTGGTAGTACCAGTTGCTGCTGTTTTCACGCTTATGTAATGCCATTTTCTTGTCCTGATCTCTGGTCTAGCCACACCGCACCATCCGCTATTTCCCATAACAGGAAAACGGCGGAGGTGGGTCATTTCACTGCGCAGTTTTCACACTGCGCAACGCTGCGGGTCCACTGCGATTACCACGCAGCCGAATGGCCATCGGGAGCCTGAACTTCGTCGTGCTTGCCGTACTTGATACGTTGGCTGACGGTCAACTGGGATACCATGGCAACACCTACATACACGCGCTTCCCGTCTTTCGTGCTTTTTTGAAGTCCGCGTTCAGTCAACAGCATTCCAACCTTCTTCTTGGAAAAGGCGAAATTGAAATTTTCCTGACACCACGGTGCGAAGTCGCGATACGCTTCGTCGAAATTCATAACCAAACCAGGAGCCTGAACGCAGTTTTCGGAAATCCATGAGCCGATGACATCCATCTCGCTGCGGTAGGCATCGGTTGCCTTACGAATTGCGTCAGGAATCGGCAGCCGTTCCTTACGCCATTCCATGCACCCCTCGATTGCCCAGTTCAAAATTCCGGGCAATTCGCCCCGCAGCTTCAATTCCAGTTGCGGGTCACGGTCTTCGGGCGTGATAAAGGTTTCGAATGGGATGAAGCGCAAACGGCGCCAGATCGCCTCGTCCGTGCCACGGATCGTTGGCTTGTGATTCGCAGCGATCCACACCTTGAACACGGGGATGAATTCGAAGAAATCTTTGTACATGTAGCGCGCCATAATGGGATCTCCGCCTGTCAGAGATTTGACAAGGGACTCGCTCAACTGCCGCCCGTCTTCGATTTCGCTAACCGCCGCGAACCGCGCGCCCATCAACCGTGCGATATCGCCAGAAGCGCTGCTAGCGCGATTCTTGCGGTCCATCAACGTGTCAGAGGACATTTGCATTCCGAGTTCACCGAACAAGGCGCGCATAACGTTCAAAAAAGTACTTTTGCCGTTCGCGCCGTATCCGTACGCGAAGAACAGGCATTGCTCGCCCATCGATCCGGTGAGCGAGTACCCGATTGCACGCTTCAGAAAGGTGACGACATCCTGCTGATTCCCCATCACCTGCAACAAGAATTTGTTCCAAAGCGGGCAAGTAGCGGAGGCGTCGTACGTCACACCAGCAACCTTCGTAATGTACATTTCTCGCTGTGGCTCCAGAAGCACCCCCGTCTTCAGATCCACGGGGCCGTTCTTAGCCGGGAAGATATCACCAGAATTGTCGAGTTCCCTTACCGAGATCGCGATGCCAGGTTCCGACTTGAACAACTCGATCATGCTTGTAATCGATTTTTCGGACTCGGACTTCAACGCATGCTTCAGCAGTGCCGACTTAACGGGGCCATCGACCATTTTTTGCGCATCGAGATAAAGGGCCGTGACTACGTCCTTTGCCAACATTACGATGTCAAAGCTTGTCACTGGCACCCAGTACGTGCCGGACCAAAGCAACCACCCTGCCGTCTCTGCGACAAAGCGGACGACATCGCCGTACCGTTTCGCCATCGATTGTGCGTTGCCCATGTCGGTGCAATGGGCAGTGACTTGTGAGCCATAACGCTCAAAAACGCCCGCCGCGACAGCAAGTACTTCGCCCTTACCCAGCGGCGGATCAAAGGTTGCGTCGTTCAGCGCGAGCGCCATGGCACTCACCTCCTCGCGCTGGTGCCCACGGTGCATTTGCTGTACGCAGAACCGCATGATGGTGTCGTTACGCCCGCCTTGAGCTACCTTGTTCGTTGGTTCCGCTTGGGGGCCCACGAGGGCGACTGCGGTTTTCGATGCAGCACCGCGCACCAATTGAAGCAACCATGTCGGTGCCTCGGCAATTACTTGATTTTCGTTGACCCAGTAATAGGGCTGCATGTTGACCACTGATGGCGGCGCGACGACGTATCCCCCATCTCCGCGCACGTCGATACCGCTACGGACGGCCGCACGGTTCCCGATCTTTCCGTCTCCGGGATGAAGAAAATACAAGTGGAAGCCGCCGCTCGCGGTGATGCACTTCAATGTCGCAGGAAGGGGACCATATTCGGATTCAAGCTCGGCAAACGATTCGAGACCACGAGCCCCGTCCTTTACATCAACATCAAGGACCCAAATGCCAGAAACGAGGCCGGTTGCAATGCCCAAGTTGGCATCGGCGTTTTGTGCGAACCATTTTGTCGTTTGCTCGGGATCGGTATTCGCGGCTTTGAAGCCATTACTCGTCGCCGGAATTTTCTTGCCGGGAACGAGTGGGAATACAGCGATGCCGCTGCATGTGGCGCGGAGAGCAGCCTCAAGTACGTTACGATGGGAATTTACGCCAGAGGATGACGTGGTGTGTGGGTTCATAATGCGCGTCCTTATCAAGCGACACGCTATCCCCACCTCAGTGCAAGAGGTTGTTCGATGGGGTATAACGCGCCTGATCAATTAACCGCACTACACATCCATGTGTAGTGTGGCAACCGAACAGGTTATACCCACCGTGGGGTCTGTTTTTCTCAGACTAGACTTACGTCCAACGCCGTCGTGATAGGCGCCACCCAGCTTGCATCTTGGTGGATGTAGCCACCAAATCTCACATGCTTCCTTGTTCTTGCACGGGGCGAATTATCCACACGAGGGGCATTGTTGTCAACCCCGGCATCACGATGTTCGCGATCTGTCTGCTTTCCTTAAACCCTCTATCTCATTTTATGCCCTCTACGGAGTTTCGAAAAAGAAGATAAATCGTATACATCGTTCTCAGTCCCATCCCAATCCAACTGAAAGAATGAAATGTAAAAGCTAAGTAAGCTTCTACCCTACGTAAGGGAACCCACTAAGCATGCGGGTCTTACGGTAGCTGGTGTAGTGGTGTGATGATAAATGCGATGGCTGCGACACGAAAACCAGATGATTTGACATGGATGTGAACACGAAGACAGCGACGTTGAGGTTTTTGCAGATTGGCCTGATTGTCGTGGCTCCATCAAACATTGGAGTCCATCATGACAACCGAAAAAAATGGGTCACAGAAACCTACATCAATCGCCTTGACCAAGACAACACCTGACTTACCCAGCGCGAAGGAAGAATCAAAGAGTGCCCCCTTGAGCGAGACCAAACAGACTGCGATCGCATCGTCATCGGACAACTCAACAGCGCCGCCAACAAAAATGGAAGTCGCAACAGAAATCTTCAACAGGATGCGTAGCACTTCAGGCGTCACACGCAAGCAGATCATCGACCAGTTCGTAGCGGATGCCCGGTTGTCGAAGGCTGGGGCCAGCACTTACTATCAGTTGATTAAGGCGAAATCGAAATGATACAACCCGACTGGTTGTCCTACTTATTTTCGCTCGCATAGACGCATCAACCGAAATGGTCCAGTAGTGCGGCAGTGGCCGCACGCCGCTGAGCCAATAGGTGAGCGAGCCAGTGACCGAGGTACTGGTTCATCGAAGACTTGAGCGACTCGTCAGCAGTCGCCGTCGCGTCATCCGAATTAACGCGCCTAATACCTAAGTAGTTCTGGAAGACTAGCGCCTCAGCGGTTTTATCGCGAGCAGAGATGGCAACAAGCAGCGAAGGATCGGCGATCGTTTGCCCGGACGGATGCACGCTGAATTGGCTAAGTCTAAGCGTTGTCGTCGGACCGAAACGAGACTCCACTTTTACGTACAGCGTCGCGCATCCCGGGATCTCGACGTCGACGGAATTGATATTGGTGAGCGTTGGCACGAGCGCCAACAGCTTGTTGAAGTTCGCATTGAACCCGTTCATACAGTGTCTCGCCTTGAACTCCAAACAATGACGATCCCCTCTCTGCCGGGAATTGGACAACGGCGTCCACACTCGGCGATGGACAAAGGCGTACGTCGTCCGTACACTTGCCAGATCACAACGCCAAGGAACCTGATAGTTCCGATCCATTCGATGAATCATCTTGAGCGACTAATCTCCCAGTATTACGAATGGGAGGGTTACATTGTTCGCGCGAATACGAACGTAGGGAAGCGTCCCCAAGGTGGTTATGAATGCGAGCTGGACATATGTGCCTTCCATCCAGGGACTCAGCACCTAATTCATATCGAGCCGTCCCTCGATGCAGACACTTGGGAACGACGAGAGTATCGATTTCGGAAGAAGTTCGAAGCGGGCGCGAAGCACATCAAGACCACCGTGTTTCCGTGGCTTTCTGACTCGGAAGCGAAGATCGAGCATGTGGCAGTGCTGATTGCGAGTGTGCAGAATCACTCGACGCTCGGCGGCGGGAAGGTTGTCAACCTTGACGACCTCGTGGCCGAAATTCGAGCGCGGATTTTGAAGGAAGGTGTGATGGCAAAGAAGGCTATTCCGGAGCGCTACGACCTACTTCGGACTATTCAACTTCTGTTGTGCGGCTATTATCGAATCGTGTAGGTCGATGACCATTCTCATCAACGGCGTCGCTTGGGGAAACGACCACCCTATCAGCTTCCTCAACGTAAATCTGATGTAAAAAATGGGGTGTCCGCTAACCCCTTGATACTACTGGGCTTTTTGTTCGGGGAGAACTTCGCGCAGCGGGAAGCCGTATGGATGCTGGCTGCTTTTTTGACTGCTTGGCTTGGGAAGCTTCTGCTCTACCATTGAGCTACACCCGCGTAGCCCGCATTCTACGCGGATTCTGGCGACTTTGACAAAATTCCGATACGCACGTTCTCGGCCCGCGCCCGTTCGGAATTGCGGCCCAAGCCGCCTCCATGGATCGGGACTAGCCGGGAGGCGCACGCGAACGCGCGCAGATTCAACGTGGGCCTGGGTCGAACCGCGGCCGTCCGGCATTGGCAGGCAAGCCGTACGCCGGCGCGCGGACTACGTCCAAATTGGGTTCAGCACCCCGCGATATTCGGAGCGCAAGCGCATATCGCGCAGGAAGAACCCGCGCGTAGCTCCGGGGTCTAACGCCCCCAGCGGCGGCCGTCCTGGCGTCGTCTCAGCGGCTGGTCAGCAGCCGTACAACTTCCGTGCCCACGGTCTCGCCCTGCGCCGTCAGGTGCGGCACCACCATCAGCATTTCGCCGGTGACCTCGTCGAAATCGCTGCGGTTGAGCGTCATTTTCAGCGACATGTCGGTAGCGACAAAGGTGTTGGGCGAAGAAGCGACCAGCATCTTGCGCTGTCCGTCATTCACTGCGGCATACATGCGGTTGCCATACACGCGCAGCCGCATCGTCTGGCCATTCGACAAATCGTACATGCCCTTGTACACATCAAGATCCTGCGCGGACATCTGATACCTGTGTTCGGGAAGCACAATCTGGTATCCCGTAATGCGAACCGATGGATCTGGCTCCGTCTGCGCCGCCGCCCCCAGCGCAAGCATTCCCAGAAAGGTTGAAATCAGCAGCTTTTTCATCATAGCCTCCGGCGTCATGCACTCAACAATCGGGTCGATACAATGTTGCAACCCGTCGGTGCGACCATTTTTTCGCGATCCCACTGTGTTAAATAT
>JACXTT010007073.1_pt1 | contig 15912 bp, 13 predicted proteins | sample 9270951 | NCBI WGS metagenome assembly JACXTT01 (sample SAMN15532306, study PRJNA645909) | rock metagenome | isolation source: weathered quartz diorite | place: Puerto Rico | collected 2017-06-21 | reverse complement strand
GAGGGCGGTCCGGATGGGCTCGGGGGGCGGCGACTCGTTGACACCGGGGACGAACCTCACGATCTGGCGGTTCGTGTCGTCCATCGGCCCGTGGCCGTGGAGTCGATTGGCCGTGTTCCTGTACCCGGGACCGACGTGCATTCTGGGCGTCGACGGATCCGGCATCGAGCCAGGCGCGGGCGCGCCGGCCTGGCCCCCTCGGCCCTGCGCCTCGAGCGCGGCTCCGGTCAGGGCAGCGGTCGCGATGCCGGCCCCCAGCTTCATCAGGTCGCGACGTCCAAGCCGCGGAGCGCTTTGGGTCTTGTTGAGATCGTCCATGCGCGGATCCATTTAGAAGGTCACACGGAACGCGAGCCGTGCGACCCGCGGTCCGAGCATCGACGTAATGCGATTGGCGGTCGACGCGTTCTGGTTCGGCGTCAGACCGAGCACGGTGGCCTGATTGAACACGTTGAAGATGTCGAGTTCGGGCGCGACGCTGAGCTTCCCCAGCGTGAACTGCTTGTCCACGCGCAGATCGAGATCCTTGAGGGCGGGCAGCCGCTCGGCGCCCGGTGGAACGAGCAGCACGGCGATGACGCCGGCCGCGTTCGGGCGGGCCGGAGTCTGGATCGTCGGCGAAAAGATGAATCCCTGGCGCAGATCCACCACCGCGGAGATCCCGATGTCGTGCCACGGCACCCGGTACGAGCCGCTCATGCGCGCCACGTGCTTCGTGTTGTTCGCCGCCGACTCCGCACCGTTCTGCTGGTCGATGTTGGTCGGATCCTGATATGACGCCGGCGACAGATAGAAGACCGGGTTCGTGTTGTAGACGTAGCTCGCGTTCATGGTCCAGTTGTTCCGAAAGCGTCGACGGAGGATGAACTCGAGACCCTGATAGCGGCGATAGTAGTCAGGCTGGTTGGTGAGCGTGTAGGCCGACGGCACGGGAATGTTCGGCACGAAGTAGGTGACCGCTCCGCACTGGGCGCCCGCAGGACACGCCGTCGCGGCCGGCGTGAACGTCACTGGAGCGTAGTTGGCCGAGCTGATGCCATTCAGCTGCTTCCAGATGAAGTCCGTGTATTTACGGTAGATGTAGTTGACGTTGAACCCGAAGTCGGCGGCCAACTCTCGACTGACGCCGAGCGTGACCTCGTCGGTGCGTGGATTCCTGATATTCGGATCGACCGAGTTCGGGCTCGTCGTCGAGGTCGGATTGGCGGCGTTGTAGTTGCCGCCGAACGACCGAACGACCGAGGTGTTGACCTCGTTCATCTGGACCGTCTTGTCTCCGTTGAGGTCCGTCCACGGATATTGCACGAACGATTGCGTGATCCCCTGGCCGCTGGCGGCCACGCCGATCGTGTCATAGACGTCGGCGAGCATGCCTGCCGTCCGTGAATCGAAGTACCGGTTGTAGCTCGCGCGCAGGACTGTCTTGCCGTTGCCCTGGAGGTCGTAGGTGGCGCCCAGACGCGGTGCAAACGTGTTCCACACGACGCCGCCCTTGGCGCCCGGGAAGTTGACGGCCGGGAGACCGGTGAACGGCGTCCCGTCCAGCGTCGCCTGTCCCTGAAACGGCGAAGCCGACACCGTTTCAGGCGAGATCTTGTCGTCCTGGCGATCCCACCGCAGTCCGAGATTGAGGGTCAGGCGTTTGAGGGTGTAGCTGTCTTGGATGTAGGCGGAGTCGTGATAGAGGAACGCGTCGATCAGACCCCGCCGGTACAGGTTGACCGAGAAGGCCGTTGTGAACGCCGGCACCGTGGCCGCGCTGTTGAAGATCGCCTGCGCGTTGCCGCCGTAGTCCTGCAGGTTCTCGTTTTCGTAGCGTTGATACTGCACGCCGGCCTTGATCGTGTGGTCGCCGCCGAGGCGGCCCGGCATGAAGTAGTTCGTCACGGCGTCGATGGCGTTGTACGGCTGGTAGTTGGCCTGATAGAAATACGACCGCGCGAACTGCGAGGTGCTCTGCTCGAACATCGGCTGCACCGACACGAGCGCGTCGTCGTGCAGCGCCATGCGGTTGTTCTTCCCGAAATGCGAGTAGCCAACCTCGATCAGCCAGCGATCGCTGGCGACGTGCTGATCGGCGAATTTCCAGGTCGCCGGCCACCCGGTGTCCCACCCGCAGGGGCCCTGCTGGAACGCTCCCTGCGCCGAATTGCAGGGCGAGCTCAGCCGGCGTGTCGTCTCCACGGGCTGCAGCGGGCTGAACAGGAACTGCTCCTGCTCCTTGACGTCGTACCGGTTGGCCAGATTGAACTGGTTGCCGTGAAAGAGCTGCACGCCGATCTTGTAGCCGATGTGCTTGAGGACGACCGGATCGCTGTGGGTGCAACGGCGAACGTCCCGATAGCTGAACGAGAGTGGATCCGCGGCCACCGGGGCGCACTCGCTCGTCGCCTCGTAGGTGTTGTAGTTGCCGAGCGTCGCCACCTGCTTGCTCGACTCGGCCCAGAACCACATCCGGCCCTTTTTCAGGGGTCCGCCGACTTCGAAGCCGGTGTCGGCATAGTGCTGAAGCGGATTTCCTGGTGAAGCGCCGGGAAGCACGAGCTGCCGGCGCACCGCGTCCGACTGATTCGTGGATTCGAGCCGCTGGTCCTCGAAATGAAAGTATCCCGAACCGCGAACCGTGTCGCTGCCGCTCTTGCTGACCATGTTCACATAGGCGCCTGAGGCCTGCACGCTGGCGTCAGCGCCCGAGAGGACCACCTGTACTTCCTGCAGCGACTGGAAATCCATCCAGAACGCCTGGTTGTTGCCGGCTGGCGAGATGTCCGTGCCGTCCATCAGAAACCGGGTCTGGTTGGCGTCAGCACCGTGGGCGGCGAAGCCTTGCGTCGAGCCGTTCGTGTTGCCACCGACATCCTTGGTGCTGTTGGCGACGCCCGGCGCCTGCTCGATCAGGTTTTTCTGATCGCCCCCGCCCGTCGGCAGCGACGCGAGCATCTCGGAGTCGAAGCGCGCACCCTGCGTCGTGCTCTTCACGTCCACGACGGGACTGGACCCTTGCACCTCGATCGATTGTTCGATCGCGCCCACGACGAGCTCGGTGTTGATCTGCGCGGTGAAGCCGATCTCGATGACGATGTTTTCGCGCGTCACGGCGTTGAAGCCCGCCAGCTCGAACTTGATGGCATAGGTACCTATCGGGAGACCGGAGAACTGGTACGTGCCGGTATCGCTCGTCACCGCTGTCAGCGGCGGTCGTCCGGTCGAACTTGTCAACGTCACGGTCACGCCCGGTAGCACGAGGCCGGACGAGTCCGTCACCTTGCCGGTGATGGCTCCGTTCTGAGCATACGCGGCGGTCGAAAACGCGATGAATAACGCAACCAATAGAACACGCTTCATGCATTCCCCTCTCAGTGCGGGCGTTTCCCGACGACTCAATCACAGTAATCGGCCGTGGCGAATGTGACGAACCGTGGGACGATATACACTCTTCGTCCTGTATTCAAGGCGGATACGTCACAGCACCCTATCGAACGGGTCTCCACCACCGTGCTAGTCGGGGTTGACGCCGACTTCACGCGCGATCTCAGTTACGTGTCTCCACAGATTCGCGACCCACGTCGCATCTTCCGCCCGCATCAGGCTGCCAGTGTTCTGGAGTAGAGCTTCGAGATCGCACTCGTCGGACGAGAGTGCAATGTCGAGAGCCGTGCCAAGGTCGAACATTGAATCGCTCACGCCGACGCGGCTCAGCGATCGAGCGGCGCCAACGATTGCACCGTCGGCGACGTCTTTCAGCGGGGCGAAGATCGGCACCAACATCTCGGCATTCGTCTGCGCTTCGTGGCAGGCGTTCACGCTGCTCGAGTTGTATCCACGGCAGACCAGAGGCCTGACGGCATAGACGGAGCACCGGTTGTCGACGAGCAGTGGGCACGGCACCGATTCGTTCACCAAGGCGTTGAAGCTCCGCCCACGAATCTGCGACGCATATCGTCGCGCCCGCTCGCGGAGCCCGGCCAAGGCTTCGCCGCTCAGCGTCGCTTGGATATCAGCCAGCACGAGAACGAGCTCAGGTAGCGACACGAGCACGCCAGGCTTGCAGCAGCAATAGGCGCAGCCCACTTGACAATCCAGCCGCGGCTCGTATTCGTCGCGGACGATCGCGAGCGCATCGTCGACGTACTTGCCAAGGTCTTTCGCCGCGGCCGTGACCGTCGTAAGAGAGATCCCCGCTCGCAGCGCGTCGAGCGTCAGTGCAGTCCCGGCGTCACGACTCGCCAAGAACACGTCAAGACGCAGGCGGTAAGCGGCGGCGGCGACGTCACCACCTGACTGGTCAGGTCCTGGTCGCAAGGTCAGAACCTAATCCATCGTGGGTTCGCCATGCGCGCGGTTGAGGATCGCGGACGTCGAAACGGACTTGATGGAGCGCGTAGAAATCGAACGCGCGCACTCAACGGGACGACTGATTCGGCGGCTCCGGCTGCCACGCAGGGGTGCCATCTTCCCATTGGTTGTCGGTCAACTGCCTCACGTTCGTCCCGTCCGCGCGCATCACGAACAGCTCGCCCTGCGGCTGTTGGCCGTCGAGGTAGATCACTTCGTCCTTGAATCCCATGCGCGCGCTGTCGAACAGGATCGCCGTGCCATCCGGCGACCAGACGCCGTGGCCATGATTGCCTGCAGCGGAGGTCAGTTGCCGAAGCCCCGTGCCGTCCGCGTGGATCGTGAAGATCTGAAAAGCGGGCTCCACGAGACGCGTGAAGAGAATGACATCATCGCGAGGCGACCAGACAGGAAAGTTGTCGGCCTCGTTGGTGAGTGTGCGCACGGAGTGGTCGGTGAGATTCATCACGCGGAGTCCGCGACCGTCCGGGCCCGTCGTCCGGTACACGAGCTGTTTGCCGTCCGGAGAGTAGGAAGGGAACGCGTTGTTGTTCGGGCCCCTCGTCACCAGCCGGAATCCAGATCCGTCGGTCTTGACGATGCTGATTTGTGCGCCTCTCTCACGATTGTTCAAGAAGCCCCCGATTCCAAACGCCACCTCGTCATCCTGCGGCGAAAACTGCCCGCCCATCACCGATGCGCCGTCCGCTTGATAGAGCAGTCGCTCGTTCCAGGTTCCCGAGTCGACAATATTGAGAAGCCAGTCTCCCCGCACGTTCCGACTGGCCAGCAACAACCGGCCGGTGCGATTGAAGGCCGGCACTTCAGAGACTGTGCGAATCTCGTAGCCCGGTACCCCGCTCCACAGCGGCTTTCCAATCGTTCTCACGGCCCCGTTGAGCCTGTGGTAGATCACGCGCGACCCGTCGGGCGCCCAGGACGCGGACCGCAGGACGCCGCCTGGTCCCTTCTGCCCTCCCACATAGAAGATGCCTGGAGCGCTGCCGTCCTTTCGTACGTAACCCACCTCGCGTCCGGCGACGAACGCGGGCGACATCTTCGCACCTGGCCCCGCGGCGATGTCAGTGGTGGCTCCCGTCGCGACGTCGATTGACACCAGCCTCGACGTGCCCGAGGCCTGCGCGGACCTGTTCAACCACGAGTCCATCCCTGACATGCAATAGGCGACGAGCTGTCGCCCGTCGCGCGACCACTTCGCACTTCCGCAGGCCCCACCGGGTGTCGTCAGGCGCCGGAGCCCGGAGCCATCGGGTCTGATCACGTAGACGTCGATGAGGTGCAGGTACTCCCAACGGCCCGCGGCCTTCTGAATGGGTGTCTCGCGATCCGACGAGAACGCAATCCACTTCCCGTCGGGTGACCACGCGGGACGGAAATCGCCCGACGCCTGATGCGTCAGTCGTCTCGCCCTGCGCGTCGCCTTGTTGAGAATCCAGAGGTTGGCATGGCCGCCTTCTCGTGAGGAGACGAACACGATGTCGCGTCCGTCAGGCGAGAACGCCGCCTGATCGTCGTACGCCGGGTGGTCGGTCAGCCGCTCCAGCGCGGTGCCGTCCGATTTCACCTGGTACAGATCGGCCGATCCGTTTCGCTCGGAGGTGAACACGATCGACTGGCCATCGAGCGAGTACGCCGCGTTGTAGTCGAGCTCACTCGGCTGCTGCAGCAGGCGCCGCTCGCCGGTGCCATCGGCATTCGCCACGTAGAGATCGATCTGGTTCGGGACAAATCGGTCGACGAAGATGCGCTGAGGCGGCACCGCGGTCGATGCCACGGCAACGCCAACCGAAATCAGCAGGAGAGTCATTCCAAGACGACTCCGACTCGCCTGCAGCGTCGTTCGGTATCGAGACATATGGCTCCCATTCGTGCAGCCGCGGCTGCTGCGACAAAACGGGCCAATATTAGCCCAGTTGTTGCGCGGCGGCTCGAGCCGCGCGACTCGACCTCGGAGCGATATTGCTTTGATTGATGGAAGCGCGCGGGCCCTTCGCGTTGAAGGAGTTTGACTGCCCTCGAAGAGGAGGCTTTAAGCACATTAACGATTGACGGTCGCCCCGTTGGGCCTGGAGCGTCGGGCGCCGACTTTCAGTATTCGACGTGATTTGCGAAACGCATTCCGCTATAAATGGCGGCTCAGCGCGTTCCGCATTGACGACCGCCTAATGGAGGCCAACCGATGGTTCTCACCAAGTCCGAGCTCATTGCCTCACTCCAGCACGAGGTGCACATCCTGCTTCATCTCGCCAGCAAGATCGACCGCGGAAAGCTGGACTATCGGCCGACACCGAAACAGCGCAGCACGTTCGAACTTCTGAAATATCTCAGCTACATGGGACCGGTGATGGTGGAGGCCGCAACCGCCGGTGGCTTCGACCGCGCGGCTTGGGGTGCCGCGACCCAGGCGGCAGAGAGCCGCGATTTCGACGAGACGCTCGCCGCGATCGCGGCCCAGCGGGATACGTACGCCTCTCGCCTTGGTGCGATGTCCGACGCGGATTTCAGGGTCGAGATCGAAATGTTCGGCCGCCGGACAACTCGCGGAGCGTTTCTCGTCAACAGCGTGCTGTGCGGATACGCGGCCTACCGGACGCAGCTGTTCGTGTACCTGAAGGCCTGCGGTCGGGACGAGCTCAACACGATGAACCTGTGGGCCGGCGTCGACGCACAGATGGCTGTCTGACGACACGGGCGGGAAGGGCGGGATGGGAAATCCGAAACGTAGGGGCCGGCCTTAGCCGGCCCACTACTGTCGCGGTTCTAACGCGCCGCTTTGATCTTCCAGATTTTGTGGCTGCCGTCGTCTGACACCAGCAGGCTGCCGTCGGGGGCAACCGTCACACCAACCGGACGGCCCCAGCGCTCGAGCGGCGCGCCGCCCTCGCCGTCATTGATGATGAACCCGGTCAGGAAATCCTCGAGCGGGCCGGGCTTGCCGTTGGTCATCGGGAAGAACGCCACGCGATACCCCGACGCCATCGACCGGTTCCACGAGCCGTGCAGCGCCACGAATGCGCCGTTGCGATAGCGCTGTGGAAACGCCGTGCCGGTGTAGAAGGCGATGCCGAGCGCGGCCGAATGCGCCGGGATCAGGACGTCGGGGACGATCGCACGCTTGACCAGATCCGGGAACGCGCCGACATAGCGCGGGTCGTAATTGGAGCCGATGTAGGAGTACGGCCAGCCATAGAATCCGCCATCCTTGACCGACGTCGCGTAGTCGGGAACGAGGTCGTCCCCGAGATTGTCACGCTCGTTCATCGCGATCCAGATGGTGTCGGTTCCAGGCTGCAACGTGAGGCCGACAGGGTTGCGGATCCCTGACGCGTACACGCGGTAACCCGATCCGTCGGGATTGAATTCGAGGACTGCGGCGCGCCGGCAGTCCTCACCCGCGTTGTTGTTCGACATCGAACCAACGGTGAGATACATCTTCGTTCCCGCGCGATTGAAGATCACGTTGCGGGTAGAGTGTCCGCCTGTCGGCAAATCGAGCAACTTCTCCGGTTCGCCCTGCGCCTTCAGGTCGCCATTGGTGTACTTGAATCGCACGAGCGATCCCGTGTTCCCGACGTACAGGTAGCCGTCGTGGAACGCCAGCCCGAACGGCGCCGCAACACTGCCAGGGCCGCGATTGTTGAACGCCGGCGGAGGCATGCACGCCGGCGCCGAAGCCCCAAGGCGTTCCCCGTTAACGTTCGGATTTACCGGCTGACCCGGAGGAGGCGGTGGCGTCGCGCGCTGACCAGCAGCAGGAGCAGCCGAATCCGGCGGTGGCATGCCGGCGTACACGCCGCGCGCTTCGAACACGCCGTCATTGTTCGCGTCGCGAAGAACCGTGATGGTGTTGGTCGCCGGTGAGCTGACGAACAGGTCGCCGTTCGGTGCATACACCATCATGCGTGGCGCTCGCATCTCGGCGTACACGCTCACGGTGAACCCGGCCGGCACGATCGGCATGGCGCTGGCGGGCTTGTCCACAAGGGTGCCGCGGTTCGGGCGCGGGGCGCTGATGGCAGGCAGCCGGTCGGCGTGCGGCTGCGGCGGTCCCGACGACCGTTGTGCCGTGACGACAGCGCACATCGCGCCACACATCCCGAGGAAGCCGATGACCAGGTGGGCTGGCTTTCGAGTCGCAAACTTCATGAGATCTCTCCTGCGCGGATTGTAACGATCGACCGTCTCCATGAGAAGCACGTAACTCGACCCGCCGGCCCGCGTCCGATTTCGTTGAAATGGACCAGGCCTTGGGGAATACTTCCGTTCCGCGCAAGTTGCAATCTGGCGCAATGAGACAGTCACTCTGGATCCCGCTGGTTCTCGTCGCTGGCTTCGCATGCGCCGGCGGGCCCACTCCACGTCCAGATTTTCAAGGCATGTGGAGCGATCCGCCGTCCACTGCCGTCGACGTGTTCTGTTTCGTTGGTTGTACTGATTCCGGAATCGCCCGCCTGAACGCACTGCTGGACGATCCCGCCAATGACAAGCGGCCCTACGAAGAGCTGTCCCTGCAGGCAGAACACGATCAGCTCGAGCAGTACATGCGTCCTCGATTGACCGCCGCCGCGCTGAAGACGTTTCCTCTGGATCCGGCAGATGACCCCGGATTTCTCAAGTGCGAACCTTGGGGTTTCGCTCGCCAGATATTCGCTCCGCATCAAATGGACATTCGGCAGTACGACGATCGCATCGAAATTCGATACGGGGAATGGGATGGGCGGAGGACTGTCCATATGGACGGCCGAACTCGTCCGCCCACTCCGGCCGCAAGTCCAATGGGGTACTCAGTCGGTCGTTATGAGGGCAACACGCTTGTGGTGGAGACCTCCGGTGTGAGCGCCAACATTACGTTCTGGTTCTCGCACAGCGACCAGCTGAAAGCCGTCGAGCGATACACCCGTTCGGCCGATGGAAAACGCCTCGACGTCATTGTCACGTTGGAGGACCCATGGGGTTTACGGCAGCCGGTGCAGGTACGAAAGGGGTGGGGTTGGGCGCCGACCGAAAGGATTGCTCCCTACGAAAATTGCGAACGGCCCACGGAGTTTCGAAGAGGAACGAACCAGCGATGACGCTGCGCTGCATGCTCTTCCTGTTGGCGATGACGCCTCTGCTGCAGAACGAAGCCGCCGCTCATCATGCGTTTTCACCTGTCTACGATGAACGTCGAACGATCACGATCCAGGGCACCGTCACTGAGTTCCGACTCGTCAATCCGCACGCGATGATGACCGTTGACGTCGTGGACAAGGCGGGGAAGCACGTTCTGTGGACCGTAGAAATGCCGGGTCTCTTGAGCCTTTCCAGACACGGATGGACGCCCCGCACGGTCGCAGCCGGGCAGCCAATCACGGTGACAGGAAATCCCACGCATACCGGCTCCCCAAGAGTCTTCTTCACTCGGATTGTGCTGGCTGACGGTTCAGAGCGTATTTCCCCCGGCGTGGGCGATCTGGGCGCAGTCGAAGAAAAGCGGCGGCAGCGCGCCCGGCAGAGAGTCCAACAAAAGTAACTGACAGCGGTAGAGCCAGTCGAGGTCAGGTTGCCAGCGCAGAGGTGAGCGGCGCCATGTTCGGCGTGCGCTCGAGCGAGCCGACAAGCTTGATAGTTGATTCCGTCTTTGCGGCGGGCCACTTTGCGAAGTCCGCGTTCGTCCTGAACTTGTCGGCGACCTCGTCGTAGGTCATTGGATTCTTCGGGCTCCCTTTCGCCGGCTCGGTGCGCGTCGACAGGACACGGCCATCCTTCATGTGAACCCTGATGACCATTGGTTCTTCGAGCACTGCCTGAAATGCGCCGTCCCGACCGAGCCTGTCGAACTCCGGATCGGCATAGAACCGCACGCGGCCGACCATGTCCTGGACCTCCGCGCGTTTCACCGCCGCGTCGGTGAACTGTCCCAGCCCGGCTTTGCCGTCGACGAGCAAGATGGCGACCGCGAACTCCATGCTGAACTTCGCCTCGAGGCCTGTTGTCGGTCGATGGCGGAACAACGTGTTGACGTTGCTCTGGTTCCCGCCGACTTCGACGCGCTCCACGTCGGTCGCCTTGATCGTGTGCTGTGCGATCAGGCGGAGTGTCGCATCCATCACCGGCTGCTGAATCGTGCCGCACGGAAATCGTTTGATCAGATCGCCGGGCGAGGCGAACATCCAAGGACGACCAAGACGATTGACGATCGCCGAGGGATCGAATCCGCCACCTGCAGCCTGGTAAAACCCAAGCGGCGTCTCGAGTACGTCGGCGGCGGCCGTGAAGCCCAGCGAGGCAAGATCGGCGGCGACGGCTCCGTTTTCGGCGGCGTGTCCGGCGTGAAATGCCTTCGTCATCGAGCCGAAGTTACGCCGAATGCCACCGGCCTGCGATGCCGCGATACCGAGCGCGTAGGCAGTTTGCTCGGCATTGAGTCCTCGCAGCTTCGCGCAGGCTGCGGCGCTGCCGAACGAGCCGATCGTGCCCGTCGTATGAAACCCGTCGCGGTCGTGACGGGGGAAGATCGCGTCGCCGATCTTGCTGGCGGCTTCGACGCCGACGTGAAAGGCGACCATCAGGTCCCTACCGCTGCGGCGACCCTCTTCGCAGAGTGCGAACGCGGACGGAAGTATTGGCGCCGCGACATGCAGTGCGGATCCGGTGTCGTCGTAATCGTCCGCGTGAATCGACACGCCGTTGGCGAACGCCGCGAACCGTGCGGGCACTTTCAGGCTGGTGCCGACGACCGTCGCGGACTTTCGCGCCAGGCCGAGCGTGCCGATGTACTGGCGCACGACCGGTGCGACCACGGATGCAGAACCCGCGAGCGCGAGGCCGAAGCCATCAAGCATCGTCTTCTTGCCCAGCGCGATGACATCGTCCGGAATGTCTTCGTACCTCGTGTTGACGATGAACTCCGCGACCGAGCGCGTCAGGTCTGGCGCCTTGGCCAGCTCTTCGCCTACTGCGGGTGCGGCGGCGTCGGGCGGACGCAGCGTCAATCCGGCAAGCGCCAGCGGCGTCTTGAAAAAATCGCGGCGAATCATGCGGCGGAGCCTACCACATCGATCGGCTCGCTCGGCACGTTCGAACGTTCCGAACGTTACCGATCCGTCGGCTGTGGCGTCTCGCGACCGCTCGTCGCCACCATTCCGAATGGATAGTCCTTGAACACCTTCCTCACTTCCCTGTTGATGCGCTCGAGACGATCCTTCGGACTCGCCGTGATATGCATATCGCGCATACCGATGCCGCGCCACAGCAGGTCGCCGGTGTCCGCGCTCGTGACGTCGATGAACAGGGTGCTGGCGACTGTCGAATCGAGGTAGTGCGAACCGTACCCGTAATGGCTCCAGTCGTCATCGCCCCAACCAGACCACCCGTAAAGCCAGACCTCCGTCTCGACGGTTCGATGCGTCGTGACGTACATATCAGGATGGGCGTCATCACGCCTGAAGCCCCGCGCTTCGAGCTGCGCAGCGACCGCGGCATCTGTGTTTTGCCGGTCGATCGCACGTTCGTAGACCCACCACGGCTGAGAAGCGGTGACATTACCTCGCGGGGTCTCCGTTATCGCGAAGGTTCGTAGTTCTGATACATCGTCGCCGCGCCAAACTTGGTGGGTGACCTTCTGCGCGAACGCCGGAGCGGACAGCAACGCCACCGTTGTGCTGACCGTAATAACCCGAGCAACAGTTGTCATGGGGCCCTCCAGGGGTTCACGGCGACCGGTTCGTCACCGTTCACCGCTCAAAGAGGCAAGAGGGAAGCCCCGCGGCTCGACCGCAACAATCCGCTGTTTCGGAGGCCCGAGTGCGGCTCACCTTGAAAGAGTTCGTGAGCGACTCATTGAGGATTGTTGGCGCGATGCCCCAGGTCGCCAGTCGCCCCGTGCGATCGCCGCGGGATTGTCGTGCCGGAACGAGCTGAATACGAGACCAGCGACGCCCGGAACCGCGCAGAGCTCGCGCTCCTCATCGGCGCACCGCTGAACCCACTGACGCGCCACGAACAAGCGCGTTGTGCTCCCATCGATGGCGGGTGCGTAGGTCGTTCGCAGATGGTCCGCCAGCGCCGGAAGACCGTGACCGTCAAGATAGTTCTGCACGTACCCGCCGCCGCGATGCATGGGCCAGAGCTGATGCCACATCGACGGACACTGCGATGAATTCTGGTTGACGATCAGATGGTCGACGAGACCGCTGCGAACCCAGTTGCGCCAGTGGAGCGTCGTGTTCCCGAGCGGCGGCCCGAGCACATCGCCGCGGACCACGCCGACGCCAATCCGACGATCCCCTCGTCGCTTCAGTTCGTCTCGAAGCTCGGTCAGGAGCATCGTGATGTACTCGCCCAGTAGATCCCGCCACGCCTGCAGATCGAATTCGTCACGCAGGATGTCGACGCCATATCGATTCCGTAAATCCGCACGCACAGGTTCGTTGAAGCCGAACTGATCACCGTGTTCGGCAGGCCGCGACTGCGAACGGAAGCAGAGGAAGAGGCCGTCGAAGCGCGTCGGGGCAATCAATCCGACCCAGCGATCAACCAAGGCACGTCGCGCTTCCGGGTAGGACAAGGACAGGACCCCGCGCTGACGGGTTCGGCCCGCACGATCGACGACGAGCCACTCCGGATGCGTGCGCGTCAGCTCGCTTTGCCATGCCACGTGTTGGCCGTGCATCGCGTTGTGATGACTCCGTGCGCGCTCGCCCGCCGACGCGAGCGGCCATCCATCGTCGAACACGGTGACGTACAGCCACGCCTCGAACCCCGCATCGTGCGCGAGTGTCGGCACCTGCTCGAAGTCGTCCCATGCAAGCGACCGAGACGCGGTGAGTGATGGATGCTGGTAGCCGCGAGCGGCATGGAACCGTCCCGCGATCCGCGTCCGCAGCACACGCCAGTGCAGCACGCCGGCGCCGAGCTCGTCGCGCCACACACAGATTCTGCGCGCAAATTTCTCCGGCGTATCGAGACGGCCATCTTCGTCACCGAAGACCAGATGATCCGCCCACGAGACGCTCACGACATTCATGGGTTCAAAAGGTTCATTGGTTCAACGGGTTCATTGCGTTCGGGTTCAATGGTAGTCTCCCGTGACCATGTGGACGCGGTGGGTTCGGCAGCCGCAGAAGATCTGGCTGCGGCGGGCGCTGTTTCAGGTGCACCTGTGGAGCGGAATCGCCATCGGGCTCTACATCCTGATGGTAAGCGTCACGGGCAGCGTCCTCGTTTACCGCAACGAGCTTTTCGTGGCTTCGCCGCGCGTGATGCGCGCAACGTTCTGGCTGCTCGACCTGCACGACAACCTGCTCAGCGGAGAAACGGGACGACGAGTCAATGGCGCTGGCGCACTCGCAATACTCATCCTCGCCTGCACCGGCCTCGTGATCTGGTGGCCGGGCATCAAGACGTGGCGGCGCAGTCTCATGCTGCCTCGCGCTGTTGGAACGCAGCGCATGATCTGGCACCTGCACAGCATGATCGGCTTCTGGACGTTCGCGTTCACGGTGGTGTTTGCGTTGAGCGGCGCGTATTTCGGTTTCCCCGCGATGTTTCAGGAGCTCGCCGATCGCCTCGACCCTGTCACGAATCCGGAGGCGTCCCGTGTCAGCGATCAGGTGATCTACTGGCTCGCATATCTGCATTTCGGCCGCATCAACGGCATCGGCATTCCGTGCAGTGGTCCCGGGCTTTGCGACCAGGCAACGAAAGCGACATGGGCGTTTTTCGGACTTGCGCCCGCGGCGATGTTCGTGAGCGGCGCCATCATGTGGTGGAATCGTGTTCTGCGTCCCCGCTGGCAGGCGGTCTCGCGCCGACGTCGCCAGCCCCGCACTGAACCGGCGCGGAGTTTGTAGCTGGTATAGAGTCGCGCGCCGGGACCCGATAAGAATCAAGAGAGATCTCGTCATGGACCGGTCTGCTTTTCAGCCGATTCTCGATTCCGCAGAGCGGGCGATATCCGCAGAAGACTACGCCTCAGCCGAATCGCTGTTGCGGGAGGTTGCTCGTCTGCAGACGAAAAGGCTCGGGCCGACACACCCAGCCCTGGCGAGCACCTACAACAATCTCGGTATCGTGTGCGAGAAGGCGAAGAGGCTGGACGACGCCGGGCATTTTTATCAGCAGGCGTTCGTCATCGCGTCCGATGCCCTGGATTCAGAAGACCCGCTCGTCGTCACCAGCCGCCAAAACTTCACCGACTTCTGCCGTATGCATGGAATGGTCGACGCGCCAGCAACGCCGAGCGACGCGGCCACCCTATGGACAGACTTGCTTGCGATTGCTGCGGATCCGGCGTCTGTGGCCCATCGTCGGGCGATCGCGATCGGAGCCGTGATCGGTGTTGGGATGCTGTGTGCGGTGGGGATTTGGTTGACGCATGCGCCCTCACGGGCGCATGTGTCGCCGCCCTCGGTTTCCTCACCGGCCGGCCAGCCGCCACAACCACTGGCGACGAACACCGCTGCGAAACCGCAGGTGAAATCGCCGAAGAAGGTGCTCGCGACAACCAGCGTCACGACAGGTGCCGGCGAAGACCTTCGGGTCGTTGAGGCGTCGCTCTGTCAGACGCTGTCGACAACGACAGTCCGCTGGGAATGCATGTCCGCGTCAGACCCTCGAGCAGCTGGCTCTCTGTATTTCTATACGCGGATTGCCTCGCCGACGAGCGTCCGGATCCATCACCGCTGGTACCGCGATGGGCGCTTGCGGCGGAATGTCGATCTCGCCGTGCAAGCGAATCCTTCATCCGGGTATCGCACGTACAGCCGTCAGCGCATCGATGCCGGCCAATGGCGTGTCGAAGCTGTAGCGCCCGACGGTAAGGTCCTTCACCAAGAACAGATCGCGATCCCGTAGTAGGCTCCAACTGTCCCTCGCGTTGTCTTGTTGCGACCTGCGAGTAGAGAAAGGTTCAAATGGCGCAGCCTGTGGCCGACATCGTTCAGGCTGTCAGCGAAGCCGCTCGCGCGCGTCCGACGAGTTGACGAGAGGCGTAGGATTCCCGCGACAGTCTCTGTGTCGCGTGGACCACAGTGGCACTCACGCTTGAATTCGCCGCCGCCGATTTCCGTCATATGAACCTGGTGTTCTGATTGCATCTGCGCGCGCGGATTCAGCGGAGGTGCATCGATGAACTCGAGACGATTTGTCGCGCTCGTCGTGTGTACGTTGTGGCTCGCCGGTTGCGGCTCCGATCACCAGGTCACCGTCACACCCAGTCCAACCCCCGCACCTTCTCCGCCGCCCGCGCCTCCGGCGCCTGACGTGTCGGGCCGGTATTCGGGGACGCTGACGCTTCAAGTTCTGCGTGAGAGCGACAACTTCCAGATCGCGTTTACCTGCAACGCGACGATGACGATCACGCAGTCTCCGGGCGTACCTGCGATTGGCGGGTTCTGGGTCTCAAGCTCGCCCTGCGAACCGGTGTCGTATGACGTAGCGGGAATGATCCAGGCAGGAGGTTCGAGCACGCTGCGTACGAATGGAACACGACCACCGCAGGGGCCGTGTCCCGGTGGAAAAGACGTGGAGTTCAGCGGCATCATCGCCACGACCGGCAGTCGCACGCTGTCGTTG